>Ga0079225_10000985_pt1 | contig 15816 bp, 13 predicted proteins | sample Poulit2012_FD_76344 | JGI IMG/M metagenome (GOLD analysis project Ga0079225, IMG submission 76344) | Agricultural soil microbial communities from Georgia to study Nitrogen management - Poultry litter 2012 | ecosystem: Environmental > Terrestrial > Soil > Agricultural land | place: USA: Georgia... | reverse complement strand
TGATGATCCAGAACAGGTCAATCAGTTTGTTAGGAAGGATGCCGAGATGGGTCTCAACGGCATCGAGATGAACAGGTTCACTAGCCCTGTTCACCACCATGTGCGCTTAGATGAAAATGACAACGTGCCAGAGCCAATGGTTCATTACATCAACCAACAGATGCTCGACCCTAGCCGTCGTACAACAGTGATCTTCTACGCTTATGAAGACGGATACCAGATGGGGCACCTTTCCCTTGACGAGACAGGGTTCTCAACGAACTTGTCTATGGATGCTTCTCGCCCATTCTCATGGGCAGGGGAAGCAAGCAGTCGCCAGAGCACTGCTAACTCTCTAGCAGGCTGGGAACTCAACGATGACGAGCGTGCTCACTACTATTCACGCTATGGCACCGATGCCGAAGCGTCATACTTCCACAACACTCGTATGTTCCTTGATGATTACGAAGAGGCTAAGCGCACGCGTAACCAGCCTCTTCCAGTGGAGTATGGAAGCGTGACGAACGGGTTCCTGTCTACTAGCGGGGACGAGCCTAATGCCCGAGGATTCGGAGTGGAAATCGAATTCTCTAACGCTGATCTTGATACCGTGGCTGATGCTCTCAATGAAGCAGGGCTTTCAGATTCAGACTACGCTCACGCATACCATTCCGAAGGGTATGATTCATGGAAAGTTGAGGACGATTGCTCCGTTGGGGGAGAGGTCGTATCGCCTATCCTCTATGACAACGAAGAATCATGGCGACAGGTCGAGAAGGCTTGCCAGATTATTCGTGAGCACGGTGGCGAAGCAACTGCAATGGGTGGTGGTCACGTTCACATCGGTGTCCCGCATGTCAACAATGACATCATTCGCAAGACCTTCTCCGCGACTGTTGCGCACCAAGACGTTATCCGCCGACTGAGCACGGACCCGAACCGTGGAACACACCGTACTACTCACTCCAATGATTACACCCAGCCATTCCGCGAAGATCACGTAAGCCGTGTGTATGGACAGAACTATAACTTGCAGTTCTCTCTGGGTCGTAGCCAGATGATGAATTTCGGTAATGACAACACGATGGAATTCCGCGACCCAGATGGTTCTATTGATCCAGGTCATATCCAGACCCAGGTGATGATGGCAAGTGCTCTCGTGCGCTCTGGCGAACAAGGTCAGTGGGATGACATGAATGAGCGCAACACGAGCATTCAGCGCATTGGGACAAACCGCACCCGTCAACCGCTCATTGATCGAGTTGATAGCAGTGACGAGGATAAGACCCTCGCTTCTGAGGTCTCTCTGATCAGCACTCTTGACACGCTATTCCCTGATCGAGAGAGCCGTAAGCGCATGCTCAACGTGGCAGTGCGCAACGAGTGGCAGTCCCCAGGATCGTTTTTTTAAGAATTACATCATCCTCTTCGAGGACGGTTTTCTTCAATTTCCAAGGCTTCTGGTCTAGTTTCGGCATAATTTGAAGAGCAGGGGCGAACCCTTATTCAAACATCTCCTATCCTAAGAATGTACTTAGCGAAGGGGTAAATTATGTGTCAGCCAAAGGATAAAGGTGGTCGCCGTTGTCCAGTACACCAGCCAGCCAGTATCGGCATGCGCAATTTCATCAAGGTTCAGTACGGACTCATGCCAGGACAGATCATGCACACGTTCAACGGTCTGCGTCAGGTAGCGAAGGATCGCCCGAATCCATCGGTTGACGAGTATCAGCACTTCATCAACCGACAGAAGACGATCCTCGGAAATTCAAATATCTCCGACAAGGAGAAGCGCCGTGTTGAGCGCCAGTTGAATAAGGAACTCTCTGAATCTGAGTTGCCTGATGGCGCTACTTTCTACGCACTCAAGAAGTTGCTCCCGCGCAGTCGTGAGCAGAAGCGCGAGTTCGTTCAAGTGATCCGCAACATCGCGGATCACAAGGGCGTATCACGTAACGTTGCTCTACGAGAGTTCCGCGAGAAGTACGAAGCCAACGAAGACAAGTTTAAGGAAGACTCGTACGAGTCTTCCTTCGACAAGAAGACCGAGTACATCAAGAATGCCATGCTCGATAAGAAGAGCGTAGATGACCAGGATCAGGTTCCAGTCATCTCTCCAACACCACGTATTGAGCGTGATTCTTGGAGGCACCGCTCCACATGGATTCGCAGTGCAGGGTATGACCCAGAAGACGGGCGTATGGAGATTGAGACAGACTCCGGCGTGTATGCGTACCACAGTGTGCCCCAGAACGTGTGGAATGACATCGAGGCTCTCCCATCCGCCCCGAGTTACATCTCTCGCAACATCATGCGCAACCCTCGTTACGCTTACGAGTCCCACGAGGAAAGCGTGGCAGATGGCTATGGTCGCTGGTGCCGAGACTGCCACAAGTACCGTGCGGCAACAGGTCACATCTGCGAAGGTCCAAGTGATGAGCAGGTGCAGAAGGAAGAGGAAGAGAAGCAGGCACGTCTTCACAATAAGGCTGATGACGAGACTGTAACTAACGAGACTCCGAAGAAGACTCTCTCCTATGAAGAGTCTCTCGCTCGCTTGAAGGAGAAGTTGAATGAGGATGAGCAAGCGGCTGTAGATAGCACCGAAGGCTCTTCAACTTCAACTCCACGCCGCCGTCGTTCAAACCGTCCAACAGCACGTCAGCGTCGTTGGGCTGTCCCAGTGGCAGACCGCGAGACAACCACGATTGATGGAAACGAAGTCGATAAGGCTGACTTGAGGACTGGTAGGGCACTCAGTGCTAGCCGTTACCGTAACGGGTATCAAGTGCCGAAGGTCGCCGCTATTCGTCGTGCTGTCATGATGGAGGGCAAGGTTGCAGAATTCGATGTAACCAGGCGCATCTCTGAATACGATCAGGTTCACGGGTTCACTGTGGCAACAGTAACCATGCCGTACCGCGCTTACGCTGAAGGCAATCAGGGTGACGTGAAGATCGAAAGCAGGACCGCCCCTCAGTGCGATTGTGATACCTACCGTCGCAATGGTAACTGCTCCCACCTCAATTCCGCATTCGGTCAGGACATGGACCGTCTAGAGGCTGTGAACGAGAGTGTTGCAGGGCAGGTTCACGGTCACATCTCTCCTGAGAGCCGCTTGCGTCAAGAAAATGGTGGAGAAGGAAGCGTTGACATTACGAGCCGGTCTCCAAACGTCAGGATGCGACCTATGTACGGATACCGCGTTAATGGTGGTGTCGCACGAGGCGTTACATTGAACGTCGCTACGGCTAACTCCTTGCGACGTATGGTAGATAATGGAGACACCTTGAATGTCAATATTGGTTCGAACTATCACGACTTCCACTTCTCTGATGGAGATAGCAGGCACACGATTAACGATCCAATCGTAACCGTTAGCAAGAACAGTGACGGAGAATATGAGTACTCTCTAGAACACGCATCTGCATGCCGTTGTGGTCAGCCAGGTTGTGAGGGAGAACAGGCTCTGAAGGAGTACTTCTCTCAGAACTTTGAGAACCGTATGGATACTGGCAGGGGTAGGAGCCGTCGCAGAAATAGCACAAGCGCAGAGCAAGAGTTCGCTAATCTCTCGTCCAGCGAACGTCTGAGGAAATTGGACGAACTGGACTCTTCTTCTTGGGATAAGGCAGACCCTGATTCTGCTAAGGCGTTCCAAGATATTCACGAGCAACCTATTCCCGGCGTAGACCGTAGGTACAATTCAAATCTTGAATCTTACCTTGAGGACTACCGCGCGGCTGAGAAGAGGGCAAAGGATGAAGGCTCCGCGCTGGCTTACACTCGTGAGAATGCGACAAATGGCATCTGTTCACGAGAAAGTGGTCGTGGATTCGGTGTCGAACTTGAGTTCGACCTTCCAAGCGGTCCTGACAGGCGTGAGAAGATGGATGCTATCGGGCGTGACCTATACGAGGCAGGTCTGACACGTACTCCGTACCAACAGCACTACCACGCAAACGCGGCTAGTTCAGACCCATACACGTCATGGACACTAGAGTCTGACTGCACGGTGGATGGCGAGATTGTGTCACCGATTCTTCACGACACTCCTGAAGATTGGGAACAGATCGAGAAGGTCTGTGACATCGTGAAGCGTCACGGTGGTAAGGCTTCCACGCGTACAGGTGGACACGTTCACATGAGCCTCGGTGAGGGTGATCGTGCAGAGGTAGAGCGCCGTAAGGTTGCCGCTACTCAGATTTACGGTGCCTATCAGGATACTCTGCGTCGTATTCAGGCTAACCCGAAGAGCAAGAAGCACCGTGATAGCCAGTGGGCACCGCCAATGAACGATGGCACTGCTCAGAGGAATGTGTATAGCATTCGCGGCGGGCGACGTATGTTCGCAGATCACAACTCAAGTCTGAACTTGGGACACGAGGGTCGTATTGAGTTCCGTGGAGCAGACGGTTCTCTTGATCCAGCCCACATTCAGGCACAGGTTGTGACCAGCGCGGCAATTGTCAATGCCGCTGAGCGTGGTGAAGTTGAAAGTGACCGTCCATACGTCTCCAAGATCGGGCACAACGCTCAGAAGACCGCATTGATTCGTTCGAAGAAGAGCAAGAACGCTCCGAAGTCGGATGATGAGTTGGTCGTGAGTGATAAGGAAGTTCGTGACTTCGCGGACAGGTTCTTGAACTTCGATCACGGTCGCAAGGTAATGGTTGGTATCGCGGCAAACACGCCATGGCAGGAGAAGTCTCGGTACGAGAACTTCGGATGATTCAATCCGAACACAACAAGGGGAGGTGCCAAAATTGGTGCCTCCCCTTGTTGTGTGGTAGACTGAAAACACTACACATTCGAAGGAGGAATGATGGCTGGATACCTGCTGATGACCTTGTTCATGTCAATCCTGAAGATCGGCGCTATCGTCGGTCTCATCTGGCTGATTGTCACTGAAGTAAAGCACAAGCGCCGTCAGGAAGAATGGGACCCTAAGACCAAGAAGTATCGTATTCTTGCATGGGTTGTCTCCATTGCCGCCATCTTGATTCTTCTGAACTGATAGGATGATTACCATGATGAGTAAGGCACACACCACCCGCGCTGTTTTTCGTACGATCATGAGTGGATTCTGGGCAATCACAGTACTCATGTCTTTCACTGCCCTCGGTGTATTGGGCGGATACAATGCTGTTCTCGGCACCACGGCTCTCGTCGTGCTTCTCGGTGCGCTAGCACTAGTCAGTTTGCTCTTCGTGTTCAACCTTACGAAGGTTGTCACGCAGGCAAAGAACAGCCAGGGCGCGTTCTGGGACTGGATCAGAGGCTTTGACACCCCACTCGTCAACACGATCACGGGCATCCTGTTCGGTGCCGTCGCATTCCTTGGCGTTGTTGGATACCTCTTCGCTCAGCCTTACGTAATTGCTACAGGACTTGTCACTGCGCCGTCGCAGATCATGTTCTTCGCTCTTGCGGCTCTCGTGACGGCTGTGGTGTTTATTGCGGATAGCACCTTCTTCGAGGACGTGTCACTGACTCGTGCTCAGGAGCCGGACATTGACGATGAGGCTGTGCTTCGCTTCGCTGAGAGGATGGAGAAGGCTGAGAAACGCGCTCAGAGCCGTTCGAATGCAGTGAGTGGGGAAGTGGACGATGCTCTCGTCATTGAGGACGCTGAGACCCCTCAGAATGATCCTGAGGCTACTACGGCAGAGATTCCTATTGTCCCCGAACCGAAGCCCACTCTTCCCTACTGACATTCAAGACCGTGACATCGTGAGTGACGCTTGACCCGAGACCAGTTCCGGGTAGGCTCACCACGGTGTTCGCGGGAACATCTTTGCTATACACCTGACCGCCCTCCGCACGCGCAACACGCGGGTCGAGAGTGAACACGTCGATGTTGTCATTCATGATGTCAGGGAAACTTGTGTAGATGCGTACTGTAGACACGCGCTCACGTTCTAGGAAGTCTTGTGTGTTGAAGTACTGCGTAGCAATGAAGTGCGCGTTCGGGTTGTTCTGATCATAAGACTCGTCTCGGCAGATTGTAGAGATGTCATGCATGAGGCGCACTTGCTCAACTGAGTCTTCATCGTTCCATGCGTTGAGAGCACCTTGGTAAGTCTCTGGGGCGACTCCTTGAGATTGGAGACTAGCGCACTGGTTCTCGTTCTTAGCATTCTCCCATGGTTCCATGATGCGTTTTGCTGTATCGAGGTCACCGTGCTCAATGCGCTCTTGTGCTTGAGTGTAGTCATTCTGGTATTGAGCCTTGAAGTCGTATCGCTGAATGATGTCCTGTGAGATACGCTCATCTGAGATAACTCCAACATAGGCTTCCGCCTCTGTGATCCCGTACATCTCGGAACTGATGTACTCCTGTCTGACGATGGGGTCAGTTACATTAGCGATGTTCCCTTTTTGCCTACTCGATAGGGAAGGCATACGATCATCTCTCTTCACAATCTCACTAGAGAGTTGCGCACCTCGCTGTGCTTCCTTGTATGCAGAGATAGCCTTATCACGACGCGATTGCAGAAGGTCTGCTGTGTCATCCTTCCCTTGCCGACGTAATTCATCTATCCCGTCAGGGGTCATGAGATACTCTTGCTTGTATTTCGCAATGAGAGCGGGATCGCCTTCTGCGATAGCCTTATCCAAGCGTTCTTTTACATGATGCGAACATCGTGGTCCGGGTAATGGGTAACACATGCTTATAGTCTAAGGCTTGAGGGACACAAATCTCATGCGAGGACGCATCAAGGCAATTGCTTGCGGATTGCTTCAGTCTTCGCTTTTGACAATTTGACTGGGAGTAGTTCGTACTGAATCACGACTTCGATCCCTTGCGAAATGACAGTCGGGGTCGCTCTAGGATCATCGCCAGGCTTAATAGTCAGTGAAGCCTGTTCTTCAAAAACGGGGATGGAGTGTTCTGCCCCTACGAGGAAATCTGTAATGGGGAGAGCCATCTCATACCAGAGTTTCCCATCCCTATACCCGTACCTGTCATCAGAACGCACATGAATGACTGCGATGATTTGGTCATAGTCTCCACCAGAGTAATCCAGAGTGAGTTCAGCGCCGGACTGAATACCTGCTGGAAATTCAAAATCTACGATGGAGTGGTCATCAGACTCATCCGTGATGAACTTGGGTAGCCCACTGCTCATGTCCACTCGCGTACCTGTGCTTCCAGGAATCCGAACAGTGACATTCCCGCCGAGGACAGCGTTCTTCAAGTCGATGTCCACATTGACTCTCAGTGCTTGCTGGCGATGGATCGTTGACCGAAGGTTTAATGTGCTGTCATACATCGAACGCTTCTTCGCGTTCTTCAAAGTCTCGTATGCCTCGTTGAGTTCTTGAATCAGCAACGGGTCAGTGTTTGGATTCGTGTCAGGATGGAGTTCTCTTGCTTGGCGGCGATAGGCTCTACGAATCGTTGAGATGCTCGCGTCTTGCTTGATTCCTAATACTTCGTAGTAATTCTTTGCCATGCGTAGAGAGAATCCTTTCTTGTCTTCACTATCATATCAGGCAGAATCTTCGAGCACCGCCTTCTCTCCCCTGATTTCGCGGTAGATCGTGTTATCAGGAAACTGATAGCGTAGATCACATTCGGAACAGGGCAGTTGTTTTGTTCCGTGATATATGCGAATCCATAGATAGGAGAAGCAGATGGCTGAAGTAGCCTTACTGACCGAACCAAATACTGTTGACATCACCGATTTCTTCTTGGATCACACACCACGGTGCGTGTGGGAAGACCTAGGAACATATAGAGGTGCATGCACTCGCAAGGAGTGGGGCGTAGACATTCCGGTTCCAGAGTCTCCACGTCTCAGAGTTCCCGGAGTCTTGAAGGTGAGACTGGAAGGGGATGAGAAGGTCTCGATGTGCTTCCAGTACGGTGAACAGAAGGTTATGATGGCGGCTGATAAGCCACTCAGCGAATACAGTCACTGGATACGACTAGTGACCGAACGCATCGTGTGAGCGTTCGGTCACTAGTTAGGAGAGCGTGAGTCTCAGTTCTGCCACGGAGTGTTTGCCGCGATACCGACCATCATCTTACGTCCATGATCGTAGTCGAATAGGGACGTAACGAAGTTGCGGTAACTCGCATCACTCACGATTAGTTCGTCATCAGTGAGTTCATCCTCCGGGCGGCTGAGACGAATCGCTTCAAGCCGACGAGCGTTAGTGCCGATTCGCTGGTGCTTAGCATCACTGAAATCAGCGTTAGTCGCCAGTTCGCCACGCTCTGCACTTGCCACAAGAGCCGCATTGAGCATGACCTGAGCCTGAATGTGTCTCTCATTGAGGCTTGCATCCGCGCCACGGAACTCAATACGATCCGTGTAACCGAAGTTCATCGACGCGTAGTGATCATTGCCAAGAGCGCGAGCACCACGATTGAAGTCGTATAGATTCGTCTGAATCGTTTCCCGCGTCAGCGGCTGTGCCCACTGGCTGTTACGGTGACGCTTACGCGCCGGGTCCGTCTGGACACGACGAATCGAGTCCTCATTTGCCGCGTAGAACTTAAGAATGTCCGCATGGCTTGCCTGGTTTGCAGGACCGCGACGGTTCACAGTGCCCATGTGGACATGCTGACCACCGTTGAGCGTAGCGCGACCACCATTACGACGGATAATCTCGCACACGGTCTTCAACTGCTCCCACGTCTCAGGCGTATCATGCAGAATCGGGGACACGACCTCACCATCCACAGTAGCATCATGCTCTAGCGTCCACGTCGAGTAAGGGTTCGACGTGCGAGCGTTGTGATGCCAACCGTACACACGCGGCGAGTCTGCAAGACCAGCCTCATGCATCTCACGAGCGATACGACCAAGATCGTAGTTACTACTAGGATCAAACTCAAATTCAATCTCCACGCCGAATGCACGCTTGCCAGGAGCGCAGATTCCATTCGTCACGTTATTGTATCCGTACTCAAGCGGGTCTTCCCCACGAGCGATACGCTGACGCGCTTCACGGTAATCGGAGATGTACTTACCGAGATTCGTCGTGTAGGAACGGTCAATACCCACGCTGAACTGAGTGAGAACATTCTTGACTTCATCGTCCTTACTCTGCCAATCGGTTTCATCGACAGATGCAAGACGATCAAGGCGAGACAACTGATCAGGAGACACAGCATCTTCGGGCAGGAATGAACGCTTGTACTCAGATACGACAGCCTGCTTCTTCGCACAGTTATCCTCACGGCACGAGCAACGCAGATCATCAAGAGTACGCACGAGACGAGACCTCTCCGCACCCTTCAAGGTGAGAGTACCCGTCACACGGTGACGGAAATCATTCGTCAGGATAGCGTTCATGTCGCCGCCCACGCTCACAGACCCACCACTCTGAATGATGTTGCGAGCACGACGGCGGATAGATGCACTAGGAATGAGAATGCCGTTATCGTTGAAACGCGCACGATCATTGCGTCCACGTCCCGAGTGCAGGACACGGTACGTTCCGTTCATGGCTTCCGAACGCGCACGAGCCAGGGGATCGACCTTGTTATGGTAAGCGTTCGCATCACGAGTAAGGTAACGGTTCACCATGTTCTGCTGGTGCGGAGAACGCACATGACGGCACGTACTATTGCGCTCATACTCAAGGCAGTTGCAACGCGGCGCAACAGTCCGCATCTTCACGTCACCAGTGATGTCATCACAGTAGAACTCAAGATCGTAGTACATCTCGACCTCAGCACTGGTCTGGAAATCACGAGCGTAACTAGGGCTGTTACCGTGACGGTTCAGTGCAACACGCACGATCTTTCCATCACGAGCCGCTTCCTTGACGCTATCAGGCGTTGGAGCCGAGTAACGCATAGAGCCAGCCCCACGGTACGTTTCCGCGTTGTCCGTGAGGTCAACATACTCACGGTCTTCCATAGGAGCGACCCAACTACGGCGGCGTGCAGTCATGCGAGGGCGGGGACGCGTGTAGTCCTCTTCCGAGTGTCCACGGTTCTCCGCTTCCAATGCCTCATTGATTCGCGCACGAGCCGCTTCAAGAGTCAGACCATCAGGGTCTACCGGCTCTTCATGAATCGAGCCAGCCCCATCGCATACGTGACCGCTCTTAGCACGATACTTGTGGCAATCAGTACACCAGCGACCGTAAGCGTCATCTTCCGCTTCCTCAACACTCTCGTAAGAGTAGAAGTCCAGATTGTTGTTCAACTCGCGCATCACGGTCTTAGGGCGACGAGGGAACTGCTCAGCAAGTTCGCTGGGGACGTTACGGTATACGAAAATCTCCCCATCAGGATTCACGACCTCAAAGCGACCATCATCACTGTCATAACCGCTCTCAAAGCCGCCACGCCCACGAGTGTTACGCTCTACACGGCGATCCTCAGAGCGCAGGTGAGTGGGAGTCGCAGTGCCTCGCATAATGGCAAGGGCAAGTTCGGTTCGTCCGTCAAAGTCGCTGTAGAGCGAATCAGAGACGTTGTTGTCACCGATCTGCTCATAAGCGTCCTTGAAACGCTGATACGAGACATTGCGAGAGATGTTGTTGCTCTTGGAGAAATCTCGGATGACAGCCACAAACTCACGCTTCTTGTCACGCGCACGAGGAATCAACTTCTTCATCGCGTAGAATGCCGAGGAATCGGGCATCTGATCATCGTTGAGGTCTTGCCCCAGCCAACGAGTCAGCGAAGTCTTGTCACGACGGCTCAACTTGTCATCGTGGCTCTCAGCGAGAGTCTTCATACGGTTCACAAACCGCTCATAATCATCCTGGGAAGGAGCGGGGCGATTGGAACCCTCCGCTCGGAGTGCTTTGAAAGTGTGCATTACCTGCTCGGGAGTCAACCCGAACACTCTAGTAGCCAAGCGACTAGCCGCCAGCGTTCCTGGCTGGTGGATAGCGCACCTACGTCCTCCGTCTGCCTTTGCGTTACACATACTTTGAGCATACACCAGTGCCTGACAAAAACAAAGTTCTAGAGCAAAGAGATGGCAAAAATCTTCACAAAGAGGGGGTAGAGGGGCGTTTTTCGAGATAAAGACGTTTCCTGGGGGACATGTCAGAACGTCACGTTTCTGAGAGACAAGCCAATATAGGATGACCAGTTCAGATATGCTAAACTAAGAGGCATCCGACCGTAAGGAATCCATTATATGAGTATGCTTGTTGAAGCCGTCAGCACTATCGCTCAATACGTGAGCACCAAAGAGGGGCACTACACATTACAGTTCATGCGTCAGCATGAGAGCGCGTTCACTAGCGAACTGTTCCCGACTCTCAGACTTCTAACAACTACGGAGGGTGTCGCCCTCATGGATGAGGAAGGCACCTCGCTGACAAGCGAACGACTTGAGACCTTGCTCGCTCCTACGCTTAGTTCACCCGCACAAGAAGGGAACGAAGTCCACTTCCTGCTCTACTCGATGGATGAGACTCCTGTAAAGGGAGAGGGATGGAGGATTGAAAAAGATGGGCACCTGACTCCCACTCGTATTCATGCTTTGGATTACACAGATCGCCCTCGGAACCCTAAGAAGGAAGTACTCGCTTATGCAGGGGGAGAAGTCAACACCTCACAGGAAGTCGTGAAGTACGGCGGTCTGAGCATCTCCTTCATCAGGGAACTCTCTTACAGAATTGACCCTGGGGAGACGTTCTCCATCGTCTTCATCGTATCCGGGCGCACACATAGCGTTACAGGAGTGCGAGAAGAGAATCAGATCAAGGTGAATCAGACTGACTACCCTCACGCGTTCCTCTCGCTCATGAATGCTTCCTATGTTTCGAAGAAAGACCATGCGCTTCTTCGTCTCAATATCGAGAACTCTCAGAAGGGTCGTTACCAGTGGACTGCATACATGGGCGACTTCTACCCGAGTTCAAGTATCAGGGCAGAAGAAGGTTGGGCTGTCGATATGATGACAGAAGAAGAGCAGGACATTCTTAAGGGTGCTGTACGTGATGAGGGCGAACAACGAGAACAAGCCAACGAACAGAGCGAGAAATTTAAGAAGATCGCTCCCGAAGATCAGGGCTTCATCGAGCAGTTCCTCCCATTCGCACTCAGCGTGCCGGAGGATACCGAAGCCATCCTAGAGTTCCAGTACAGTGACTTGTCATATAAGCACTCTACGATGCTGACGGTACTCCACTATAAGGATGAGGTTATGGTTCTTGCCGAGAATCCTCATGTAGTGGAGTATGCTGTGAAGCATCAAGATGATTTGGTCACTGTTGACGTTCAGCAGATGAAGCACTCTGAAGAGAGCGACGAGTTGTGGGGGAACCACTTCGAACGAGCAGGCTCCGATTCGGATGACCAGTTCGTCGGTACTGGTCCATGGACCGTGACGGAGGATGACGATGATTCAGGACATAGCGTGGATTGACATTGAGACTACTTCTGGGGGCGTGTACCCAACCCCAGATCGCAGAATCGTTGAATTCGCTTCTATCATCACTGATGCTGAATTGAACATCATCAGCGAGTTGGAACCAATTGCTGTCGCACTTGACGATGAGAGCGTTGCGCGTATGCCTGAAGACGTGTACGCAATGCTAAATCACAATGGTGTACTCACACGCGCCCAACGCAGTACTACAACACTAGAAGACCTGGATGACATTTGGGTCAAGTTCGTGAACTCCATGAACATGTATGACAACATCGTGGTGGCTGGGAACAGTGTCCACTTCGATAAGGAAGCCATGCGTAAAGACATGCCTGAGTCCTATGCACGCTTGGACTCACGAAGCATTGATGTCAGTTCCATTAGCGAGGTCTTCTCTCGTTGGCGACCAGAAGTGTACAGGAGCCGCCCACGCAAGGTCTCAGCACACACAGCAGGCTCTGATATTCATGAGTCGTTAGAGGAACTCCGCTTCTTCAAGGACTTCATGGTAAGTAATGGTATGCTTGCTCTATGAGCAAGTTAATGATCCTAGACGGAAACAACATTTTGCTCCGTTCGCTTCACGCGCCAGTAGAGCATGAGATGCGTAGATCGGATGGGGTAGTCACTGGGGTTCTGTACCGATGCCTCAACACCATGTTTCGAGTCATTCAAGCCCAGAAGCCGACACACTTCCTAGTAGTCTTCGACCACGGGAAGAGTACGTATCGTGTTAGCATTCGCCCTGAGTACAAGGCTAATCGTCGTGAGCACGATGACAAGAAGCGTGAGGAAAATCAGCGTATCTTCCTGCACCAACTCAAGATGTGGCAGTATGCACTCGATACCATGTACATGACCCATATGTCATCGCCTCGTATCGAGGCTGATGACCTGATCGCTAGCGCGGTAGAGAACTACGATGGTGAGAAGGTTATTGTCACGGAAGACCATGACCTCTTCCAGTTGGTCTCTCCCGAAGTCAAAGTCCAGAAGGTCTCGCGTTCGCAAGGGAAGCCATGTGTCTACGGTCCTCAAGAAGTCAAGGAACGCTACGGTGTCGAGCCGCAAGACCTTCTCAAGATGTGGGCACTTGTTGGAGACAAGGGAGACAACGTAATCGGTCTGCATCGTGTAGGAGAGAAGACGGCGTTGAAGGCGTTGATCGCTCACGACATGGACTTCAACGCGACGGTTGATGCTCTTGCCAAGACTGAGGATGACAAGAAGCGTGTTATGGAGAACTATGACCTCATCGCTCTCCACCCGGAACTGTGCTCTGAGATGCCTGATTTCGATGGGCTTGGCTTGGATTACACGTTGCTGAAGGAAGACATCACTCTGATTGCTCAGGAGTTCGGGTTCAATCGCTACCTACGTGACATTGATACTCTGATCTGACTCTTGCGTTAGAAGAGATGATGGCGTAGTCTGGAATTCCACTGACAAAACTGCACGTGAAAGGACTAATGATGCAGACGAGGATGCTCCCGAAGAACCTGAACCTGGACGAGGAAGTGCTGGAAGAGCGCTTCGATGGTCTCATGGAGAACCTCAAGAGGTTCGGCGTGAGTAAGCGGCAGGTGCGCGACAAGGCGTGCGCTATCGCTGGTCTGACCCACAGGAGTGGAAGGAAGCATGGTCATGGATGCTGGAAGGAGACAGGTTCCTGGTGTACCAGAATGCTGGCGCACTCGCATCCGCATTCCTGACTGATGAGGACTACATTCTCACGGGAACACCAAGCGTAAAGTACACATCATGCTCTTATCGCAAACTCGTAAAGGGCGCGTACAACCGATGAGCAAGCGCATGAAGCAGGGAGATGGATTAAGTACAGAAACTTCTCCGAGTTCTGACACACAGCCTCCCGAAGTGTGATACACTAAGTATTAGTGGTGGTCATCCGCTGAGAGGACCAGATGATCATCACTCCATATTCAGTCCTCTCATGTATGGCAAAGGATCATTCGAATGCGAATTCGTGAAGGTGAAGTTCGAGTTTTGAAGACGGGGCAGGACTTCGGTCTTATCCTAGAGAACCACTCCGATTACGTGGTGATGGCTCCCGGTTTCCTGGACCAGGGTCACGACAAGATTTCTGGACGCTACCACGAGGTGAACGGGGTCAAGTTCTCTGTTGAGTTCCCCACCACCATCTCCAAGGTGGCTCTGGGAGAAATCATCAGTTACCAGGGATGGCTCCGGTACCTCAAGCCTCGCATCGGTCGAGGCAAGATCAAGGACATGAAGGGTCTGCGTAGCCGCTGGCAGACGCTCTCCTACCTTGACTCCGCTGATGATGCGGCAAGCCTCGCGGCGGCAGGCTGAGTCTGCACTGATAGACAGATGAAGGGGTCTTCAGTGCAGAAGCATTGAAGACCCCTTCATCTGTTTGCATGATCCACGAAGGAATGACAATGTTTGATCGAGTATTCTACGTCTCCTATGGATCAAACCTGCTCGAATCCCGATTTCAAGAGTACATTGAGAACGCTCGCTGGATGAAGCGAGGGGAATGGGATGAAGAGATGCTGGATGAATACCCAGCATCCTACCGAGTTAATCTGGCTCGTGACACCTACTACGCTATGGGAAGCGCTCGCTGGGGAGGCGGGATCGCATTTCTCGACATCGACAAGTTCAGCGCTAAGAAGGTTTATCGCGCCTACGACCTGAACATGACTCAGTTCTATGCAGTGTTCTCACAAGAGAATGGATACTGCGATGATGAAATCGACTGGGACGAGTTGCTTCACTTCGGGCATTACGACAGCACTGCCTACATCTACGACAGGATCGTTCTACTTGGTTGGGTACACGGAATGCCTGTTCTCACGTTCACTCACAGCCGTCCAACCATGATGAGCATCAATGAGCCAGGACCAAAGTACACTGACGTGATCAACAGGGGACGTAAAGAGACCCGCGCTCTGCCATTTGTCCCCATCACTGAGAGTCAGTACGTGTAAGGCTTGGTTCTTGCACCCTAATGTGGTCTCCATCACACACGGGTTGACGGCTAGGCTCCTTGTGCTAATCTGGACTCGCAAGCAACAAGGAGCCTAGCCACAAAGGAGAACAATCATGCCTTGCAATTCGGACTACATGGAGCCGACTTACGAAGAGATTCGCCAGACCGATACTCAGAAGCGAGCGGTCAAGGATCACCTGGACTACCTGACTCACCAGTCTGACCTCATGCGAGAGGACATTCTTGGGGTCATCGAGAAGCGAGAGAAGACGCTCACTTACAATTACGTCCAGACCAAGGCGAGCACGCCTACTCTCGATTCTCTTCTGGACACCTATTACCATGGGTACGCGTACCAAAACTCGGACTCGTTCGATGCCGACTTCGAGCGCCTCGTGGATGACGTGCGGAAGCAGTATGCTTTCGTAATCAGTGCTGGGAAGGCTCTTCAGGAGAACGGCACCCTCCCCAAGAAGAAGGTTACTGACATCGCTACCCAGCAGA
>Ga0079225_10000984_pt1 | contig 15819 bp, 17 predicted proteins | sample Poulit2012_FD_76344 | JGI IMG/M metagenome (GOLD analysis project Ga0079225, IMG submission 76344) | Agricultural soil microbial communities from Georgia to study Nitrogen management - Poultry litter 2012 | ecosystem: Environmental > Terrestrial > Soil > Agricultural land | place: USA: Georgia... | reverse complement strand
TGCTCAAGGGCACATGGACGACGCTCAAGCGCATCCACCTGGACCCCTGGCGCATCGGCGCCATCACCACAGCGGCACTCGTCCTACTCCACCTTCAACGGCCAGCCCGGTGAGAAAACCTCACTATCGTGGAAGCGTGGCGGTCGCAGGCCAGGCGAAGCCCGTCCTTGGAACCGAAGTAGTGGCTGATCAGTGGCGCCGAGACCCCGGCCCGAGCTGCAATAGTCTTCAGGCTCACCCCGGTGAACCCCATATCGCCATACAGGGCGATCGCCGCGGTGATGATGCGTTGATCGGCGGGCACGGTGTTGGCGGGCGGCTCCCGGTGAGGACCGCGGTAGATGTACCCAGCCATCTCCACCTCCGGCGTCTGGCAACACAGATTGATCGTTCAGTCAACTTTGTGATGGTGATCGTAGCCTCCGGCTTTTCGGTAGAGCAACGCTTTGAATGAATCAGGGGTTCCGTTCAGCGTCCCCTGGTTCGCATTGTGGACGGGTTGATCATGGTCGGCGTTCCATTCAAATAGTTGGAACGCGCTGTCGGTCGCAGTGAAACTGTTGCTGTGTCCGCCATCGACTTCTTCGATTTTTACGCAGACTGGGGCTTCTGGTTTTTTCTGATTCAAGGCCTTGCCGTGGCGCTGACCGCATTCATTCCACCTCTGCCGGCCGAGTTCATGGTCATTGCCTCTGGTGCTATCTCCGCTGAGGGCGCCCTGCCATTGTTCGGAGCATTCATCGCAACATTCGCTGGCAGCCTGATCGGGGACATCGGTCTATACGCGTTGTTCCGCTATCAGGTCATCCGAATTCTTCTGCGATGGAAATGGGGGCGTCGTCTTTACCGAAATATCATGAGAATCTCGTTGCATACCGGTGGGATCTCCACCTGGTTCGGCCTGCTGTTGGTGATCGCCATGCCGTTTGGCCGCTCGGCCGCTATGGCTACGGCAGCGATCGTGCAGATGACTTGGCGGCGGCTGGTCGGCCTGGCAGTCACAGGGGGTTTCCTGTGGTCCTGGTGGCTGATCGGACTCGGCTACATCCCCGCCGTCGTCGTCGACCTTCCGCCCTGGCTCAGCACAGTTGCCGGTATCGCGATAGGCACAGCAGGCGGAGCCGTCATCGCTCTCATCGGTACCCGAGGACGCCGGGCGGGATGAAAACCTGCACCTCATCGGTTGTCCTGGTAGCTGATGGCGCCCCTCTGGCGCCCCGTTCCGATGAAAGGTGCCCGATGCCGCTGCCGCTCTCGATCCTCGACCTTGCCACCGTCGCCCGGGACCAGACCATCGCCGATTCCCTGGCCGGCACCGTGGCCCTGGCCCAGAAGGCGGAGCAGAGCGGGTACTCGCGGGTGTGGTACGCCGAGCACCACAACATGGCCGCAATCGCCTCCTCGGCCACCTCGGTGCTCATCGCCCACGTCGCCGCCCACACCAACACCATCCGGCTGGGTTCGGGGGGCATCATGCTGCCCAACCACGCTCCGCTGATGATCGCCGAGCAGTTCGGCACCCTGGAGACCCTCCACCCCGGGCGGATCGATCTTGGCCTGGGGCGCGCGCCAGGCACCGACCAGAACACCATGCGGGCCCTGCGCCGCGATCCCAGCTCGGCCAACTCCTTCCCCCAAGACGTCGTGGAACTGCAGGGCTACCTGCGCGGCCAGAGCCGCATCCCGGACGTGGATGCATTCCCGGGCAAGGGCACCGACGTGCCGCTCTACATCCTGGGCTCCTCGCTGTTCGGCGCCGAGCTGGCCGCCGCCCTCGGTCTGCCCTACGCCTTCGCCTCTCACTTTGCCCCGGCCGCACTGCACGATGCGATCGCGCTGTATCGCCGCGAGTTCCAGGCATCGGAGCAGCTGGAGCAGCCCCACGTGATCGCTGCCTACAACGTGATCGCCACCGACGACCAGGCCGAGGCCGAAGCGCACATGCAGCAGACCATGCGCAGCCGGGTGGCGCTACTGTTGCGCCCCGGCGCCGAGTACACCGATGAGCAGGCCGATGCGATGCTCGCCTCCCCGCAGGCCCAGCACCTGCACCAGATGATGACCTACAGCGCCGTCGGAACCCCCGACGTCGTGCGGGAGCAGGTCAGTGAGTTCGCCGAGCAGACCGGTGCCGACGAGCTCATGATCGCCCACCAGAGCCCGGGAGTGGAGCAGCGGCTGCGGTCGGCCGAACTGCTCGCTGAGGCCTATCTGACCTGACGGTAGACTGGGCGGTGGAAAGGATCCGCCATGTCAAAGCCGACGACTGTCGAGGAGTACCTGGCCACCTTCAACGAGCCGGCCGTAGGGCTCCTGCGTGACTTGCGCCGGCTCTGCACCGAGTCCGCCCCGGACTGCACCGAGCAACTCAAGTGGGGCCACCCGGCCTATGTCCACCCCGACGGTGTGATCATGTTCGTCTTCTCCGGGCACGCCAACCACGCCAACATCGCCTTCACGCCCAGCACCAAAGAGGCCTTCGACGCTGAGCTCGGCGGGTTCCAGACCGGTAAGGGCCGCCTCGCCCTGCCTTACGGTGATCCCCTCCCCGAGGAGCTGATCGGCCGGATGATCCAGTTCCGCCTGGCCGAGTACACCGAGCGCGGCGTCAAGTGGATGTAGAGGCACCGGACTCCAGGCGCTCGCCGGTCAGCGCGGCGGCCAGCGCCGTGGCGTCGGGCAGCGCCAGGTCCATCCCCGTATAGCCCTGCTCCCCGGCGGCGGTGGTCACCGTGATACTCGCCAGGCCGAGCATGCGCTGGATCAGGCTCTGAGACACGTGGGCACCGTTGATCCCGCGCACCTGCAGCACGTCGGTGCGGCGGCTGAAGAAGCCGCGCCGTAGGTACAGGTACTCCTCCTGAAGTAGGTGCCCCAGCGCGCGGTAGTAGCCGGCACCTGCGATGACCCCGAGCGGCACCAGGAGCGCCGGGATGGTCAGCAGGCCCGCCGGCCACCACCGGGCGGTCACGCCGGTGCCCACCAGAGCGGCCAGCACCGCGATCGCGATCAGGTACCGCGCAATGGCTCGGCGGCGCGCCGCCCGCGGATGGGCAATAAGAGAGCCCCAAGGCGACCCGACCGTGTCGTCGAGCACCGGTCGTCCGAGCAAAGTGTTGGCCAACCGGATGGCCACATCCCGGGTGGTGGTCGGTGCCAAGGCCGCGGTTTCAGTCATCGTCTGCTGGAGGGTCACGCCGGTCATCACCGGCGTGATCCGGGCCCCGCGCAGTAGGCGCATCGCCGGTGACTGGCTCACGGTCACCCCGCGCAACCGCTCCTGGTCGGCGGTGAAGGATCGGGTGGTGAGCAATCCGCGCGTGGCCTGAAAACGGTCGCCGGACTCCCGCACCAGCCGGTAGCCCCACCACGCCTCGGCGAAGACGACGGCGCCGGCCACCGCACCGATGACGACGGCGAGCACCAGCGTCGCCCCTGCCCAGGCTCCCCACGGCACCCGGTCGATGAACCCGGACAGCCGCTCGCCGACCCAGCCCTCCCCGCCGACCAGCGAGACCATCCCGAAAACCGATCCGATCACCGTCAGCGGCCCGCCGATCAGCCATCCGCCGAGCATGGAGTAGACGATCCAGCGCCACTGAAGGTGCTGGACGATGTCCGCGTCGCCGTCCTCCAGGTGTGGGTCGATGCTGGAGGTCACCTCCGGCCCCGCGGCCCGGAGCAATGCGCTGCGCATCTGCAGTGCGACCGCTCGCGGCAGCCCGGGCAGAGCCACTGTGCCGTCGCCGGTGTAGGAGTTGCCGCCGGTGCCCACCTGCAGCACCACCAGCCCCAACAGTCTGCTGCTCAGCGGCGCGGTGATGTCCACCGCCCGGATCCGGTGCACCGGTACCCGGTGGCTCTTGCGGACCAGCAGGCCGGTGGTGTGCTGGAGTTCGTTGCCGAGCAGTCGGTACCGGACCTTGAGGTAGGTCAGGGCCTGGTTCAGCGGGCTGAGCACCGCCAGGGCCGCCAGCGCGTACACCGTGTACCGGGCGATGTCGTTGTCGGTGTTGAAGAGCAACCAGCCCAGGGCTGCGGGCACCAGCCGCACTAGGGCACGCAGCAGCGCCGCCAGGACGATGCGAGGGTTCAGTCGCTGCCAGGGCATCTCGAGGTTGTCCGGCCGGGCGTATGCAGTGGTGTCATCGATGTCGTCCGCGTCGTCGTATGTGCCCAGCGTCTGCCCGGGCGCAGTCATGTGGCATCCCCGCGGGTCTGTTCCACGGCGTCGGTGAGCTGGGTGATGAGCTCCTCGGCCACCTGGGCATCGAGGCCTTGGATGACTACCGCGCCCTGCGCTGAGCCCGTGGTTACCGACACCGCAGCGAGCCCCAGCATCCGGTGCAGCACCGAGCGTTTGGCCTCCACGGTCTGCACCCGGGACAGCGGTGCGATGCGCCACTGGCGGCCGAGCCACCCGGTCCGGCAGTAGACGGCGGTGCCGGTGGCCTCCCACCGGTGGGTGCGATACCGCAGCCAAGGGGCCACGGCCACACCCGGAGCTAACAGTACGGTCAGCACCCCGGCTGCCAGCAGCAGCCACATGCGACCGGCATCCCACAGCAACGCCGGCACCAGAGTCGCGGCGAGGGCCACCGCGAGGACCGTGGTCCGTGAGATCAGCCAGTAGGTCCGCGCTCCCGGTGCCACGCGGTGTCGCGGCGGGCGTGGCGGGCCGGAAGGTGGCGGGGTGCGGGCCGGCTGCGTGGCAGCCGGTGGTGAGGCGGAAGGTGGCGGCCCCGCTGGTTCCGTCCCGGCGCGGCCCGGCACGGCCGGTGGAGCGGCCGACGACGACGGCGCTGAACCTGGCTCGGACACGGGAGTTCTCCTTCGGCTGTGCGGAGCTCTCAGCGTATGCAGGTCTCAGTTTCCTGCCCTCCCCCATCGGGCTGAACTCTGCCCTCCGCCCCGATGCGGAGGCGCGGGTGTGGGGCCGGTAACGTGGCGAGGAGAGCAGACCTTGGTCAGGAGAGAGGAACGGCAGATGGCAGCACCGCTACGGATCGGGATCGCCGGGTACGGCAACTTGGGTAAGGGGGTGGCGGCCGCCGTCGGACAGAACCCGGACATGGCTCTGCAGGCCATCTTCACCCGCAGGGACCCGGCCACCCTCGACGTGCCCGAGCGGGTGGCCCCGGTAGTGGCCTGGTCGCAGTTGCTGGAGCACAAAGATCAGATCGATGTGCTCATCCTGTGCGGTGGTTCCAAAGAGGACCTACCTCAGCAGGGCCCGGAGCTGGCGGCGCAGTTCACCACCGTGGACAGCTTCGATACTCACGCCCGCATCCCCGAGTACTTCGCCGCCGTCGACGACGCCGCCCGCGCGGCCGGTACGACGCCGATCATCTCGGTCGGCTGGGACCCGGGCATGTTCTCCCTGAACCGGATGTTCGCAGAAGCCCTACTGCCGCAGGGCCAGACCTACTCGTTCTGGGGCAAGGGCCTGAGCCAGGGGCACTCCGATGCGGTGCGCCGGGTACCCGGGGTAGCGGCGGGCGTGCAATACACCATCCCGGCCGACGACGCGATCGATGCGGTCCGCCGCGCCGAACAGCCGGAGCTGAGCACCCGGGACAAGCACCGGCGGGAGTGCTACGTGGTGCTGGCCGAGGGCGCCGACGCGGCCGAGGTGGAGCAGGCGATCGTGACTATGCCGCACTACTTCGCCGACTACTCCACCACCGTGCACTTCATCAGTGCTGCAGAGCTGTCCCGGGACCACGCCGCTATGCCCCACGGCGGCTTCGTCATCCGCTCCGGGACCACCGGCGGCGGACACTCCCAGGTGGTTGAGTACCGGCTGGAGCTGGGCAGCAACCCCGAATTCACCGCCAGTGTCTTGGTGGCCTACGCCCGTGCCGCGGCCCGGCTGAACGCTCGCGGGGTGGTGGGTGCGCAGACGGTGCTGGAGGTGCCGCCGGTGCTGCTGTCGCCGAAGTCCCCGGAGCAGCTGCGCGCCGAACTCCTCTGAGTATCGCCACCTCTCACCCGCGCACCAAGGGGGGCGCACCTGCGGTGCGCCCCCGTGGGCTGGGCGGTGTGCGAACCTCCGGTCAGTCCTTGGCCAGCGCCTGCCGCAGTGAGACCCGGCTGCCGGTCTGCAGCAGGGACCGGCTGTAGATCTTCGAGGCCAGGGCGATCACGAGGGCTGCGGCAGCGACCAGCACGCCCAGGGACAGCAGCGGCTCCCACCACTCGGCCTCGTTCATGAACATCCGCACCGGCATCGCCACCGGAGCGCTGAACGGTACGTAGGAGGCAATGGTCATCGCCAACCGGTTGTCACCGAAGAAGATGACCACGAAGTAGGGCGCCATCACCAGCATCATGGTCGGTGACATCACCGTGCCGGAGTCCTCTTGGCGGGAGACCAGCGAGGCACCAGCGGCGAACATCGCTGCCACCAGCACGAAGCCGAACAGGAAGAACACCACGAACCACACAATCGGTGCGGTCAGCATGTCCAGCAGATCGCCCTGGCCGGTCAGCAGCAGACCCAGCACCGCCACAGCAGCGATCGCCGCGGCTTGCCCGACCGCGAGGACGGTATTGCCCAGCACCTTGCCCGCCAGCAGCGCCCGTGCCGGGACAGCCGAGAGCAGGATCTCCACGATCCGGGACTGCTTCTCCTGGACCGTGTTCTGCACGATCATCGCCCCGGAGCCGATCGCGAACATCATGAACACCATGCCGAAGCCGATCGAGACCAGATAGCGCAGTCCGTCGGAGGAGGAGGTGTCCAGCACCTGCACCGGCGGGGACTGGGAAAGGCCCGCCAGCAACTCATCGGGTGCGTCGGTCAGGGCGATGATGCGCACGCCCACCGGGCTCTCGGAGTCGGGGACGACGGCGGCCTCCACCTCCTCGGAGCGCACCAGCTCCTCAGCAGCTGCTTCGTCCTCAGCCGCTACAGAGGCCAGTCCCGGTGCGCCGGAGACCACCTCCTGGGCATCGCCGACCACGGCCACTTCGGTCTCGGAGCTGCGGTCGGCCAGGATCCCGGAGACGACGATCCCCGCCAGGACCACGAACATCATGATCGCTGCGGAGATGATGAACGACTTCGAGCGCACCTGCGTGGTGATCTCCCGCTCGGCAACCATCAGGGACGCCTGGGTCGTCGACACCTGATGGCGCCCCGCGGCCGTGGACGGTGTGCTGCGCGATGGGCTATCTGGTCTGGTCAGTGTGCTGGTCATGCTGCAGCCTCCTGATTCTGCTCGGAGTCGAGCTCGTCGGTGACGACGTCCTTGAAGATCTCGCTCAGGCTCGGGCGCACCGGGCCGAACTTGATGACCGGGCCGCGCTGCATGGCCTGGGCAAGTACCTGCTGGGCCACGTGGTCACCGGCCTCGAATAGCACGTTTCCGCCGTCGAACTCCACGACCCCTACGCCGGGCACCTGGCGGACCCACCCGGCGTCCGCGGCACTGACCAGCTCGTGGCGGCGCACCCCCCACCGGTCGCGTAGATCCTCCCGGGTGCCGGCAGCGCGGATCTGCCCACCGGCGATGATCACCAGCTCATCGCAGAGCCGCTCCACCAGATCCAGCTGGTGGGAGGAGAAGAGCACCGGCGCACCGCGGTCCGCGTACTCACTGAGCACACCGAGCACCACCTCTACGGCCAACGGGTCCAGACCGGAGAAGGGCTCATCGAGGATCAGTACCTGTGGGTCGTGCACGAGGGCGGCCGCGATCTGCACGCGTTGCTGGTTTCCCAGCGACAGTGACTCCAGGGCGTCATTGGCCCGTTCGTCCAGACCCAACCGGCCGAGCAGATCCCGGGCGCGGCGGTCGGCCTCGCGGCGGTCGAAGCCGTGCAGTCGTGCCAGGTACCCGATCTGCTCGGCGATCTTCATCTTCGGGTACAGACCGCGTTCCTCGGGCATGTATCCGAAGCCCCGGCGCTGGTCGGTGCCAAGCTGGGTCCCGTTGTAGGAGATGGTCCCTTCGTTGGCGGCCAATACGCCGAGGATGATCCGCATTGCGGTGGTCTTCCCGGCGCCGTTCCCGCCGACGAATCCGGTCAGTTTCCCCGGTTCGACCGAGAAGGAGACCCGGTCCAGAGCCTTGCGGTCTCCGAAGGACCTGCTGATGCCGTTCAGTCTCAGCACGGCCGCTCACCTCGCCTTCTGTGGGTGCGGACACCGGCTGTGTCCGTCACTACCTCGACGCTAGGCGAGCAGGTACCGGCGATGGTTCCGGCGCGGGGTGGATCTTCTCCCTCCGCCGGCCGGGGGAGGGCTGGTCAGCTCCGGGGGAGGGCCGGGGCGATTACTGCTGCGCCAGCCCGTGCCGATAGGCGTAGGCCACCGCCTGCACGCGGTCGCGCAGGTGCAACTTCATCAGCACGTTGGAGACATGCGTCTTGACCGTGGCCCGGCCAATCACCAGGTCCGCGGCGATCTCCTCATTGGACAGGCCGTGGGCCACCAGGCGAAGCACTTCCAGCTCCCGGGCGGTCAACGGCTCCGTCCCTGGGGGGAGGCTTTGCGGCGCAGGCGCACTATCGCCGGGCGTGGGCTGCCGGGTGGTCATCGCCCGCTGGATCACCGAGCGGGTCACCTCCGGGGAGAGCAAGGCATCTCCGGCGGCCACCGACCTGATCGCATCGGCCAGCTGCTCGGGTTTGGTGGTCTTGAGCAGGAATCCGCTGGCACCGGACTGCAGCGCTTCGAGCAGGTAGTCCTCACGGCTGAAGGTGGTCAGCACCAACACCCGCGGAGGGCTGTCGCTGCCGGCGATGATCTGGCGGGTGGCCTCCAGACCGTCGATCCCCGGCATCTCCACGTCCATGCAGATCACCTCGACCTCGGTGCGCGCAGCGAGCTCGATCGCCTCGGCTCCGGTGGCGGCCTGGGCCACCACCTCCAGGCCCGGCTGGGCGGACAGGATCGTGGCGATCCCCTCCCGCAGCAGGGGCTGGTCGTCGACCAGCATCACCCGTACCACCGGGGCCGGTTCATTCATTGCTGCTCTCCGCTCGTAGTTGGGGATGCCGGATCGTCGCCGGTCGGTGTCGCCAGGGGGATCTGGGCCCGCACCAGGTAGCCGCCCTCACGTAGTGGCCCGGTGTGTAGTGAACCGCCGTCGGCACTGACCCGCTCCTGCATACCCACCTGGCCCAGGCCGCCGGAGTGCGTCTTGGCGATGGGCCGGCGCCGTCCACCGCCGTCGTCGGCCACCTCCAGCTCGACGGCGCCGTCCAAGTACCGCAGGCGAACATCGGCCCGGGCGCCCTGACCAGCGTGCTTCCGCACGTTGGTCAGGGCCTCCTGGGTGATGCGGTAGATGTTCAACGACAGCAGCGGGCGCAGTGTCACCGGTTCCCCGACCACCTGATAGGCGACCTGCAGACCGGCGGCCCGCACATCCTCGATCAGGTCACCGATCCGCTCCACCCCCAGCGACCCCACCGGTTCGGTCTCGGTGTTGGAGTCCTCGCGCAGAGTACTCAGCAACCCGTGCAACTCGGTGATCGCCTCCCGGGCGGAGTCCTCCACCTTCTCCAGGGATTGGGCGGCCTGCTGGGGGTCATTGCTCAGCAGGGCGCGGCTGGCGCCAGCCTGCACACCGATCAGGGAGACGTGATGGGCGACGGCGTCGTGCAGTTCGCGGGCCAGGCGGATGCGCTCGATCGTGACGGCCTGGGCTTCCACCAGGCCGCGTTCAGCCTGCAGCTGGCGGGCGCGTTCCGCGACCATCGCCCGGTCCTGGGCTGCGGACCAGGCGTGGTTGCCGAACCACACTGCCCCGGCGAAGTAGAGCACATTCGTCAACACCTGTACGAGCATCCAGGCCGCCATCGGACTCAGCGTGCCCGGGCCGATCGTGACTGTCTCGCCTTCGGGTGGGTCCATCGCGACCCGGAAGAAGGAGATCAGCAGCCAGATAAACATCGCGGCCACGACACCGCCGCGAACTAGCGCCGCCCGGCTCCGATTCCCCTCCCAGGCGCCCACGGAGTACAGCGCCATGAACAACGCGATATTGATGACCACAGTCTCTGGCACCGCCATCTCACCAGCGATGACGAAGGCGGTGGCGACTGCGATCAGCGCCGCGATCGGGTATCGCCGGCGCCAGGCTAGCGGCAGAGTGCACCCAGCCAGCAACAGCACCGAAACCGTGGGCGAAGCCGGCTCGGAGAAGACCTGTGCGACTCGGCTCAGGGCCATGACCAGCAGGGAGTCGAGGAACAGGAACACTGCGATGCCGATATCCATACGCAGTTGGCTCTGGGTCAGCGGCGGGCGCCGCCAGCCGGAAGAGGTCGGAGAAGGCTCGCTTGCCTCCGGGCTGGTCGTGGCAGCCTGCTCCGGGGCGCCGGGGCCGGCGCCGGCGTTCACAGTGGCCTGCTCAGTCATGGGCCCACGGTAGCCGGGCGGCAGGCCGCGGCGGATCCGTCCACCGGGGGAGGGACTCCTCCTTGGGGTGGAAGCGGGCACTTTCCCAGTCCGAGCGCAGCTGGCCCATCACTAGGGTGTCGATGCGCTCGCCGTCGAAGGTGAACTCCGCGCGTTTGCGGCCCTCAAGGATAAAGCCGGCCCGTTCATACACCCGGTGTGCCCGTGGGTTGAAGGCGTAGACCTCCAGGCCGATGCGCTGCAGGCGGGTGTGGCTGAAGGCGTAGTCGATGAGCAGCCGGGTGGCTCTGCTGCCCAGCCCGCGGTCGCGTCCGGCCGGGCCGATCAGTACCCGGTAGTTGCAGGTGTCATCGGCTTCGCTGAGCTCGTTGAGCACCACTTCGCCCACACAGGTGTTCCGGTCGCGGTCGATGATCGCCAGGTCCAGGCGGTCGGGCTGCTCGGCCCGGGTGCGGTACCAGTGCAGGACCCCTTCATCGAGGGACGCCGACTGGGTGTTCGCCTGGGCGCTGGTGTGCACTGAACCGGTCAGGCGCAGCAGCTCCGGATCGGCCAGGATCGGGCCCATCTGATCGATGTCTGCATCGGTGAAGGGCCGCAGCATCACGTCCTCGTCGGTGAGGACAGGTTTGTCTGCGAAGTAGGTAGAGGACACAGGCGCTGACGGTACGGACAGGCGGTGCCGGTTCCAATGGGAATTCGGTGCGCGGTGCCGGCACGTGGCACCGATCGGTGCTGGGCCTGCCAGTGACCTGGCGGCGGGGCCGCCCCGGCGCAGGGCCGCCGGCGGGCTGTCGGCGGTGGGCACTAGCGTGCCGCGGGCACCCAGATCCACATGACGGAGGTAGACCTATGGCTTTGTCACCCGCCGAACGCGAAGAGTTCCTGGCCGAACCCCACATCGGGGCGCTCGCGGTGCACGCCGGTGACGGCCGCGGGCCGCTGATGGTGCCGATCTGGTACGAGTACAGCCCCGGCGGGGACCTGTGGGTGGTCACTCCCGCCGAGTCCCGCAAGGCGGCATTGATCGCGCAGGCGGGCCGGTTCAGTTTGCTCGTCGAACGCACCAGTCCCACCGTGCGCTACGTCACCGTCGAGGGGCCGGTCAGCCAGAACCGGCCGGCCACCGAGGCCGAGCATGAGCACATGGCGCGCCGCTACCTCGGCGACGGGGCTGATGATTACCTCACGATGGCAGCCGGATTCGGAGACGTGGCCTACATCGCCATGACTCCGCAACGGTGGACCTCAGCGGATATGGGCGGGTTCTGAGCGCGCCCGACCAGCCTGCGCCCACTCCCATCGCGGCCAGTGCTCTTGGCTCAGGCCGCGGCCAGTGTCCTGTGCTCCCATCGCGGCTCAATCGCGGTCGGGTATTTCTCCGGAATCCACCGGCTCGGCGTCGGGGCGTTTGGGCACCCGCACATCACCGGTGGAACGACGACGCAAGCGCCTGGTCGCCCACGGGTAGACGTCGCGTTTGAGCCAGGAGACGTCCTCGCGCAACCGCACCGACCGTGGTTGTTTGGGGTCGGCCTGCACGGTGCCGGCCCAATCGGCGTCGTCGGGCTCCAGCCCGAGGGCCACCAGCGCCGCTTGTCTGACGCGCTGATGACCCTGGGTGCTCATGTGCACCCGGTCTTCGGCCCACATCCGGCGGTGCTGTAGGGCCTTCAGGCCCCAGACGTCGAGGACGTAAGCGCCGTAGTTGCGGGCGATGGACCACACGTGGGCGTTGTAGATCGCGACCTTCGGGCGCATCACGGTCAGCAGGGGCCCGGCCAGGCGGGTGTCCATTCCGGTCGCCAACAGCACATCGATCCCGCGCCGGCGAACGCTGCGCACCACCCGGTCCAGGTGGGCACCGAGCCGGTCCGGGTCCCCGCCCGGGCGCAGGAAGTCGTTGCCGGCACCGGCGATCGAGATCAGGTCCGGTTCCAGCTCCAATGCGGCCGGGACCTGCTCATCGAGGATCGGGGCCAGCAACCGGCCCCGGATCGCCAGGTTGCCGTACTCCAGCGCCGGCAGCCGGGCCTGGCGGCGCCGGTCGGATAGCGACTGGGCCAACAGGTCGGCCCAGCCGCGGAACTCCCCGGGCTGGACCGGGGCGTCGCTGAGCCCCTCGGTGAAGGAGTCCCCGGTGGCCACATAGCGCTGCCAGCCCGGGGGTCTGGGCGCGAAGAAGATGTCGGTCACCTCACCCATTGTGCCGCCGGGACCCTAGTGCTCGGTGCGATCACGGCAGCGCCCAGTCCACCACCGGCCCGCCGCGGTCGGCGAGGAGCTCATTGGCCCGGGAGAAGGGACGGGAGCCGAAGAAGCCCCGCGAGGCCGACAACGGGCTGGGATGGGTCGATTCGATCACCGGCGTGCGTCCCAGCAGCGGCCGCATCGACTGGGCATCGCGGCCCCACAACACCGCCACCAGTGGCTGGTCCCGGGCCACCAGGGCGCGGATCGCCTGGTCGGTGACCTGCTCCCAGCCCTTGCCGCGATGGGAGGCAGGTTTACCCGGTTGGACCGTCAGGGACCGGTTCAACAACAACACCCCGGCGTCGGCCCATGGACTCAGATCTCCGTTGCTGGGCGCGGGCAGGCCCAGGTCCGAGCCGAGCTCGGTGAAGATATTCATCAGCGAACGGGGCAGGGGCCGCACATCGGCCTGTACCGAGAACGACAGACCCATCGCATGACCCGGGGTGGGGTACGGGTCCTGGCCCACGATCAGGACCTTCACCTCGGCAAGCGGGCGGGTGAAGGCACGCAGTACATGTTCACCGGCCGGAAGATAGCCCCGTCCGGCGGCCACCTCCGCGCGCAGGAAATCCCCCATCGCCGTGACCTGGTCGGAGACCGGCGCCAGCGCTTCGGCCCAATCCTCGGCGATCAACTCCGGCAGTGATGAACGTGAACTCACCGGCCCTACTGTGGCAGAGGTCCGCCTACCATGGAACCCGGACGCCACGCTGAATGACACGCGTGTGGTTTGCGCATACGATGGGGGCCTGGCCGTCCCCGGCCGGAGGAAACGCACCCGCGTCACAGCAGGAGGATCGATGTCGGCAGCGCAGCAGATGGCCACCCGCACCAACGACGGTGAACTCAGTGAGCGCGACGCCCAGATCCTCGACTTCGAACGCCAGTGGTGGAAGTACGCCGGGGCGAAAGAGACTGCCATCCGGGAACTGTTCGACATGTCGGCTACCCGGTACTACCAGGTGCTCAATGTCCTGATCGATGACCCGGCGGCGCTCGAGGCTGAGCCGATGCTGGTCAAGAGACTTCGCCGGATGCGCAGCGCCCGACAGCGCGAACGCTCCGCCCGTCGGCTGGGCAATGACGCATAACCAGCCGGTGAACAGATAACCTTTGGGGTGTGAGTAACGAGGAGTACCCCTACGACGAGGACGAGTTCGACGTCCTCGGCGCCGATCGCACGCCCCAGGGCGTGCACCGGGCGCCGGTCTCGCGGTGGCGGCAACTGCTGCCGTTCGTGGCGGTCATCGTGCTCGCTCCGCTGCTCGCCTACGTAGGCGTGACCGCACTCTCGGGTGGCTTCGGCGACGACGACGAACCGGCGGCCACCCCCACCGAGCCCGAGGAACCTCCCGCCGAGGAGGATGAGGCCGACGGCGAGAACGGCGACAACGCCGAAAACGGCGAAAACGGTGAGGAGAACGGCGATCCCACCGAGGATCCCGAGGAGGAGACCGAGACTCCCGATCCGGACCTGGATCTGAGCGTGCCGGTTTACGTGCTGAACGGCACTCCGACCGTCGGCGTGGCCGGCGGCGCGGCCGAGGTGTTGACCGAGGACGGCTGGACCAACGTCAACACCAGTGACTACAACCTGGCCCAGCCTGAGAACACCGAGATGTACTACAACAACGCTGACCTGGCCGAGGAGGCTGAGGCCGTGGGTGAGGCGTTGGAGATCGAGGACATCTACGAGAATGCCGACGCCGCCTCGGCGGGCATCGTGATCGTGCTGCGGCCCGACTTCCAGTAGCCGCGCCAATAGTTCTGAGGCGGCCCTTGACCGCCTGATGCTCCGTCGCCCGCGAGATTGCTCCGGGCGGTCTCCTCACCCTCAGGGCGCGCTGGGCAACTCCCCGTTGGTCTCCAGCTCATCGAGGGCCAGAAGCACCATCGCAGCACTCCACGCCAGCGGGGCTACCGCGGCCGGATCCCCGTCGGGGGAGACCTTCTCCGGGATCGCTCCCAGCGGCGTGCGATGGGCATCGACCCAGCGCAGCCAGTCGTGGGCTAGTTCGGGCTGGCCGTTATGGGCCGCGGCGTAGGTGTAGAGCGTGGTCTGGGGCGTCCAGGACAACGACTGCTCCGCCCAGCCCTCGCCCGGCGCCAGGCCCCCGCCCGGACGCTGCATACCGGCGATGGAGTCCTGCCAGGCGCCCGGGGCGTCGGTCAGCGGCTCGGGTTGGAACGGGGGCAGCAGGAAGGCGGTGGCGGCGTCGCGTTCACCCTCACCGATGTAGCGGCCGTATCCGTCGGGCCCGAACTCCGCTTCGATCGCGGCGTGCAGCACGCCGGCTGCTTCCTGGGCCTCGGCGGCCCGCGGGTCGGAGGTCTCGGCCCAGATTCCGGCGACGCCGTGCAGCCCGGCCAGCACCGGGGCCGCGGTACCCAGGGTCAACTGACTCTCCCGGTGCTCCCAGTAGTCGGCACTGGGCGGTGGCAGCCCATCGGCTGTGTCCACCTGCTCCAGCAGTTGCCCTCCGGAGCGGTCCACCAGGGTGTCCAGGTCGGTGAGGATCTGCTCACGTTGGGCCTCGTCGGGCACCTGGGTCAGGATCTGCCCCAGCGCCCACATCACCCAGCCGGTGCCATCGATCTGGATGCCCCGGCTATCGGGCGGGCCTGACCCGTCGGGCAGGTACCGGGCCTCGAAGGTGCCGTCCGGGTGCTGCACATCCTGCAGGAACGCCAGGATCTGCACGGCGTCGTCGGTGTGACCGGAGACGCCCAGGGCGACGGCGATGAAGGAGGCGTCCCGGGGCCAAACGTAGCGCCAGTTCTGGTTGTATCCGGCCAGGGCAGCACCCTCGTCATTGGTCAGCGCGTGGATGTCCAGCAGGGCCTGGCGGGCCATGTCCTCAAACTCGGTGCCCGCGCCGGGAACGTGCCCGGCGGCGAGCCAGTCTCGGGCGATGTCGGCCTGGGCCTCGGCGTCGGCGACCTCTGTGGCACTGGCGCCGGCATCGGGGGCCAGGACGCGGCTGCCGGGCAGGTAGTCCACCTCGGCCCCGGGCAGGATCACCTGGCGTTGCCCGTCCGGGTGGACTTGAACACCCCAGGCGTAGGGCCCGACGTCGTCCACTCGCTCACGCTCGCCCGGCGCGAGCAGCGAAACCCCCACCAGGGTAAGGACGAGGGCCACCACGGCGGCGGACAGGAAGAGGAGGTGGCGGCGGCGCATCGTCAGCGAT
>Ga0079225_10000983_pt1 | contig 15825 bp, 12 predicted proteins | sample Poulit2012_FD_76344 | JGI IMG/M metagenome (GOLD analysis project Ga0079225, IMG submission 76344) | Agricultural soil microbial communities from Georgia to study Nitrogen management - Poultry litter 2012 | ecosystem: Environmental > Terrestrial > Soil > Agricultural land | place: USA: Georgia... | reverse complement strand
GGAGGCGCAGCTGGCGGTGCTGCGGAAGGCTGCAGAGGAAATCCCCCTTGTCTACGCCCGCAACATGAGCCTTGGCATCAATCTGCTGGCGCTTCTTGTTGAGCAGGCCGCGCGGGCGCTGGGGTCCGACTACGATATCGAGATCCTGGAGATGCACCATCGTCACAAGGTCGATGCCCCCTCGGGGACCGCGCTGCTGCTGGGAGAAGCAGCAGCCGAGGGAAGGGGGCGACACCTGCGGGAGGTGGCGAAGGAAGGTCGCAGCGGCATTACCGGGGCGCGACCGGCCGGCGAAATCGGCTTTGCCAGCCTGAGGGGCGGGGACGTCGCGGGTGATCATAGCGTCATCTTCGCGACCGAGGGCGAGCGGATCGAACTGGGCCACCGTGCTTCGAACCGGGATCTCTTCGCCCGCGGGGGTGTCAAGGCAGCCCTGTGGGCGGCCGGCCAGCCGCCAGGGCTCTACAGCATGCGGGAGGTGCTGGGGCTTTGATGCGTGAGGCTGCGCTATGGCAAGCGGTCGTGACATAGCACAGCAGGCGTCGCGCGACGCCTATCAGCTCTTAACAGGAGGCACCGACAGAGCCATATCCTGGACCGGATCGCGACAAGAAGCGTTATGCTCCAGGCGGCCCAGGCAGGAGGAAAGCATCATGTTCTTTCGACATCGGGAATTGCGTTTGCCCACGGTTGCAGAGGCCTTGCCGGGGCGCGCGGCTGCGCTGCCAGCGCCAGGCCCTCACCACGTCAATGGTCGTCCCCTTCTGCCGCCCTATCCGGAAAACCTCGAGGTGGCGGACTTTGCCCTCGGCTGCTTCTGGGGGGCGGAGAGAATTTTTTGGCGCCTGCCCGGGGTGTGGGTGACTGCCGTCGGCTATCAGGGGGGCCACACCCCAAATCCGACCTATGAGGAAGCCTGCAGCGGCCTGACGGGACATGCAGAAGCTGTGCGGGTGGTTTTCAATCCTGCGGAGCTCCCTTACGAGAGGCTGCTGAAGGCTTTTTGGGAGGCACATGACCCGACCCAGGGAATGCGACAGGGCAACGACGTCGGGACCCAGTATCGCAGCGCGATCTATACCCACTCCGACCGTCAGCAGGCCTTGGCCGAGGCCTCTGCCAAAGCCTTTGGTGCACAGCTTCGGGCCGCCGGCCATGGACCGATCACGACCGAAATCCGCTCCGCACCGCCCTTCTACTTCGCCGAAGCGGCGCACCAGCAGTATCTCTCGAAGAATCCCGCAGGCTACTGCGGCCTGGCCGGAACGGGGGTGACCTGTCCGCTGCCCACCGGCGTCGCAGCCGGCTGATCGCTCACAGGAGCGGCGAGAAGAGGCGCGCGGTTGAGTCCCGGAAGCGACTGAGCACTGGCCGCTGCTGATACTCCTCCAGGGTAAGCTCGCTGCAGTGGAGGAGATCGCGTTCGAAGGCCGCTTCCAGCTCTCGGGCATAGCTCTGGCTGTAGATGACGGCGTTGAGCTCGTAGTTGATGCTGAAGCTGCGGATGTCGAAGTTGGCCGAGCCTATCGAGCAGATTTCGGAATCGATGCTGATCGTCTTGGCATGAAGGTAGGCATGATCGTGGAAAAAGACACGCACGCCCGCCTTCATCACATCGGCGATGAAGGTGTTGGCAGCCCAGCTGGCGATACGATCGAGGGGGCCGGGCGCGCTCAGCATCACCTTCACCTCGGTGCCGGCCATGGCGGCGATGCTCAGCACCTCGGCGATGCTGCTGTCGAGTATGAAGTAGGGGGTCTGGATATAGACGTGGCGCTGGGCGGCAACGATCATCTGTTCGTACTGCTGCCGGGTGGCCTCCCAGCGGGAGTCCGGGCCGGACGTCAGAATCTGGACCGGGGCCTCCGGTCCGTCTGCGTCTGGCAGTTCGACCAGGAACTGGGTGTCGGCAAAGAGATCCTGGCGGGTCGCGTTGTACCAGTCGACCAGAAATATCGCCTGTAGCAGCGCCGCAGCTTCTCCCCTCAAGCGAAGTTGAGTGTCGCGCCAGACCGTGTAGGCGCCGCCGTCGAGGTGTTCCTGACCCATGTTCATGCCACCGAGGTACCCGACCTTCCCATCGACCACGGCAATCTTCCGGTGATTGCGGTAGCTGATGGTGTGGAGGTGATAGAGGGGCGAGGTGGCGACCATCTGAATGCCGGCTGCGCGCATCCGGCGGAGATAGCCCGGGGTGATCGCCAGGAAGGAGCCGACGGGATCGTAAAGCAGCCTGACCTGAACGCCGTCACGAACCTTGGCAGCCAGGAGGTCTTTCAGGCGGTCGGTGAAGCTGTCCACCCGCCAGATGAAGGTCTGCAGGTGGATTGAGTGCTCTGCGCCTTCGATGTCCTTCATGAGAGCGGGGTAGTAGGTGCTGGCGTCCTGCTGGATTTCGACCGCGTTGCGGGTGGTGAGGGAAGAGAGCGAGTTCCGTGTGATCAGGAGCAGGAGCTTCCGCTGACTTGCACCCTCTTTTGCCAGCTCCCTGGCCCGGCATTCCTCCCGATCGAAAATCTCGGAAAGCGCCGGGACCAGCCGCTCGTCGATCCGCTGGCTCAGAAGCTTGTCCTGCCTGGCGAAAGCCTTGCGGTTGCGGCCAAAAAAGAGGTAGAGCGCCACACCGAGGCCCGGGGCGAAGATGAAGGCGAGCATCCAGGCGAGGGTCGACTGGGGACGGCGGTTCTCGGAGATCAGGAAGATGCCGGTCACCACCGCGTAGAGGCTGAGCAAGAGGGACAGAAGGGTGGTTGTGCTCATGATCCGCGGAAGGCGCCGGCCGATTCCTTTCCAAAGCTGATCGCTCTTCCTGTAATCACACCGCTGCCACAGGGCGCAGGTGTTCAAGTCCGTGGAACTCGACGAAGCGGGTCATGGCGGCCCAGAGGTGATCGCCATAGACGAAGGGCGTGAAGGTGCTTCCATCATCCAGGGGCAGGGGCAGGGGCAGGGGCTCGATCCGGGCATCGGCACGCGGCTCATAGAAGAAGGGGATGGAAAAGCGTTCGCCGTCATTGGCGAGAATACGATGCCGCGTTGCCTTGATGCGGCCAGCGGTCCAGCGTTCAAGAAGCTTGCCGAAGTTGATCACCAGGCCGCCTTCACAGGGCGGCACGTCATGCCAGCTTCCGTCCGGCAGCTGCGCCTGCAGGCCGCTGACACCATGCTGCTGGAGCAGGGTGACGAAGCCGGAATCGACATGCGCCTGACCGGCCAGCTGCCAACGCCGGCCCTTGTGAAGGACGCTCATCGCTTCCTCTTGCGTCTCGGCGTTCAGCTTGCGCGGCGGATAGCGCAGCAACCGCAAGGTGGAGATGCCGCCATCGAAGTAGGGGGCAAAGTGGTCATCCCGCAGGCCGAGCCCGCGAGCGATCGCGGCCAGTAGCACTGCGCCGACCCTTTCCATGCCGGCATGATAGCTGGACGCTGCCTCGCACCATCCCGGGAGCGCTGCAGGGTCAGGCCGCGGTGTGGCCTCCATCAGAGGGTCGCCGCCTGAAAGGTTTCGATCCCAGGCGAGGTCGGGACCGAGATCGATTCCCTCCTTGTAGGTCGCCTGTCCCTCCTGAGGTGGGAAGTAGCCGCGATAGACATTCGGGTTCTCGGGAGCGAACTTCTGCCGGGCCAGCCGCATCTTCTGATCCAGCGGCAGGGAAAAGAATCGCAGAAGCTCTTCGCGCGCTTCGCGGGAAGCACCCACGCTCGCGGGCAGCCCGGCGACCACCATGAAGCCACTGTCTTCGGCGGCCGCCATGATTGCCCGGTCCGTCCGCTCTTGCGCCTGGCCGGGCGGGCCGAAAAGGCTGGCGATATCGATTTCGGGGATCATGGTATTCCCTCTTCTGCCTTGCCGCTTATGGAGGTCGGGCTGCCGCGAGCTAGTTTCGCCCCGGCGCCAGCAGCCCGCGGGTGATGACTTGCGCCTGTATCTCGGCAGCCCCTTCGAAGATGTTGAGGATTCTTGCGTCGCAAAGCACGCGGGAAATGGGATATTCCTCCGCGTAGCCGTTGCCGCCGTGGATCTGCAGTGCGCCATCCGCATTGGCCCAGGCCACCCGCGCCGCCAGCAGTTTTGCCATGCCCGCCTCGATGTCGCAGCGGCGCTCCTGATCCTTTTCGCGGGCAGCGAAGAGCGTGAGCTGGCGCGCCAGCATCGTCTCCACCACCATCCAGGCAAGCTTGCCCGAGACTCGCGGGAAGGCGTGGATCGCCTTGCCGAACTGCTTGCGGTCGCGGGCGTAGGCCAGGCCCAGCTCCATGGCATTCTGGGCTACGCCAACGGCCCGGGCGGCAGTCTGGATGCGCGCGGATTCGAAGGTGGCCATGAGCTGCTTGAATCCCTGGCCCTCGACCCCGCCCAGGAGGCCATCGAGTGGAACCTCGAAGTCGTCGAAGGCGATCTCATACTCCTTCATTCCACGGTATCCCAGGACCGGGATTTCTCCACCACTCATTCCTGCCGCGGGAAAGGGCTCCTCATCCGTACCGCGGGGCTTTTCCGCCAGCAGCATCGAGAGACCCCGATAGTCGCTGCTTTCCGGATCGGTGCGGACGAGCAGGGTCATGAGATCGCTGCGGGCGCCGTGAGTGATCCAGGTCTTGTTGCCCGTGATCTTGTAGACGTCACCCTCTCGCTGGGCACGGGTACGCAGCGCCCCCAGGTCGGAGCCTGTATTGGGCTCGGTAAAGACGGCAGTGGGCAGAATTGCCCCGCTGGCAATCGCTGGCAGCCACCTTTCCTTCTGTGCCGGCGTACCGCCCAGGCGGATCAGTTCCGCCGCGATTTCTGAACGGGTGCCGAGGGAGCCGAGGCCGATGTAGCCGCGGGAAAGCTCCTCGGTCACCACGCACATGGCCGTCTTGCCCAGACCGAGGCCGCCATTGTCTTCCGGTATTGTCAGGCCGAAGACGCCGAGGTCGGCCAGAGAGCGGACCACCTCCAGCGGGATGAGATCATCGGCCAGATGCCATCGGTGGGCAGCTTCCGCATGTTCGTCGGCAAAGCGCTGGAACTGCTCGGCAATGAGGGCATCGGTTTCGTCCAGCCCGCGCTTGCCGAAGTGCCCATCGATGCTTAGTTCCGCGATTCGCTGCCGCACGGCTGCCCGATTGCCCGACGCGATCAGTCGGCGAACCTCCGGCGTCAGAAGCTGCTGAACGGCCTCTTCCTCGAGTCCGAGGTCCTGTGGCCTCAGTACCTCCAGCTGGCTCAGCGCGATTCCGCTCGTCAGCTGCGCCAGATATTCGCCCCAGCCCGCCTGCAGGATCAGCCTTTCCAGCTCTCCCAGATCCCCTTGCGTCTCGAGCCGCTGCGCCCAGTGCAGGCCTTCCCGAAGGGCAGCGACGTAGGTTGCGAGCCAGGCAAAACCATGGGCCGCGAACTGGTCACTTTCCAGCAATGCGGGATCGATGCGACCGCGCGGAGCAATGCGCGCCTCCAGGGCACGTTTGGCAGTGGCTTCGAAGCGTTCGACGGGCGGAAGTGCCGCCTCGCACAGCTCGAGGATGTCGGGCAGCAAGACCGCCTGAGAGGTGGTCTCAGGCGCCGAAGGAGAGTTCATCAGGGTAGGTCCCTGCTGTGTCACGCGGAAGCAGCCTAGCTGCTAATTCAGGCGAGTCCAGAGCGGAGCGAGCCTGCTCCGCTCTGGATCGTCCGGCCCCGTCAAGGCCGGGGCTTCAGGAGCCGGGATCTTCAGGATCACCAGAGGAACCGGGGGGAAGCTCTCAGGCTTCCACGGCATCTTCCAGGGTGCGCAGGCCAGGATGCCGGGCCTGAACCAGCACCGCCATGTTCCCGGGCTTGTGCTGATTGTTCATCATCTTGGTGTGGGCCCGGGGGATGTCGTCCCAGGCGAAGACTTCGCTCATGCAGGGGTCGATGCGCCGCTCGATCACCAGGGTGTTGGCCTGGGCTGCCTGCTTCAGGTTGGCGAAGTGGCTGCCCTGAATGCGCTTCTGGCGCATCCACACGAAACGCGCGTCCATCGTGAGGTTGTAGCCGGTGGTGCCAGCGCAGAAGACCACCATGCCGCCGCGTTTCACCACGAAGCAGGAGACCGGGAAGGTTTGCTCGCCGGGATGCTCGAAGACGAAGTCGACATCATTGCCTTTGCCGGTGATATCCCAGATCGCCTTCCCGAACTTCCGGCACTCCTTCATGTAGTCGGCGAATTCCGGGCCGTTGACGTCGGGCAGGCGTCCCCAGCAATCGAAGTCCTTGCGGTTGAGAACCCCGCGCGCGCCGAGGGAGAGTACGAAGTCGCGCTTGGATTCATCACTGATGACGCCGATGGCGTTCGCGCCGGCCGTCGCGATCAGCTGGATGGCCATCGAGCCAAGGCCGCCCGAAGCGCCCCAGACCAGGACGTTGTGCCCCGGGCGCAAGATGTGCGGCCGATGTCCGAAGAGCATCCGGTAGGCCGTCGCCAGAGTGAGGGTGTAGCAGCCGCTTTCTTCCCAAGTCAGGTGCTTCGGCCTCCGCATCAGTTGCCGATCCTGAACCCGGCAGAACTGTGCGAAGGAACCGTCCGGCGTCTCGTAGCCCCAGATCCGCTGGGAGGGCGAGAACATCGGATCGCCACCGTTGCACTCCTCGTCGTCGCCGTCGTCCTGGTTGCAGTGGACCACGACCTCGTCGCCGACCTTCCAGCGCGTGACCTTGGAACCCACCGCCCAGATGACACCGGTCGCATCGGAGCCGGCGATGTGATACTCGGCCTTGTGGATGTTGAAGGGAGAGATGGGCTTGCCCAGCCCCGCCCAGACTCCATTGTAGTTCACGCCGGCGGCCATCACCATGACCAGCACGTCATGGCTGTCGAGGCTCGGGACCTCGACGACCTCCTGCTGCATTGCCACTTCGGGTTCACCGTGCCGCTCCTGCCGGATGACCCAGGCGTACATCTTCTTCGGCACGTGACCGAGGGGCGGGATTTCTCCTACCTCATAGAGATCCTTGTGGGTCTGCCCGCCTCTCAGGGGCACGACTTGGGCAGCAGGGGTAGCGGTGCTCGCTTGGCTGATCATGCTCATGGGCTCAACTCCTTCCGGCAGGCCATTGCGGCGATGCAGCATCAGGCATAGCTTGCTGCCGTTGAATTCGCAATGCAGAATGAACTAAACTGTCTGCAATTCCGATGCTGGAGAAATTTGTATCTGATTTATAACCTTGAAAAGCAACAAGATTGTTATTGAGAAAGAGGCAAGGATGGCGAAGGAAGCACCGCGTGCGCCGCAACATGAGATAACGCGCGACAGGCCCTGGTTGATCCGTACCTACGCCGGTCATTCGAGTGCGGCCGCTTCCAACGCGCTCTATCGCAGCAACCTCGCCAAGGGCCAGACCGGCCTTTCGGTGGCCTTCGACCTTCCGACACAGACGGGTTACGACGCGGACCACGCGCTGGCGAAGGGGGAAGTGGGCAAGGTCGGCGTTCCCATCTCCCACCTTGGGGACATGCAGACTCTCTTCGAGGGGATCCCGCTCGAGCGGATGAATACCTCGATGACCATCAATGCCACAGCACCCTGGCTGCTTGCTCTCTACATTGCCTGTGCCGAGCGGCAGGGGGTGGAGCGCCGGGCACTTCAGGGCACTACCCAGAACGACATCTTCAAGGAGTATCTCTCGCGGGGGACCTATATTTTCCCGCCCCAGCCCTCGCTGCGCCTCATTGGAGATGTGGTCGCCTTCACCGTTGCCGAGGTGCCGAAATGGAACCCGACCAACGTCTGCAGCTACCATCTGCAGGAGGCGGGGGCGACAGCAGAGCAGGAACTGGCCTATGCGCTTGCGACGGCCATTGCCCTCCTCGACTTCGTGCGGGACGCTGGGCAGGTGCCCTCTGATCGCTTTCCGCAGGTGGTTGGTCGCATCTCCTTCTTCGTCAACGCCGGCGTCCGCTTCGTCGGAGAACTCTGCAAGATGCGTGCCTTCACCGAGCTATGGGACGAGATCTGCCGGGAGCGCTACGGCATCACCGAAGAAAAGTACCGCCGCTTCCGCTATGGGGTGCAGGTCAACTCCCTGGGGCTGACGGAGCAGCAGCCGGAGAACAACGTCTATCGAATCCTTCTGGAGATGCTTGCGGTAGTGCTCTCGAAGCGGGCGCGCGCGCGGGCGGTCCAGCTGCCGGCCTGGAACGAGGCGCTTGGCCTGCCGCGCCCCTGGGATCAGCAGTGGTCGTTACGGCTGCAGCAGATCGTGGCCTACGAGACCGACCTTCTCGAGTACGAGGACATCTTCGATGGAAATCCGGTCATCGAGGCCAAGGTTGCGGCCCTGGTTCAAGGCGCCCGGGACGAACTTGTGCGGGTGGAGGAGATGGGAGGGGCGGTGGCCGCGGTAGAGAACGGCTACATGAAGGAAAGGCTGGTCGAAAGCGCGGTCGCGCGCTTCCGCGCCATCGAGAGCGGCGAGCAGACGGTGATCGGCGTCAACCGCTTTACGGACAGCGAACCTTCACCGCTGGTCAGCGGCGCCGATGGCGGCTTCCTGGCGCCGGATCCCGAAGCCGAGGCGCAGCAGATCGAGGCGCTGCACGCCTGGCGCAGGGCTCGGGACGGTGCGGCTGCAGAAGCCGCACTCGCTGAACTGGAGGCAGCGGCTCGGGAAGGGCGAAACATCATGGAGCCCTCGATCGCCTGCGCCCACGCGGGGGTGACCACCGGCGAATGGGGAGGGGCGCTTCGCCGGGTCTGGGGGGAGTATCGGGCGCCCACGGGTGTCGGCAAGGCGGCAACGAGCAGGCACGGTGAGCGCGAACAGCTGGCGGTTCTGCGGGAGCAGGTAGGCGCAGTCTCGCAGCGCCTCGGCCGCCGCCTCAAGATGCTGGTCGGCAAGCCAGGGCTGGATGGTCACTCCAATGGAGCGGAACAGATCGCGGTGCGGGCCCGAGACGCGGGTTTTGAAGTGGTCTACGAAGGCATCCGCCTGACCCCCGCCCAGATCGTCGGTGCCGCTCTCGAGGAAGGGGTGCATGTGATCGGACTGTCAATCCTTTCCGGCAGTCACCGTCCCCTGGTGGAAGAGGTGCTGCAGCGGCTGAAGGACCAGGGTCTGGAGGAAGTCCCGCTGGTCGTGGGCGGCATCATTCCGCCCCAGGATGCGGAAGCGCTGCGCCGGTCGGGGGTGGCGGCCGTCTACACGCCGAAGGACTTCGACATGACGGCGATCCTGGGCGAGATCGTCGAGATCGTGGATCGGCGCTGGCCTGAGGCCGCCTGACCTTGGGGTCAATTGTAGTGTCACTTGCGGCGCAGACGCCGGGAGTTGCCTCTCGCCGCACGGTGCCAGGGTGCGAGCAGGCTGCCGACCGTGGCCGCCGGCGAAAGAGAGAGCAGCGCCGTTTGCTGTGCAGCCAGCATTTTCTCGAATACCATCCTCTGATACTCGGCGGGACTGCAGCTGCCGTCGAGCATCAGGAGGTTGCGGCGGGCGATCGTTTCCCAGGAAGCGAGGCCCAGCTCCATCCACAGCAGTGGAAGCGGCGGCGGTGCCGATCTCTTTCTGCGCTTGCGCGGCATCTCGGTCTCCAGATTGTTTGCTAGGAAGCTGCTGAGGCTGCCTGCCGGTTCCTCATCCTTTTCTCGACAGGCGCCGCAACGGCAGCTTTTGGGCGTGTGGCACGGCGGCGAACCTGCTCTATGTGGGCCGCGCGCCTGCTTCTACAACATGCCAGGTTGACTCATGACTTCGTCTGCCAGGTCCTGGCTGCTCCCCTTGATCATCCTTCTGGTCGCCTTCGGTCCAGTGTCCACCGATCTTTATCTGCCATCGCTACCGCGGCTGGTGGAGGTGTTCGGGACGACCTCGGCGGCGGCACAGCTCACTCTCTCGGTCTTTCTGGTGGGCTTTGCCTGTGGCATGCTGATCTATGGTCCGCTCAGCGACCGCTTCGGGCGGCGGGTGGTGCTGATCGGCGGCATCTCCCTCTTCGTGCTGGCGAGTGTCGCCTGCCTCGCAGCTCCCTCCATCGAGTGGCTCATCGCCGGTCGCTTCCTCCAGGCCCTGGGCGCCGCCGCCGGACCCGTCCTCGGCCGCGCGGTGGTGCGGGATGTCTATGGTCCGAACCGCGCGGCGCAGGCTCTTTCCTACGTTGCCATGGCAATGGCGCTGGCGCCGGCCGTCGGGCCGGTACTGGGTGGCCTGGTGACGCAGGCCTTCGACTGGTGGGCCAACTTCCTGCTGCTGCTGCTCTTCGGGGTGATCGCGCTGGTCGGCGTCGCGGTCTTTCTGCCGGAGACCAACCGCTACCGCGACGCCAGTGCGACGGAAGCCCGGCGCCTGCTTGCCAATTACAGACAGCTGCTGAGCAGCCGGGAATACCTTGGCTTCGTCCTGATCGTAAGTGGCGGCTACGGTGGCATCTTCTCCTTCATTTCCGGCTCCTCCTTTGCCTTGATCGGCGGGCTCGGACTGTCGCCCCTCGCCTATGGCTTCTCCTTCGCCGGTGCGATCATGGGCTATATGATCGGCAGCTTTGCCAGTGCGCGCCTCTATGGGCGCGTCAAGCTAGAAACGCTGATCGGCCTGGGCTGCCTGGCGATGCTCCTTGGTAGTGCGCTGGGAGTTCTGCTCGCCCTGAGTGGCATTCTGACCATTGCGGCTGTGGTTCTTCCGGCGAGCATTCTCTTCCTGGGCTGCGGTCTGGTGATGCCGAACGGGCAGGCGGGAGCCCTGCGGCCCTATCCGCGGCTGGCGGGTTCTGCCTCGGCGATGCTGGGCTTTCTGCAGATGGGGAGCGCGGCGCTCCTCGGTATCCTCGTCGGCCACCTGCAAGATGGGACAGCGCGCGCGATGATGCTGTCGATGTTCCTCTCGGCGCTTCTCGCGACCGTGGCACGCTATCGGCTCTTGCCAGGGGCGGCGCTGGACAGGTCAAGCTGAAGAGCTATCTTCGCCCTCATGGCAAAAGACTTGCGTGATCGTGCTTTCGTCCGGCTGAAGCCGCAGGCGCACAGGCGTCTCAACCTCGGTCATCCCTGGGCATTTTCCAACGAGATCGACATGTCGGCGGAGGCCAGGCAACTGCCTCCAGGCAGCATCGTGCGTCTGGGGACGAGCGACGGGACGCCTCTGGGCACCTTCCTGTTCAATCGTCATCCACTGATTGCGGCCCGCCTGCTCTCCCGCGATCCGGAAGCCCGCATCGATGCCGCGTTCTTTCGGGAGAGGCTGGAGCGAGCGCTGGAAATCCGCGAGCGGCTGATCGATGTCCCCTTCTATCGCCTGGCGCATGCGGAGGCCGATGGTCTTCCCGGCACCGTGATCGATCGCTTCGGCGATGCCCTGGTGTTGCAGGTGAACTCTGCCGGCATGGAGAAGCTGACCCCGATGCTGCTGGAGGCGCTGGACGCTCTGCTCGCGCCCGAGCGGGTGATCTTGCGCAACGACTCGCCGGCTCGCGCGCTGGAGCGACTGGACGCCTATGTACGGCCCTGGCGCGGTTCGCTGAAGGATCCGGTAGAGGTCCAGGAGCAGGGGGCGCTTTTCCTGGCGGATCTGGGTGAAGGCCAGAAGACCGGCTGGTTCTACGATCAGCGGGAAAACCGCTTGTGGGCCAGTCGCCTGATTCGTGGCGTGGCAGATGCACGTGTACTGGATGTCTACTGCTTTTCCGGGGGCTTCTCGGTGTCGGCAGCGCGGGCCGGGGCGGCAGAGGTCACAGGCGTGGATCGTTCAGCGCGCGCACTGGCGCTGGCGGAGCAGGCGGCTGCCCTGAACGGGGTGGGGGAGCGCTGCAGCTTCCGCAAAAGCGACAGCTTCGCCGCCCTGGAACATCTGGCGAGAAAGCAGGAACGCTATCATCTGGTGGTTGCCGATCCGCCCGCCTTCGTGAAGCACCGCAAAGACCTGCCGCAGGGACTGCGTGCCTACCGGAAACTGGCCCGACTGGCGGCAGGCATTGTTGCTCCGGGCGGCTATCTCGTCCTCTGTTCCTGCTCCCATCATGTGGAGCCGGCGGCCTTTCTCGATCAGGTGGGACGCGGGCTGGCGGAGGCGAAGCGAAGCGGCCGTGTCCTGCGCAATGGCGGGGCGGCGCCGGACCATCCGGTGCATCCGCGCTTGCCCGAGACCCAGTATCTCAAGGCGGTCTTCCTCGCCCTCGATTGAGTTACGAGGACTTCAGTAGAGGTCGAGCAGAATCTCGGCGCGACGGCTGAGGTTCTGGTCCTCCCCCTGCTCGACTGGCAGCAGGGGCTTCGAGGCTCCTGCGCCGGAGAGGGAGATGCGTTCCTGCTCGATGCCCCGTTCCTGGAGCCACTGCGCTACCGTCGCCGCACGGCGCACGGAAAGATCCAGCTCTCGATCCGGATCATCATGGTCGGCCGCGTGTCCGGTGATGGCGATCCGGGCTGAGGGCTCAAGCTTGCCGGCTGTCAGGGCCCGCCGCAGGGCCGGCTCTTCGCTGGCCGGGATGGAGACGGCATTGGGGTCGAAATAGACGAGGAACAGCAAGGGCGCCCCATCGTCGCCGGAGTGCGGTGAGGCGCAGTAGGGAGAGCTGGAGAAGTAGCGGCAATAGGTGGCGAGATCTAGCTGCCGGTCACTGCTGTCGACATGCGCAGCGTCGTTGGCTGCTTCATCGGCAGAAAGCGGCTGAGGGGATGCAAGGAGGAGAAGCCCGGCAACCAGGAGGAGGGCAAGAGCGAGCAGTTGCTCCGGGAAATATAGTCGCATGGCAGATTCCACAGGTTGAGACCGGGCCTGGCGGTAGGAGGAGAAGAAGCTCAGCTGTTCCAGCCGGGATTGGCGCGGGAGAGGAGTCGGAGGTGGGCTTCCCATTCTCTGTCCAGTTCGTGGGTGCCGCTGCCCAGCGCCTCGTCATATTGACGCGCCGTGTGTTCACAGACCTCTGGGGAAGGGAGCACGAAGGGTTGTTTCATGGCGCAGACGTCGACCTGAATTTCGCACGCCCGATTCAGGTAGAACATGAGGGAGAAGGCTTCTGCAACCGAGCGGCCGGCGGTCAGCAGTCCATGATTGCGCAGGACCAGCGCGCGGGCCGTACCGAGGTCGGCGGCGAGACGCTCCCGCTCATCCAGATCGAGCGCAATTCCCTCGTAGTCGTGGTAGGCGAGGCGGGGGCCATAGAACTGCAAGGCGATCTGATTGAGTGGCAGCAGACCCTCCTTCATGCAGGATACCGCCACGCCAGCGCGGGTGTGGGTATGCAGCACGCAGGCAGCATCCTCACGAGCCGCATGAACCGCGGAGTGGATGGTGAAGCCGGCGGGGTTGACCTCGTGTGGAGAGGCTTCGACTTTCCGGCCTTCATGGTCGATCTTGACCAGCGAGGAGGCCGTGATCTCGTCGAAGGTCATGCCGTAGGGATTGATCAGGAAGTGGTCGCGATTGTCGGGATCGCGGACCGAAATGTGCGTGTAGATGTGGTCTGTCATCCGATAGTGCGCGATGAGCCGGTAGCAGGCCGCAAGATCGCAGCGCACTTTCCACTCGCTCTCCGAATAGTGGTTCGGCTTGTTCGGAAGCGTCCGGCCTCTGGCCACGGCTGACATCGGCTACCTCTTTCGTCTTCACTCGCACGGGTTGCCGCAGTCTGCTTCAAGCGCCATGGGCCGTCGAGTCCCCTCGTGGTCTCCGCCGCCCAGTGCGCGGCGAAAAAAGGGATGAAGTGCCGGGCCGCCGCGTACCACTGGGAGAGGATGAGAGTGGAGGCCGCCTTGCGCGGCCCAGAGGATGAAAAGTGGCTAGAGGACTTCGATGGCTTGCTGTTGTCGGCTTGTTGGTGCTGGGCGGCCTCGCTGCCGGCTTTGCCTGGCCGGGCCTGACATCCGGGCAGAGCCTGGAGCCTGCCACCACGTCTGTGACACGCGGGACCATCAAGGATGAGATCAGCTCCCTCGGCAGCCTGGAGCCTCGAGATTTTGTCGATGTCGGCGTGCAGGTGTCGGGACAGATTCAGGCCCTTCATGTGGAACTGGGTGATCGGGTCAGCGAGGGCGAACTGCTGGCCGAGCTGGATGCACAGGTCTTTCAGGCACGGGTGGATTCGGACAGGGCGGAGCTGCGCCGGCTCGAAGCTTCGCTGTCGGAGCGGCAGGCACAGCTCGAGCTGGCGAGGCGGCAGTACAGCCGTGAGGGACAGCTGCTGGCACAGCGTGCCACCAGTCGCGAAGCCTACGAAGCCGCGGAAGCCGCGGTGAAGGTGGCGGAAGCGCAGATCGAAGGTCTGCGCGCGCAGATCTCCCAGACAGAATCGACCTTGCGAGCGAACGAAGCGAACCTCGGCTATACGCGGATCTACGCCCCCATGAGCGGTACCGTCGTTTCGCTCGAGGTGCGCGTGGGCCAGACGCTCAATGCCAATCAGGCAACGCCGATCCTTCTGCGGATCGCGGACTTGGCGACCATGACCGTGCGTGCCCAGGTCTCCGAGGCCGACGTCATGCGGCTGGAACCTGGCATGACCGCCTACTTCACGACCCTGGGCGACCGGAACCGGCGGTGGGAAGGCAAGCTGCGGCAGATTTTGCCAACCCCGGAGGTGGTCAATGACGTTGTGCTCTACCAGGCGCTCTTCGATGTCCCCAATGAAGATGGACGGCTGCTCACCCAGATGACGGCCCAGGTCTTTTTCGTGAAGGCTTCGGCAGATGATGTCCTGCAGCTTCCCTTGGGTGCAGTGCAGAGCCTGGGTGCCGACGCGGAAGGTCTGGAAGAGGGTCGAGTCCTGGTTTCGACCGGCCGCGGGCTGGAGGAGCGGCGCGTGCAGCTCGGCCTGCGCAGCCGGGTGGCGGTCGAGATCCTGGCGGGCCTCGCAGAGGGCGATGAAGTGGTCCCGCCCGGCCTGCAGGCTCAGGCGCCTACAGATGGCGGACTGCGGAGACCGCGGCTGTGACCAGCCAGTCGTTGATCGAGCTCAGGGGCCTGCGCAAGGTCTACGGGGAGGGTGATGCCGCCTTCGAGGCCTTGAGGAATGTGAGCCTCAGGATCTGGCGCGGCGAGTTCGTCGCCATCGTCGGGAGCTCGGGCTCCGGCAAGTCCACCCTGATGAACCTGCTCGGCTGCCTCGACCGCCCGACCGGCGGCAGCTACCGTTTCGCCGGCAGGGAGGTCGGGCAACTGAAGGCGGAAGAGCTTGCACGCTTGCGCCGGGAATCCTTCGGCTTCGTCTTCCAGCAATACAATCTCGTCAACAGCGCAGATGCGCTCAGCAACGTCGAAGTGCCTGCACTCTATGCCGGTGTCGACCGCAGGGTACGGCGGGAGCGGGCGGCGAGGTTGCTGGAACGACTTGGGCTGGGCGACCGTCTGGGCAACAGGCCAGCGGCCCTCTCGGGCGGGCAGCAGCAGCGGGTCTCGATCGCACGCGCGCTCATGAATGGCGCAGAGGTCATTCTCGCCGATGAGCCAACCGGTGCCCTCGACAGCGCCAGTGGAGCGGAGGTGCTGCGTCTGTTGCGCGAGCTTCATGAGGAAGGCCGCACGGTCATTCTCATCACTCATGACCCGAGTGTCGCTGCCTTGGCCGACCGGCGCATCGAGATCGTCGACGGCGAGATCGTCGCCGACAGCGGCGAAACCCAGGCCGAGGTATCTTCCGCCGCAGGTCCGAGGGTGCGGGAAACGGAAAGCAGTCGCGATGCAGGGGGGCTTGCCCCTCTGGAGGCAGCTGCCATTGCCTGGCGATCCCTGCGTGCCAATCGCTTTCGGACGCTGCTCACGCTCCTGGGTATCGTCATCGGCGTCGGGGCCGTCATCGTGATGCTGGCGATCGGCGACGGTGCCCGCGATGAAGTGGTCTCGCGCATCGAGCAGATGGGAAGCGATCTGCTGGTGGTGCGTCCCGGAGCCCCGGG
>Ga0079225_10000982_pt1 | contig 15825 bp, 17 predicted proteins | sample Poulit2012_FD_76344 | JGI IMG/M metagenome (GOLD analysis project Ga0079225, IMG submission 76344) | Agricultural soil microbial communities from Georgia to study Nitrogen management - Poultry litter 2012 | ecosystem: Environmental > Terrestrial > Soil > Agricultural land | place: USA: Georgia... | reverse complement strand
TGATTAGACAATCTAGAAAAAGGTCTGCTATAGTATTCTTTTGTTGCCTTCCCCCATAGCTCAACGGCAGAGCACTCGACTGTTAATCGAGGGGTTGCTGGTTCGAATCCAGCTGGGGGAGCTCACTAAGGCCCTCGTCCCGCACTGCGGGGCGGGGGTTTTTCTCGTTAATGAGCTGACTTCCCAGGAGCTCGCCCAGGCTGATGCCGAAATCCTGGGCAATAAGGGCAAGTTCGTCAATTCCGAATGGAACTTTTCCGCGTAAGCGTGCCGACACGCGGGTCTGTGCCACGCCAAGAATCTTTGCAACGTGTCCTTGGGTATAACCAAGCCGTGCAGTCCACGCCCTAATTTCTGCTCCAGTTCGTTCGTTGACTGTCATAGTGGCTTCTCTGTCTGTTATCGTCATGCGTTCAGTCTAGACGGTGAGCGTCAAAAAAGTAACCATAAAGTCAGAAAATCGTTGCGACGCGTATAGCTTGCTCTTTCTAATTAGACGTTCAGCGTCTAGGATCTATGTTTATGAGCTATATAAGACAGTTACGGTCAAACATTGTGGCCGAGATCAGTAGACAAGACCTGACCCAGACTACCGTCGCGATGCGGATGCAACTTCAGCAAAATGCGCTCTCCGGGCGGTTGCATGGCAGGATCCCTTTCCGGTTATCGGAACTGCTTTCTCTAGCGGAAATACTCGATGTTCCTTTAGATGATTTGTTGAACGGTGTAGAGGATTCGTACCTAGAGAGTCGCTCAGTGGAAGGGATGGCGAGCTGATGACACATGGTGTGAGCGAGAGCCAAGCTCCGGTTTTCCTGATGCAATCGACGGAGGCAAGGAGTTTGACGGACAAAATTCGAGCTGGCCTAGAAGGTATTTACCAGCTCATTATTGAGGCTTACCGGGGGAAGGCTTGGACTGCCTTGGGCTACGGCACATGGGACGAATACATACACCGCGAATTCGGCAACCAACCATTACGCCCACCCCTTGAGAACCGAGAGGAAGTAGTGCAATCGCTACGTAGTAGCGGCATGAGCACACGGGCAATTGCGTCCGCCACGGAGCTAAGCCCGCGCACTGTTAGGCGGTCACTAACTCCATCACCTGGGGCATTTGCCCCACCCGAATCAACATCGCCGTCAACAATCACTGGGCAGGACGGGAAGGAATACTCGAGCAGCAAACCGTCTCATTCGCCATCCACGAAATCGGAGGACGTGGGCGTGTTGAATGATGTGTTGGATGCCCCAGCTGAAAGTGCGGGGGTGATATTGCTCGATCCGCAGGAGCGGCAACAGCAGAAAAATGATCGTACTGAGAAGATTCTGTTCAAGTTCCATGGCAGTGAATCAGCCGCGTTAGAGCAAACCATGTTTTTAGCTGAGAAAATCGCTGGTTTGGTCTCCCCTGTGACCGCTGAAATTGATGTCAGCAAGACCGCTTACGGAGATGTAGCGAAAGATATTGCTGCAGCGATCCGACAATTCGCGTATGTCGCGAAAACGTTAGCCGGTGCTCGGACCGAGTTCGCAAACAAAAAATTGTTGGATGTGCTGATCGATGACTTGGGGCGTGCCACTGACGATCTGGCGAGCACCGTTGCCCAGTTGGAGGACAAAAAACAATGAACGATCACGAAATCAGCTCAAATGGTTCGGTGCCCGATGAGCCCGAACATGAAGCTAAAAGAACGGTGCCCCCAACAATGCGGGTAGTTGGGGACACCGACGGGGCGACAGAGCAAAATATCAAGAAGTCTGTCACCGATGATCTTAGCAGTAGGAGCGTTGCTACGACATGGCAACAGCCAAAACGAATGAACCCAGATTCGGGTCTCTTTATTCGTGTGGTGGTCACCGGTGTGATTATCGCCGGGTTGGTGGCATTTGCCATTAGTTTCGTGGCTTTGTATTCGGTGGCCGAGTGGCTTGGGTTGCCCCCTTGGATGTGGTGGGCCGTGCCGGTGTTCATTGATCTGGCAATTTTGGTGTACGCCGGGCTGGTGCTTGTCCACAAGTCGCGTGGTGAGGGCACCTGGCCGTCATGGGTCGCCCTTGGTTCCTTTACTCTGCTGAGCGTGATCGCCAATGGGGCACATGCCCTGAGTCATAGTCACGACACCCAGTGGCAGGCGTGGATTGGCGTGTTGATTGCGGCAATGGTACCGATTGCGATTTTTGTGGCCACGGAGCAACTGTCACGGGTTGCGATTGAGGATCTCGCGTCGCGTAAGTCTGAGATAGAAGATCAAATTGAGTTGGAAGCCTTCGAAGCGACTCAGCGGAAGAAACGTGAACAGTTGGCCTTTGAGCAGGATCAGCGTCAGTGGGAGCACGAGAACCAGCGGTTGCGTGCCAAGCGTGAGACCGAGGTCGCACAGCGTCACCATGAGCTGGAACTGTCGGAAATTCACGCCAGGTCTTCAGTGCCGAGTGATGGTCGCCAATCACCCGAAAGCCAGCAGCGTGATCACAGCACTGAGCAGGCGTCAGTAAAACAGCCGTCATCTGACGACGACGCTCTGGTGGCATTTATCCGCGACCAGGTAGCTGAGGGGCATGAGATTACCGGAGCGTTGGTGGGCGATTTTCTCGGCGTGTCAGACCGTACTGGGCGGCGTCGAGTCAAAGACCTCCAAATACAATTCCCTGACCTCTTGGCAGCACCTGAGACGGTCAATGTATCAGAGCGTCAGTTACAGGAGCAGAGATGAGTTTCCAAGCCATGAATTGGGCGATGGAAGTGAATCGTTCAGGCTTATTGAAATCTAATGAAGCGTTCGTGCTGTTAGTGCTGGCCAACTATGCAGACGAAGAATGGTCCTGCTTCCCAGCGCAGGAACGGTTAGCGCAGGATACGGCGCAAACAACTCGATCGGTTGTTAGGCAGCTCAAACAACTGCAAAGTCTGGGGCTGGTGAAGTCGGAAAGTCGTTATGGAACAGGCCGTGGCCGGATTGGCAATCGGTATTTCTTACTGAGGGAAGCGTTTCAAGAGCTGTTGCAGAACCGCGAGATTGAGCGAGATGACACTGTGTCATCTGAGTCCCAGAACCGCATGAATACGCGAAGTGACAATTTGTCACCTAAATCGAAAAACCGCGAGATTGAGCGAGGTGACACTGTGTCACCTGAGTCCCAGAACCGCATGAATACGCGAAGTGACAATTTGTCACCTGAAAGACTCAAGTGCCATCCACGGCATGACTCAAGTGACATCGACGACATTTCCGAGCAGGTGCCTTTAAAGGAACACGCGCGGATTAACCATCATCATCAATCGTCAGACGCGCGAGCCAACTCGGACGTGGTGACAGATGATGACGATGATGAGAAATTTTATCGGCGGGTGAATGTTGAACAGCTTTTTCGTGGCGTTGAAGAACTTGCTGGATATGATCACGATGCTGGTTTGGTGTGCGGGGCTATTGATGTGGTGCTGGATAGGGCTACCGGTCGGGTCGCAAACCCAACCGCTTATGTTCGCAAAGCCTTAGTTGATGATCTGTACGGGGTCATGGCCGCTGCCATGCAGAATTCACGTTTCGTTATGGGGCAGCAGCAGTCAGGTCGCTCCCGAGCGTTCGCTGCAGCCAACAATGGCTCCTCGCTGAGCGTGGTCGAATATGATCCGAAAACAGATTTTGAAGCTCCGAGTTTGGAGCATGACCACTTAGCCGTGCCGCAGGTTTCTGAGCTGTCTGCCGATGCTGTGCCGTGTACCAACCTTGACCATTTGCAAAGTTATGAGATGACGGCACGACAGCTGGCCGACTGTAACTATTGCCGGGTCGAGCAGAAGGTTCAAGCAGCTGACCAGGATGGCGGCTACCGACACGTTGCCGATGCGACTGACGCTCAAATTGCTGGTCTGTCACACCGGGTGCAGCAGTGGGTCGCGCAATTTCGAGCCAGTGATGGTGTAGACAAAGTTAGCTGAATTTGAGGGAACGGGGTAGGCAAGACAATGCGGGAAAACCAGCCTTCTCAGGCTTCTGTCACAGACATGGAACTTTTCAAACATGAGATAACGCAGATTGTTTCGCGGTTGCATCCGGTGATTGCGTCACAGTTGGGCAATTTCGCAACCGAGGAGGATATTGCTGATGTGGCCCAGTCAACCTGGGAATCTGCTTGGCGGTCCCGGAGAAACTATGACCCTGATAAAGGGCCGTTACAGTCCTGGGTAGTAAGCATCGCCCGGTATCGTGCGATTGATCGGTTCAACCAAAAACTCGACGACGTCCAAAAACAGAAAACATACCAGATTCATGCATCGGCGGCGGAGCGTAGTGCACCAATGTTTGCCGTGCAAGCTGCCGATCACGCGGATGAAGTTGTTGATGCTCTGGACGCGTCCCATGAGGTCACCGCGATTTTGCGTGTTGTGGAAGATGTAATCCAAAGTCGCGAGTCCACCGCCAGAGGGTTGTCGTTGATTCTGATTTTCAACGACGACGTCGCTGCTGCCGCCAAATCGCTGGCGATTTCACAAGATGCCTTACGTAGGGCGCGACGGGAACTCATTCGGTGTTGCCAGGTGGTCGCTAAAGCCAAGTGCGCTGCACTGGAAAACACTATGCAGCCAACGTTACGAACCTTGATTGAGTGTTTGCCAGAACTCACGGAAGCCGGGGACTGGACCCGCCAGTTAGCGGTCGCCGCGGCTCAAGCTGGTGGCTTCGAACAGGTCACGATCGAGCACGTGATGGATGTGACCGGGTATTCCTACAACACGGCTCGCCAGTATCTCACCCAGTCCACGCATTTATTGCAGGTCGCTGCCACGACGATTCAACGGACTCGTCAGGAACAAACAGACTCTGAGAGCTGACACACACGTTTTGGCTCATGGCGTGAACTGGTGGTGTACGAGCTAACCCAGTGAGGATCGGACGCCACCATGACATCACAGAACGGTCATTACGAAGAGTCTCTTTCGCCTGATGAGGACGAACTCATCGGCTCTCCACAGGACAGTGGAGACGAGCACGCTCGTCCGATGCGGAGGGGTTTGCTATCCCGTACTAAGAATGCGCTCCACTTATGGAAATACCGGTGGATCGAGCGCACAGTCAATGAGCCACTTGATGATCGAGTCAATAACCGTGTGCCTGACTGGTTACACACCCACAAAGGTAGGGCCCTACTGGTCGTGGCGGTGTTTGCCATGATCGCCTTTTGGACTGTCGTGCTCATCGCAATGATGAACTGACACACAAACATTCCGGCGGTGTCAGAACTGGTTATGAAGCAGGAAATCCAACTCGATTAGGAGCATGACATGCTTGAAGGCTTCGACATTCCTGGGCTTGGCACACTAAACGCCGTGGCTGCTTTTTTCCTTGGGACCGCAATCCTGGTCATGATTCTGGGCTTGGGCTATGGCATGACCCTGTTTGTCAGTGGCAAAACGGGTGGTGGCAGTCAACGAACGACCAAGGGACTCCAGACCAGTGGACTGGCTCTTGTTGGTGCAGCAGTGCTGGGCAGTATTGGCGGCATGATCCATTGGTCAATGGATCAAGGTGACAGTGAACTCATGCCGGTCGCGGCACAACCACAAGAAATCATCATTGACAAAGAACCAGCATCGGTTTCCTGCTCAGCCGTCACAAGAGACTTTACAGATGAGATCGAAGACCTGATGGACAGTGGTGAGCCGGATCATGACATGAACGATGAGCATATCCAGTGGGCGGTTGAGTTGGTGGGCGAGGAGTATGAGTACGAAGTTGACAGGGCGATCGCTAGCAATCTTCTTCAAAGCGTGTCATGGCACCCGGATGGACGAGGTGGTGACTGTGACGTCAGCAACGAGACAGTCCAGGAATGCACTGAAGTGACGTTTGAAACTATCCCGGCCATAAATCCAATTAATGAAGAACTCCTTATTGAGGGGCCGGAATGCGAAGAAAGCTAACCAAAACTTTTCCAACCAATACTAAGTGCATTTTTTCGTAATGCTCAGAAAAGTTGAAAGGAACTAGGAACATGAATTTGCAAACAATGGGAATCACGCCGACCTCGGGAGAATTCCGACCAGAGGACATTGAGCCAGACTATTCCGCTCCGTGGATGGGACTGCTCGGCGATGGCGTGGGCTGGCTGGTAGGAACGTTTCTTATCGTGATTGGCGCGCTGCTAGCGGTGGGTGTTCTGATCTGGCTTGCAGGCAAACTCGGTGGTAGCTCAAGGGCACAAGATGTTGGTGTGACCTTTGTCTTATGGGTTGTCATTGGTGCCATCGTGCTCGGCGGCATCGGTGGCATTATTGCGTGGGCTTCGGGCCTCGATGTATTCGGCTCTGATTGGTAATAGGGAAGTCAACGTATGTTGGACATGATGGAGCCATTCCACAATTTTTTAGTTGATGGAATCGACGCGTTTGCCGAAGCAACGTGGGCCTTTATCAAGGGTGCCTTTTCTGCTGGAGCAATGACAGAGGAATGGTGGGCCACTGTCGTTGGTGGAGAAATCACCATCAACATCGGCGATGAGTCCACAACGACTGATCATCCTGGGATGTTGAACGTGGTTGCCCTGGCCATGATCCCGTTATTGGTCATTCTGGTAGCTGTCCAGGTGATCGTCTCTGTGCTTCGCAGTTCAACAGCGGGGCTGCTGAGAGCATTGGCCGTTGGCGTTTTCGCGATTCCATCAATTTATGTCCTCGCTGGCATGACGTGGTTGATTCTTGCCGGAGTCGATGACCTAACCCAAGGGATCTTGTCCGTTGGCACAGACGGTACTGAAGATGCCGTTTCTGACGTTGTTGCCCTCTTTGGCATGACTGTGAACTCCGAAACAGATGAGATCATGCTTGATGAAAATTATCAGTATTGGGAAATGATGCATAACGATGAGAATTTAGGGAAAATCATCCTCTCGTGGGTTGTTGCCGGAGTGCTGTTTCTGTGTGGCCTGGGGTTAGCACTGATGATGATCTTCCGCACGGTGGCCATTATTGTGCTGGTGATTTTTATGCCTGTCGCCATTTATGGTCTTGCTTCCGAGGCAGCCAAAGCAATGTTTAGTCGGTGGGCGTCGTTGGTGGTTGCTCTGATTATTTCCAAGCCAGCCGCAGCAGTCATCGTCAAAACTGGCCTCACGATGGCAGCGATTGGCGACGATTGGATTCAACTCGTTTCTGGAATTGTGTTGTTGTTGATTGCAGCACTGGCGCCAATACTGACACTGGCATTCATCTCATTTATGACTGGTGGATCGTCTGATTCACTCGAACGCGCTGCGATAGGCGCAGGTATGTCGGGATACGCGGCCGCTGGTAGCGCCCGTCGTGCAGCGACCGGAGGAGCTCGAACCGGTAGCCGTGCAGCGAAAAGTGTAGGTCGCACCGGCGCTAAAGTCGTTCGATCCTCATCACGTGGTGGGGGACGGAGCCGTTCTCAAACGCTGACTTCACCTGGTCGACAGTCTGGTCCGGGTAGAGGATCTGGTGGTGGCAATCAGTCGGGCCGTCATTCGTCTGGACAGCAATTGAGTGAGTCATCGGAACGGTCATCACGTCGTGGTGACCAGTCGTAGAAGCCTGGAGGTAAAGATATGAGCACGCAAAAAGATATTGCTTCACCGTGGGATGGTGCTCGGTTTGCACGCGAGAGAAATACCGGAGTGATCCTGGGGTTAGCACTGAATCAAGTCATCGCGCTGGGAACGGGTATCGGACTGATCGTGGCCGTGATGGTATTTGGTACGTTTCCTCGAAACCTTCTTCTGGCAGTGGTTCTGACGGTACTGACGGCAGGGATTGGTTTACCTAGGTTCGCTGGAAAATCCTTGATTGAGTGGATTGGCCTGATGTTCAAACATGTACTGCGTAGCCTGAGTAATCAACTGAAGTACGTGCATCGTGATAATGCGGAACTGTATGAAGGCGAAGAACCGGCTGCCCAGACATTGGGTGAGGACTCATTCGAAGGTGAAGAACGAAACGAGAAGGGGCGTATTCGTGCGGGTAAAGGGTTACGTTTCCGTCTACCCGGTGAAGCGCAGGAACTCCGTGGACAGCGCCTGCCCGGTGGTGCGGGGTTTATCTATGACGCGCGCACTGGTGAAGGCCTGGTTGTGGCTCAGATTATTACCTCAAAGGGATTTAATTTGGAGTCATTTGAGTTGCAGGAAGATCGCACCGCTGGTTGGCGGGATGGCCTAACAGCTGTGGCGCAGATGCCAGGTGTTGTACGAGTTCAAGCATCAGACCAGACGACATTGATTTCGGGGAAAAGAGTCCGAGAATTTTATGACGAGAAACGCCATGAGGCAGCTCGTGATGCTGGCGGTGTGGAGCGTGTATCTGGTGAGGGAATTGACCCATTTTTGCACACCAGCTTTATGGACCTGATGACAGAAGCCCAAGATATGCCGGTTCATGAGATGTGGTTGACGATCGTACTCTCGAAAGAGATGCTGTCGCGGCGTATTCGGGCACTTGGTGGGGGACTGCCCGGGTTTATGGAAGTCGCACTGGGCGTGATGGGAACGGTGGAAGTTATCTTGCCGGTTTCTGGGACAGAGGTTCTGGGATGGCACTCGCTACGGTCGATTGCTGCATTGTCACGGTCAGCCTTTGACCCAGATTCAAGCGTGCAGATTTCAGAACGTACTGGCGCTTGGGCCGGTGTCGCGCCATCATCTGCAGGGCCGATGGCTATGAACGCACCCTTGGACAGAGTGACGACGGATGGTTTTTTGCATCGAACCTATAAGGTATCAGAATTTCCACAGTCACAAGCACGTTTAGGGTTTTTAGATGCCTTTGTGTTTGCGGGGGATTTTCGTCACACGGTGACAAGCTACTACTTACCACGTGACGCAAAGAAAGCTCGGAAAATGGTACAGCGTCGGAAGGCCGATTGGCATACCACCAATAAATTGCTGCGGAACTTGGATCGGCAACCTTCTCTTGAACATGAGCGAGAAATTGAAGACATTGAATTAGAAGAAGCTGAACTCGTGGCCGGCAATGCACCAATTGATTTTGTTGTCCTCATCACCGTGACGGGACGTGATGAGTTGGATTTGGAAGCAAATTGTGCAGATATGTTGTCCAAAGCAGTGCAAGCAAATTGTGAGTTGCGACCGGTATTTGCAGAACAGGATGCTGGGTTTCTAGCCTCAGCGTTGCCGTTTGGAAGGGTGGATATGTAATGAGTGAGCCGACTGTTGAGTTGTTTGACGTATATGAGGAAGACCGGAAAACACGTCGCCAAGCCAAGGCTGTTCGACGCAAGCAACACAAGATTCATAAGCAAAGGGTCAGGGCCAGCCGTCGAACGGAAATTGAGCCCATGCCCTCCCCAACCTGGGGAAGTGGCGGTCAGAACCGTCCTCAGTCACTACGCGGAGCTGTGCGACTCAAAGTGCGAGGAATCCCAACGACCACGCACACAGCGGCGACAGCGTATCCATATGTGGCAGGCCCGTCCTTAGGCCCAGGGGGTATCTACCTAGGCTATGACCTGAATGGTGGCGGCGCGTTTTGTTTCGATCCATGGGATCTTTACAAACGTGGCATTATCTCGGGCATGGCAATGCTGTTGTTTGGACAAGTTGGAACAGGTAAATCGTCGCTTGCAAAATCATTTGCCTGTCGTCAGGTGAAGGCAGGACGTAAGCTTTCGGTTGCCTCAGACAAAAAAGGCGAATGGACGCCTGTTGTCCATGCTCTCGGCGGCGAGGTCATCCAGGTCGGCCCAGGCCTTTCGACACGACTCAACCCACTTGATCCAGGAACAAGACCATCGGTGAATCCACGCGGGGAACCAATGCGTGAAGATGAATGGGAAATGATCGTCCGCACGAGACGAATGGCTACGTTGGAGACGCTGGTTAAGATCCTCATCAATAGAGATTTGAGTCCAGCAGAACACAGTGTCGTAGCAAAAGGCTTGCATGACGGTGTGCGCGCCAGAGCTCAGTATGAACAAGCGGTGGTAATCCCTGATGTCATCAATCAACTATGGGATCAAAAACACAAGGCCCAAGATCAGTTGATCATCGATGCAGCTATGGAGATGGCTATGACCCTGCAACGTGTGACCAGTGGTGATCTAGCTGGCATGTTCGATGGTGAAACGAGCGTGAATTTTGACGCTGATGCACCAGCAGTATCTGTTGATACGTCCGCCCTACGAGGAGCGTCACCGGACGCGATCCGCGTCGTGAATGCATGTGCTGGAGCTTGGACAGAAGCCATGGTCACGACCTCCGACGGCGGACAACGCGTCGTGGTGTATGAGGAAGGCTGGGACAATATTTCCTCGGAAGCCGATCTGCAACGGATGATGGAATCGTGGAAAATGGCACGCGCCTACGGCATTTTCAATATCTTGGTATTACACAAAATCGCTGACCTTGATATGGCTGGCGACAAGGGCTCCCGTATGACAGCTATGGCAAAGTCCTTGTTGGCCGATGCAGACGTGAAAGTCATTTATCGGCAAGACCAATCGGCGCTGAAAATCACGTTAGAAGAACTGGACCTATCCTCACGTGAGCGCAGCATCGTAAAATCGCTGGATGATGGCGTTGGACTGTGGCGATTAGGTCAATCATCATTTCAAATCAAAAATGAGCTCACCAATGCTGAGAAACCCTTATTTGATACTGATGAGCGCATGGGCATCAAAAGCGACGAGGAGGGTGCTTGATGTTACGGGAGACGCAAAGTACATCAAGTGTAAATCAGTGGTTGCCTTTGGCAGTTCTGGGGGTTGCAGCCGCATATGTAGGGTATGTACTCACTGGCCAGACGGCCAACCGTATAGCGTGTGGCAGTTGGGCTAACCCAGAAAATATTGTTGATCCACTCCTCTTTATCGTGACATCTGACCCATCAGTTTTTGGTCAAGCACAACGGTGTTCCGCTGAAGCATCCGGCACATGGATTGCAATGTCGTTGTACTTGGTGGCGTTGATCGTCACAGTGTCGCTGGCAGTCTTTGGTTGGTTGCGGTACCAGCAATCAGACAAGGCGTTCATCAAGGAATTGCGCCGTCGTGATGGTTTTGCTCGGGGTCCGGAAATTAGGCAGGCTGTCGGGCCAGGAGCAGCCCGGAAGCGGACCAAAAAAGTGCGACCTACGATGAGTCGCCCGAAAGCGAAAGACGGGGCGCTGCGTTTAGGAGAAGCAGAAGGTGTCCCGGTATGGGCATCGTTGGAAGAATCGTTAGCCTTGCTTGGCCCTCCACGGTCAGGGAAAGGTTTGCACCTACTCATTGGCGCAATTGTGGATGCTCCTGGACCGGTTATTACGACCTCATCGAGAGCTGATAATTTAGCAGCTACGTGGCAGCTACGTGCCGAAAAAGGTCCCGTTGCACTCTTTGATCCACAAGGCTTAACCGGTCTGCCAACAACATTGAAGTGGTCACCGATTACTGGCTGCGACCACCCACGAGTAGCCAACCAGCGAGCCACCAGTTTGATTACTGCATCAGGGCTAGGGGCATCGTCATCAAATCAAGAATGGAAAGCCCCAGCAGTCACCATTATGGAATGCTTGCTGCACGCAGCAGCGTTGGATAATAAAACCGTGGATGAGCTCATGCGGTGGGGCAATAATCCAGCAGAAGCAAAAGAAGCCGTGAAGATCCTCGCTGAGCACCCAGCAGCAGCCAACAGTTGGAACCTTGTACTGCAAGGCATTATTGAAAGCGATCCGAAGTTATTGCAATCAAAATGGTTTGGTGTTGAAGGTGCGGTCAAAGGACTGTCTGTTCCAGAAGTTCGGAATGTCCTGACACCGACAACGTTTGACGACACGTTGAATATGGACGATTTCTTATTAAACAACGGCACGTTGTATGTACTGGGCACCAAAACGGGTGGTTCTTCGGCGGGCCCGTTTTTGATAGCGATGATGGACGCGATCACCGAACGGGCACGTGAAATTGCTGCGAAACAACCAGGCAACAGGCTAGACCCTCCGCTATCGCTTGTATTAGACGAAATTGCCAATATTTCGGGTGCATGGCCTGGACTCACGCAGCTGATGGCCGACGGTGGGGGCATTGGTATTAGCTGTTTTGCCGTGTTCCAATCTCTGGCACAAGCCAGAAATGAATGGGGGGAACAACAAGCAACAGCATTGTTCGATGCAGCCACGGTGAAAATTCAATTAGGTGGGGCATCGAATGTGCAAGACCTGGACCAGTTCTCGAAGTTGGCTGGCCCCAGACAGGTGGTGCGGTCAAGTTCGAATTCGGGGCAGGGATTCCAATCGGGGACGTTCTCAAATCAAATTCACGATGAAGAAGTCTTAAAAGTGCATGAGTTGCGACGGTTACCGTTTGGTTGGGCGTATCTGCTCAACCGTAACGGTCGGCCAATCCTGATGGAGATGGTCAAATGGCCAGACCGCAAAGACGCGAAACAAATCAAAACATCGATCAAGCAGTATTCGAATGGATCTGGGGAGCAGCTGTTCAACAGTTCGCAGACGTATTCCGCAAATGCGCCATCGCTTGATCGGACGCAGCCGGATGTGTTGCCCGTCGTCCAACCCCGATATAAAGAGTCATCGGTCTCCAATATTGAGGTGCGGTGAGGTGGTATGTCGCGCTTTGGACTGCACCGCACGGGCTCAGCTTCGTATCGGCGGTATCTGCGTTCACAACAGTGGGGGTTTCGCCGGGTGCGGTGGTTCCGTGATTGCCGGGTGAAAGGGTATGAACCTGCGTGCCAGGTGTGTGGGGCAACGCTGGCTGATGAGGGCAGCTTAGATTTACACCATGTGTCCTACGACGGGGTGAGCTGGCACGAGACCGAAGATCAATGGGTAGCAGCCGAAGCTGACGAAGATTTAATGCCGATGTGTAGGGCACATCATCAACAGTTGCACCGGATTATGGATGGGTGCAAAGAGTTTTATGGCTGGGATCGGCGACGTGCCACCGTCGTCATTGTGGCCAGGTTGATTGACCGCCACCAACGCACAGAGCAGTCACCTGAGAGGACTCCATGACACCAGAACGATCCCGCGATGTCCTTAACGGAGATTGGTCAGATCGCAAAGCACCCCTGGACACTTGTCAGATATGCCAACGATTTCAACCATTGGTGTGGCACTGTACTTCAAAAACGGTCACCGACAGAGCACATTGTCGCCGCGCCGTGGGGCAAGGCAGGTGGGTGTGTGCCCTGTGTGAAGAAGCATTGCATCAGTGGATGAGGAAACACCCGAGTGAGGACGCGGGACACAAGGCTGTGAATGTGTTGCTGATTCGGCTAACAGATCGGCTCTTGGGTCCAACGAGGAGATACACGAGGCGGAAGGACAACGATGACGGCGCATGAACGAAACGCTTGGGTTTCGGATGAAGACTTTGAAGAACTCGACGACTGGCCCGAAGCATTCCCGAACGAGGGTGACGAAGTGTCTCGTGGGCCCCAAGTCCAAGACGAACAACCACAGGGCACACCGTTGCCGGAGTATATGGATGAAGAAATCGCGGCAGAACTTGCGGGCAATATGGCACCGGTCTGGCTGGGTACACGGTGGCGGGAAATTCCTGCGGAACAGCAGGCGGATGCGTGGAATGGTTTGCGGCGTTGGGTGGATTGGCTCATCAAAGAATACTGGTTGACGACTTCAGCTATTCCGCCGTGCTGGTATCGACATTCCAACATCGTGGCCGAACTGTATGCGGCGATGTGTATGGAACACAAAGTGTGGGAGGAAAACGAACCAGGGCTTGGCCCAACTATGTTTTGGCACACGAACTTGCAGCAGGTCATCGTGCGATTGAAAGCCATGGTTGATGATGCCGGATGTGTCCGCGACGGCAAACATAAAGACCCCATCGCCTACGGCAGTGGGCCAGCACATGAGTTGAACTATGACGAAGCCGACTGGGAATCACACGTACGAACCGTAGTCGTACGCAAAGAGATCGACCGACCTACTGATGGTGTCCTGTATGTCCGAGCTGGACTCGTGGACGGTGACGGAAAGACTATCGCACGGTCTGAACCGGTGGGGATCAAGCACCACAGTGTTGAAGAGACTCCAGAAGTAGGGATTGAATACTTATCCACAAATGGAGGCCACGGCGTCCTGAAAGCGCACTGGAAGCACTACCGTGACGAACTAGGACTGGTCTGGGAAGCATCGACCAATGGTCACCACTGGGAATACTACGAATAGGAAGGGGCGACGCAGATTGATCATGAACACCATGGCGATCAAAGCAAACCAGAAACAAACAGAGGAAGTCCGCATCATTTGCGAATTGGACTGGATGAGCTAAGGCTCAGGAATCGCAAACGATCTGAGGTGCAAACAGCGACGTGAGTATAGAACGCCATATTCACCAGAACCGTTTATTAGCAGAAGCTTCACTGTTCGATCCAAACGATGGGGCGCTATCGGGTGGTGAGAAAGCATTATCGACCATCACAGATGCATTGACATCACAAGCAGATAGATTGGATGCAGCAGAACTGAGATCTATAGCACAAGTGGTTACCCAATACGCCCAAGAAGTGCAAGATCGAGAAAGCGCAGCCTGGGCGATCTTGAACCGACAATGCGGAAAAAAACTAGACGATGGAATAGGGGAGGAAGATCCATGCCGTGTCTAATCAGGTATACCCGTGTGGTGGCCTTGGAAGCAGCGTGCTGGTTACTCAGTCAGAAGGCTTTCGCCTTTGGCTTCTAGGAGTTGTTCGATCTCGTGCATCTCAGCGGTTTGGATGTCGATCATTTGTTGGGCTAGGTCCACTAGCGGCTGGTAGCCGCCGTTGTCGATTTGGTCTTCGGTCATGGCAATGGCCCCTTGGTGGTGGAAATGCATCAGCTGGAGGAACTGGGTGTCGGCTTCCTCGTCCTCGAGTGTTTCCAGTTGGTCCAGCTGTTCTGGGGTGATCATGCCATTGGCGATGTGGGGGGCATGATGTGCCATCAGGTCGTGTTGGTCCCATTGCTCAGCCCAGTCGACCATGATGTCGATTTCTTCTTGTTGGCCGACTTTGATCCGGTCGGCTAAGTCCGCTGTGGCTGCGTTGGTGCCGTCGGCGGCCAGGATGATCTCACTCATGTCCACGGCTTGTTGGTGATGGGGTGTCATCATCGCCACAAAGTGCAGATCCACCTCGTTGACTTCTGCGGGTTGATTGGCTCCGGCTGTCACTGCGACACCATCCATGTCGGTCTGGGGCGCGTTGGTGGCGTCTTGGTCTTGTCCGGCGCATGAGGCCACACTGGCCCCCAGTACCGCAACGGCAATCAAGCCGGTGATGCGGCGCCGTAGTGTTGTTCTTGTCATGAATGGAGCCTTTCCACGACTGAAGTATCTGACGTAGCGTCCAAGATAGGACTACTCCCTAAGGGTACCGTGGGGGCGTTGACGGCGTGTCCGTTGCGCCCAAGGTGTCTTCCACCCAGAGCCCACGGGTCGATACCATGGCCCAGCTCAGGTAAGAGCAGGTCAGCAGGCTGCTGACCTGCTCTTACCTATCGATCTGCTCCACTTAGGCAGTGGGCGCAGGAGGTTGAACGAATGGCCCTGGTCGGTTTTAGGAGCGGACGAGTCGGGCGATGGCATCGGAGGCTTCGGTGAGTTTTTCTTCGGCTGCTGGCCCATCGGTTTGAGCTGCACGGACGACGCAGTGGCGCACATGGTCATCGAGTAAGCTCAGCGCAACGTTGTTCAGGGCTGAGGTGATGGAGCTGATCTGGGTGAGGATATCAATGCAGTAGGTTTCTTCATCGATCATCCGGTGGATGCCCCGGGCTTGGCCTTCGATGCGTTTTAGCCGGGCCAGGTAGCGGTCTTTGTCACTGATATAGCCATGGCCG
>Ga0079225_10000981_pt1 | contig 15827 bp, 14 predicted proteins | sample Poulit2012_FD_76344 | JGI IMG/M metagenome (GOLD analysis project Ga0079225, IMG submission 76344) | Agricultural soil microbial communities from Georgia to study Nitrogen management - Poultry litter 2012 | ecosystem: Environmental > Terrestrial > Soil > Agricultural land | place: USA: Georgia... | reverse complement strand
TCTCCATAACCTCTTGACCTACCGCACGCTCCTTCACCTTGTTAATAAAATCTCTAACGACTCGGAAGTTAACATCCTCTTCTAGTAATGCTAGACGAACTTCCCGTGCCATTTCATTTACATCTTTTTCTGAAACTTTTCCTTTACCTGTAATTTTCTTAATCGTATTTTGTAAACGATCCGCCAAACCTTCAAATGCCATGAAAGGTTTCCTCCTAGCCTAATTCTTTTAATTTTGAAATTAACTTTTTAGCTTCAACATAATTATTAATATTATGCTCAAGATCCTTTATGATTGCCATCCTTTGTTCATATTTCTCGTATAAAGATAACTTTTTCTCATAGGACTCCAAAATATGTTCCGTTCGCTTTAATGTATCGTATATCGCCTGTCTAGACACCTTGGTATGCTCTGATATTTCTGCTAAGGAAAAATCATCAAAGTAATATAGCTTCATATATTCTCTTTGCTTTTTAGTTAGCAAAGAATGATAAAAATCGTATAAGGAATTTAACCTTAAAGTTCTCTCCAACAAAGATAGCACCCCATATTTTTCATTAACAGTAATGATAACGAGTAATAAGATTTAAAGTCAAGAAAGGGTTATTCTTCCTCTATAAAGTCAGCAAATAAGCCATATACAAAAGCATGAGCGTCAAAGGGGCGTAAATCCTCTATCTGCTCTCCCAAACCGATAAATTTCACAGGCAAATTTAATTCATTTCTAATTGCTAGAACAATTCCGCCTTTAGCTGTTCCGTCAAGCTTTGTAAGAACGATTCCGGACACCTCTGTGGCCTCGGAAAATATTTTAGCTTGGCTTAAAGCGTTTTGTCCCGTTGTTGCATCTAAGACGAGTAACACCTCGTGAGGAGCCTTTGGTACTTCTCGTTGAATGACTCGATGGATTTTTTCAAGTTCATTCATTAAATTTACTTTATTTTGTAATCTACCGGCAGTATCACAAATTAATACGTCTGCTTGTCGTGATTTTGCGGCTTTTATACCATCAAAAATAACGGCTGCTGGGTCGCTTCCTTCCTGTTGTTTAATAACATCAACCCCAACACGGTCCCCCCATACTTCTAATTGTTCAATAGCACCGGCCCGAAAGGTATCTCCAGCGGCTAAAACTACATCCTTGCCTTCCTGCTTCAATTTATGGGCTAACTTTCCAATAGAGGTGGTTTTTCCGACTCCATTTACACCGACGACGAGGATAATTGTTAAATCATCGGTTTCTGAAAACTGTAACTGTTCAATTGTCTCATCATCGTCACCGTAGTAAATTTCTACAAGTTTTTCTGATATAACGTCAGTCATATCCTTTGGGTCTTTTATATTTCTTCGCTTTACTTCCATTTTTAAAATATCAATAAAATCCATGACGGTCATTACGCCAACATCGGCAGTAATTAATACTTCCTCTAATTCCTCAAAAAAGTCCTCATCTACACTACGATATCTAGCGAATAAATCATTAATTCTGTCCGAAAAACTTGTACGAGTCTTGCTCATGCCCTCTTTGTATTTTTTCGTTTCTTTTTCTTCAGTTTTAACAAACTTTTCCCTTAATCGTCTCATAAAACCCATGCTATAACTTCCTTTCATCTCAAACTTCAACTAATTCATCTGTTTCTTCTAAGCGAACAGACACAAGTCTAGAAACTCCAGATTCCTGCATTGTAACGCCATATAAAACATCCGCTTCCTCCATTGTTCCCTTCCTATGTGTAATAACGATAAATTGGGTATCAGCACTATGCATTTTCACATACTTAGCAAAACGAAGGACATTTGCTTCATCAAGGGCGGCCTCTACCTCATCCAAGACACAAAAGGGTACAGGTCTTACTCGAAGTATCGCAAATAATAAAGAAATAGCTGTTAAAGCCCTTTCGCCCCCAGATAGAAGTCCTAATTGCTGTAACTTTTTTCCGGGTGGTTGGGCGATAATTTCAATACCTGTATCTAACAAATTATTAGGATCTGTTAAATTTAGTTCAGCCCTTCCTCCACCGAAGAGTTCTTTGAAAACAACGGAAAACTCTTCCTTTATTTGGGTAAAGGTTTCTTTAAAGCGAATTTTCATCTCCTCATCCATTTCAGCAATAATTTCAAACAATGACTGTTTTGCCTGTTCTAGGTCTTCTTTTTGTTCTGTTAAAAAGGTATATCTTTCAGAAATTCTTTCAAATTCATCGATTGCTCCTAGGTTTACCCGGCCAAGGCCTTTAATAGCTTGCTTTAATTGATCTACTATTTTCCTTGTTGCCTCAGGATCTTCGGTTTTTACATACTTTTGCTTTGCCCGTTCATAGGAAATGGCATAATCAGTTTGCAACTGGGATAAGCGATTTTCTAATTCAACGTCTAAACGATTTGATTTTACTTCCTTTTCTTGGATTTGTTGCATGAACTGCTCATAAACTTTAGTTTTTTCCTTTACTTCTCTTTCATCGTCTTCTAAGGATTTCATCCGTTGAAGTCTGTCTGAACGTTTTTCTTGGATTTCATTCATTAAACCGGCTTTTTCTTCGTCTATCTCTTGAATAAGATTAGCTAACTCTTCAATAGTTGCTTCGCTTTGTTGAGCTTTTATTAATTGTTTTAATTCGTTTGTACAACTTTCATAGGATGTTTTCGCAGCCATCAAACTTTCATTCGTCATTTTCGTTTGATTCTGCTGATTTTTTAATCGTTCATCTATTTCTGCTAAGGTTATTTCCAGTTGATGGACCTTGGTTGTTATTTGCTCTCGATTTTTCTCGAAGGTTTGTTTTCTTTCTGTTAATTCATTAATCTTTTGCTGAATATTTGCGAGGTGATTTTTTATTTTATTTAGATCCTTTATTAAAGTTTCTTCCCTCGTTATTAACTCCCTTTCGTCCTCCAAGGTTTGCCTTTGATCCATCTCAAACATTTCCATCTGTTCATTTATAGAAGTTACTTGTAGCTTAATTCGTTCATAATTCGTTTTTTCTTCTTGTAATTTATTGTAGAATTCATCTGCTTCATTTTGGAGGGCCTCCATTGAAGTATGTAACTTCCTTAAAGCGCTCTGATCTTGTTTGATTTCCTTTTTGAATTTTTCAGCTCTTTTTTGAAATTCTTCTAATTTTTCAGTTGTTGCTTCTAATTCCTTTTCTCTTGTAAATAGGGATTGATTTGTTTTACGCTTTGCACCACCAGACATGGATCCACCAGGATAGACAACATCTCCCTCTAAAGTAATAATTCGGTATCTGCGGTTTAAAATGACCGCTAACTCATTGGCATCCTTTAATGTTTTAGCGATTACTACATTACCCATGAGGTGGTCAACTACTTTTTTAAATCTCTCATCCACAGTAACCAAGTTTGATGCTACATCAATAAAACCCGGGTGATTATATACCTTCTCTAGTAAATTATTCGTAATAAATCTAGCTTCAATGGACGTTAAGGGTAAAAATGTCGCCCTTCCATTATTTGTTTTTTTCAACCAGTTGATTGCCTTACGGGCTGATTGTTCATCTTTTACAACTATGTGCTGTGCCTGTCCGCCTAATACTGTTTCAATAGCATCAACATATTCATCGGGTACTTTGAGTAATTGGACTACTGCTCCATAGATGTCTGTTAACTCTTTTCCCTCCGATGCCTTTAGGACAGAGCGAACGCCATGAAAAAAGCCTTGAAATTCTTCCTTCATTTCTTGTAATACTTCTTTTCGAGAATTTAATCTAGCAATCATTTGAAAGCCTTTATTTAGTTTTTGTTCAGAGCTTACTATATGGTCATTTTTTTGTTTGATTAAATGACTTAGTTTTTCTATTTGAGCTTTACTTTTATTGTAGTTTTCTTCTAGCAATATCGTTTTATCCGAGATAATTTTAAATTGGTTTTTTACTTCTTTCTGTCTGGTCTTAAAAGATATCTGTTTTTCTTCTTCTTTTTCTTTTTTGCCATGTAATTGCTCTAATTGACTTTTTGTTGTTTGCATTTCATTTCTTTTAGCAGCTTGTTCATTTAAATACTCTATATACTCTGACTTTAGATCTTCAATTTGTTCTTCTATCTTTTCCACTTCAAGGGAGAGCTTTTGTTTTAATGCCTTGATATTATTCGCTACTCTTTGTCTTTCCTCTAGGAGTTTATCTAATTTCTCCTTATGTTCTGTATATTGTCTTGACAAGGTTTTGATAGTATTAAGAATATGTTTTTGATCCTTTTCTAGATTGCGTTTATTCTCTATGAAATGTTTTGATCTTTCATTAGCTAAATTTTTCTGACCTTCATATTGTTCCAATTTTTGAGTCGTTAATAGTAGCTTCTCTTGTAAGTTGTCTATAGCTTCATCTAAGTTTTGAATAGTATTTCTAGTTACCTCAATTTTTGCGTTAATTTTATTTATTTCTGTCCGTTGGTCAAGCCCAATACTTTTTGCTTCTTCAATTTGCTTTAATAAAGTTTCCCACTTAAAATGGAGATGCTCTATCTCCGTTACTAATAAAGAAATTTCGTGTTCTTTTAGTTGATCTCGTTTTTCTATATATTTTTTAGCTGTTTTTGCCTGTTCTCTAAGGGGATCAATTTGTTGTTCGATTTCATAAATTATATCGTCTACACGAAACAAATTCTCCTCTGTTTCTGCTAATTTAAATTCTGCCTTTTCTTTACGTTGTTTATATTTTAAAACTCCCGCCGCTTCTTCAAAAATAATCCGGCGATCTTCTTCCTTAGAACTTAGAATTTCTTCTACCTTACCCTGACTAATAATCGTAAAAGCATGCCGACCTAATCCAGAATCCATAAATAAATCTACGATATCCTTTAGTCGACAGGCTTGCTTATTAATATAAAATTCGCTCGCACCTGAGCGATACACCCTTCTTGTTACACTTACTTCATCATAATCTAACGGAAGCGACTGGGCACTGTTATCAAGGATTAATGTGACCTCGGCAACATTTAATGCATTTCTACTATCACTGCCCTGGAAAATAATATCTTCCATTTTAGATCCTCTAAGGGATCGAACAGATTGCTCCCCAAGAACCCAGCGAATAGCATCGGTAATATTGCTTTTTCCACTTCCATTTGGTCCTACAACAGCAGTTACACCGGGTACAAAATCAATCCCTACCCGATCTGCAAAGGATTTAAATCCTACTGTTTCTAAACGTTTTAAATACATGTTTATTCTCCTAACGAAATAGGTACGACTTGAATTTTCATTTAGATTAATAATCCTCTTAATTTTACCATATATTCAATAACAAACGAAATAATCGTCAATGCACGTTTAAGTCATCCTTTTCTTCATGGATGACTTTAAAATCAAAGATTGATTCAGCTTAATCTCAGTATGTTAAAAGCTACCTATATAAATTTTGCTCGGTGAAAAAGTCTAAGGCTTGTTTTGCGGCTCTTTGCTCGGCTTCTTTTTTCGTTCGACTTCTTGATCCGACAAAACTATGTTCATTTATTGTTACCTTTGCCCTGAATAATTTATGATGGGCGGGGCCACTTTCCTCTACAATTGAATAGGTAACCTCATTGTTGCTATATTTTTGTATTCTTTCTTGTAAGGTACTCTTATAATCCATCGCATGGGAAAAAGCATCAAAATCAATTATTGGTAAAACGTGGGTATATAGAAAATCTTCGGCTACTTTAAATCCTTGATCTAAATATAAAGCCCCCAAGAAGGCTTCAAAAGCGTCGGCTAATAATGAAGGTCGCTGACGGCCCCCTGAATTTTCCTCACCCTTACCGAGTAATAATAGATCCTTTAAATTTAAATGTTTCGCATATTTAACTAATGACGGTTCACAAACGATTACAGCCCTTAATTTCGATAACTCACCCTCAGGCTTATTTGGATATTTTTCGTATAAATATTCTGAAACAATTAGCTCTAAAACAGCATCCCCTAAAAATTCTAGTCTTTCATTATCCTCAAGGGGCTTCATTTGATGCTCATTCACATAGGATGAATGGGTAAAAGCCTGCAAAATAAGTTTAGTATCCTTAAAAGATATATTTAATTCTTTCTCCAGTCGCTCTAAATCCAAAATCACTTCACCTCCTAAAAACCTACAAAGTCTCGCCTTTTAGCGAGACCCTGTAATAGTTTATGATTTTAAAATAGTAGTAAATATTAAGAATTGCTGTTTATGTATTCAACAGCCTCTCCTACTGTAACAATTTTCTCTGCCTCTTCATCGGCAATTTCCATATCAAATTCATCTTCAAGTTCCATAACAAGCTCCACTACGTCTAATGAATCAGCCTCAAGGTCATCTGTAAATGAAGCTTCCATTGTAACCTCAGACTCATCGACGTCTAATTGTTCTACAATAATTTCTTTAACTCGCTCAAAAACTTCTGACATAATCGTCACCTCCCTTCAGTAATTATAAAGTATTTTAAAATAATATTCTATAAAAATTACATGACCATTCCACCATCAATGTGGATTGTCTGTCCAGTAATATAGTCAGCATCCTCAGATGCCAAAAACCTAACAACCCGTGCTACATCTTCTGGTTTGCCTAATCTTGCAAGGGGGACTAATGATAAGATCGTTTCCCTTTGTTCCTCAGTCAAAACGTCCGTCATGTCAGTTGTAATAAATCCTGGTGCTACTGCGTTTACTAATATATTACGTGAAGCCAATTCCTGGGCTGTTGTCTTTGTTAAACCAATGACTCCAGCTTTTGCAGCGACATAATTTGCTTGTCCCGGATTTCCTCTAACACCTACTATTGAGGCAACATTAATAATTTTCCCTCTTCGTTGTCTCATCATTTGACGAGTCACAGCCTTTGTACAAAGGAAAACACCTTTTAAATTTATATTTATCACTTGGTCAAACTCATCTTCTTTCATTCGCATGAGTAAGTTATCTTTTGTAATTCCCGCATTATTTACTAATATATCCAGTTGGCCAAATTCGTCAATTGTCTTTTTAACCATGTTTTTAACGTCTTCTTCAGAAGATACGTCCGCTTGAACTGCAAAGGATCTCCTGCCAAGGCTTTTAATTTCCTCTACAACTTCCTCAGCCCTTTGTTTACTTCCGGCATAGTTAACTACTATGTCCGCCCCTTTTTCAGCTAGTTCAAGTGCTATTGCCCTTCCAAGCCCCCTGGAGGCTCCTGTTACTATTGCTACTTGTCCTGTTAACATAAATTAATCCTCCTTATACCATTTTATAAACTTATGAAGTGAGGATGGATCTTGTATGGAAAAAGTTTTTATTTTACGATTAATTTTCCGGACTAATCCCGATAAAACTCTTCCTTGTCCAACCTCAACAAAGGCGTCAATATCTTCTTTTGCTATATTGATCACAGATTCTTCAAAACGAACGGGTGAATATAATTGTTTTAGCAATAATCGTTTAATTTCTTCATGATTTGTTACTGCCCCTGCCGAAACGTTTGCATAAACTGGAATTTGTGCATCTTTAAAGGGTACATTGTTTACATATTTTTCAAAGTCCCCATTCGCTTTCTTCATAAGACGAGAATGGAAAGGGCCACTAACATTTAAACGAATTACTCTTCTAGCACCCGCTTCTGATAATAATTCCTCCGCTATTTGCAAACCTTTAACTTCACCAGAAATAACGATTTGCCCCGGACAATTTAAATTGGCAATATCCACAATATATTGTTTTGGGACTTCTTCTATTGTTTTAGCTATCTCTTTTTCCGTTAGTCCTAAAACAGCAGTCATTGAACCTAATCCAGAAGGAAAAGCGTCTTCCATTAATTTCCCGCGAGTCGCAACTAAGGGTAGAGCGTCCTCTAACTCTATTGCTTTTGCAGCTACAAGAGCGCTATACTCTCCTAAACTATGACCAGCAACAACAGTAGGTGTTATGCCTTGTTCTTCTAATAAAGTATATGCTGCGATACTTGATAAGAGTAAGGCCGGTTGGGCATTTTCTGTTTCTGTAAGCTTTTCTTCAGGTCCATTAAACATTAAGTCTTTTAAGTCAAATTCTAATATTTCATTGGCCCTCTTGTATAATTTTTGGATGGAGGGATATTCATCATAAAACTCCTTTCCCATTCCAACGGTTTGAGAGCCTTGTCCTGGAAACATCATGGCAATTTTTTTCATACCCTTTATTCCCCTTCATTCATAGATTGAATCGTTTCTTTTATCGTTTCTGTTACATTAAGCTCTATCATAGTGCATGTTTGTTTAATGGCGTTATATATCGCTCGCTCATTTGAGGAACCATGGGCTTTAATAACGGGAGCCGCTAATCCAAATAAGGCCGCTCCACCATATTCCGAATAATCCATCCGGTCACTTAAAGCTTTTAAATCACTTTTAATTAGTCCAGCGGCTAGTTTTGTTTTAAAGGAGGTCATAAAGGTTTCCTTTAACATTTTAAACAGCATACTCGCTGTACCTTCAATCGTTTTTAAAGCGATATTTCCACTAAAGCCATCTGCTACAATAACATCCGCAACACCATCGAATAAATCTCTAGCCTCAACATTTCCAATAAAGTTTATTGGAGCAGCTTCAAGTTTTTCGAAGGTCTTTTTCATTAAATCATTTCCTTTTCCATCTTCTGTCCCAACATTTAACAAAGCTACGCGGGGATTGTTAATGGAACGAACTTTTTCTGAATAAATAGAGCCCATTATTCCGTATTGTACTAGATGGTTTTCGGTTGCATCGACATTCGCACCTACATCTAAAAAGACAAATCCATTACCATCAATTGTTGGTAAGGTTGGGCTCAGGGCAGGTCTGGCGATACCTTTAATTCTGCCTACAACAAATAAACCTGCACTCATTAATGCCCCTGTATTACCTGCGGATAAACAGGCATCTGCATGTCCTTCCTTTACCTCCTGGGCAGCTAAGACAAGGGATGAGTTCTTCTTTCTTCTAACAGCCCTTACCGGTTCGTCATCTGCGGTAATAACTTCATCAGTATGTATAATGCTAATATTTGTCTCTTCGGTTAAATATTTATCTATTTCTGATTTGTTTCCTACCAAGGTTACTTGTAAACCATCAATTTTTTTTACAGCTTCCATAGCCCCAAGTACAACAGATTTAGGAGCATGGTCGCCACCCATAGCATCAATGGCTATTTTCATTCACTTCACTCCTTATTATCAGTTGATCGGTACATGTAAAATTTCCCTGTAAACACGATTTCATTATTTACAAAGCTATTTACTTCGACAATGGTATACCCCTGCTCATCCCTACCCACTACCATGGCCTTTGCGACTACTTGCTCATTTTCGACGACCTGGCGGATAAACTTAATGTCTGCTTTTGCTGTCAAAGCTATCTCTTCATCGATGACAGCTACAGCTAAAGAATTTGCTTGAGCGAAGAGATGATGACCACGGGCTATCTTATTTCGTGAAAAAACATACTCGGGTTGAATCGTTAGTAGAGAAATAGCCCTTTCATCTAATTGTAAATCGATGACCTCTCCTATAATTTCGTCAATGGGTAACGCCTTTACTTTTTCATTCCAATGGTTTGTGGCTACAGTTTTAATTCTTTTGCGTAATTCAGGTATTGATAGCTCCATTCGATCTAACCTAATCGTCTGTATGCTTACACCAAATTTATTAGCAAGTTCTTCATCCGTAATAAAAGGAGTTTCTTCAATTGTCTTTTTAAGTAGCTCTTGCCTTTTTTCTTTAGGAAGTTTCATTTTTTCACCACCTGAATCCATAAATGTTACACCCTCATATTAGCACTAGGTACTAACAGTAATATATATGATTTTTCAAATCATTGCAAGCATCTATTAGGATAAAATTTCGTCCCGGGAATAAATTGCTTCAAAATACCTTTTTAATTGAAAGTATTCAGGGGATGTTTCTAATAAATTTCTTTCGATGATTTCCCTTGCATCTTGACGGGCTACCTCTAAAGCCCGATAATCTCTAATCAAATCAGCTATAGTAAACTCGGGTAATCCACTTTGCTTTTTTCCAAAAAAATCACCTGGTCCGCGTAACTTTAAATCTTCTTCCGCTAATTTAAATCCATCAGTCGTTTCGGTCATTATTTTCATTCTTTCTTTACCGACTTCTCCTTTAGGATCAGCAATTAAAATACAATAACTTTGTTTGTCCCCTCGGCCAACTCTTCCCCTTAATTGATGAAGCTGAGACAGGCCGAAGCGTTCGGCATCGTAAATAACCATAATTGTTGCATTCGGTACGTTTACACCGACCTCTACTACGGTAGTCGAAACGAGCACTTGGATGTTATTGTTCGCAAAATCCTTCATTACTTGTTCTTTCTCTTCATTCTTCAGTCTTCCATGCATTAATCCTACTTCGATATCCTCTGGGAAAAAGTCTCGTAATTTTTCATGTAATTCGACTGCATTTTGAATATCTAATACATCGGATTCCTCAATAAGTGGACTAATGACGTAGGCTTGCTCGCCCTTATTTACATGTTTCATTATGAAATTTAATACCCTCGGAAAAGTTTGCTCTGTCGTCCAGTAAGTTTCTACTTCTTTTCTGCCTGCCGGCAATTCGTCAATGATCGACACATCCATATCTCCAAAGGCTGTAATTGCAAGGGTTCTTGGGATTGGTGTTGCTGTCATAAAAAGTACATCAGGTGTTAAACCCTTCTCCCTTAAAGTTTTTCTCTGTTCTACTCCAAACCTATGTTGTTCATCTATAACGATAAAACCTAAATCATTAAAAACAACATCCTCTTGAATTAATGCGTGGGTACCGACAACGAGGTCTATTTCATGATTTTCAATTCCCTTTAAAATTTGTTCACGCTTCTTACCTTTGACGGAACCAGTAAGAAGAGCAATTTTTATCCGGCCACTAAACATTTCCTCTAATGATTTTGTGTGTTGTTCTGCCAGGATTTCTGTTGGAACCATTAGGGCGGTCTGTTTTCCAGCGGTAATTGATGCATATAAATTAATTGCCGCTACTGCAGTTTTTCCCGATCCTACATCTCCTTGTAATAGTCGATTCATTTGATAGGGGGATTTTAAATCGGATAAAATTTCATTTACACTCCGCTCCTGAGCCCTAGTTAACTCATAGGGTAAATCTTCTACGAATTGTTGAACTAAGCTAGGATTAAAATGCTGGCTATTTCCGATGGTAGCTTCTCTTTTTTCCTTTTGTAAATGTAGTATTTGTAGCTGAAACAAGAGTAATTCTTCATAAATAAATCTTCTTTTAGCATGTTTTAATGCTGTTTTCGACTTGGGCAGATGAATTGTCCATAAGGCGTCCTTTATCAAAGGTAGCTTATATGAGATCAAATAATTGTTAGGTAGAAATTCCTCTAGCTCACTAGTAAAGCTGGTTAAGGCCTGTCGAATTAATCCTCTGAGCCGACTCATTTTTAAATCGCCCTTTAATGAGTAAATTGGCTGTATATCAGCTTTAAAGCTTTTATCATTAATTTTTATATGGTTTACTATTATTTGTAAACGGTGGGCATCCCATTTTCCCGTTAAAATAATTTGATCATCTGTTGAGAGTTTATCTTTTAAAAAAGCTCGATTAAACATTACGGCCTTTATCGTGACATTTTCCACATCCACCATGACAATTAATCTAGATCTGCCCCTTCCGTGGTATGTAACTGTCGGTTCAAAAAGGACCTTCCCGACGACAGTCACGGTTTCGTCATGGTTCAACTCCCTCAAGGGTTTAATTTCGTGTACATTATACCGAGATGGAAAATAATATAATAAATCCCTAATCGTCCGAATTCCTAAAGCTTCTAATTGTTCTCTTGTTTTTTCACCTACTCCTGTTAATTCAGTAACAGATTTCTCAAGCAATGTTCTCCCTCTTTCTTACACTCCACCAAAGATTTTTTCTCTTAAAAATCGCCCCGTCGGTGTATCAGCTAATCCACCTTCTCCAGTTTCTCGTAATGTTGCGGGCATCGTTCTACCGATACGGTACATTGCCCCTATGACCTCATCAGCAGGAATTCTACTTTTTATACCGGCCAAGGCCATGTCAGCCGAAACAATAGCTAAACTAACTCCCCCTGCATTTCTTTTTACGCAAGGAACCTCAACGAGGCCGGCCACTGGATCACATACGAGACCTAACATGTTTTTTAAGGTTATTGCAAAGGCATGGGCGGATTGTTCGGGTGTTCCGCCAGCCATTTCAACGATGGCTGCAGAAGCCATTGCCCCCGCTGAACCGACCTCAGCTTGACATCCACCCGCTGCTCCAGAAATAAAAGCATTGTTTGCAACAACCATACCGAAGGCACCAGAGGTAAATAAAAACCGAATCATTTGCTCCCTAGTCGGGTGTAACTGATTTTTAACGGCAAATAAAGCACCTGGTACTGTCCCCGCACTGCCAGCAGTTGGTGTAGCGCATATTACTCCCATTGCTGCGTTTACCTCATTCGTTCCCATTGCTTTACTTACTGCATCTAATAACAGATGGCCGGATAAGGGCGATTTTTCCTTTATATATTTTTGGAGCTTTACTGCATCACCTCCGGTTAAGCCTGTAACCGATTGCACACCTTTTAAACTTTTTTCAACAGCTTCCTCCATAACGACAAGGTTTTTTTCCATTTCACGAAAGATTTCTTCCCGGGTTCTATCCTTTAGTTCCATTTCTTGTTTGATCATTACTTCTGAAATTGTTTCCTTACTACTAGTAGCAATTTCTATAAGTTCTTCAATTGTTCGAAACATACTATTCACCCTTTAACTGTCAATCTTTGTTATTTTTATAATATGATTTGCATGTTTAAGTTTATCTAAAATATGTTCATCAACATTTTGATCCACCTCTATGATCATTAATGCTTCTTTCCCGATATCCTTTCGGTTAACAGACATGTGACCGATGTTTATGTTATGTTGGGCTAGTATACTTGTCACAGAAGCGATGGCTCCTGAGCGATCATTATGCATAATCAATATAGCTGGATGATTGCCCGATAATCTTAGTTCAAAACCGTTTAACTCTTTTATTTCAATTTTACCACCACCAATGGAAATTCCGATTAATTCTAATTGCCCTTCTTCGGCCCCAATAATAATCCTCACTGTGTTTGGATGATCTGTGGCGGCAGCATCCTCAACAAACTGAATATTCATTCCCTTGCTTTTAGCAATTTCCAAAGAATCTCTCATTCTAAGATCGTCCGTTTCAAAACCTAGCAATCCACCTACAAGGGCAAAATCCGTACCATGACCTTTGTAGGTTTTCTGAAAGGATCCGTATAAATGAATTTTTGCCCAGGACGGTTCTTGCCCAAATAAGTCCCTAGCTACCTTAGCTATTCTAGCTGCACCAGCTGTATGTGAACTTGATGGGCCAACCATTACAGGTCCAATAATATCGAAAACTGAATTAAATTTCATTACGACACCACCCATTATGAATTAATATTATATAAATAATAGCATGAACATATCTTCTAGTCATTAACTTCTTATTAAAGTAAGGCATAATAAAAGCAATGATCCAATCGATGGACCATTGCTTTTACAATTTACTCTACTGCAATAATATAAGAATATATGGGCTGATTTCCCTCATGTACTTCAACTTCTACATCCTCATAATGCTCGGAAATATATTCTTCTAATTGCTCACATTCCTCTTCTGTTACATCTTCGCCAAAAATAATCGTTACTATTTCATCATCTTCAGTTATTAAATGTTGCAGCAACTCTTTCGTTGCCTCTAACTTGTCTTTATGAGTAGCTTTAATATCTCCGTCAGCTAGCCCCATAAAGTTACCCTTTTCAATCGTAATATCGTTTATTTTCGTATCTCTAATTGCATATGTAACTTGTCCCGTTTTTACTTCACTCATTCCATCCCTCATTGCTTGCTCATTTTCCTCTAAGCTTGCTTCAGGAAGGAAGTATAAACAAGCGGCTATACCTTGAGGGATTGTAGTTGACGGAATGACTTTAACGTGATTACCTGCTAATTCCGCAGCTTGCTCTGCTGCCATTACAATATTTTTATTATTAGGTAGGATTAGGATGTTTTCAGCATTCGCCTTGTTAATTGCATCGGTGATGTCCTTCGTGCTAGGATTCATTGTTTGTCCACCCTCAATAACTACTGAAACACCTAAACTTTCAAACAACTTTTTAATTCCTGAGCCCATGGCTACAGTAATAATAGCAAATTTACCTTTTTGTTTTGGTTTGCTTTCAGTCATTATTTTAGAATGTTGTTCCCTCATGTTTTCTATATCAATATTAATTAAACTTCCAAAGTTTTGTCCATAGGTCATTGACTTCCCAGGATATTCCGTATGAACATGGACCCGAACAACTTCATCATCCGATACTACGACTAATGAATCTCCAAACTTTAAAAGCTCTTCCCTAAATACATCCTCATCAAAAGGATTCGTTTTTAACTTATCTTTATCAAATTTAACCATAAACTCTGTACAATAACCATATACAATTTCATCAGCGGTCATAAAGTCCTGTGCAACTTTATGGTGCTCCGCATTAATCATTTCCGTCATATCAATATCTGACACTTCATATTCAGGGAGTTCCTCACCCTTAAGTAAGGCTAGAAATCCTTCGTATATAGTTACTAAACCTTGACCACCAGAATCAACAACCCCTACTTCTTTTAAAATAGGAAGCAGATCAGGGGTCCTATTTAAAGATGCTTTTGCTTCTTTAACCACTTCTTCCATTAATACGATTATACTCGTTTCAGTTTTGGCGACTTCCTCCGCTTTTTTTGCTGAATCCTTTGCAACGGTTAATATTGTTCCTTCAACAGGCTTCATAACTGCTTTATAGGATGTTTTTACTCCTTCAGCAAAGGCAGCTGCTAATTCCTTAGCATTGATCTCTTCCTTAGAACCAATTCCCTGGGAAAAGCCTCGGAATATTTGAGATAAAATTACTCCCGAGTTTCCCCGGGCTCCCATTAATAATCCTTTAGAAAAGGCTTGGGATACAGCGCTTATTGTATCTTGATTTGCTCTTTTAACCTCTTCAGCTCCCGAAGTCATTGATAAATTCATATTCGTCCCTGTGTCTCCATCAGGAACTGGAAAAACGTTAAGAGCGTCGATCATATCTGAGTTGTTTTTCAAGTGTTCTGCACCAAGTAAAATCATCTGTGCAAAGGTTTTTCCATCTAATTTTTCCATTGTCTTTTTCTTCCTCCTTTAACGCTTCCTTAGTCAATCCTTTGATATACGGACACCTTGGACGTATATATTGATTGAATCTATTTTTAAGCCCAAAGATTTTTCTAAATTATACTTTACCTGTTGTTGAACATTACTTGCAACTTCAGAGATTTTCGTTCCGTAACTAACAATAATATACATATCTATGTGTATTTGCCCCGACTCTTCTCTTACAATTATTCCTCTAGAATAATTTTCTTTTCCTAACATTTCCGCAATACCATCACGTATCTGACTTTTCGAAGCCATTCCTACAATTCCATAACATGCAACAGCTGCACTTCCAGCAATCGTGGAGACTACTTCATTCGTTATCGAAACTTGGCCGTCCTTCGTATTTAACTCTATAGACATTCTAATCCTCCTTGGCAAGTGGTTTTGTTATCATTTTACTATAATTGACTAAGAATGAAAAGAATTGCATAAATTATTTATATCCTTTATAACAATGGATTAAAATTATAATAATGTCAAGATTAATTACATAAAAGTAGCACGATAATAAGTATGAGTAAAATGTTTACGGGGGTACTGTCCCAATATTCCAACAATTAAGGGGTAAGAAAAGGACTCTCACCTTTGGTATAATAATCTTTGAGAAGAAAAAACCAAGGAGGAG
>Ga0079225_10000979_pt1 | contig 15847 bp, 15 predicted proteins | sample Poulit2012_FD_76344 | JGI IMG/M metagenome (GOLD analysis project Ga0079225, IMG submission 76344) | Agricultural soil microbial communities from Georgia to study Nitrogen management - Poultry litter 2012 | ecosystem: Environmental > Terrestrial > Soil > Agricultural land | place: USA: Georgia... | reverse complement strand
TGTATATTTTGTTATTGTTTTCATGATCGATTTTTTATTATTTATTCAACCATTACAGTATATCACACTGTTAGTTCCTTTCAAATATTTTACTTTTTTCAATCTGGACAAATGTTTACATACAGTTTATTACATAAACGAATCATTTCAATATATTTGATAATGCGCTCACATTGACCTTCATGATTCAAAGGTAAAGATAAATCTTCAATCGCTATTTGAATAAGCGCATCCCCTACATAACGAATATCTTGTTCCGGATACAAATATGGATAGCGAACATAGTGGAATTGATTATGTAGTTTCTCTATAATGGTAAATAAACTCGGATTATCCTGATCGATATAGTGAATATACGTTAATGTTTGATGATAGATCGGATGATCTGTAACCGCTGGCAAGTCCATTAATTCAATCGAAGTTTTTTTACCAAATTTCTCGACTTCTATCCTTGATTCTACATTTCTCGCTTGCAATAATTCAATAATAGCCGTTTTTAAAACAGGATGAACCTTTGGGTCTATTAATAAAGTGAAAAAAATTTCATGCGGATCAACATTTAGTTTCAGCCATTTTTGAAAAATATGCCATTGTGCTTGGTGATCCTTCCTGTTAACAGCAGCTTCTAATTCAACTATTAATTGATCTGCGCTCATGAGATTCATCTGATAAGCAAGTCGATAAATGTCTTGAAATTTTTTCTGGAACGTTGTTGGAATAATATTCTTTTTTTCTTCATCTTGAATAATTGTCATCAGTTCAGTATATTGATTTCTTTCATATAAAACCATTAAATAATATTCCAAATAATCATAGTAATTAGGATCGTTATCATGTAAGAGGAGTTGTTCATAATATTCTTCCGCTTCTGAAAAACGTTGCAATTTTATATAACAAATCAATATACTTATATGAATATCATAAGAGGTATACCGATGGGACAATAAATATGTCAACTTTTTCAAGGCACGTTCATATTCCTTCTCTTTTATTAGTACATAACATTCTTTTTCAATATTTTCTAGCGATTTTTTAAGTGTTGGAAATAAAATAACTTTATTTGTATTCACCGATCGTATCACCTCTATTTTAAAAAACATTTATGAATTCAATTACTCAAGAACAGCGATAAATTCATGCACTTTTTAGTTCTTTAATTATTCTGTTAAAAAGCCTTTCGATCTTAAAAACTCCATCATGTGAGTTCTTCTTTTTTTTGTTAAAAAACTTGCCATCGTCTGACTCCAAGTAGTTTCTTTTTGATTCGTTGAACGTCGTTTATAATATTCATGCATCATGTGATCATACATCTTTAGTTGCTCATCATATTTCGCTTCATCATAAGCATCTTCATGAATGATTGACTCAACCGGAAGTCTAGGTTTTACTTCATTTTCTTCAGCAGGAATACCTACAGTCACTCCAAATAACGGAACTACATAGTTTGGCAGGTTAAATAATTCACTTATTTCTTTTGGCTTATTTCGAACACCACCAATATAACAAATACCATATCCACTTGCTTCAGCGGCCACTACAAAATTTTGAGCAAGTAAAGCCGTATCAATTGTTGCAACAATAAAGTCCTCAACCAAGCCGCTATTCATTTCTTTTTGATGTAATTGAACAGCCGTTTCTCCTCGTTTTAAATCTGCACAAAATAGTAAAGCTAAAGCGGCCGTATCATATTGTTGTTCGTTATTAGATAATTTTCCAAGAGCAGCTTTTTTCTTAGGGTCTTTTACATGAATAACTGAATAGGCTTGGGCAAAATTCGAACTAGCGGCATGTTGTGCTGCATGAATGAGCTCATAAAATTCTTGATCGGATATTGGGACATTTTGATAGTCTCTAACGGATGTATGTGATTTAAGTATGTTAAGCATTCTATCATTTCCTTATTATTTCGTTACTCTAAAGTCCATTATAGCAAAAAACAAAACGTGTTAGGAATATTATTCCCCAACACGTTTGATGAACGATTCTTTATTTTGTCACACTTCGGCGACGTCTTCTACGCTGCTGTGGTATGTCACTCATTTCATTCACAGATACAACTTCATCTGTTTTCTTCTCTGGTGGTTTCCAGAACTGCTCATTACCAGGTAAATCATCGAACCAAGCAGCATCTTTTGGACAGTCAAGAACCATGAACTTTCCATAGTCACCATCTCGAGCTTGGTGAAATTTCAAATACGCCTTACCATCCTCAATGGCTAAAATTTCAACTTTTCCTGCCGTATGACTCATCGATAAACGAACTCTTTTGCCGAGTCCTGATGTTTTTGCTTTTGCTTCTTCAACAATGTTATAAGCTTCTTCCAGTGTTAAAACAAAATCTTCATTCACTCGTACAGGTCGGTTAATAAAGAAATAATAAGGAGTAACCCCTGCCCAAGAAAGTTTGTCTAATAATTCACCTAACACATCAGGATCATCATTAATCCCTTTTAATACTGGTGTTTGGTTCACAACGATCGCTCCAGCGTCATGAAGCGCTTGAAAGGCTTTATAAGCTTCTTCTGTAATCTCTCTTGGATGGTTTACATGAGCCATAATATAAATCCGTTTATCTGTTTTTGAATGTTTATGGATAACTTCTAGTAGCTCTTCATCCTCATAAATACGCATTGGATTAAAAACAGGAAGTTTTGAACCGACTCGAATGATTTTTACATGGTCAATTTCACGAAGTCGCTCAAAAATCATGTCTAATCTCCTAGCAGCTAAAATAAGCGGGTCTCCACCAGTTAGAAGTACGTTATTAATTTCTGGATGCTCACTTATGTATTGAAGACCTGGTTCAACATCAATCATTGCCTCTTTTACGTCATTTCGGAACAAACGCTTTCGAAAACAATAACGGCAATATGCTCCACATACCTCGGAACAAACCAATAAAGCAGTTGTTTTATATTTATGCTGACAGCCAGGTACTACATAGTTTGTATCTTCATCTGATGCGTCCCATCTTCCATAATCAGCAAGTTCATTCGTATTCGGAATAACGAGCTTTTTAATCGGATCATTTGGGTCGTCCCAGTCTATTAATCCCAAGTAGTAATCATTTACTCGGAAAACAAACTTATCAGTTATTGCTTTTAGCTTCTCCCTTTCCTCCTCGGGAATTTGCGTAATCTGATCAATATCTGTAATATACCTTGGTTGTGCCATATTATTTAATCTCCTCCAATTTGTATATTTTTTATTCGTTTAGAACAATGTCTTGCTCGTCCTATCATTGTGATTTGTTTGTTTCAATTGTAAAATTCCTGTTGACTTTTTATCTACCATTTTACACATGGTCTATGAAACTAATAATGTTTCAGTAATAAAAACATAACATATATTAAATAAATATTCAAACTTACTTTTGATTATCTTATAGTCAAATAATTAATGCATTACTTCATAAACACAACCACTTTGCATCAATAACAGTCCTGTTGCATAAGCTGTATAAACCTCGATTAGTGGAGGGAACAAAATGGATATTTTAAATAAACTGAAAAGTCATCGTCAAGAAGTAGAAAAGTTAAAATGGGAAGGAACGCTATCAGAGTATTTGGATATTGTCAAAAAACGTCCTGAAGTTGCTCAAATGGCTCACTCACGAGTGTATAATATGATAAAAAGTGCTGGTATTACTGAGGAAAATGGGAAAAGGAAATATCATTTTTTTGAAGAAGAAATATACGGATTAGAAGATGCAATGGAACGGTTGGTCGAAGAATATTTCCATCCTGCTGCAAAGCGGCTCGATGTGAAAAAAAGAATTCTTTTATTAATGGGGCCTGTTAGTGGAGGGAAATCAACGATTGTAACATTACTAAAACGTGGTCTTGAAGCTTATTCTCGAACAGAGGAAGGCGCTGTATATGCAATCAAAGGTTGTCCAATGCATGAAGACCCACTCCACCTTATTCCAAATCATTTACGAGATGATTTCTTTAAAGAATATGGCATCCGCATTGAAGGAAGTTTATCCCCATTAAATACCATGCGTTTGGAACAAGAGTATAATGGGCGAATTGAAGATGTGATGGTAGAAAGAATTTTCTTTTCAGAAGATAAGCGGGTAGGTATTGGAACATTTAGTCCTTCTGATCCGAAATCACAAGATATTGCTGATTTAACAGGCAGTATCGATTTTTCAACGATTGCGGAATATGGTTCAGAATCCGATCCCCGAGCCTATCGTTTTGACGGGGAGTTGAATAAAGCAAATCGTGGCATCATGGAGTTCCAAGAAATGCTTAAGTGTGATGAAAAATTTCTCTGGCATTTGCTATCATTAACACAAGAAGGAAATTTTAAAGCAGGTAGATTCGCATTAATCAGTGCCGATGAACTTATTGTTGCGCACACAAACGAAGCAGAATACAGGTCGTTTATTTCCAACAAAAAAAATGAAGCATTACATTCACGAATTATCGTTATGCCGATACCATATAATCTACAAGTAAGCAAAGAAGAAAAAATATATCAAAAAATGATCCGCCAAAGTGATATGAGAAATATTCATATCGCACCCCACGCTCTGAAAGTCGCAGCTATTTTTTCCATATTAACACGCTTGAAGAAACCAAAAAATCAAGGAATCGATCTAATTAAAAAAATGCGCCTATACGACGGCGAAAATATTGAAGATACAAACAACATTAATGTGGAAGAATTAAAGAGCGAATTTCCTGAAGAAGGACTAAGTGGCATTGATCCGCGCTATGTCATTAACCGGATTTCATCTGCAATTATTCGTAAAGAAGTAAAATCGATAAATGCACTGGATGTATTACGTTCGTTAAAAGAAGGACTGGATCAACATCCATCTATATCAGCAGAAGACCGTGAGAATTACTTAAACTATATTTCTATTGCACGAAAAGAGTATGACGAAATCGCAAAACGTGAGGTGCAAAAAGCCTTTGTCTACTCCTACGAGGAATCCGCCAAAACGTTAATGGATAATTATTTGGATAACGTAGAAGCGTATTGCAATAACAATAAATTAAAAGATCCTTTAACAGGAGAAGAGATGAATCCAAATGAAAAATTGATGCGCTCCATTGAAGAACAGATTGGAATCTCTGAAAATGCCAAAAAAGCATTTAGGGAAGAAATTTTAATTCGAATATCAGTATACGCCCGAAAAGGAAAACAGTTTGAGTACAATTCACACCAGCGATTACGAGAAGCGATTCAGAAAAAACTATTTGCAGATTTAAAAGATGTCGTCAAAATAACAACTACTTCCAAAACACCGGATGAATCCCAGTTAAAGAAAATCAATGAAGTGATTGCAAGATTAATTGATGAATATGGGTATAACTCTATTTCTGCGAATGAATTATTACAATATGTTGGAAGTCTCCTTAATCGCTAGGATGTATTCAGCATGGAAAACAAGACGCGTTTTTTCGTCTTGTTTTCTTTTTATCGAATAGATATGAAATTCTAATTCAATTAAAAGTAGACAATATCTTTTCGTGACGTGCATACAATATAACAAGATTTTCTTAGTCATTCGATTTTTATAAGGAGGGAATATAAAAATGGAAGAGAAACAAAGCTTTGTCGTCTCTAAAGACAATTGGTCCCTCCATCGTAAAGGATATCAAGATCAAAAGCGACATATGGATAAGGTAAAAGAAGCAATTAAAAATAACTTACCTGATTTAATTAGTGAAGAAAGCATTATTACATCAGATGGTAAAGATGTCGTTAAAATACCAATTCGATCATTGGATGAATATAAAATCCGATTTAATCATGGAAAATCAAAACATGTTGGTCAAGGAGATGGAGATAGTAACGTAGGTGATATTATTGGGCGTGAGGCTCAAAAAGGAACAGGACCTGGTAGTGGGAAAAATGCCGGTGATGAACCAGGGGTAGACTATTATGAAACCGAAGTATCTTTAGCCGAAATCGAGGAAATTCTCTTTGCAGAACTAGAATTACCAAATTTAAAAGAAAAAGAGTCATCGGAAATAAAAACAGAAAAAATCGAATTTAATGATGTTCGGAAAAAAGGGCTAATGGGAAATATAGATAAAAAACGAACGATCTTAACTGCCCTGAAAAGAAATGCTACAGAAGGAAGAGCGACGATCGCACCTATTTTAAATGATGATTTGCGTTTTAAAACATGGAATGAGGAAATAAAACATGAATCAAACGCTGTCGTTCTCGCAATGATGGATACGAGTGGTTCAATGGGAAGTTTCGAAAAATATATGTCAAGAAGTTTCTTTTTCTGGATGACTCGATTTTTACGATCAAAATATGAGGCGGTTGAAATTTCATTTATTGCCCACCATACGAAAGCAAAAGAAGTAACGGAAGAAGAATTTTTTTACAAAGGAGAGAGCGGGGGGACAATCTGCTCTTCTGCATATGAAAAAGCTTTGGAATTAATTGAAAAAAAATATCCTCCAAGCAGTTTTAATATTTACCCCTTTCATTTTTCAGATGGAGACAATTTAACTTCCGATAATCCAAATTGTTTAAGATTAATTGAAGAAATTATGCAAGTGGCAAACATATTTGGATACGGAGAGGTGAATGCATATCGGCGTTATTCAACATTAATGAGTGCATATCGCAACATTGACAATCCAAAATTCAGACATTATATCTTGAAAGAAAAAGATGATGTTTATCATGCATTAAAAAGTTTCTTTCATAAAGAAACTCCTGTCACTTGAATCGTTTAAAGTTTTAAAGCTTTTTCCCTTACATTCATTCATAAAGGAGGGAAATGATGGATGAGATGAGAGAGCTCCATTTTGCAATTGAAGAAATTACTGAAATCGCTACTAGTTTTGGACTTGACTTTTATCCAATGCGTTATGAAGTGTGTCCTGCAGATATTATTTATACTTTTGGTGCATACGGAATGCCGACTAGGTTTACCCATTGGAGTTTCGGTAAACAATTTCACAAAATGAAACTACATTATGATCTTGGACTTAGTCAAATCTATGAATTAGTTATCAACTCCAATCCGTGTTATGCATTTTTGCTTGATACAAATAGCCTTATTCAAAATAAATTAATTATTGCGCACGTACTTGCACATAGTGATTTCTTTAAAAATAATATCCATTTTTCCAATACGAGACGAGATATGGTGGAAAGTATGGCGGCTACTGCCGAACGGATCGCTCATTATGAAATGATCCATGGGAAAGAAACGGTTGAAAAATTTCTAGATGCAGTCTTATCAATCCAAGAACATATTGATCCATCCATTACCCGATCAACGCTATCATCAACATCTTCAATTGAAACAGACTTAAAAAGAGTCACCGAGCAAGACACTCCATACAATGACTTATGGGATTTAGATGAACAATCCAAGCAAGAAAATGATATGGAAAAAAACGGAAAGAAATTTCCGCCAAAACCTGAAAAAGACTTGTTATTATTTATTGAAGCACATAGTCGCAAATTAGAAGATTGGCAATGTGACATTTTAACGATGATGCGTGAAGAGATGCTTTACTTCTGGCCACAATTGGAAACCAAAATTATGAATGAAGGATGGGCTTCTTATTGGCATCAACGGATATTACGTGAAATGGATTTAAGTTCAGATGAAACAATTGAATTTGCCAAATTAAATGCCGGAGTAGTGCAACCATCCAAAACAAATATAAATCCCTATTATCTAGGTTTAAAAATATTTGAAGATATTGAGAAACGATATAACAATCCAACAGATGAAATGAAGCGAATGGGAATTCAACCGAATTCGGGAAGAGAAATGATTTTTGAGGTGCGCGAAATTGATTCTGATATTTCATTTATCCGGAACCATTTAACAAAAGAACTCGTTGAGCAAGAAGATATGTATTTATTTCAAAAACAAGGCAATATCTATCAAATAACAGATAAAGAATATGAAAAAGTTAGAGACCAACTTGTTTCTGTACGGATAAATGGTGGGTTTCCATATATTTATGTAGAGGACGGAGACTATTTACGTAATGGAGAACTTTATTTAGTACATGGTTATGAAGGTATTGAATTAGATCTCCCCTACTTACAAAATGTGTTGCAATATATTTATGATCTTTGGGGGAGACCTGTTCATTTAGAAACATTTGTAGAAAACAAGAAAACATTGTTTACCTTTAATGGAGAAAAACAATTATATCGCCAATTGTATAAATAGTAATTGAAATCAAATAACTGGTAGCTGTTTTACAAAAGATAGCTACCAGTTAAAAGTCGATCAGTAGAATATTATTTTCTTAATTGTTTATAATCCAAAATCTGTAATAAAAATAGTAATATCTTTTATACTAAAATCCAACAGGACGGCCCATCTTATGTCGATAAACGTAATGATATCGTTCATTAAACCTTGATGGGAAAGAGCCCCCGTTAAAGGGGGACCCAATTCAACGTTTGACTTCACGGCAACGACAAGTGAATTCCACACGACTATTTCTATTATTATTACACTGACTACAACCACAACAGCTATTATACCGTTCTCTGTTTGATCTAACCTCTTCACATTCACAAATAAACTTTATACGTCTACGTCCTCTATCTTCAATGCCTCCTACTGAATTTCTGTGGTCATAATACATAAAGTAACCCTCCAATAATTTTTGAGCCGGCCGGCTTCACTAATAATATATGAGGGATATACATATTTGACTGGACAAACTATCGAGTATAAATGAACATTTTCAGCCAGAATTAACGTTATGCGTTTATGATTATGACACTTTTAATGATCTGTTGGAAAAATATATATTCAATTTTAGTACATCAATTTATAAGCCAAAAACGTAAATTAAAGAGTACATTATTCATCCTATTTCTATAGGAATAGGCATAAACATTGCTTTCCCATTGATTATACGCCATAATTAAATTGAGGTGAATAAATGACGATTAAGGATAGAACCACCCATTTATTAGTTATGTTCCCTGTCGGTATGGTAGAAGAGATTGAGGAATACAAATCCAAAAATCGTATCAGAACTAGAAGTGAAGCAATTCGAACACTGATCAAGATAGGCTTAGAAGACTCTCAGGAATAGAGAGTCTTTTTAGTGTTCATTCCTTTTGATACAAACGAAAGTAAGTCTACTTACTAAGGGCACAAAGATATACTTCGTTTGGGTTCATTTCAATAAATGGTTATCATTTGCTTTATAATCCTTATTCAATTAGATTGTAAATAGTACATAATAGAATATAAACGGAGGTTAACTATATTGTTAGATGTTCAAATGGATGGTAAACGAGCAATTATTGATTTACGACCACAGATCTTAGCTGGAGAGCATCCACGACAAAAAGTATTTGACTATGTAAAACAAGCAAATATTGGAACCATTTTTGAACTGCATACACCTCGTCTACCCAAACCTTTAATAAAAGGGTTAGAGGATTTCGGTCTAAATGTAACTGTAGATGAACTTGAAGCAGATCATTTCCGAATTGTGACAGTTAAAACAGAAGAAATTTAAAATGAAAATATCTCATATTTTAAAATAACTTTCTTCAATATATAGATTCAAGAAAAAGCTGTAATCTGAATTATTACAATGATTACAGCCCTTTATTTTGAGTGCGGTTCTAAAAGGGAATAAACTTGGAATGAACCCTCATACTACTACACATTCAAATATCCACGTTACAACACAACTTATGAAAATATCAAATAACAATAATGGCCATCATATTTTGGATGATGAGATCACCGATTTTGAATGATGCGACTAAAAAATTGCTTCATGTTTATACTCCATTATTTCACTCTATTGTTTTAATAGTGATTTTACTTTCATCTTCAAACTGTAAATAATCTATAAATTGAAACGAAAAAACTAAATATGCATTCTACTAAAACGTACTTCGTTAGACGTTGAAAAAGGCATTAATTTCGTTAGCAGGTAAATAATTACCAATGTAAAATGAACCAAAGATTGCATATTTGGCACTAACTTCATCAAATCGTGTGTCATAGATTAACTTTTTAAATTTCAATGGATCATCACAAAATAACGATACACCCCATTCATATTCATCAAATGCAATCGAGCCGGTAATGATCCGTTTTACATCATCTGTAAAATGTTTAGCTGTATCAATATGCTCAAACATCATGCGACCCCGTTCAGCTTTTGATAAAGTAAACCAATTATTAATTTCTCCACGTAATTTACTCATCGGATAAAAGCATATATATTCTAGTTTTGGAATGATTGGGTACAATTTCGAACGCATGTCGGGATCTTCATAAGGGTCTATTTCCGGTTTCGTATAGGTACTTTTTTCAACTACAGACAAATAGGAATAAGCTGGCTCCATGAAATGTGCAAGTGCCGTTTTATTCCATTCATTTTCAAGTTCGTTTAAATCTTTCATGGTTGGCCGGAGCCACATAAACAATAAATCCGCTTTTTGTCCTATTATAGAATAAATCGCATGACTTCCCTGTTTCTCATCTTCCACTGTCTGCCAGCGATTGACAAGATGATGAAATTCATCAAGCGCTTTCGTACGCTCATCCTCTGAAGCTTTTTGCCACTTTTCCCAGTTCATTGTCTGAAAATGATGCAGTGCATACCAGCCATCAAATGTTTCTACTGTTTTCGACATTTCAAACACTCCTATACTATTATTTTATTGCAGGAAAACGTTCTAAAAGGTAGGTAAAAGTAGCAAGAACGATTGCTGTGGGAAAATAAATCAAGGTTCCATTTTCCCTAATATATAGACTCTCTACTCATGTGATTAAATTTATATTCTGTTGCAGAATTTTAATCAGGTCACCAAATCGCACTATAATTTTCCATTTCAAACAAAGCGAATATTTAACATGCAGAGTTATCCAAAAGCATTACTTGGATCCAGGATGGAGATTTACTATATTTTTTTACCTATCTTTAAATCACTTTTAATATATAATTTTTATCCTGACATTCCAACCGTACCACAGTAAATATCATATAACAATGAATAGAATATGAATTAAAAGTGACAATTTCACGAATCATTTTTTGTCTAAATTGTGAAAATGATGTTTTGTAGATTAAACTATAGTTAAATAACTAAAAAATCTCCCCATTCCAGACAAAACATGGAATGGGGATGATTTTACAAAAGTGTAAATGAAGTTAGATATGATATTTTAAAGTCACTATGACGGCCATTGGAAAGTCATCAATAGATATTGTTATATTATAGTTTAAATTGATGTACTAGCTCATTTAATTCTTCTGCTAATGTAGCAAGGTCGTTGGAACTCGCTGTAACTTCTTCCATTGCGCTATTTGTTTGCTGAGCAGAAGCTGTAGTTTGTTCTACACCTGCCGCTGACTCTTCAGAAACAGCCGCTATTTCTTGAATAGAACTATTCATTTGCTCACTTTCTCCTGCAATATCAGTCAAGTTATCAGTAACTGTTCGGATATTATTTACCATTTCTTCAACAGCTGATGATATTTCATTAAATGTTTCCCCTGTTTCCATGATTTGATTTGTACCTTGCTCCACTTCACCATATCCATTTTGTAAGGACTCCGTAACACTTGTAGTTTCTTCTTGGATATCAGTGACAATGTCGGTAATATCCGTTACAGATTCTGATACTCCTTCAGCAAGCTTCCGTACTTCCTCTGCAACAACTGAAAAACCTTGTCCATGTTCACCTGCCCTAGCAGCTTCAATCGCTGCATTTAAAGCTAATAGATTTGTTTGCTCTGCTATATCTTCAATAACATTTACCAATTCAGAAATCTTTTGTGATTGATTGTCAAGACGCTGCACATCTTCCACTGCATCGCTCACAATTTCATTAATCTCATTCATTTTTGATGTAGATTTTTCCATTAATCGATAGCCGTCGGATGTCATCTCTAACACTCCATTAGAAGATTCTTGAATGTTTCGACCATTGTTATTGGCTTCATTTATTTTAGTGGCAAACACACCCATTACGTTCGATAATTCACTTGCATTATTCGCTTGAGTTTCTGATCCAGAAGCTAACTCCTGCATAGTTGAAGCTATTTGTTCCGCTCCTTCTGACACTTCATTGGCTGATTGTGATAACTCTTCACTTTGGCTTGTTACAGTTTCAGATACAGTGTTAATTTTATTTAGCAAATCACGTGTATTCTTTGACATCGTATTTGTTGATGCAACGAGCTGAGCTATTTCATCATTGGACTTTACAACCATAGGCTCATGACTTAAGTCGCCATCTGCAACCAAATTCATACGTTCCATAACCATAACGACTGGCTTTGTAATAATATTAGAAGTTATCAGCGCAATAACAATTCCTAACATTAAAATAAATATTGGAACAACTACAGCTATGATCATCCTTGTATTTCCGCCCGAAATAATGGCTTGTCCTCGTTCGTTCATTATTTCTCCTCTATGCTCTGCGATTTCGTTAAAACCGTTTAAAATCTCATCTGAAAGGGATTTTGCTTCTGCTAAGATTTTTAATGCTTCATCTTGGTTTCCTTGTTCATATTCTGCAAAAGAATTATTAATCATACTTTCCCATTCAGCTTTCTCAGCAACGAGTGACTCTACTTTGTTTTTTATCTCTTCTGATTTAATTAATTTTAAAAGTTCATTCTCTATATTTGCAGTCTCTTCTAGAGTTTCATCATATTGATTTTTTATTTCTTGATCGCCATAAAGGATATAACCACGTAAAAATGCTAAACTTCGAGCCATTTCAAGCGTTAAATCTCGATTTAAATTTAATAAAGGGAGTTGCTGTTCCACGATTTCTCTAGTATCTTTATTAGCATTATTTGTTGAAATAAAATTAAATACAGACATTAAAAATACCAAAGCTATGACAAGTAAAAATCCAAATAAAATTTTCTGTTTTATACTTTTGAATTTAAACAATTTTATTTTTACACACCCTTTTTTTAGTCTTATGTACTTTGACTTTTAAGATTTATATTCTTTTTGTTGAATATCTAATTCAAATACGACAATTTTTTTCAAGTTTACACCTTCTTTTAAATGTTTTACGTTACTTTTATCCATTTACATTCAGGTAAATAAACATACCTATCCCCATTTTCAAAATGTACTTTAATAGCTCCTATATTCCCATCAATTCTTTTAATATATTTTTCCGTATAAGGAATCCTTTCTTTTTCGTGTATTGAGGATAAATGTTTTTTATATGTAAGATCAAATGAATCTTTTTGACTTGCTGATAATTCATTATAGCCCGTTATATATTCAAGACAAAATGCTCTTAATAAGTTTTGAACTTTTTTCAATACCACACTTCCTTTCAATAGTGAAGAAAGTCAATCATATCTTCTTCAAATATCCACCCAATTTGAACGAATAGTTAAAAATTCTTATACTTTGTAAAAGTTTTAGTTCTTTATACATAGTATTAAATCGTTTTCATTTACAGCTACTAGAAACCTCTTATTTTTCTTCAAAAAATTTAATCCATTGGAAATCTAAAATTTCAGCAATTATTTTAGCTGTTTTAATATGAATTGGATATCCAATTTCCGCTTTGGTATAAGTTGAACGCTCTATGTTACATCGTTTAGCAACTTCCTCTTGTGTTAATCCTTTATTTTTTCGAATTTTAATTAACCACTCTCGCCTTTCATATTTCATGCCCTGTATATCCCCTAATTGTTATTTCCAGTCACATTATAAAGTGATTTAAAATAACAGTCAAGGAAAGAATAGCTTTATAAACTAACTAACCTAAATAAAATGTGATATTATTTCACATATAGAATTTAAAATATGATAGAAAAAAGGTGCCAAAATGAGTTTTAGTGACCGTTTAAGAAAGTGTAGGCTTGAGAAAGGATGGACACAAGAGGACCTTTCGAAAAAGTTAAATATTAAAAGACCGACGTATGCAAAATATGAAACAAATGAAAATATGCCTGATTACATGACGCTTATAAAATTAGCTGATTTATTTGGAGTTTCTACCGACTTTCTTTTAGGGAGAATAGCTGATGAAACCTTTGAAGAATTTAACTCTGATATACATTTGTTTTACGTTTTTAGTGAGCTTTTAAAAGAATTAGATATGAATATTGAAGATGTGATTAAGATAGAAAAATGGAATGATTTAAATCGTGAAGATATTAATGTAATAATTGAATTTATTGATTGGATTGCTCATAAGGCAAAAAGACGAGAAAAATAGAGAATTGAAAATAATCCATCTAAATGACACAGATTTCTTATTTTTTTGATACTAGCATAGTTTCATGGACACATCTTTATTGGCTTTATTTTAAATACTTAACTGAGGTGTGTTTATGAAACCCAATGGTTTTATATAAAGCTATAGTATGATTTCAATATTAACTTTTACTAGTACTGGACATAACACAGTAGAGGAGTAGTTCTTTTTCTTTAATGTCGAATGAGCACCACAATTTAATTGAAATAACAGTTCATCCAAGGTCATCACAGCGTTACTCCTCCCTTTATTTCTGTATCTGTTATTTGAAAAATGGTAAACATCATATTTGTAGACTATTTTCTATACAAGAAATAAATGTCATAAGTTCGTATACTGATAAATTATCATATTAATTAGTTAAAACTATTATCTCTATCCAGTATGATAGTTATTCGATTGGATGTTGCACCCATTTACTACTGGGTAAGTATAAAAAACTTTCTCCATTATCATAGGATACTTTTAAAACACCGATTACTGGCACAACTTTCTTTACATGTCTTTCTGTATAATTCATTCTTTCTTCACAACTCATAGATGCTAGATGTTTTTTGTAAGTCGCATCAAAAAAATCCTTTTGTTCATTTGATAGACCATTGTATCCTTTAACATTTTTCATACTAAATTCCCGAAACATGTTAAATACCTTCATCATGTTAAATCGCCTCGATATCTTTTCTGAATAAATTAAATGAACACTTTTAATTTAATTGTCTACATTTTTTCATGCAGAACTAATCATTTCTTTTTCGATTTTGTTCATTTAATATTGCAACTTAAGTCAGTTAAAATTTGAAATTTAAGAAACTAGTTTGACAATGTTTATTAAGGATATTTTAATGAGAGAATCAATAAAATGCCAAAGTCTTCTCAATTCGTCCCTAGGTAAAATAAAAACACAGAAAATTGATTCACTATATTTTACTAAACCGAAACGAAACTTTAGACTCTATTTATATCTTTATCACTTCCTCATATATTTAGGTTTGATTTTTAGAGGTTCATATTATGACTACTGATCATTTTTTAAACCTTTAAATATTTTTCATTAATTACCATAGAAAACTAAGCTTTTTAAACAAAATATAATTTCATATTAAATAATTAGTTGTTTTTCACTTACCTACTTCCACATGTCTTGTTATTGTTTAAGCATTAAAGCTTAAATCGCTCGACTAATCCATTTAATTCTTCTGCTAATTTAGCTAAATCATTGGAGCTACCTGCAACTTCTTCCATTGCTGCATTTGTCTGTTGAGTTGTGGCTGTCGTTTGTTCTATCCCAGCAGCTGATTCCTCAGAAATGGCAGCTATATCCTCAATAGAACTGTTCATCTCTTGGCTATTTGCTACAATCTCTGCTAAATTTTCTGATACTCTAGTAATATGATCCACCATATCGGTAATCGCATCACTTATTTCTTTAAATATTTGACCGGTTGTTATGATGTGACTTGTTCCTTGTTCTACTTCTTTATAGCCATTTCTTAAAGAATCCGCAACGATACTTGATTCCGCTTGAATACGTGAAACAATATCCGTTATATTTGTAACTGAATTGGATGATTCTTCCGCAAGTTTTCTTACTTCATCAGCTACGACTGC
>Ga0079225_10000978_pt1 | contig 15848 bp, 14 predicted proteins | sample Poulit2012_FD_76344 | JGI IMG/M metagenome (GOLD analysis project Ga0079225, IMG submission 76344) | Agricultural soil microbial communities from Georgia to study Nitrogen management - Poultry litter 2012 | ecosystem: Environmental > Terrestrial > Soil > Agricultural land | place: USA: Georgia... | reverse complement strand
TACGAACGAATAAAGGAAGAAGCGATTTGCTATTCAATCAAAGCGATCCCCGCTACAAAAATCGACGAGTGGAATATTTTGAATGCGACAAAACGTGCGATGGAAATGTCCGTCGATTCGTTACACGTTCAACCTGATGTCGTGCTAATCGATGCTGTACATATCGAAAAAAGTGCCCCCGAACAACATGCCGTCATAAAAGGAGATGCAAAAAGCATCGCGATTGCTGCAGCGAGTATATTAGCGAAAGTTTCACGAGATAAAACGATGCAGCAATTACATGAACAATTCCCGATGTATGGTTTCCACCGTCATATGGGTTATGGAACGAAAGAGCATATAGAAGCGATTAAAACGTACGGTATTACGGAACATCATCGCTTAAGTTTTGCACCGGTAAAGAAAAACGCGTAGAAAAGGAACGATTAGGAGGAAAAACGATGCCGGTTATCGATATAATTCGAAGTCGAATGAACGTTGCACCGAAAGAAGTGTTAACATTAAGGGACGGACAAGTTGTTCGGGGAAAAATCGCGAAACTATTCCCAGGCAATAAGGCAGAAGTACAAATCGGATCTCATCGTTTAATTGCCGAAATTTTAACACCGCTACGTGCAGGGGATTCTTACTATTTCCAAGTGAACCATAACGAAAGCGATCTCATCCGTTTACAAGTAATTAGTGAATCACTCCATTATAGTGCACGACAAAGTATCGAACAACTGCTACAGACGTTAGGTGTAAAAATTTCAAGGCAAACGTTACAGTTTGCTGATCATTTAATGAATGAGCGAATTCCTTTTGATCGTGCGCAACTACGCAGTGCGCTTCAATTGTTGGATCGAGTCGGTTTTACAAGTGAAAATCGAGCAATTGTAACTGATATAATATCCCGCCAATTACCGTTGACGGAAACAGTGTTTCGAGCGTTGCATACAGTGCAAAACGAAGAATTAACAACGTTGTTACAACGGATTGTGCAATCGATTCAAGGACAGACAACACGCACAGAAACAGAACAGCAACTATTATTACTTATGGAGCGCCTAATGAATCCGCATGTGAAACAACAGACGTTTCATCCGCTCTTACAACTAAAGTTTTCACCTCTTTTATCTTTGTTTCATGAGATGGCTCATCCAATACGTGATGCGACGTTATTTACGGAACAACAACATGCGCAACTTACGTCAGGACTAACGCAATTTGTTGAACGAGAGACGAACATTCGCCAAATAGTAACTGCACTCCTTGAACAGTTTCCACAAACGGAGTTATCGGCTAGTGGACGTGCGTTACTCCATTCTTTACGTGGACAAATAATGGACGAGTTAGCTCCGTTATTACCGTCGCAAATGCAACAACGGATCAACGATATCGTATCGTTACCACAACAGATGCAACAATCAGCTTTGTACGAATTATTACATACGTTAGCTCAACGTGAAACATTTACACTAGCCAATGAGTTGCTACGAGAAATGAACGTCACATCGTTTCGTCAGTTACCTGTACAGTCCCAATTTATAAGTCATTTGTTTGAGACGATGCAATCGCTCGGTTTACAACACGAACGAATGATTACGATGCTACTAAACAATCAAAGTCAAGTGACAGAGACGTACGTAGATAATATTAAGTCGCTTTTATTACAAATGGGACAAGAAGCAAATGTGCGGTCTATAGAACAAGCGACTCCGATCTTACAATTCGTCAATGGTATGCAGTTACAAGCGGTTCAAGAAAATGCCCATTTTCTTCTCGCCTCTTTTATCGTACCAGGTGATAAATTAACGTTAAACAAAGACTTATATATGCAATTTGAAGGACAGAAAAAAGAGGATGGAAAACTTGATCCCGATCATTGTCGCATTTTATTCGTCCTACATTTAGATCGGTTAAAAGAGACAGTTATCGATATGCAAGTACAAAAACGAGTTATTTCTATTACGATTTATAACGATGACATGTCGAAAACGAGTGAGACGACGACATTGCAAAAGACATTAGCGGATAATTTAGAAAAACTCGATTACCATCTGTCGAACGTACAGTGGAAAGCGTTACATGAACGACTGACTCTAGAGAAAAAAGCGACTGAACAGATGGCTAATATTCAACAAGAAGGGTTTGATTATCGCGTATGAATAGACGAGATAAAAAAGCAACTGCACTGTCGTACGACCAACAAACAGACGTCTCCCCTAAAGTAACAGCAACGGGACGTGGATTAGTAGCCGAAGAAATAATCGAACGTGCAAAAGAACATAATGTGCCGATTGTAGAGGATGAATCACTCGTTGAATTGTTGAGCACTTTAGAAATAAATGAAACGATTCCACCGGAGTTATATGAGGCTGTAGCGGAAGTCTTTGCATTCGTATACAATGTAGATAAAATGAGTAAATAAAGACGTCATACTTAAAATTAGTATGACGTTTTTAATACGCGATGTGATAAAAAGTAATTTGTGAATAAACTTTAACAGCGAAATTATTGTTAAATGGTAACTTTTTTATTACAATAGTACATGCAGTTAATTTTAAAACGGAGGCATTAGGATGAATATACATGAATATCAAGGGAAAAACATTTTAAGAGAGTACGGAGTAAGCGTACCGAATGGTCATGTAGCGTATTCAGTAGAAGAAGCAGTTGAATGTGCGGAAAAACTAACGACGGACGTAAAAGTCGTTAAAGCACAAATTCATGCAGGTGGACGTGGAAAAGCTGGCGGTGTAAAAATCGCTCAAAACTTAGACGAGGTACGGGCACATGCAGAAGAAATTTTAGGAAAAATTCTCGTTACACCACAGACAGGTCCTGAAGGAAAAGAAGTAAAACGTCTTTTAATTGAAGAGGGCTGTAATATCGACAAAGAATATTATTTAGGCCTCGTCTTAGACCGTAACTTATCGAAAGTCGTTTTAATGGGCTCTGAAGAAGGTGGAATGGAAATTGAAGAGGTTGCTGCGGAAACACCTGAGAAGATCTTCAAGGAAGTAATCGATCCTGCTGTTGGCTTAACAGCATTCCAAGCACGTCGTATGGCGTTCAATTTAAATTTCCCGAAAGAACTTGTGAACAAAGTCGCTAATTTAATGATGAATTTATATAAGGCATACATAGAGAAAGACTGTTCCATTGCGGAAATTAACCCACTCGTTACGACGAAAGAAGGCGACGTTTTAGCACTTGATGCGAAGATGAATTTCGATGAAAATGCTCTTTACCGTCAGCCTGAAGTTTTAGAATTACGTGACTTAGATGAAGAGGACGAAAACGAAATCGAAGCATCTAAACACGATCTTAGCTACATCCAACTTGATGGTAACATCGGTTGTATGGTTAACGGTGCGGGTCTTGCGATGGCAACAATGGACATTATTAAACATTACGGCGGTAACCCTGCAAACTTCTTAGACGTAGGTGGGGATGCAACGGCTGATAAAGTTGCAGAAGCATTCAAAATTATTTTATCGGACAAAGCTGTTAAAGGAATTTTAGTTAACGTCTTTGGCGGTATTATGAAGTGTGACAACATCGCAGAAGGAATCATTACAGCAACAAAACAACTAGGACTTGAAATACCTCTCGTCGTTCGCTTAGAAGGAACAAATGTCGAAGAAGGGAAAAAGTTGCTTGAGGAATCAGGCTTAAATATCATCGCCGCTGACTCAATGGGCGATGGAGCAGAGAAAATTGTAAAGATCGTTAATGAACAAGCGTAAATTCGAAAAGAATAAGAATGGAGTTTTAACTTCTAGAAAGGACGTTCGAAAATGAGTATTTATGTAAATAAAGATACGAAAGTTATCGTTCAAGGAATTACAGGCTCTGCTGGTATGGATCACACAGAAGCAATGTTAGAGTATGGTACGAAAATTGTCGGTGGTGTGACTCCAGGTAGAGGTGGAACAGAAGTATTAGGTGTTCCTGTTTTTAATACAGTAGAAGATGCTGTGAAAGAAACGGGCGCAACTGTTTCAATTATTTACGTCCCGGCAGCTTTTGCAGCGGATGCTATTATGGAAGCGACAGATGCGGAACTAGATTTAACGATTTGTATTACAGAGCACATTCCGATCGTCGACATGATTAAAGTGAAGAACTATATGAAAGGGAAAAAGACGCGTCTCATCGGACCGAACTGTCCAGGTGTCATTACTGCTGATGAGTGTAAAATTGGCATCATGCCTGGATATATTCATAAAAAAGGTCATATCGGAGTCGTCTCTCGCTCTGGTACGTTAACGTACGAAGCGGTTCACCAATTAACTCAAGCTGGATACGGACAAACGACAGCCGTTGGAATCGGAGGAGACCCTGTTAACGGAACATCGTTTATCGATGTACTAAAAGAGTTTGAAGAAGATCCTGAAACGTTAGCAGTCGTCATGATCGGTGAAATTGGTGGTACAGCAGAAGAAGAGGCTGCCCGTTGGATTAAAGAAAATATGACGAAACCAGTTGCTGGCTTTATCGGTGGTGCAACAGCACCTCCAGGAAAACGTATGGGTCACGCTGGCGCAATAATCTCTGGTGGTGAGGGAACAGCTGATGAGAAGAAGCGTGTCATGCGTGAGTGTGGTATCGCTGTTGCTGATTCACCAGCTGAGATGGGCGAGACGATGATTAAATTATTAGAAGAAAAAGGTCTTGCTGAAAAGTGTAAAACACACTAAAATAAGAAGGGAACTGGTTGAAAAGCCCAGTTCCCTTTATTGTTATGTAACGAAAGGATGTGATCGCTTGAGGACAATTCGAGATCGCCTCATTTATTTACATCGAATTCCACTTTTAACGCGCCGCATGCTTTATACATTATTGCAATATGATACGCAACTGAAAACCGCTTTTCAAGCATCTCCCTCACAATTAAGACAACTTTTAACTATCCCTTACAGTAAAGCTGTTCGTTTACATCAATTACTCTCCGATGAGAACCTCCATGACTTTATAAAAAAAGATGAAACTATTTGCCAATATATAACGATTTTTGATAAAGAGTACCCGTCTCAATTACGATTGATTTATGCTCCACCACTCGTCTTATACGCTCAAGGTGACATTTCATTATTAAATAAAAGGAAAATGATCGCGGTCATCGGTACACGCAATCCATCTTCCGAATCTCAAGCGAAAATAAAACGGTTCGTACCCCCTTTAGTAAAAGAAGATTGGACGATTGTAAGCGGTTTAGCATACGGTATCGATAGCCAAGCACATGAACAGACGTTACGTGAAAATGGAAAAACGATCGCCGTTCTCGGCAGTGGATTCCAGCACGTATATCCAAAGCGCCACTTATCATTATATAGACAAATAAGTAAAAAAGGCTTAGTACTTAGTGAATACCCTCCAAATATACGACCACAAAAGTATCATTTCCCCGAACGTAATAGAATAATAAGTGGACTTAGTGAAGCAGTACTAGTAATTGAGGCTACGGAAAAGAGCGGTACACTTATAACCGTTGATCAAGGATTAGAACAAGGGAAAGAAATATATGTCGTTCCTGGCTCTTTATTATATCCACAAACAATCGGTTGCCATCGACTTATTCAACAAGGAGCAAAGCTAGTCATCGATATAGATGATATATTAGAAGATTTTACATTTTTATATGGAAAAACTACGTAAATCAAGCCTAAAATAAAGCTTTTTAATCGCAACATTTGACAAATGAAGCGGATGTCCTTACTATTAGTGGAGATTTCATTTTTGCTATAATTGTACATTACATGGAATAAAAATTGGAAACGAACTTAGAATGATAAAAAGAGAAGCGACTATAGCTGTTCTTTACATGTATGATTAATTGTGACGGAATTTTAATAAAATAATAAAACTGGATAAACACTCCGTCTTTTGTTTAGGAGGAGCAATAAACTATGTCAACTTATTTAGTGATCGTAGAGTCACCCGCAAAAGCAAAAACAATTGAACGATATTTAGGAAAAAATTATAGGGTAAAAGCGTCGATGGGACACGTACGTGATTTACCGAAAAGTCAAATGGGCGTCGATGTAAACGAACAATATAAGCCGAAATATATAACGATTCGTGGGAAAGGCGAAGTATTGAAGGAATTACGAAAAGAAGCTAAAAAGGCGAAGAAAATTTATTTAGCGGCTGACCCGGATCGAGAAGGGGAGGCAATTGCTTGGCATTTGGCGCACGCCTTAAATGTGGACGAAAATAGCGAATGCCGCGTCGTTTTCAACGAGATTACGAAAGATGCGGTAAAAGAATCGTTTAAACAGCCGCGTAAAATTGATTATGATCTCGTCGATGCACAACAAGCACGCCGTATATTAGACCGACTCGTCGGTTATAATATTAGTCCATTATTATGGAAGAAAATAAAGAAAGGGTTAAGTGCTGGGCGTGTCCAATCTGTAGCGGTAAAACTCATTATCGATCGTGAAAACGAAATTAATAGCTTTGTACCAGAAGAATATTGGTCGATCGAAAGCACATTTTTAAAAGATAAACAAAAATTTATCGGTAAGTTCCGCCAATTAGATGGAAAAAAACATGATTTAAAAACAGAAGCAGATGTACAAGAAATATTGAAACGAATCGACTCTAAATCGTTCAACGTAACGAAAGTGACGAAACGAGAGCGGCGAAGAAATCCAGTAAAGCCTTTTATTACATCCACTTTACAACAGGAAGCGGCACGCAAGTTAAATTTTCGTGCTCGTAAGACGATGATGATCGCACAAGAGCTATATGAGGGAATTGATTTGGGACGTAAAGCAGGCGGTATTACAGGACTTATTACGTATATGCGTACTGATTCAACACGTATATCAAATAGTGCACGTAATGAAGCAGTTCAATATATCGAGGAGAAATTCGGTAAACAATATGTCGGAGCAAAACGTACTTCATCGCAACAAGAGGGTGCACAAGATGCTCACGAAGCGATCCGTCCAACATCTGTTTTACGTGAACCTAATTCGTTAAAAGGTATACTTTCAAATGACCAATATAAACTGTATAAACTTATATACGATCGTTTTTTAGCAAGCCAAATGGCACCTGCAATTATGGATACGATGTCTGTTGACCTTGATAATAACGGTGTAACGTTTCGTGCAACAGGCTCAAAAATAAAGTTTAAAGGATTTATGACTGTTTATATTGAAGGAACCGATTCGAAAGAAAAAGAGGAAGAAAAGTACTTACCGGATTTAGTTGAAGGGGAAAAGATTTCGAGTGAAAAGTTAGAACCGAATCAACATTTTACACAACCTCCACCACGATATACAGAAGCGACACTCGTTGGAACATTAGAAAAGTTAGGGATCGGACGTCCATCGACGTACGCGCCAACGTTAGATACGATCCAGCGCCGTGGATACGTCCAATTAGATAATCGTCGTTTCGTACCGACGGAACTTGGTGAAATAGTTACCGAAGTACTTATTGAATATTTTCCAGAAATAACGAATGTTGATTTTACAGCAAAAATGGAAGAAGATCTTGACCAAATCGAGGATGGAAAAGCTCATTGGATTGAAATAATTGATTCATTTTATAAAGAATTCGAAGTACGACTTGAAAAAGCAGAAGAAGAAATGAAAACGATCGAAATAAAAGACGAACCAGTAGGTATCGATTGTGAAAAATGTGGTCATCCAATGGTTTATAAAATGGGACGATACGGCAAGTTTATGGCATGTTCTAATTTCCCGAACTGTCGCAACACAAAACCAATTGTGAAAAAAATCGGTGTAACTTGTCCAACGTGTAAAAAAGGAGATATCGTCGAACGAAAGTCGAAGAAAAACCGTATATTTTACGGATGTAACGAATATCCGACATGTGACTTCGTATCATGGGATAAGCCGATCGCTCGCAACTGTCCGAAGTGCGATACTTACTTAGTTGAAAAACGAACGAAAAAGAAAGTACAAATAAAATGTAGTAATTGTGATTATGAAGAAGAAGTACAATAGTTTTTTAGTAGTTTCGCACGATTGACGGTCTCGTTATCTTTTAGTAATGTTAATGTTTGGAATACAACTTTTGTATTCCGAACATTTCTTTGTTAACCGCGTTCAGAATTTTTTTACAATTCGCTTATATTCGTTGCCGGTTAGATTGTTTTATGATACACTTAATTCGTTCTATATGGGGAAGTGTGGTTGGAATGAGGAAACCAAACACGGAATATTTACGACAGTTTATTGAATATTTGGAAATTGAAAAAAATGCATCACAATATACAATCCAATTTTATAAAGCGGACATCGAAACATTTTTTCAGTTTTTAAGACGTGAGGAAGCTACGTCATTACGTGATGTAGATTACCGCGTAATTCGAATTTTTCTAACGGAATTGTATGAAAAACAATTAAGCCGTACAACCGTTTCTCGAACGATATCTTGTTTACGCTCCTTTTACACATTTTTAGAACGATCAAAAGTTGTACATAATAATCCATTCATGCACATATCGCTACCGAAACAGAAAACGAAGTTACCATCTTTTTTTTATGAAGAAGAAATTGCTCAGCTGTTTAACGTGTGCGATACGACAACTCCGCTCGGACAGCGAGATCAAGCGATACTTGAGTTAATGTATGCGACAGGAATGCGCGTGAGTGAATGTGAACAATTAACATTAGAGCAAATTGATTTCTCACTCGGTATTTTACGAGTGATCGGTAAAGGAAAGAAAGAGCGCTATATTCCGTTTGGACAATATGCACAAGATGCTTTACATACATATATTAATGACGGAAGAAAACAATTGTTGCAACGTCCGAATTGTAAAACAGATTTCGTTTTTCTAAATGCACGTGGACAGCCTATAACAGTTCGCGGGATCCATTATGTGTTAAATGAATTGATGAAAAAAACGTCACTTACAGCAAGTATGCATCCGCATAAATTGCGCCATACGTTCGCGACACATTTACTAAATGAAGGGGCAGATTTACGTACTGTACAAGAATTGTTAGGGCACGAAAACTTATCATCGACGCAAATATATACACACGTAACGAAAGATCGTTTACGTCATGTTTACATGAATAGTCATCCACGTGCGAAAAAATAATGATGAAAAGTAGGAGAGGTAATTATGTCGAACCAAATATACGGAACGACTATTTTTGCGATTAAGCATAACGGGCAAAGCGCGATGACGGGTGATGGTCAAGTGACAATGGGAAATACTGTCGTGATGAAACATAAAGCGCAAAAAGTCCGTACGTTATTTAACGGAAAAGTAATCGCCGGATTTGCAGGTTCAGTAGCTGATGCGTTTACGCTATTCGAGAAGTTCGAAGGGAAGTTAGAAACGTATGACGGTAATTTACAGCGGGCGGCCGTTGAACTTGCTAAAGAGTGGCGTAGTGATAAAGTGCTCCGCAAACTCGAAGCGATGCTTATCGTCATGAATAAACAATATTTGCTTCTCGTATCCGGTACTGGTGAAGTCATTGAACCGGATGACGGAATATTAGCGATCGGTTCCGGCGGAAACTTTGCCTTAAGTGCGGGGCGGGCACTTAAACGTCATGCCCCACATTTATCTGCTAAAGAAATCGCTGAAGCAGCCCTTTTAACAGCAAGTGAAATTTGTGTTTATACAAATGATCAAATAACGACAAAAGTGTTAGAGTAATGAAGGCTGGAAAGGAGTCTTTATACGATGGAAGTTAATTATACACCGAGACAGATTTTAGAACTTCTCGATCGATACATTATCGGTCAAAAAGAAGCGAAGAAATCGGTTGCGGTCGCCTTACGGAATCGATATCGTCGAATGAAATTAGACGAATCGATTAAAGATGAAGTCGTTCCGAAAAACATTTTAATGATCGGTCCGACAGGAGTCGGAAAAACAGAAATTGCCCGACGACTTGCCAAACTCGTTAAAGCACCGTTTGTCAAAGTGGAAGCGACAAAATTTACCGAAGTTGGCTACGTAGGCCGTGATGTTGAGTCGATGATTCGGGAACTCGTCGAGATGGCGTTAAGACTCGTTCAAGACGAAAAAATGAAAGCAGTGCAAAAAGAAGCAACTGTTGAGGCGAATAAAACACTCGTAAAATTGCTTGTCCCAGAAATGAAAAAACAGAAACAAATGAAAAATCCTTTTGAAATGCTTTTTCCAAATATGGATGAAAACTCAGACGATGAGGAAGAGGAACAAAATGAATCTGTCTTAGAGAAACGAAAGCAAATTGAACATTTACTCGCTTTAGGCGAATTAGAAGAAGAAGTTGTGCAAGTAGAAATCGAAGAACAACCACCGTCGATGTTCGATCTTTTGCAAGGATCGGGAATGGAACAAATGGGGATCAATATGCAAGATGCTTTCGGTAAATTATTACCGAGAAAAATGAAAAGACGTAAGCTGCCAGTTAAAGAAGCTAGAAAAATATTAGTACAACAAGAAGCGCAAAAAATGATCGATATAGAAGAAGCACAACAGGAAGCGATCGAACGTGCAGAACAAGCAGGAATCGTCTTTATCGATGAAATTGATAAAGTAGTTGGTTCTGATAGTCACGGTCCGGAAGTATCACGCGAAGGGGTACAACGAGATATTTTACCAATCGTCGAGGGATCTACTGTCATGACAAAGTATGGACCGGTAAAAACGGATCACATTTTATTTATTGCTGCAGGTGCTTTTCATATGGCAAAGCCATCTGATCTTATACCTGAATTACAAGGGCGTTTCCCTGTTCGAGTTGAATTTAATAAGCTAACAGTTGAAGATTTTACAAAAATTTTGACAGAACCATCAAATGCGCTATTAAAGCAATATGAAGCGTTATTAAAGACAGAAAATATCGATGTGATTTTCACCGAGGAAGCGGTAAAACGAATTGCAGAAATCGCCTACGAAGTAAACCAAGAAACGGACAACATCGGTGCTCGTCGTTTGCATACAATATTAGAAAAATTGCTCGAAGATTTGTCCTTTGAAGCTCCTGATATTAATTTAGAGAAAGTTGAAATAACAGAAAACTACGTAAACGAAAAGTTAGAAAATATCGTACGTGATAAAAATTTAAGTCAATTTATTTTATAATACGTTAGACATCACGACGAAACAGAAGAGGTAGCGACAAAAAACGGAGGATGAAATATGGTGAACTTATTAGATAGAACGAGAAAAATTAACGCATTATTGCAAAAATCAGCTGGGAAGCCAGTGAACTTTAACGATATGTCAAAAACATTATCAGATGTTATTGGGGGCAACGTATTCGTCTTAAGTCGAAAAGGAAAATTACTCGGTTTTGCTATAAACCAAGAAATCGAAAATGAACGAATGAAAACTATATTAGAGGAACGTCGTTTTCCAGAAGAATATACGAAAGAGTTATTAAAATTAGAAGAAACGACTGCTAATATCGATACGGAAAGTGTTTATTCCGTTTTTCCTTATGAAAATAGAGATTTGTTTAAAGACGGATTAACGACAGTTGTTCCGATCATTGGTGGTGGTGAACGACTCGGCACGTTACTTCTTGGTCGTTTATCAGAAGTTTTTAATGACGATGATCTCATTTTAGCTGAGTATGGTGCTACAGTCGTAGGGATGGAAATTATTCAAGGAAAAGCAGAAGAAATTGAATTAGAAGCAAGAAGTAAAGCAGTCGTACAAATGGCAATGGGCTCCCTTTCGTTTAGTGAATTAGAAGCGATTGACCATATTTTTGAGGAACTAGACGGTAAAGAAGGCTTACTCGTTGCAAGTAAAGTAGCTGATAGAGTCGGTATTACACGCTCTGTCATCGTTAACGCCTTACGGAAGTTAGAAAGTGCAGGTGTCATTGAATCCCGCTCTTTAGGAATGAAAGGTACGTATATAAAAGTGTTAAATGAACGATTTTTAGATGAACTAGATAAAATCCGCGGTAACGATTAATGTATCTATAGACTACACCTCTTGCTGTACATCTATTATGTAGATGACAGTAAGAGGTTTTTTATTGTGCATTACTCATGATATAGTAACCCGATAAAGCTGAAAAATAAATATATACTTTCAATGGAAATCTAATGTAGCATAAAGAAGAAAATTATGTCGATATTTCCACTATACAGTTTCAATATAGGGTTAATAGTGGCAAATTTGAACAAATAAGTTAAACTTTCGACATAATAGAGAAACATGTACAATTCACTCTAACGATGAGTGATGTTTATTTTTATATTGCAAAATATACGGAAAATATATTTACATAATATAAACAGGTATAAAGGCCCACAAGCGTAAACCGTATGAAAGTAGTCTCATATTACATGACGACAATGTGAAAAAGTCATAGGGATAACGGATTATTTTGCTTCAAAACGCACAAAATTCAATGATTTGTAGTAGACTTTTGGCACAACATCATCTAATATTATAGATAATTCGAATATATTGTATAAAACTACAAAAATTCGCATCCGTAATTGGGGTGATTTTCGTATGAAACTTTTTGGCCAGACGATACATACATTAGAACGAGCATTGAACTATTCAGCATTGCGTAATGAAACGATTTCAAATAACATTGCGAATGTCGATACACCAAATTATAAGTCGAAAGATGTTGTCTTTAAAGATATGTTGCATGATGCGATGAAAAACAATTTACAAGCAAAGAGAACAAATGAAAGACATTTGCCGTTTACAAGTGCAAACGATGCATTTCAAGTAATTACACGAAAAAACACAGCATACTCACATAATGGCAACAATGTCGATATTGATAAAGAAATGTCTAATTCTGCACAAAACCAAATATACTATCGTAGTATGGTTGATCGATTAAATGGTAAATTCAATACGTTACAAACTGTCATTCGGGGAGGGAGATGACCTTGTCGATTTTCCATGGTTTTAACATAAATGCAAGTGCTTTAACCGCGCAACGTCTACGAATGGACGTTACTTCGGCAAACATTGCGAATGCTCATACGACACGAGCGACGATTAATGAAGACGGAACAGTCGAACCGTATAGAAGAAGAATGGTCGTATTGCAATCAAATGGAAACGATTTTAAAAACTATTTACAACGTGCACGCTTTGGGACACAACAGGGAAATAACGGTGTACGGGCAACGAGAATTATAGAAGATCAGGAACCATTTAAACCGGTATACGACCCAGCTCATCCAGATGCAGACGAAACAGGCTATGTTTATTACCCAAACGTTGATCCCCTGAAAGAAATGGTCGATATGGTTAGTGCAACCCGCTCCTATGAAGCAAATGTGACCGCATTAAACGCCTCGAAAGACATGCTTTTAAAAGCACTAGAAATAGGTAGATAAATAGATAATAACATTCGGGAGGGATAATGATGCCTAATCGTATTGAAACTGTTCAACCTGTAAACTCGCTAAAAGAGCCCGCAAAAGCAAATTCAAAAGTACAACATGAATCGGATATTAGCTTTGCGAATGTATTAAAGTCGGCGTTGAACAAAGTGAACGAAGTCGAGTTAGAAGCAGATGTGAAAACGGAGCTATTAGCTAATGGGCAAATTGATCAATTACACGATGTTATGATTTCTGCCCAAAAGGCAAGTTTAACTGTAGAAACTGCAGTGCAAATTCAGCAAAAAGTAATTGATACATATAACGAAATAATGCGAATGCAAATTTAAAAAATAGATAGAAAATGATGACAAATATTTATAATGTGAAGTCCGGTGGGAATATATGAAAGAAAAAATGACGCAGTTTAAAAATCAATTAAATGAGTTATGGAATAAAAGTTCCAGAAAACAAAAAGTTATCTTTTTTAGTGTTAGTTCCATTTTACTCGCTCTCATAATTGTCATTACAATTATTACATCAACGACTAAATATGTACCATTATATTCTAATTTATCGGTGCAAGAAGTTGCACAAATTAAGGAAGAGTTAGAGGCACGAAATGTGTCATACGAACTTGAAGACGGAGGGACGACTGTTTTAGTACCCGAAGAAGAAAGTGATCAACTTTTAGTCGAACTCGCCGGTGAAGGAATTCCGCGCAGTGGAAATATCGATTACTCTTTCTTTGCAGAAAATAGCTCCTGGGGAATTACCGATAACGAGTTCAATATGATGAAACTTGATGCGATGCAGACAGAACTCGCTAATTTGATGAAAAGTATCGATGGAATTGAAGATGCAAATGTGATGATCAATTTACCACAACAATCTGTATTTTTAAGTGACTCAGTCGAGGAAGCAAGTGTCTCCATTGTAATACATACTGAGTTCGGTTATGAGTTCGAAGGAAATCAGATCGAATCGTTATACCATTTAGTATCAAAAGCAATTCCAAATTTACCAGAAGAAAATATCGTCATTATGAACCAATACTTCGAATATTACGACCAGACGATGACAGCTTCTAGTACGATGGATGACTTTTCGCAACAACAAGAAATTAAACGCGGTATTGAACGGGATATTCAACGGAGATTGCAACATATGCTCGGCGTTATCGTAGGTATGGACCGAGTCGTCGTATCTGTTACTGCGGATCTTGATTTCACACTTGAAAATCGTGTAGAGGAACTCGTAGAACCTGTCGATGTCGATAATATGGAAGGTATTCCGGTAAGTATTGAAACGATTCAAGAGACGTTCGAAGGTGCAGAGGGCGAGGGGGGCGTTGCTGGTGTTGGAGATGAAGATATTGCAAACTATCCAGCAGCAATTGCCGGCCAAGATGGAGACTATGAATTAGTAAAAGAGACGATTAACTACGAGTTAAACCATATTCATAGAGAAATTGCTGAAGCTCCATATAAGTTACGTGATTTAGGTATTCAAGTCGTCGTCGATAACGTTCGTGGCGTTGATGGAGATGAATTAGAGTTATTAACAGCTGCAGATCAAGCTGCGGTTGAAGAGGGTATTGCTGATATATTAAATTCGATGGTTTTAACGTCGATTGATAAAGATTACGATGAAGAAATTGATCCGGAAGAGAAAGTATCCATCGTGTTTCAACCATTTAGCGATCATACAGTAATCGATATCGATGGAGGGTTACGGGCAGTCCCACTTTGGGTATATATCGTCGGCGGAATATTACTCGTAGCAATTATTATTTTAGTAATCCGTTTAATTACTAGAAGAAGAGAAGACGAAGATATTTACGAGGACGAAGAAATGATCGAAGAAGGGTTGGACATTCCAGAAATTGATACACAACCTAAGTCTGAAGCAGATGTTCAACGTCAGCAACTAGAAACGATGGCACGAGATAAACCTGATGACTTTGCAAAATTGTTAAGAAGTTGGATATCAGATGACTAGGAGGAGATGGCTATGGCACGAAAAATGCATAAGTTAACCGGTAAACAAAAGGCTGCCATTTTACTCATTGCTCTCGGACCAGATGTTTCGGCTGAAGTTTATAAGCATCTTTCGGATGAAGAAGTCGAACAACTAAGTTTAGAAATTTCATCCGTACCGAAAGTAGATACTGAATTAATAGAAGAAATTGTTGAACAGTTTTATCAAATTGCAATCGCACAGGACTACATCTCACAAGGTGGTGTAGGGTATGCGAAAACAGTATTAGAAAAAGCCTTTGGAAAACAAGAAGCAGCAAATATTATTAATCGTTTAACCTCGTCGCTTCAAGTACGACCGTTTGAGTTTGCTAGAAAAGCAGATCCGCAGCAGTTACTTAACTTTATCCAATCGGAGCATCCGCAAACGATTGCGCTCGTTCTATCATACTTAGATCCAGAGCAAGCGGGACAAATATTGTCTTCATTAGAAGAGGAAGTACAAGCTGATATCGCAAGCCGAATTGCAACGATGGATTCAACATCGCCAGATATCATTACCGAAGTAGAACAAGT
>Ga0079225_10000977_pt1 | contig 15850 bp, 13 predicted proteins | sample Poulit2012_FD_76344 | JGI IMG/M metagenome (GOLD analysis project Ga0079225, IMG submission 76344) | Agricultural soil microbial communities from Georgia to study Nitrogen management - Poultry litter 2012 | ecosystem: Environmental > Terrestrial > Soil > Agricultural land | place: USA: Georgia... | reverse complement strand
GTCGATGTTCAGCGTGATCTCGGGCGCGGTGTTGCCGACGGTGATCTTCCGCGTGGCCAGGCCGAAGAGGCCCTGCGGGTCGGCGACGCGCAGGACCACGGTGAACTGGCCGCGCTCCGTGTAGGTGTGGGTGACCCTCACGCCCTCGGCGTCGATGACACCGTCACCGTCGAAGTCCCACTCGTAGGTGAGCTCCCCGCCCTCGGGGTCGAAGGACTCCGAGGCGTCGAAGGTGACCTCGAGCCGTTCCTCGCTGCCGGAGATCGGGTCGGCGGTGAAGGCCGCGCGCGGCGTCTTGTTCTGCTCGTTGTAGTCGATCCGGTAGATGCCGGCCTCGGGGTTCTGGCGGAAGAAGCCCTTGCCGTACTCCATGACGTAGAGGCTGCCGTCCGGACCGAACTCCATGTCCATGATCCCCGACCACTCCGGAGCCGCCTGCTCGTAGAGCGCGGCGTTCGGGAGGAAGTTGTGGATCTTGGTGACCTTGCCATCGCTGCTGAGCTCGTCGAGCTCGAAGACGGCGACGTAGTCCTGGGAGAACTCACCCATGAAGGGCTTGCCGTCCCAGAACTCGGGGAACTTCGTCGGCGACTCGTTGTCCGCGTCGTAGCGGTAGATCGGGCCGCCCATGGGGGCCTGGCCCCAGCCGTCGGTGAAGGTCACCAGCTCGTCCCACGGCTGGTCACCCGGACGGTCGCCGTACCAGATCTGCGGCTCGGTGACCGGCGGGAGCTTCTGCAGGCCAGTGTTCCAGGTGGAGTTGTTCTCCGGGCCTCCGTCGCAGTCGAACCAGTCGCCCGGCGTTCCGGTCGCGAAGTCCCACTCGTTGTAGGCGCCGCCGTCGTTCGGGCCGTGGCAATAGGGCCACCCGCCGTTCATCGGCTCGGTGGTCAGCTGCCACTCGACGTAGCCCATGGGGCCACGCTCGTCGTTGCGGGAGCCGGCGTCCGGGCCGTAGTCACCCCAGAACAGCGCACCGGACTCGATGTCGTAGTCGATGCGGAAGGGGTTGCGCAGGCCCATGACGTAGATCTCTTCACGGACCTTGTCGCGGACGTCGTCGTACTCCGGGGAGTCGAAGAGGTTGCCCTCGGGGATGGTGTAGGTCCGGCCCTCGCCCGGCTCGGCGCCGTCCTCGATCTCGTCGAGGGGCTTGATCCGCAGGATCGCGCCGCGCAGGTCGTTGGTGTTGCCGGCGCCGCGGCGGGCGTCGAAGCCGGGGTTCATGCCCGGGGCGTTGTTGATCGGGGTGTAGCCGTTGGCACCCGGGGTGCCGGCCGGCGTGTTGTCACCCGTGGAGAGGAAGAGGTTGCCCTCCTCGTCCCACGCCATGTCCGCGCCGACGTGGCAGCACTGACCGCGCTGCGCGTCGACCTTGATGATCTCCTGCTCGCTGTCCAGGTCGAGGCGCTGGTTCTCCTCGTCCCACTTGAAGCGGGCGAGCAGGTTGTAGCCGAGCCACTGGTCCCAGTAGCTCTCGTCCTCGCCCTCGGGCAGCTGCTCGGGAGCCTGCCCCGGGGGCGTGGTCTTGGGGTACTCCACGCCGGTGGGCGAGACACCCTCCATCTCGCGCGGGGCGTAGACGAGGTACACCCACTGGTTCTCCTCGAAGTTCGGGTCGAGGGAGATGCCCTGGAGCCCGTCCTCGGAGTTGGCGTAGACGTCGAGCTCGGCGACGACGGTCGTCTGCCCGGTGGCCGGGTCGGTCAGCCGGACGACGCCGTCACGGGCGGTGTGGAGCACCCGCGAGTCGGGGAGCACGGCGAGGTCGATCGGCTCGCCGGTGTCCTTGGTGAGCAGGATCTTCTCGTAGTTGTCCCAGTTCAGCGCCGGGTCCTCCGCCTGCGCGGGGGTCACCTCCGGTGCTGCTCCGGGGTCGGCGTGTGCGCCGCTCATGCCGAGCGGCAGCACCAGCGCGCCGGCCAGCAGCGCGCTCGCGCCTCGGGTCGCCCAGCGGCGACCCGTTGATCGTTGGACCACGATTCCTCCTTGAGTCGCGCACATCGGGGCGCAGCCGTGCCGGCACTGCGGGCCCGGCCCCGAGGCGTCGGCCGGCGGGAGGTCCGCCACACTGCCGTCACCCCGAGCGATCGGCGGCCTTGTCGCCACCACGCCTCGACGTGCTTCAGATCACGACAGCGCCGACCATAGGTGAGGGCTTCAGGCATCGTCAAGCCAAAAGTCGCGAAGTCTCACCCTTTGTTTGGTACCTCGTGAACCAGGCTTTGCGGCCGTCACTCGCCCTCTGCGGCCGCCGCGACGTAACGTTCCGCGTCGCCGAGGGTGCGGTCGACCATCGTCACGACCACCGAGATCACCTCGGCGGCCGGCGCGAGCGCCGCCGAGGCGGCCAGCAGCCTGCGGGCACCCTCCAGCTCGGCGCGCGCCTGCCCCGCCACCGCCTCCGGAGCCGTCGACCGTGCCAGCTCTCGGCGCAGCACCGCGAAGGTCTCCTCGTCGAGGTCCGGGCGGCCGAGGTGCGGCTCGAGCACCGCCCACACCGGCAGCGTCCGGGCGTGCAGGACGAGCGTCGTCGCCTTGCCCTCACGCAGGTCCGACAGCGCGCTCTTGCCGGTGACCGACTCCGGGACGAACACCCCGAGCAGGTCGTCGACCAGCTGGAAGGCCTTGCCCAGCGCCAGACCCACGGCCTCGACCTCCGCCTGGACCGGTGGCGGGGACCCGGCGAGCACGGCCCCGGCGAGGAGTGGGGCCTGGAAGGAGTAGCGCGCGGTCTTCTCGGCAGCGATGCGCAGCGCATCCTCGAGCGAGAGGTCCTGCAGCCGCAGCGCCCCGGCGACGTCACCGAGCTCCCCCGCGACGCTGACGAACACCGTCTGCCAGAAGACCTCCTGCAGCCTGGCGTGGGCGGTGGCGGGCACCGTGACGGTGGCAACGAGCCGGTGCGCCAGGGAGATGGCCAGGTCGCCCGCGAGGACCGCGGCGGCCTCGGCCAGCCGCTGCTCCCCCGCCCAGCCCGCCCCGGCGGCACGCGCCACCTCGGCCATGCGGGCGGCCAGGTTGGGCTCGCCCCGGCGCATCGTGTCGTGGTCGATGAGGTCGTCGTGCACGAGGAAGCCGGCGTGCAGCAGCTCGAACGCCGCGCCCACCTGGGCGGCGGCCCCTCGCTCCCGCCCGCCGAGAGCGTCGTGGAGCTCGACGACGAGGCGGCCGCGGAACCGTTTGCCGCCGCGCACGGCGCGCCCCAGCTCCTCCCACAGGCGGATGTACAGCGGCCCGTGGGTCGTGGCCTGCGGCAGCACCTCGCCCAGGGCATCGGACAGCACCGCGCTGACGAGGTCGACGGCGGTCGGCGGGGTGTCCACGGCGGCGACCGGTCGCTCGGGCCTAGACTCCACAGCGTCTCCTTCTGCCCACGGCCCGCCGACGACCGACGACGCCGTCGATCGGCCGGTCACGGCAAGAACCGGCAACCGCCAGGGGGCTAGGCCGTGATGTGTTAGCGTCTTTTGTCAAGGTATGCCGCACTAAGGCACACTGTTCACCTTAACAGGCGGAACTTCGGGTGCCATGGACGGTCCCCGACACGCTTACAACGAGGTGATGTGATGTCCCAGGGTAGTGCTGGCGACGACAGGCGGACCGGTATCTGGTTCGTCGGCGCGCGAGGATCGGTCGCGACGACGGCCACGGTCGGTGCCGCGGCGGTGGCCGCAGGGCTCGCGCCGCGTACCGGCCTGGTCAGCGAGCTGGACGAGGTGGCCGTCGCCGGCCTTCCTCCCGTCGAGGGCATCGTCACCGGCGGGCACGACGTCGTCGACACGCCCCTGGCAGATCGTGCCGAGCTGCTCGCCCAGGGTGGGGTCTTCCCCACCTCGCTCGTCGGTGCGCTCGCCGAGCAGCTGGCCGAGGCGGACGCGCGCATCCGCCTGGCCCCGCGGCGCGACACCCAGCGCGCCACGGCCGAGGCGATCGAGCAGGACATCCGCGCCTTCCGCGAGGAGCACGGGCTCGACCGCGTCGTCGTCGTCGACGTGGCGAGCACGGAGCCCCCGGTCGAGCAGCAGCCGGAGCTGGAGACCCTGGCCGCCCTCGAGGCCGCCCTGGACTCCGGCGACGCGCCGCTGCCGCAGAGCTCGCTGTACGCCTACGCCGCCTTCCGCGCCGAGGCTCCACTCGTCTCCTTCACCCCCAGCCCGGGCGCGACGCTCGGGGCGCTGACCGAGCTGGCCAAGCAGCAGGAGCTGCCGTGGGCCGGCCGCGACGGCAAGACGGGCGAGACGCTGGTGAAGTCGGCCCTCGCCCCGATGTTCGGCACCCGCGCCCTGCGGGTGCTGTCGTGGGCGTCGTACAACATGCTCGGGGGCGGTGACGGGAAGACCCTCGCCGACCCGCGCGCGGCGGTCAGCAAGACGACGACGAAGGGGGCCGGGCTCGACGCGATGCTCGGTTACCACGTCGAGGGGCCCATGCACATCGACTTCGTCGAGGACCTCGGGGACTGGAAGACGGCCTGGGACCACATCTCCTTCGAGGGCTTCCTCGGGACCCGGATGACGATGCAGTTCACCTGGCAGGGCTGCGACTCGGCACTCGCCGCGCCACTCGTCCTCGACCTCGTCCGGCTCACCGCCCGCGCCCACGAGCGTGGGGAGAGTGGGGTGCTCGGGGCGCTGGCGTTCTTCTTCAAGGACCCGCTGGGCGCGATGGACCACACGCTGGCCGGGCAGTGGCGCGCGCTGGCCCGGTGGTGCGAGCAGCTGGGTGCCTCGGCATGACCACCGCCCGCGACATCGCCGAGCTCGTCCGGCTCCCGGCGGCCCTGTCCGTCCCGGGCGACGCCCTGGCCGGCGCAGCCGCGGCCGGCACGCTCGGCTGGCGCACCGCGGTCCTCGCCGGCTCCTCCACCTGCCTGTACTGGGCCGGGATGGCGCTGAACGACTACGCGGACCGTGACCTGGACGCCGCCGAGCGTCCCGAGCGCCCCATCCCCTCCGGGCGGGTGAGCCCGCAGACGGCACTGCGCGTGGCCGGAGGTCTCACCGCGGCGGGGCTGACGCTCTCCGCCCTCGCCGGGCGACGCGCCCTTGCCGTCGCGGTCCCGCTCGCGGGGACGGTGTGGCTCTACGACATGGCCGCCAAGCCCACCCCGCTGGGTCCGGTCGTCATGGCCGCCGCCCGCACTCTCGACGTGCTGCTCGGCGGCTCGGCCGCTCCGCGGCGGGCGCTGCCCGCGGCGCTCGCGCTCGGCGCCCACACGTGCTCGGTGACCGCGCTGAGCCGCGGTGAGGTGCACGGCTCGTCGCCCGGGGTGGCCGGGGCGGCACTCGCCACGACGGCGGGGGTCGCGGCCACCGTCGCCGGGAGCGCCCTGCGACCGGGACGACCGCGCAGCCGGGTGGCACGCCTGGCGTCGGTCGCGCTGGCGGGCAGCTACGCCTACTCGGTCGGGCGGGCGCAGGCCGAGGCCGTACGCACCCCGGACGCGCCCACCGTGCGGCGTGCCACCGGCACCGGGATCCGGGGCATGGTGCCGCTGCAGGCCGCCCTCGTCGCCCGCGGCGGCAAGGCCGCACTCGCCGCGGTCCTCATGGCCGCCGTCCCTGCCATCCGTGCCGCCGCGAAGAGGATCTCACCGACATGACGCTGCGCTTCTCCTACGGGACGAACGGGTTCACCGACCACCGGCTGCCCGACGTCCTCGCCATCCTCGCCGAGCTCGGGTACGAGGGGGTCGCCCTCACCCTCGACCACCAGCACCTCGACCCGTTCGCACCCGGGCTCGCCGCCCGGGTGAGCCAGACCGCCGGGCTCCTCGAGCGTCACGGCCTCGCGGTCGCGGTCGAGACCGGTGCCCGCTACGTGCTCGACCCCTGGCGCAAGCACGAGCCCACGTTCGTCTCCGCCGAACGGCGCGAGGAACGCGCGGACCTCGTCCGCCGGGCGGTGGACATCGCCGTCGACCTCGGCGGCGACGTCGTCCACCTGTGGTCGGGAGTCCTGCCTGCCGGCACCAGCCCGGAGGCCGGCTGGGAACGGCTCGTGTCGGGGCTGGCTCCCGTCGTCGAGCACGCCGAGGCCGCCGGTGTCCGGCTCGCCTTCGAGCCGGAGCCCGGGATGTTCGTCGACCGGCTCGCCGGTGTGGAGGAGCTGCGCTCCCGGCTCGGCAGCCCGGCGGCCCTGCAGGCCACGCTCGACGTCGGCCACGCCCTGGTCACCGAGTCGGCCGACCCGCACGAGCTCATCCGGACGCACGCCGGCATCGTCGCCCACATCCAGATCGAGGACATGAAGCGCGGGGTGCACGAGCACCTGGAGTTCGGCGAGGGGGACGTCGACGTACCCGCCACCCTGGCCGCCCTCGTGGACATCGGGTACACGGGGCTCGTCTCCGTCGAGCTGAGCCGGCACAGCCATGCCGCCCCAGCGGTGGCCGAGCGGTCGCTCGCCGTGCTGCGGGCCGCGCTCGACACCGTCACGTCGCACCGAGTGAGGAGCTGAGATGAACCGGTCCCAACAGCTGCGCGGTACCCTCACCGACCACCTCTCCGCGGACGCTGCCCAGCGCCTGTCGGAGCTGGCGGACCAGGTGGCGGGTGACCCGCCCGCGATCGGGCGGATCTTCCCCGCCGCCGCCCGCGAGGTCGGCCGGGGTCCGCTCGACCCCGACGACCCCACCGGGATGTTCGGGCCCACCCTGGACGACGCCGTCCGGGCGGTGCTCATCGCCGTGCTGGCGGAGCACACCGACGGCGAGACGACGCTGCGCGAGGTCACCGCGCTGTACCGCTACGGGGACGGGGACGAGAAGCGTGCCGTCCTGCGCGCACTGGACGTCCTCGGCCCCGAGGCGCAGCCGATCGTCGAGGACGCCCTGCGGACCAACGACATCCGGCTGGTCGCGGCCGCCATGGGGACCTGGGCGGGCGTCCACCTCGACCCCGCCACGTGGCGCCAGGGCGTGCTCAAGTGCCTGTTCGTCGGGGTCCCGCTGCGCGCCGTGGACCGGCTCGCGGAACGCACCGACGACGAGCTGGGCCGGATGGTCGCCGCCTACGTCCACGAGCGCCTCGCCGCGGGCCGCAGCGTGCCCGACGACGCCCGTCTCGTCCTCGACCGCGCCCCGCACGTGCTGGACCAGTTCCCCGACGTCGCCGCCGCGCTGAGCCCGTCCGCCTGACCACCCCTCGACAGGAGTTTCCATGCGCATCTTCGACCCGCACATCCACATGACCTCGCGCACCACGGACGACTACGAGGCCATGTACGCGGCCGGCGTCCGGGCGCTCGTCGAGCCGGCCTTCTGGCTCGGCCAGCCGCGCACGAGCGTGGAGTCGTTCGTCGACTACTTCGACAGTCTCATCGGCTGGGAGCGGTTCCGCGCCTCGCAGTTCGGCATCGCCCACCACGCGACCATCGCGCTCAACCCGAAGGAGGCGAACGACCCCCGCTGCGTGGGGGTGCTCGACATCCTGCCGCGCTACCTCGCCAAGGACGGCGTGGTCGCCGTCGGCGAGGTCGGCTTCGACTCCATGACCGACGCCGAGACCGACGTCTTCCGGCGCCAGCTGGAGCTGGCCGGGGAGCACGGCCTGCCCGCCATGGTGCACACCCCGCACCGGGACAAGGCCGCCGGCACCCGTCGCACGCTCGACCTCGTCCGCGAGGTGGGCATCGACCCCGGCATGGTGGTCGTCGACCACCTCAACGAGACCACCGTGGAGATGGTCGACGACGCCGGCTGCTGGCTCGCGTTCTCGATCTACCCGGACACGAAGATGGACGAGCACCGCATGGTCGCGATCCTCCAGGAGCGCGGGCTGGAGCGGGTGCTCGTCAACTCGGCGGCGGACTGGGGGCGCAGCGACCCGCTGAAGACCGTGAAGACGGGCCGGGCGATGCTCGAGGCCGGGTTCTCCGAGGACGACGTGGACAAGGTGCTGTGGCGCAATCCCGTGGAGTTCTTCGGCCAGAGCGGCCGCCTGCTCCTCGGGTACGACACCACCGCCGCCCCGGCCGCGACGTTCGAGGGCAACTCGATCCTGCGGGGCGAGCGCGCCGACGCCGAGGTCTGACCGGTGCGGCTGCGTCACCCCGACGGCACCACGGTCCACCTCGCCTACTGCAGCAACGTCCACCCCGCCGAGGACCTTGCCGGGATCCACGAGCAGCTGCGCCGGTTCGTCGGCCCGGTGCGTGCCGAGCTCGGCGTGGACCGGCTGGGCCTGGGCCTGTGGCTGCCCGCGCAGGCCGCCGGACGGCTGGCGGCGGACCCGGCTGCAGTGGCGGCGCTGAGAGCGCTGCTCGAGGAGCAGGGCCTGGAGGTCGTCACCCTCAACGCCTTCCCGTACGGCGGGTTCCACGACCCGGTGGTCAAGCACCGCGTCTATCGCCCGGACTGGACGGAGCGCGAGCGCCTCGACTACACCCTGGACGCGGCCCAGGTGCTCGCCGGCCTCCTCCCGGAGGACGCCGCGCGCGGGAGCATCAGCACGCTGCCGCTGGCCTGGCACACGCCGTGGTCCCCCGAGCGGGCGGCGGCCGCCCGGGCGCACCTCGCCGAGCTCGCCACCGGGCTGGCCCGGCTGCGCGACCGCACCGGGCGCACCGTGCGGGTCGGCTTCGAGCCCGAGCCGGGCTGCGTCGTCGAGACGACGACCGACGCCGTGCGGGAGCTGTCCGACATCGACACCGAGCTCCTCGGGGTGTGCGTCGACACCTGTCACCTCGCGACCGCCTTCGAGGAGCCGGCCCCCGCCGTGGCCCGGCTCCGTGACGCCGGGCTGCCGGTCGTCAAGTCCCAGGTGTCGGCCGCCCTCCACGTGGCGGACCCGGCGTCGGCACCGGCGCAGGCGCTGCTCGCCGACTTCGTCGAGGACCGATTCCTCCACCAGGTGCGTGAGCCGTCGCAGGACGGGGTGCTCGGCCGGGACGACCTGCCCGACGCGCTGGACCGGGACCCGCTGCCCGGCCGGGAGCCGTGGCGCATCCACTTCCACCTGCCGCTGCACTCCGCCCCCCGCGACCCGCTCGGCAGCACCGCGGCGGAGCTCACCGAATCGCTGCGGGAGCTCGTCGGCGGCGAGCACCCGCTCACCGACCACCTCGAGGTGGAGACCTACACGTGGACCGTGCTGCCGGCCGACCAGCGCCCGGCCGACGACGCCGGTCTGGTGACCGGTATCGCGGCCGAGCTGCGGTACGCCCGGGAGCAGCTGGTCTCGCTCGGACTGGAGGACGCATGAACGACAAGGTCCTGGTGCTCAACATCGTCGCCCTGACCCCTCGGCTGCTGGAGCACATGCCGCGGCTGCGGCGCGTCGCCGAGCGGGGCTACCGGGCCACGCTGGACACGGTGCTGCCCGCGGTGACCTGCACCGCCCAGTCGACGTACCTCACCGGCCTGCTGCCGAGCGAGCACGGCATCGTCGGCAACGGCTGGCTCTTCCGCGACCTGGGTGACGTCCTGCTGTGGCGCCAGCACAGCGGCCTCGTCGAGGGCGAGCGGGTGTGGGAGACGATCCGGCAGCACCGGCCCGGCTACCGCGTGGCCAACGTGTGCTGGTGGTACGCCATGGGCGCCGACGTCGACACGACGATCACGCCGCGGCCGGAGTACCACGCGGACGGTCGCAAGGAGCCCGACTGCTGGACCTGGCCGCCCTCGCTGCACGACGAGCTGGTCGCCGAGCTGGGGCCCTTCCCGCTCTTCACGTTCTGGGGGCCGGGGGCCAACATCGAGTCCTCCAAGTGGATCATCGGCGCCACCCGGCGGGTGCTGCCCGACCACGACATGACCTTCTCCTACATCCCGCACCTGGACTACGACCTGCAGCGGTACGGCTCCTCCGGTCCGGAGGCGGTGCGGGCGGCCCGGGAGGTCGACGAGGCACTGGCCCCGCTGCTGGACGACGCCGAGGCGATGGGCGCCACCGTCGTGGTGCTCAGCGAGTACGGCATCACCGACGTCGACCAGCCGGTGGACGTCAACCGGGCGCTGCGCCGCGCCGGCCTGCTCCACGTCCACCGCAACTCGACCGGGGAGATCCTCGACACCTGGACGTCCCGGGCCTTCGCCGTGGCCGACCACCAGGTGGCGCACGTGTACGTGCGCAAGCCGGAGGACGTCCCTGCGGTGCGCGACCTACTCGCGGCGCTGCCCGGGGTCGAGCAGGTGCTCGACGAGGAGGGCAAGCGGACGCACGGGCTGGACCACCCCCGCTCCGGGGAGCTCGTCCTCATCGCGGAGCCGCGCGCCTGGTTCACGTACTACTACTGGCTCGACGACAAGGACGCCCCGGACTTCGCCCGGCTGGTGGAGATCCACAAGAAGCCCGGGTACGACCCGGTCGAGCTGTTCATGGACCCCGCGGACCGGTGGGTCAAGCTGCGCGCGGCCACGGCGCTGCTGCGCAAGAAGATCGGGATGCGCTACCTCATGGACGTCGTCCCGCTCGACCCCTCGCCGCTGGGCGGCAGCCACGGCCGCCTGCCCGACCACCCGGACCAGGGCCCGGTCCTCCTGTGCTCCGACCCCGCCACGCGCACCGAGCACGTCCGGGCCACCGAGGTGCGTGACCTGCTGCTCCGTCTCGCCGACGTCCCCGTCCCCGCCGAGAGCCGGTAGGCGCCGGTCCGCCGCGGTCCGGCCGGCCCGACGTGGCGCCGGTGTCGCCTGGGGCGTCAGGGGACGTCGGCCTGGACCAGGGTGCCCGCGCCGGCGACGGTCAGGGGACCGTCGTCGGCGCGGACGAACGCGGCCTGTCCACGCGCCAGGGTGAGCGAGGACGCCGCCGCCCGCACCTCGACCTCACCGTCGAGGCACAGCAGCACCCGGGGGCCACGCCCGGGCAGCGGGCGGGCGCCGTCGGCGCTGTCGCCGTCGGCGAGCCGGGTCACGGACAGCTCGAAGTCGTCGACCGGTGCGTAGAAGACGCGGGTGGCGCCGTGGAAGACCTCCGGGGCGACCCGGATGGGCGGGGCGGCGACGTAGTCGACGCAGTCGAGCACCTCGGCCACGTCGACGTGCTTGCGGGTGAGGCCGGCGCGCAGCACGTTGTCCGACGAGGCCATGACCTCGACCGCGAGCCCGGACAGGTAGGCGTGCACGCCGCCGGCGGGGACGAAGAGCGAGTCCCCGGGGTGCAGGGTCACCGGGTTGAGGAGGAGCGAGGCGACGACGCCGGGGTCGTCCGGGTAGTGCTCCGCCAGGCGGACGACGATGGCGTCCGCGCGGGGCGACGGCGAGCCCTGCTCGGCGCGGGTGCGGCACGCGTCGACCACCTGCGCCACCTCCTCCGGGGAGGGACGGGACGCCTCGTGGAGCAGTGTCGTGAAGGCGCTGCGCATGCCGCCCGGGGTCGGGTCCGCCGCGAGCTCGCGGTGGAGCCTCCGGGCGAGCGGGGCGTCGAGGTCGGCGAGCAGCTCGGCGGCGCGCCGTGGGGCGCGGAAGCCGCACACCGCCTCGAAGGTCGTCAGCGCGAAGACGAGCTCGGGCTTGTGGTTCGGGTCGCGGTAGTTGCGCCACGGTGCGTCCAGCGGCACGCCGGCCGCGTTCTCCGCCGCGAACCGCTCCTTGGCGCGCTCCAGGTCGGGGTGGACCTGGAGGGACAGCGGGCTGTCCGGGGCGATGAGCTTGAGCAGGTAGGGCAGGTCGGGACCGAAGCGGGCGACGACGTCGCGTCCCAGCGTGCCCTCCGGGTCGGCGGCGATGAGGGCGGCGAGGTCGGTGGTGCCGTCCTCGGTGGGCGCGGGACCGGTGGGGTGGGCACCGAACCACAGCTCGGCCAACGGTGTGCCGTCCGGCTCCGTGCCGACGAGCTCGTGGATCGCCGACGGCGAGCCCCACGCGTACGCACGCGGCACTCCGAGCACTCGGCGCATGACCACCTCTCCACGTCGGCAGGCGGGTGCCGTGCCGGTCCCGTCCTACGGTAACCCGGCGTGCGGGGGCAGGCGGAAGGCGCCGCGCCCCGTGTGCGCGGCGCCCACGCGCCCGTCAGGAGCAGCTGCTCGCGAAGCGCTGGGTGTTGTAGATGTTGCCGTTCGCCGCCTCGACGGTGCCGATCGCGATGTAGCGGTTGGCCGGGTCGAGGATGTTCTCCCGGTGGCTCGCGGAGCTCATGTACTCGGTGAGCACGGCCTCGGGGTCGTCGGCGAAATGGTAGGTGCCCCAGAAGATGTTCTCTGCCGTCGCGGCGCAGCCTGCGGCGTCGCCGTCGGCCGCGATGACCTCCGGTGCGGCGTGCTCGAAGGTGCCGGTCTGCGCCATCCACGCCGAGTGGTCCAGGGCACCGGCCCGCAGCGCCGGCCACACGGCGATCGCCGGGACCCCGGCGTCGGCACGCTCCGCGTTGATGAGGTCGACCATCGCGGCGTCGAAGTCGCTGAAGTCGTCGGTCGGCGGCTGCTGGCCGCGCCGGTCGGTGCGCAGGCCGAGGGAGTCGCTGCCGTCGCCGTCCCAGTCCCCGACGAGCACGGCGTCGCCCGGACGGCCGAAGGTGACGACCCGGTGGGCGGGGCCGCCGGACAGCGCGTTGCGGATGTGGACGTCGTTGCCACGTCGGATCCCGAGCGTCGTGCGGCCGTCGCCGTCCCAGTCGCCGACGACGGTCTCGTCGTCCGCACGGCCGAAGGTCACGACGAGGTCGGCGTCGCCGCCGCGCATCGAGTTCTTCAGGTGGTAGGTCGCCCCGCGCCGCACGCCGAGGGTGTCGCGCCCGTCGCCGTCCCAGTCGCCGATGACGACGACGTCGTCGGGCCTGCCGAAGGTGACGACCCGGTCGGCCTCCCCGCCGGACAGCCCGTTGGTGAAGTGGTACGTGGCCCCGCGCCGCACGACCGGGGTGTCGATGCCGTCACCGTCCCAGTCCCCGACGTACACGTCGTCGTCGGCGCGGCCGTAGGTGACCACGCGGTCCGCCTGGCCCCCGGAGAGCCGGTTCGTCAGGTGGTAGGTCGCGCCCCGGCGCACCGCGAGGGTGTCCACCCCGTCCCCGTTCCAGTCCCCCACGAGCACCCGGTCGTCACTGCGCCCGTAGGTCAGCACGCGGTCGGTCGTCCCGTCCCAGCCGTCGGTGAGGTGGTAGTGCGCGCCGCGTCCACCGACCTCGCCGCCCATGGCGTCGGCCTCCGCGCCCGGAGCCCCGGTTGCCGGTGCCGCGAGCGCCAGCAGGGCCGCGGCCAGCGCTGCCGCCGCGCCGACGGTGCGTCGTGATGTCATGACTCCCCCGAACCCGCCACCTCGTGGCTCCGCTCGTCGACCTGTGACGGCCTTCACTCTAGGATCCGCACCGTCGGGAAGCATCTTCGTCCGTGCCCGCGGCGGGCCGGCCATGGGCAAGACTGGTGCCATGCGCGGAATCATTCTTGCCGGAGGCTCCGGGACCAGGCTGCACCCGATCACGCTCGGCGTGAGCAAGCAGCTGGTGCCCGTCTACGACAAGCCGATGGTCTACTACCCACTGACCACGCTCATGCTGGCGGGGATCCGGGACGTGCTCGTCATCACCACCCCGCACGACCGGGAGGCCTTCCAGCGGCTGCTCGGGGACGGCGCGCAGTTCGGGATCTCGATCTCCTACACCGTGCAGGAGGTGCCCAACGGGTTGGCCCAGGCCTTCGTGCTCGGGGAGTCGTTCATCGGCGGGGACAGCGCGGCGCTCGTCCTGGGCGACAACATCTTCTACGGGCCCGGCCTGGGCCAGACGCTCTCCCGCTTCCACGACGTGGAGGGCGGCGCGATCTTCGCCTACCACGTGGCCGACCCCACCGCCTACGGCGTCGTGGAGTTCGACGAGAACTTCCGGGCGGTGTCGTTGGAGGAGAAACCCGCCCGGCCGAAGAGCTCCTACGCCGTGCCGGGGATGTACTTCTACGACAACGACGTCATCGAGATCGCCAAGGCGCTGGAGCCCTCCGCCCGCGGCGAGTACGAGATCACCGACGTCAACCGGGTCTACCTGGAGCGCGGGGCGCTGCACGTGGAGGTGCTGCCGCGCGGCACCGCGTGGCTCGACACCGGGACCTTCGACTCGCTGGCCGACGCGACGAACTTCGTCCGTACCGTCGAGGCACGGCAGGGGCTGAAGATGGGCTGCCCGGAGGAGGTGGCCTGGCGCCAGGGCTTCCTCACCGACGCCGAGCTCGCCGAGCGCGCCGCGGCGCTGGAGAAGTCCGGGTACGGCGCCTACCTGCGCACGCTCCTCGAGCGGGGGTGACAGGCAGCGCCCCTGGGCGTCGGTCGCCTGCGACGCTGCGGTATCTCGGGTCTGCGTCCGCCTGGCCCTCGGTGCGCCGGCTCAGGCGGGCGTCGGTCCCAGCACCTGCGGTGCGGCGACGGTCCACCGCTCGGCCCAGTGGCCGATCGGCTCCACCCCGACGGCGGCGAGCGCCTCGTGGCCGAGCACCGAGTAGGCCGGGCGCGGGGCGGGGCGCGGGAACGCGTCGGTGGTGGTCTCCCGCACCATCTCGGGGTCGCGTCCGAGCGTCCGGACGATCTCCCGGGTGAAGCCGTGCCAGGAGGTCTCCCCGGAGGAGGTGCCGTGGTACGTCCCGGCCGGGGCCCCGGCGTCGACGAGCCGCAGGACGAGGTCGGCGAGGTCGGCCGTCCACGTGGGCTGGCCGGCCTGGTCGGCGACGACGCTGAGCTCGTCGCGCTCGGCGGCGAGGCGGGCCATCGTCTTGGGGAAGCAGGCGCCGTGCGCGCCGTACAGCCAGGCCGTCCGCACGACGAGGTGGTCGGGGCACTCGGCGCGCACCGCCCACTCGCCCGCGGCCTTGGTCCGGCCGTAGGCGGAGCGCGGCGCCAGCGGCGCCGACTCGGCGTAGGGCCGGGTGGCGCTGCCGTCGAAGACGTAGTCCGTGGACACGTGGACCATCCGCGCCCCGGCCAGCCGGGCCGCGCGGGCGAGCAGCTGGGGCGCGACGGCGTTGAGCACGAACGCCTCGGCCTCACGGGTCTCGGCGTCGTCGACGGCCGTCCAGGCGGCGCAGTTGACGACGACGTCGACCTCGCGCACCTGCTGCATCACCTGTGTCTCGTCGGTGACGTCCAGGTCGTGCCGTCCCAGCGCGGTCACCTGCGCGCCGCGCCGGCGCAGCAGCCCCACGAGGTCGGTCCCGAGCATGCCGCCGGCGCCGGCCACGAGCCAGCGAGTCTCCTCAACGCTCACGGGCGGCAGCCTACGTGCCCTAGCCTGATCCGGGACGTGGACCGGATGAAGGAGTGTGCTCGTGGAGTTCCGAGAGCTGGCCGTGCCGGGGGCCTGGGAGATCACCCCGAAGCAGTTCGCCGACCCGCGCGGCGTGTTCCTCGAGGCGTTCAGCGAGCCGCGGTTCGTCGAGGCGGTCGGGCACCCGCTGGACCTGCGCCAGGCGAACTCCTCGGTGTCGGCCGCCGGGGTGGTGCGTGGCATCCACTTCGCCGACGTCCCGCCCTCCCAGGCGAAGTACGTCATGTGCCCGCGGGGGGCGGTGCTCGACGTCGTCGTCGACATCCGGGTCGGCTCCCCGACCTTCGGCCGGTGGGACAGCGTCCTGCTCGACGACGTGGACCGGCGCGCCGTCTACGTCTCCGAGGGGCTGGGCCATGCGTTCTGCTCCCTGGAGGACGACTCCACCGTGATCTACCTGTGCTCGGCGACGTACGCGCCGGGGCGCGAGCACGGCGTGAACCCCCTGGACCCCGCGATCGGTATCGACTGGCCGACCACCGACCGGCAGTGCCGCCCCATCGAGCCGATCCTCTCCGACAAGGACCGGGAGGCACCGAGCCTCGCCGAGGCCCGCGAGTCCGGCCTGCTACCTGGCTGGGAGGACGTCCAGGCCTTCCTCACCGAGCTGCGGGCGCGGGCCCGAGGCTGAGCCCGGGCCCGCGCGGCGGCGCTAG
>Ga0079225_10000976_pt1 | contig 15852 bp, 13 predicted proteins | sample Poulit2012_FD_76344 | JGI IMG/M metagenome (GOLD analysis project Ga0079225, IMG submission 76344) | Agricultural soil microbial communities from Georgia to study Nitrogen management - Poultry litter 2012 | ecosystem: Environmental > Terrestrial > Soil > Agricultural land | place: USA: Georgia... | reverse complement strand
GTCGTTTCCCATGAGCCGTACCTGGAGGGAGAACACCTCGTCAGGGGGGATGAAGTCCTTGGTATGGGCCCTGCCTTTGGTGGTCAGGCCCGGTCCCAACAGGTAGGCGACCCATTGTTCCTGCTCACGATCGGGCACCAGCTCCCGTAGCTCCTTCTCGGAAGCCGCTGGTTGCCGTGGAATCCGGAGTCTGATCGGGGAAGCGTGCTTGGTCGATCCCAACACCCGGTCCTCCACCGCTCGCAGCCGATGCAGGTCATCGCCTACGTAGGTGCCGGCCATCGCGCGCAACCAGTAACGCATGCCGCCGCGCAGGGAGGTAACACGGATCTCTGGCCGGGCCTGTAGGTAGCCCTCACCAGGGGGTGTGGCGGAATTGAACACCGGGGTGGTCACCTGAAGCTTGAGCGTGGTCCACATGGGTCACCTCTGTTCCGAGCGCCAGTGCGCGTGTGTGAGGGGAGCGGTCAGGGGCCGGTCGTCCCACAGGATCTGGGAGAAGACCCCGGCGATGAGACACCAGGCCCCGGCTTGGAGGAGTGCGGCCACAGCGGCTCGCGGATAGTCGGTCAAAGCCTCTCGGAGGAGATGACCGTTCTCGCTGAAGACGGGCACGACCCAGGCCAGACCGAGTAACGCGATGAGTAGTGCGTGTACGGAGGCGATGATCCACACCAACGCCGATCTCGCCAGGGAGGTGAAGGGACCGACTCCACTGTTGCGGACGTTGGTAACCAGGTATGCGAAGGCCGCGGTGGCCAGGAGGGCGGCGACGAGCATCGGGCCGACCACCGGTTCTGGCCCGGCCTCCCTCCCCGGCACATCCATTCCACCGGCAGCGAAGGCGGCGCCCCACCAGGACGGGTGCATCGTGGTCACCATGAACATGCCGATCGTGGCCGCCGCCGGCACCCGAAGTAACCAGGGCAGCGTCCACGCACGTCCGTGCAGGACGACCCCGATGAGCCCGACGACATAGGTCGCCCCGGCCAGGACCGCAGAGGAGCTCAGGGTTGACCACTCGGTGAAGGGCACTGATTCCCACCAAGGAGAGATGAGGGCCCCTGCTGAGGAGAGAACAGCCAAACCGACAGTCAGCGCGGCCATGAACTTGCCCCACCGGGGGCACTCCGCCAGGGAGAACACAGCGTGGGCGCTGGAGAAGATCCGGTAACGCGGAAGCAGATGCCGGCCGACGATCCAGGATGCGAAGCCGATGTCTTCGGTTGAGTATCGGGTAACGCGATTCGAAGCGAGCAGACGTTTGGAGTTGATGGCCAGAGGCGGCCCTTTTCGGGGGGTCGGTGCGTGGCTTCCGAAAGTACCGCCCGCTTTCGGCCCGGGGAACTCGAACAGCAACAGATCCGTTTCGGCTTCGATCTCAGAAGCTTTGGCGGATTCCAACGCCGGGAGTGATTCATGACGACCGAGGAGCTCCGCCCATTCCCACCGGGCTTGGCGGGTCCGACTGAGGAGGATGTCCTGAGTCCCGGTGCCGAAGATGTGGGACGCCATGTCGGCGGGAACGAACCTGATCTTGGCCCGGACCCCTCGATAGGGCTCGCTCAACGCGAGGAAACGCTGTCGGGCCGCCACGGGTAGGAGTACTTCGACTTCGGTGTTCGTCAACGCGAGGCCGTCCTGGCCTGGGGAAGGACGTAGGGTTCGCCACACGGCTTCACTCGTCCAACACCAGGCGAACCACTGATGGTTAAGTCCCAATTTCTTCCCTTGGGCTTTTCCCTCCAAGACCGAGATAATGGTCAATGGCTGGTACAAAGCGGCTCGGAGCCTGGCCGGGTGCTCCCTCAACAGCCGAGCGATGTCCTCGATGGCCTCGTCGACGGCTTGAGCCTGCACAGTGTGCCCCGGAACAGGGCTGAGCAGGTCGGGGATGAGTGCATACGCCTCGACCAACCCAGGGGCGGCGCCTAGTACACCAACGTCGGTTTGCTCACGGAAGCCTGACCGGTGTCGTTGGAGCGCTTGGCCCACCCCCATTTCGACCCTGTGACACAGACGAGGCTCGACTCCGGCCCCCGTGGCGTCAGGCCCACCCGCTTCCCTCTGCACGGTCACCCTCCGGACTCCAGGTGTTCCTCGAACAGGATGCGCATACCGAGTCCGAACTCGGTGAGCTTGACTCCCGGAGGCCGGCGCACATAGGCGTAGCCGTCCAACAGCGCCCCCTCGGGCACAACGGACGCTGTGCGTTCCTCGAATACGGCGAGTTCCCGAGCGATCATCTCCACGGGCAGACGGCGCAGCGGGATCCGCAGGCTCTTCTTGGCCTTCTCGGGCAGGACATGGGCTTGTGCGTCGTGGCCCAGACTGAGCAACCATTCCGCTGTCGCGATCAGGTACGGAACGGTGGCCCTGTACCCACCCGAAAGGTGGAAGAGGACTTTTTCCTTCCGTTCGAGCAGGGGATGGATCTCACGGCTCCGGTTGCCGACGAGCAGCCTGGCCATATACCCGAGGGCCTCCATGGCCCGCTCGAACTCCGCGCTTTGTTGGGTGTCCAGACCTTCGACGCTGAGCACGAGGATCTGACCACGCTCGGGACGAACAAGCCTGGTGTCCGGGCCCACCCCACCCAAGTACAGGACGCGGTCCACATCGCCCTTGGCCATGGCGATCGCCGTCCAGACCGCGCAGGCGCGCCCGTCCTCGGTGTCGCTGGAGAGCAGGATGGTCAGGTCATCATCCGCGACCATGTTCGGGTTGTAGGTGCGTACGGTGTCCAGCTCTGCGGACAGCCCACGGTAGGAGGCCCATTTATCGGCCTCCACGTCCGCAGCCAGTTCCTTGAAAGAGGCGAGCGAGTTGCGTGAGGGCAGTTCGATACCGGTACCCAGTCCGAAGGCCTCCTCCAACCGTTCGGTGACCTTGTACACATCGGCCAACCCCAGCTTGTCCCTTTTCCAGAGGTCGCGTACCTCCTCTCCGCTGGGCACCATCCGGCCCACCCTCTCCAGATGACCCTTTTCGAAGAATTCCCGGAGACTGATCCCGACAGAGACGACGTGAACCGTCATGCCTCACCCCTGCGCGCGCTCATGTACCCGTAACCCGCCGATGTCTTCGCTCCCACGCCCAGATCATCGACTGCCTCTTTGAGCCGATTCGCGGTGAACCCAGTGATCCGTTCGCTGTCTCCGACCAGGTCGGCAGCGAAGGTTCCGCTCGTGATTGTCAGGAATTGGACGGGCACCGGCTGATGGTGCTCCGCAGGAGGTTCTGGATCCTCACCTTCCCGCCGCTCCCGCGTGGAGTCGTAGTAGGGCTTCACGTGTGGGGTGAGGACGTCGATCGACACCGTCACCGGACCCTCGCAAGGGAGAGCGTCCAGGAAGCGCACTGAACCTCGTGCGCTCTCATCAAGTTCCTTCTCGGCAGCCGACCGAGATGGTGGAAAAGGAGACCCGAACACCTCACGAAATATCTCCTGCCACTTGGTCGACTTGGCGGCCTTGTCCCACATGAAGGCCGCCGCCACTCCCTTGAGCCCGGAGCCGGGGATGATCGGCCATCCATAGGTACCGTGCAAGGCGATGCCGAGTTCGTGGGCATTGCCCTTCTCTCCGAGCCCGACGGCGACCCGCCACTGCGGTTCCAGGAGGACGCGGGCCACGTGCAGGCCTTGGGAACGCAGCTGAGTGAGCGCGCGTTCGCGACGCCGGGCCGCGCGCGAGACGTCGACCTGCCCCAGGTCGTGGTCTTGGGCCCAACGCAGCAGTGCGTGACCTGCCTGCCGGGGCAGCTCCACCTTGGCCGGCCCCTCGGGAACGAATGCGGTGCGGCGCAAAACGATCAGTGAGTTGGCGTCTCCTGCCGCGCCCTTGCCGATCAGGGTGGGGTGCGGGTGTGCGTCGGTACCCCATTCGACCTGGAGGTGACCGCCGAGGTGACCGCTGCTGGGCACCGGCATGACCGCTCGTTGGGTGGCTCCGGGATCGGAACGGCGCTGAGTTGCCAACCGCGGACGGCCCTCGCTCCCGCCCCGGGACCCGGGCCGTCGTGTGCCGGCCGTTCCGGGTACGGACGACCGCCCTGGGGGAGGAGCGGGTACGGGGGCACCGGAACTCTGCCTCTTCGGCATGTTGGCGGGTGAGAACCTTGCCCGGCTCGGCTCACCCGAAGGCGGGGTCTTCTCCTCGCTCACCGATCCCCCTCCCCTGCAGAACGGTTCGCCGTCGGCTTCGTACTGGGATAGACGGCGTCCGCCAACTTGCGCAACCAGGAGAACAGGACCGCCACTTCTCGACCGGCCCGCGCGTAGGTAGCCCAGTCCATGTCGCCCAGAGCCGAGAGCGTCTCCCGGTGAACCCCGGGTTCCTCGGCGCTGACGAGGCTTTCGTGAAGCAACCCCTTATCGGCCAGGTGGGCACGGATCTGCCGGGCGACGTCCCGATAGGCCTGCGTTAGGCGCTCCGAGGACGCTGAGTTCGAACGGGCGGCGATGAACGCGTAGGTGGCAGCCAGACCGCTGCCGTGCAGTTGGACCGGCAGATGACGAAAGCGCGAGCGTAGTTCCTTCGCGTTGTCGCCTGTGGCCTCGGGGAGGAGTCCGGCCGCGGTGGTGGCCATGTCCTGGTCGATCCTGCGCATCAGGCCGTGCCTCCCTCAGGGTTCTGGTCGATTCCGGCCAGGCGCGTCCACACCAGCCCCTTGCCGAGAGTCTCGTCCCCGCCGAACTGATGCAGGGTCGTTCCCGAGCCGTGCAACAGTGAGGTCAGCAGGCGCACGTGGCTGGGATCGGGATCTGCGGCTCCCGGAGCGGCACGCAAGGTCAGCCTGGAGGCCAGTAGCGTTTCTGCGGGGAGGTACTCGCTGTGGAAGGGGCCGTTCTCCACGGTCTTGGCCTCGTCGAGTTGGACTCGGACGCTGACCTCCGTCCCCTCTTCCACCAGAGCGCTCATCGCCTCACTGTTCACGAGCACCAGGTCCCGGGTGAATTTGTCGGCAAAGGGAGTGAAGGCGTCCTCTGCGGCGAAGGCATCGGTGCGGATTTTCTCGGCCCACTCCTTGAGAAGCCGATTCGGGGTGCCGGAAGGGGTGCCGTCCACGGCCAGGACGAGGGGGCCGAATACCTGGTCGCCGACCCAGCCGTGTCCAGAGGAGAGGGCTTCCCCGGGCTCGGCCGGCAGAGTCGGGCCTTCGGAACCGGCCAAGGACCGGTACTTGCGTGCGAGCCGACCCAGGGCCATCACAGAGGTCACCCACGCGAAGGTCTTACGCAGGGTCGGCACCGGCAGCGCCACCAGTTGGGCATCACCGACCGACAACAACCCCGGTGTGGTCGGGCCGCCCTGACCGACCGGAGAACCGAACACGGCGATCACGTCACCGTCGGACCAATCGTCGTGCTCCTCGGCGGCCTGACGCAGGGCACCCTTGAGACTCTGCCCGTACACGGTCGGGTAACGGGTATGCGCCTCGCGCTGGATGGGCAGGTCGATGATCCCCTCACTGTCGGAGGTACCGGCGTGCAACGGAGACTCGGTGTAGAAGAACGCCAGTAGGTCTTTCACGTCCATGTTCCTGTCAGAATCAGTCCGAACCCGGCTGTGGCAAGCCGTTGGCCGGTGCGGTCGTAGTTGGTGTCCTCGCCCCAGGTGCGCCCGTGCGTTCGTTCAGCCCAGACCTTCGCCGCACGATCGGGGTCGGACCCGGTGAATTGGAGTAGGTAGACCGAGCCGGCGGGAACCGCCCACCGCAGCCAGGCGTACTCCACACCGCCACGGCGATCGGGTCCTGCACTGGCCACGTGTTCGGGACCGTTCACCGCTGCGGCGACGAGTCGTGCGCCCTCGGGGAGAGGCGGCGGCCACGTGTTGCGCCAAGCGCCGTCGGGCGAACGCCGCCGCCAAATCGCGGGGGTGGCCAGGTACACCAGCACCTTGCCCTCGGGGAAGTGTTCCGGCTTCTCCGGCAGGGCGAGGCGCTCTTGCCGTTCACACACCTGGACGTCGGCCAACCGTCCCTCACCGCCGAGCCGGACGGGTCCGGGTGGTGGAGGGGACAGCCCCGGGTCGAGCTCGCACAGCGCCAGGAACGCCCACTCCTGATTGGCGTCTTCACGCAGCCGTAGGTAGTCCGACCTGTACAGATGAGCATGCCGGGCGGCCCGGTTCTGTAGAGCGACCCCCGTACGCGCCTCGGTCGTCACGGGAGGGGTCAGGCTCGAAAGGAGGTCGGAGTCGATTTCTTCCCCGCGCAGGTAGCCCTGCATCGCGGAGCGACGCCACCACAGCTCCTCATCTCGGGTTCCGGCGTCGGAGTGGTACAGCCACCGCAGTCCGTCCTGGTCCAGGTCGGTCAGAACGGAGGCGTTCTGGGGACGCAGCCGCCGCCACAACTTTGGGGAGGTGTCCGAGGGAACCACGTCGGCGGGCACAGGGAAAGCCAGGTCCCAACGCCGGGGCCCGGAGTTCCAACGGCCGAGGAAGGGACCTCGAACGACTCGGGGTTCCGGGGCCGGGCTCGCGTTCGGGGCCGCCGCCTTGAAGGCTGCACCCAGGGCACCGGCCACCGTGCTGGGCCAGGGCCGTTGGGTCCGGGCGGCGCCTCCGGCCCCAGCGGTGAAGCTCCGCCCGTCCCTGACCTGTATCGCGTCATGCGGGCGCAGGGCCAACCACACCGGTGTCACGTCATCGCTCGTGCCGCCTGTCTCACTCGCCGGGAGCGGCGCCGACGTCACCATGTCTGCCTCCGGAGGAAAACCGCGACCCGAGACGCGGCCAGCGGCACCGGGGCATCGGTGGTCTTGGCGTGCTCCGACCTGCCCAGGTCCAGCAGGCTTCGAGCCTGTCGTTCATCTCCTCCATGGCGCAGGACCAACCGTGTCACCTCTGCCTCGTAGATTCTTTCGTAGGCGGACCTGGTGGCCAGATCACTCAGGGCCGCGCGCTCGGAGTACAGGTCGTTGATCAGCCGTGGTGAGAGTCCGTCATCCTCAGCGGCCGAAGGTGAGCTTCCCTGGCGTGGCTTGAACGTGCGCAACGTACCCAAGGCATCGCTCACCCAGTCCGACCGCCAAGGACGCACCGTGTGTGCGCGCGACCCCGACCCGGTGATGTAACCGACCGCGACAGCGTTCTTGTTCGGAACCTCCTTGGCCTCGGCGAGTAGTTCACGAGACCGGGCGATCACCGTGTGCAGTGGCGTGCCCTGATGGGCGAAGAGCACCGAACAGCTGAGCGTGGTCGGATCCTCGTCCACCGCCTCACGGCAGGCCTGGGCCGCCTCCAGCGCGGTCGAGGCCGGTAGGAACGCCAACAGGTCGTCCCCGCCGGAGTACACCGATACCCCCGCATGGTCTTCTTGGACTCGGCGGTGGTGGAGCCGGGAAAGGTCTCCCAGACGCCGCGAGATGAGCTGATGGCGCTCGGCGGTGACAGGAGAGGAGGACAGGTACGTTCCTAGACCGTCCAAGTCGGCGGAAAGCACCGCGTAGTAGGGGTTGGGCGCGAATCCGACGATCTTGGCCAGACGCTTCGCGGCGTCCCGACCGCGTTGTACGGCTACGGGGTCGACCGGCTCGCTCGGGGGCCCGTACTCGTGGGAGAGGGTGTCGGTGTTCCAGGTGTCGGGGGTGACCCACCAGCCGGCTCCGCACACGAACCACCTTTTGAGAGTGTCCTGACCGGCTCGGTCCAAGGAGGGGACCGAGCCTTCGAGAACCTTGAAGCGGTCAGGGCCCATGACCTGACGGGCCGCATCGCTCAACTCCGTCACCAGGTCGTGTGTCTCGGAATCGGCCCATGAGTCCAGGACATGGGCACGGAAGGGGGTCGAAGCGATCGAGGCGGTGGAGGGGAACTTCTTCCTGTGGGTCGAGGGCAGCTCGTCTGTGTCGTGCCAACGCCGCTTGAGCCAAACGGCGGCGGACAGCTCGCTGTTCCGGTCGTGTTCGGGCGTGTTCTCCGGCGCGGACTTCTCCGAGGGCCAGTAGGGAGAGACCGAACAAGGCCGGGTACCGGTGCGCTCGGGATAGTCGAAGGCACGCAACCGCTTGCGGGCGGCCAGGGTGACCTGAGCGGCCTTCCACTGCTCGGCATAGGAGCCCACGTCCGCGGGGGCCACACTCCACATGATTTCGGGGAAACCAGGGACGTCCCGCGCCTTGCCGAACAGTTCGGCGATCCAGGCCCGCCAGTGAGAGCGGGCCTTGTCAGCAGCCTTCCTGGTGAGGATGCTGCCCTGCTCCTTCGCTGCCAACGCCACGATCCGGTTCGGTGCCGTAGCCGGGTCGACTTTCGAGGGGATGACGAGTTCGGCACCGTCATCCTTCAGTTGGGTGGCTGCCTCCGCAGCGAGTCTGGCCATGATGTCACTGGCGTTCGCGGCGTCGGCGGTGGTGCGGGATTCGGTGATGTAGCGCTGTACGCCGGAGAGGGCGATGACGACCAGGTCACGCGGGTCGTGTTCGCTCAAGGGCTTTCCATTCCAGGGCAAGGGGGTTGAAGGCTGTGCATGAAGTGGTTCTTGAGGGCGAAGTGACTCAAAAAGATCTCTCGGACAGTAGTGGAGAGGGCTTGGAGTCAGGGATGGTCTTGGGCCCTTCCGGGATACTCGCCTGAGCGTCGAGCCGAACACGGACGTGTCCCAGACCATGGGTGGCCCGGGTGCCCACGCCGGAGAAGGCCGCGAACGACCAGAGCGCGGCGAAGACCCGCTGCGTGCGCCGAGACATACGAGTGGGTAGCCCGAACATCACCCGTCCCACGAACCCGGTACGTCGGTGCGAGCCGGCCCCCGCCGCCGTGGTGCGGATGTCGTGCCGGACCAGGTGCGCGCTCTCGACCGCTTCGCTCAGTGCCGAAGGCGGCAGGGGTTGCGGGCTGAAGACCTCCCAGCGTCGGGCCAGACCGGCGAGCAGAAGCTCGGGTACCGGAAGGGGGAACTGGCACCCGCCCTGGTTGACGTAGGTGGGGGAGTCGAAGGAGATCGCGGCCCTGGGAGTGGGAGGGGCGGAGGCCATCCGGGTGTAGGCCTCGAAGCGCTGGTCGATCAGGGTCGCTGCGGCCGTGTGTTCGCCGAGGCGCAAGGGTTCGCGCAGGCGTGCAGGCAGGTCAGGGGATGTGGATTCGTCCAGCCGGCCCAGGGCGAGCCGCTGCCCGGTCAGGGCTGCGGTGAAGGGCTTGGTCTGTGCGGCGTGGTCTTCACCAGAGGACTCCAAGGGGGCGGCGCAGGCCGCCGCGTGCAGGTGCGTTGGAAGCACACAGGAAGGCGGTGGGGGACTGAGGAAGAGTGTCCACTGGGTGGGCACACGGCCTCCGAGGGGGTTTGGTTCGATCGGGAGGCGTCGGGTGCGGAAGCCGCCGCCGGAAAAGTCACGCTAGCAGCGGGAAGCCCGGTGTGTCAGGGGAATCCGGAATCTGGCCGTATGCGGGCACAAGACTGGTGGGGGAGTGGCCGGTGCGTGTACACCGAACCCGGTTCGGGTGCCAGAAGGGTGGTTCGCATGCAAGCTGCTGCCGCATCATCGCGCTTGGCTGCCCTAATACGAGCCCCTCGACCATCAGCGGGCGAAGCGCTTGAGTGATTCGGTGTTCAGGACGACTCCGGTGCCTGGCACCGGAACGGCCTCGCCGTAAGGATGCGTACTGCGGTCCAGGTACTGGCCTTGGACAGGCCGGCTGTGCACCACGACGGCGTTGGCGTCACGATCCACCAGCAGGTAGACACCGATACCTGTCACCGCGTAGGCGGCGGGCTTTTCGACGCGGTCTCGGGCGTGGGTGTCGGCATCCCATGAGGTCACTTCGACCACTGCGAGCACACCTTCGGGGGCGGCCCACTCGCCCGCCTCGTCGAAATGGCTGACCGGAGCGAGGATCCCGTCTGGGCGGGCCCGGCCTTTGCGGTAGGTATCGACCTTGAGCCCCAACCCGCTGGTGATGAGGTCGAGGTCGGGACGGTGCGCGATGAACTCGCGCATCATCCACGTGAGGATTCCGGCGTGCGCTCCGTCGCTCGCCTTATGGGTCCAGACTTTCCCGTTGAACATCTCCATGCGAACACGGTCGGCCTCGAACGCCTGCTCGGCCAAGTGCTCGAACAGTTCGGGGCTCATCGGGAGCGCCGGGGTCTCGGGTGGCGGACGATGTTCAGCGATGGTCATGTGGCTCCTTGAACGGTGCCAGTAGTGATGCCGACGGGCTGGAAGACATGTCGCTGTGGCACTGGCCTTCAGTGTAGGTCTCTTTGAAGCGGAGGTCTTCTCGCCGCATGTGTTCGATGAGCTTCGTGAGGCGTTGAAGGAGGCCATCGAGCCGGGTGAGGACCAGGTTCGGGTGTATCCGTTGCGGATTCCTGACCTGGACAAGGTGATGGTGTTGGGCGAGCGTAGGTTGGAGGAACGGCAGGACTTCTGGATCGTTTCAGAAGGGGCGTGTACACCGAATCCGGTTCGGGTGCCAGAAGGGTAGTGCGCGTGCAGGCTGTTGTGGCTGGCCACGGGCTTGTGGGAAGGAAAAGTGGCCTGGGTCACGTGCCGTTGGGGTGCTGCGGGAGTGCTGCGCGCAGAGACGGTGTAGTGACGCAGGTCAAGCCCCATGAAAATATGGCAGGGTTTCGCAGGCCTATGAAGCCCTTTTAGAGCATGGCGCTTGTGAATTTCTGTTCGAGGTGTGGTTAAAAAGGAGAATGGCGAGGCGATTCGGCCAACGTAGGCGCCTCGATTGACCTCGCCTGTGCCGCGTCGATCCCGACAGCCCGTTCAGGCTGTTCACTCATAGGCGCATGCCGTGTTGGTCGACGATCCACGGGGTCTGATTCACGATTCCGTGGATAAGCCTTCGCATCTCTTCAAATCAGACAAAGGGAAAATCCCTCGCAACGCACATTGATAGGGCGAAATGCCGCTCGCAGGCAAGTGCGGATTTGGCGGAATGGCTCGCGAACTCTTGTTCGTTCCACTAGCTTGAATCTCGACAAGAAAAAACCCGACCGGGTGCTGAACACACCTGGCCGGGTTGTGGTCGACGCCTGCGCAAACAGGTGTGTCGGCCATGCCACCTGCCTGCCAGAACCAGGAAGGCGACATCGCCATGAAGTCTAACGCTTCCGCCCCCGCCAAGGCACCCGAAACCCCGAATCCGCCCGGGTTTTCTCCGGCTCGCAAGCGCCCTCGGGGTGCGTTCGAGGGCATCGGGCACATCCTGGCTCTGTGGGTGCTGCGCCTGTACCGCAAAGGCCTGCTGCCCACGCCCCGCTCGTTCCTGCTCTTGTCCGCCCTGGCCGACATCGTGGACGTGGATGGCCGCTGGTGCTTCTACCACTTGGAGAACCTGGCCGAACGCTGCAACGGGTTCCTCAGCGTCAGCAGCATCAAGCGAGCCATCGACGACCTGGTCGAGCTCGGGGTGGTCCGCAAGTTGAACCGTCCGCAGACCCTGGACTTCTTCGCCGAGGACATCGCCCGTGGCCGCTCCGTCTACCGGCTGCCGTGCGTGTTGGAGCTCCTGGTCCCGGCCGAGTCCTACCCCGAGCCGGTGTTGGCCGAGATCAACGAGTGCCGAGCGGCTTTGGGGGAGGAGCCGATCACCTCCCACAGTCGGCCGCCCTTGAAACCGAAGACCCCAGCTCACGGTGAGCTGGGCCCCAGCTCATATCGAGCTACAGACTCTTTCCCTGGGGACTCTTCTGGAAACGGGGCGGGTGGTTCCGTCCGTGACAGCATGAGTACAGGAGAAGAAGAGCGGCAAAACGGACCCTACGAAATCATTGCCCATATTCATGATCGATTCCTGGCCGAACCGCAGGCCGACCGGCAGCGGCTCACCCTGGCGGTGCACCACCTCCTGAGCCAAGGTCTGGGGGCGCGGGAGGCACGAGCCCTGTTCTCGGGGCTGGACCGGCTCAAACGCCCCTTCCCCGCCCTGATGTCGCGGATGCGCAGCATGAAGGCGGCCCAGGCCTTCCTCTCCGGGGTCCTGGGTAGGGGAGTCAACGCCTCGGGTCCCTCGTCGCCGCAGTGGCCGGCGCCGGAGGAGACCGAACCCTTCTCCCGGCCCGAACGGTTCCTCCTGGACCCCCAGGGCAAGGCACCGCACACCTGCCCGGAACACCGAAGCACCCGCAACGAACCCGGTGGTACCTGCGCGATCTGCGGCAGGCGGTGCCGGTCAGCGCCCCATGAGATCATGCACGACCCCGCACTGAAACCGTCCGCACCGCACGAAGAGGGGACCGCTCCCGCCGAGCACGAGACACAGCCCCCTGCCGTTCCCGAGGAAGAGCTGGATCCGCAGCTCCAAGCGCTCATCACCGCCTCTTTGGCGGAAGCGAGCAAGGCGGCCCCGCCCTCACCTCCCACACTCACCCTCAGCCCCTGGAAGGCCCTGTCCTCGGGGATCTCGCCCGCCTCGCGAACCGTCGTCGATGATCTGCGTGATCTCCTCCGGGCGAACAGTGGTGCCCCCGGGAAGATCCCGTCCCCGCGCACGGCCCCTCATGACCTCGTCGACGACCCAACCACCTCACGGTGGGAAAGGACTTCCTGATCCGTGCATTCGCCCCACCGGTGGGATCTCCGAAGAGAAGAGGTGGAGGCTCGTCGTGGGTCGCTCCGGGTCTCCTCTCCACTCACCGAAACCCTCGGGTGCCCCCTCCCCGCAGCCCCTGTGTCCCTCGGTCCGTCCCACGGGGAGAATCTACATCGTAAAGGTGGGGGGTTTCTCATGCCGCCCCACCCACAGAACACACGCCGAACCGGGGCGGCCCCTGAAGAGCGGCACCACCCCGGTTCGGTCGCCGGTCAGTCGCCGGCGAGCGCGCCCGTGATGGAGGTACGGGCGGCCCGTCGCGCGGGGAGCAGCGACGCGACCACACCGGCCAGGACGGCGATCGCCAGGAACACGGCCACCTGCCCGACGGGGAACCCGAGGATCACCTGAGGCAGGACGGAGGCCATGGCCGCCCACCCGAACAGCGCGCCGAGCACGACACCCGTACCGGCCCCGATCAGGCACAACAGGATGGCCTCGACGCCCAACATGCGGCGCAACTGTGACCCCTTGAGTCCCAGGGCGCGCAGCAAGGCGGACTCACGGGTACGTTCCAGCACCGACAGGGCCATCGTGTTGGAGATACCGAACACCGCGATGACCACGGCCAGGCCGAGCATCGCCGCGATCGCGTAGAAGGCGACCTCCAACATCTGGTCGAACTCCTGACGCATCTCACTCATGGAGGTGATGCTCAAGGTCGGATGGGCCTCCGTCGTGGAGTGGACGGCCTCACGCAGCTCCGCCGGGGTTGCCGAATCACTGCCCCGCACCATGACGGTGGAGTCACCCGTACTCTCCGGAACCACCTGTTCGTAGTCCTCGGGAACCATGGCGAAACCGTAGAAGACCGGTGAGTTCTCCACCACGGCCACGACCTCGAACTCGTGCCCGGAGGTGCCCAGGGTGATGGTGTCTCCTACCCCGACGGACTCCTCCCATGCGGCGCTGACGATCACACTTCCCGGGCCGAAGTCGTCGAGGTCACCCTTGGCCGCCTCGACCTGGATCTCCTCGCCCAACGTGGCGTCGACGAGGGTCGACACGGGAAGCGTGCCGTCGAAGTCGGCGATCTCCTCGTTGTCGGTTTCCGCGTTCTCGGTGAGCTGGGCGAAGACCTGCTCGACCTCGGGCCTGGCCGCCAGATCCGACCGCACGGACTCGGGGACGGTGGTCAGGTCGGTGCCCCCGACGGTCTCGGAAGCCGCGTCCTCGGACGGGTCGTTGCCTTCGAAGTCCTCCAAGTTCATCATGGGGCGGATCTCGTAGTCCACGGGAAACTGGACGTCGAGCTCGTGGTTGACCGTCTGTCGCATGGAGTCGCTGACCACCGAATAACCGGTGATGAGGGTGGCGCCCACGGTCAGGGCGATCATCGCGGTGGCGGCGCGGCGCGGGCTGCGGGTGGAGTTGTCCACCGCCAGCATGCTCGACACCGACACCCGACGCAGCGGAACACCCGCAACACGCACGACGCCGCGTACCAACAGCGGCCCCAGGACGACCACGCCCACGAAGGCGACCATGGCGGCCCCAGCCACGATCCACATCTTCGATGAGTCGGGTTCACCTCTCAGAGCCGTCGCCCCGAGTCCCGCGGAGATCGCGAACAACACGACCCCCACCACCACGCGCAGCGTGGTGGTGCCTTTCTCCATGCCTGCAGCGGTGGCGCTGGTGCGCAAGGCCGCAAGGGGAGCCACCCGGGTGGCGCGTACGGCGGGCATCGACGCGGAGACCACGGTCATCACGACACCGACCAACAACCCGGTGAGCACGGCGGTGGGGGAGAGCACCAGGGAAGCGTTCACGTCCGTGGTGAACAGAGCACCGCCGTAGCGCATCCCCAACGCTCCGACCCCGATCCCGACCACCACTCCCAGGACGGAGGCGACCAGGCCGAGCAGGAACGACTCGGCCAGCACCGAGCGGAACACCTGGCCACGCCGGGCACCCACACAGCGCAGCAGGGCCAGTTCACGTTGGCGTTGGGCGACGAGGATCGCGAAGGTGTTGTAGATGACGATCCCCGCGACGAAGACGGCGACGGCCGCGAAAAGCAGCAGCCCGCTACGGATGGTGTCCGCGTTCGTGCCCACACTGGCGGCCTGTTGCTCACCGAAGACGGTGGCGGTGGTCACGTCGGCACCCTCCGAGTCGAGTACCACCTCCACGGCGGAAGCGGCCTCCTCCTCCGAGACTCCCGAAGCAGCCAGGACGTCGATCTCGCGGTAGCCGTCGTCACCGGTCACGTCCGCGAAGGCGTCCGGGGCCAGGACGAACGCCCCCCGATAGCTCAAGCCGGGTTCCAACCCCAGGTCGAGCAGGCCGGTGACGGTGAACTCCCGTTCCGCGTGGTCGCGGTCGAGCAGGGTGACTGTGTCGCCGACCTCGAATCCGGTCTGCTCGCTGATGGAGGTCGCCAGAGCGATTTCTTGGTCACCGCTGGGCAAGGACCCCTCGGAAGCGGTGAAACGTGTCACCTCCTCCGCGGTCATGGCCACGGGAGGAAACGCTCCGTAGGCGCGCCCGGCGTCGTCCAGCAACAGTGCGGGACTTTGGCGCACACCGTCGGCCTTCTCGACCTGGGGCAACGCCCGGATCTGGTCGAGTTGCTCGTCGGTGAAGGGCACCGGCTCTTCCCACATGCCGTCCTGGCCCGGCAGAGACTGGACAACGGCGACGGCGTCGACGCGGTGGGCCGAGCCCATCACGGTCTTTTCGTAGCTTCCCTGGAGGGTGTCGGCGAAGACCATGGTGCCCACGATGAACATGACCCCGAGCAGGATCGCCAGTGCGGTGGTGACGTACCGGGAGGCGTGCTGTGTGATCCCGGCCAGTGTGGTGCGCAGCATCGGGTTCAGGCCTCCAGCTTCAGCAGATGCTCGGAGACGATCTCGGCGGTGGGTTCGGTGACCTCGTCGACCAGTCGCCCGTCGCGTAGGAAGACCACGCGGTCGGCGTAGGAGGCGGCGACCGGGTCGTGGGTGACCATGACGATGGTCTGTTTCATCTGCTTGGCCGAATCCTGTAGGAAGGTCAGGATCTCCGCACCCGATCGTGAGTCGAGGTTTCCGGTGGGTTCGTCGGCGTAGACCACCTCGGGTGCGTTGAGCAGGGCCCGTGCCACCGCCACGCGCTGCTGTTGGCCGCCGGAGAGTTTGGCGGGCAGGTGGGTGAGCCGGTCTCCCAGGCCCACCACGTCCACGATGTGTTCCAGGCGCTGCTCGTCGATCTTGCGTTTGGCGATCTGGGAGGGCAGCAGGATGTTCTGTTCTGCGGTGAGCATCGGCAGCAGGTTGAACGATTGGAAGATGAAACCGATCCGGTCACGGCG
>Ga0079225_10000974_pt1 | contig 15889 bp, 12 predicted proteins | sample Poulit2012_FD_76344 | JGI IMG/M metagenome (GOLD analysis project Ga0079225, IMG submission 76344) | Agricultural soil microbial communities from Georgia to study Nitrogen management - Poultry litter 2012 | ecosystem: Environmental > Terrestrial > Soil > Agricultural land | place: USA: Georgia... | reverse complement strand
GTCACTATCGCCGGGTTCGGTGACGCCCACTACTCATTGGACCGCATCGAGGATGCCCTGCAGGACATGGCCTGAGCGGAGCCGGCTGGCAGAAATCGCTGCCATACCGATCGGCGCTCCCCCGTCCTCACTCCAGAACGGCGCCCACCGAGGCGGACTTCACCAACTTCGCGTATTTGGCCAGCACCCCGCGAGTGTAGGTGGGCGGCAACGGCTGCCAGCCGTCCCGGCGGGATGCCAGCTCGGCTTCGTCCACCAGGACCTCAAGGGTCTTGTGGGCCACATCCAATCGGATCGGGTCACCGTCGCGCACGAACGCGATCGGACCGCCGTCGACCGCCTCGGGGGCCACGTGCCCTACGCAGAGCCCGGTGGTCCCGCCGGAGAAGCGCCCGTCGGTGAGTAGCAGCACGTCCTTGCCCAGGCCTGCACCCTTGATCGCCCCGGTGATGGCGAGCATCTCCCGCATCCCGGGTCCACCCTTGGGGCCCTCGTACCGGATCACCACCACATCCCCCGCGGTGATTGTGCCATCAGCCAGCGCATCCAACGCCGCCCGCTCCCGGTCGAAAACTCTCGCGGTGCCTTCAAAGACGTCGGAGTCGAACCCGGCGGACTTCACCACCGCGCCCTCGGGGGCCAGGGACCCATGCAGGATGGTGACCCCGCCGGTGGGGTGGATCGGGTCCGACAGGGCGCGCAGGATCTTCCCGTCCGGATCCGGTGGGGCGATGTCAGCGAGATTCTCCGCCACGGTCTTGCCGGTCACTGTCAGGCAGTCGCCGTGCACCAGCCCCGCATCCAACAGGGCCTTCATGACCACCGGGACCCCACCGACGCGATCGACGTCGTTCATCACATAACGCCCGAACGGCTTCAGGTCCCCCAGGTGGGGCACCCGGTCAGCGACTCGGGAGAAGTCCGCCAGGGTCACATCTACCTCGGCCTCACGAGCGATCGCCAACAGGTGCAACACCGCATTGGTCGAACCACCGAAGGCCATCACGACGGCGATGGCGTTCTCGAAGGCCTCCTTGGTCAGGATCTGTCGGGCCGTAATGCCCTGGCGCAGCATCTCCACTACCGCTTCACCGGACTGGTGGGCGATGTTGTCCCGGCGTCCGTCGGCCGAGGGTGGAGCCGCCGATCCGGGCAGAGCCATCCCGATCGCCTCAGCCACCGACGCCATTGTGTTGGCGGTGTACATGCCGCCACAGGCACCTTCACCGGGGCAGATGGCCCGCTCGATCCGGCCCACATCATCCTCGCTCATCAGCCCTCGAGCACAGGCACCCACCGCCTCGAACGCATCGATGATAGTAACGTCCTTCTCCGTGCCGTCGGACAGCTTCACCCAGCCGGGCATGATCGAACCCGCGTAGACGAACACCGAGGCCAGATCGAGGCGAGCAGCAGCCATCAACATCCCGGGCAAGGACTTGTCACAGCCGGCCAGCAGCACGGAACCATCCAGACGTTCGGCCTGCATCACCGTCTCCACCGAGTCGGCGATCAGGTCCCGGGAAACGAGGGAGAAATGCATCCCCTCGTGGCCCATCGAGATGCCGTCCGAGACCGAGATGGTGCCGAACTCCAGCGGATACCCCCCGCCGCTGTGTACGCCGGCCTTGGCGCCTTGGGCGAGGCGATCCAGGGACAGGTTGCACGGGGTGATCTCGTTCCAGGAGCTGGCGATCCCGATTTGCGGTTTGGCGAAGTCCCCATCGCCGAGTCCCACGGCGCGGAGCATCCCGCGGGCAGCAGTCGCCTCGATGCCGTCGGTCACCACGCGGCTGCGCGGTTTCATGTCGGGGTTCTGGCTGAGGTCAGGATCATTCGCGCTCATGAGGTCCAACTCTACCTGTGCGTTGGGTCATAGCTCGGCCGGGACCTCCGGCCCAGATATCGGCCTCAGATCTCCGGAACAATAGTGGGTACGAGCTAGTCCAGACCGACATAGAAGGTGACCATGTCCGCAGTCGTCCGTTCGTTCAAAGCCACCAAGGTCCTGGGTGTCATCCTGCTGGCCTTCGGGATCGCCTTCATCGGCGCCGGCGGCGCCACCTGGGGCATGGTCAGCGCGCAGTTGAGCGAGGAGAACATCACCATCCCCGACGACGCCCGCTGGTTCGCCGGGCAGGAAGTACGCGGTCCGTTGACTGCCTACTCCCAGGCCGACATCATCAACACTCACGCCCTGGCCGGCACCGAGAACCGGACCTACGCCGAACTGGGTGCCGCGATGAATGAGGTCGAGCCGGGGACACCCGAGCACGAGGAGTTGCAGACCCAGCGGGACTCGATCATGAACGCCTCCTTCCTGCGGGCCTCGCTGTTCACCTCGGTCCTCGCCTACGGCGTATCTGCCCTGGTGATCGGGCTCGGCGTCGTGCTCGTGGTCGTGGCCTGGGGCATGCGCCGGATCGGCTTCGCGCTGGTGGCCACCGACTCCAAGGCCACCGATGCTGCGGCCGGCGGCCCCGCCGGAGCGACCGCCAAGGAATCCGCGGGCGAGCAGCGGATCGACGCGCGCCACTCCACTAAGAACTGAACACAGCGCACCCACTGAACACAGCGCGGTGGTCACATCCGATCCCGCCGCCGGTCTCCTCCCCGATAGACCGGTGGCGGGATCTTCTTGTGCCAGCTTGCACCGGCAAAATCCGGACGACCGGGACTTATGACCCGCGAATTCTTCACCTCCGGGCGGGACCATGGAATTACCGAAACCGCCCCCAGGGGCACAGTCCAGAAAGGACACATCATGACCAGCACACTCGACCGGTCCGCCCGTCCTGCCGGTCAGATCACCACCCAGGACGCCATCATCACCCGGCCCGGCTTACGAAAGGTCCTGGCCATCAGCCGGATCGTCATCGGATTCACGTTCCTATGGGCCTTCCTCGACAAGCTGTTCGGCCTGCAGTACTCCACCCCGGCCGAGAATGCCTGGATCGACGGCGGCTCTCCCGCACAAGGATTCATCGGCGGCATCGACAACTTCGCCGGTGGATTCTTCGCCATTTTCCAGAACCCCTTTGGCGACGTGCTCTTCATGCTGGGCCTACTGGGCATCGGCGTGGCCATGATCGCCGGGGCGGGCCTGCGAATCGCTGCCGTCGGTGGCACGCTCCTGATGTTCTTCATGTGGTTAGCCACCTTCCCCGTGGCCGGAGAAGCTACCAACCCCATTTTGACCTCGCACTGGCACGAGGCGTTGCTGCTGATCATCGCAGCCCTGACCCTGTCCGGTGACACCTGGGGCCTGGGCAGATGGTGGGCCAACACCACCCTGGTGCAGAAGGCTTCCTGGCTACGCTGAACCCGCCAACTCGGGCACGGGTCCGTACCCTGCGGTGCGGACCCGTTCGTCCTGCCCGAGCAGCCCAGCGGTTCCGGTAACACCTGACCTACGCCCGGGTGATCGCCGTCGTACCGCACAGCACTACAACCACTACCTCAGGAGTCGGCGTGCACCAGGTCCTGCCACAGGTGCTTGGTGGCAATCCGGGCGCCGAGTTTCTCCAGCAGCTCCCCGGCCTGGCGGATGCTGCGGCCGGCATCAGGTTCCAGATCCGCCAAGGCGTATACCGCCGTGAAGGGTGTCTGGGCCACCTCTTCGCAGGTCAGGTCGTTCCGCCCGGCCACCGCGATGGTGAGTACCGCAGCTTCGGCGGCCGCGGTGGCCACTCCGATTGGTGTCTTGCCGGATAGGGTCTGGCTATCGAGGCGCCCCTCGCCGGTGATTACCAGATCTGCGCCCCGCACCCGGCGCGAAAATTCCACCAGGTCCAGGACCACCTGGACACCGGGGCGTCGGCGGGCACCGAGTATCAGCGCCCCGAACCCGGCACCGCCAGCGGCACCGGCGCCAGGAGCCTGGGCCAGTTCGTTCGCCCGGTACACCCCTGCTTCAGTCAGCACCTGGACCCACCGGGAAAGTCCGGACTCCAAGTCTGCGATCGCGTCCTGATCGGCTCCCTTCTGCGGTCCGTAGACCGCCGCCGCGCCATCGGGTCCCAATAGTGGGTTCTGCACATCACCAGCCAGGATGAACTCACTGCCAGCCAGTTGCGGGTGCACGCCGGACAGGTCCACCTCCTGCACCTGGGCCAGAGCGGCTCCGCCGGGGTCGATCGTCCCTTCCGGGCCGCGCACGTCCGCGCCCAGCGCCTGCAGCATCCCGGCCCCACCATCAGTGGTCGCACTCCCGCCTACGCCGAGCACCAGCCGGCGACAGCCAGAGTCCAGGGCATGTGCGATCAACTGTCCGACCCCGTAGGTGCTGGCAGTGCGCGCCGCCTGCGGATCGACCGGGCTCAGGTGCAGACCGGCGGCGGCCGCCAACTCCAGTACCGCTGTCCGCCCGTCGCTGGCGTAGACCACCCGAACCTGTTGACCGAAGGGACCGTGGACGAATGTCTCCACCGGGTTCAGGCCGGAAGCCAGACCAGCAGCGACTGTGCCCTCACCGCCATCGGCGACCGGGATGACGTCCACATCGGCTTTCGGGACTGCCCGGTGCACGCCCAGGGCAAGGTGCTCGGCGACGTATTTGGCGCCCAGTGACCCCTTGAAGGTGTCGGGGGCGATGACGATGCGCGGCGGCGCGATGGTGCCGTCGTCCACCGGAGCACTCACTGCTGCCCCGGGGTTGGTCGCACCGTCGCCAGCATGCCCGAGTTCAGCAGTCTCATCCCCCCATCCTGCTGTGACCGGAGGGGAAAGTTCCAGTCCTGGCCCGCTAGGTGGGCGCTGCGCAGCGACCCCCGTCGGCTCCGGTAGCGTGGATGTCGCCATCCGTTCCCCACAGGAAGAGATAATGTGAAGATCGGCGTTATCGGAACCGGTCGGTTCGCCGGAAGTTTCATCGACTTGTGGAATAGGCACCCGGACGTCTCGGAGGTCTGGGTGACCGACCTCGTGGCGGAGCGGGCCACTGAACACCAGGAACGGTTCGGCATCGCCGGCACGTTCACCGACATGGATCAGATGCTCGCTTCGGATCTGGACGCTGTGGCGATCATGACTCAGCGCTGGACCCATGGGGAATATGCGCTTGCCGCCCTTCGGGCCGGCAAGCATGTCTACTCCGCGGTACCGATGGCCATCCGCACCGAGGAGATCGAAGCGATCGTGGCCGAAGTGGAGCGCACCGGACTGATCTACATGATGGGTGAGACCAGCTACTACAACCCGGCTGTGGTGTGGGCCCGGGAACAGATCGCAGGTGGCGCCTTCGGCCGGGTGTTCTACGCCGAAGGCGACTACGTGCACGACATGGACAACGGCTTCTACACCGCCTATCAGCACAGCGGTGGAAAGAACTGGAAGCAGACCGCCAGCTTTCCACCGATGCTCTACCCCACCCACGCCGTGGGCGGGGTGCTGGGAGCACTGCCCACCCACGCGGTCAGCGTCAGCTGTATCGGGGTGCGCGATGACCGCGGCGATGGGGTCTTCGACCGTGAGGTGTCGATGTTCGACAACGACTTCTCCAATATGAGTGCCCACTTCGAACTCGCCGATGGCTCGGTGATGCGCACCAACGAGTTCCGCCGGGTGGGCCACCCCGCCCAGGTACACGAGTCCCGGTTCCGGTTCTATGGCACCAACGGAGTCATGGAACAGAGCTCCACGGGTGCTTCGTGGAGCACCCGCGATGAGATTCAGGACATTTCCTCGCTGTTCCACACCAAGGAATCCCAGTTGCCCGACAGCCACCTCCTCGGACTGGATGAGGCCCTGCGGCACAGCTTCTCCTCCGGCACTGCCCCGGTTCATGACCGCACCCGGTTGCCGGCCCAGTTCGAGGGCGCCCCCAACGGGCATGAAGGTTCGCACCACTTCCTTGCCGACGACTTCGTACGTGCCCTGAAGACCGGTACCCACCCGCCGGTGAACGCATGGGCCGCGGCCCGGTATACCCTGCCGGGGATCGCAGCCTGGGAGTCGGCGCGCACCGACGGGGCACGGATCGAGGTCCCGGACCTCGGCGATCCGCCGCACTGAGGACCAGCCTCCACCCAGCCGCGGACCAGCCTCCACCCAGCCGCGAGACCGGTCTGGTGCGGCGAGACCGGCCTCGCAGCACGCCGGTCTCACCGGAGCCGACCGGTTTCGGCGATAGAGGCGGGCCGACGGTAGGGGCGGCCGGCGGTAGGGGCGGGGCGGCGAGTCAGCCCAGGTTGTCCAGGAAGCCCAGGATCTCCGGCATCCGGCCGACGGCGTCGCGGGCGATCAGGAACCCGACGATCCCCACGATCCACGCCGTCGTCTCCCCCGCCTTGGCCTGCATCCAGGTGGCCAGCCGCTGGAGCGGGCCGGCGACCTGGTGGTGCAGCAGGATCCGGGCAAGCAGTAGCAGCAGCGCCGGCGCGACCATCACCAGGCAGTACCCCACGAGCGCCACAGTGCGCGTCGCCAGCGGCAACGTGGACGTCGACAGCAGCCCGATCGCACCCAGATACGGCAACATCGTGGCCACTTCCAGCACCACCGCCCCCATAGCGAGACCGATCAGCGTCCCGGAACCCGCGCCGTCGGCCATCGCCCGGTCCCGCCAACGCTGCAGCCGGCCCGAGCCGGCCTGAGAGCCGGACTTCTTCCGGGCGATGAAGAAGCTCCCGATCAGCAGCCCCAGCCCCAGGACGAATTGACCCCGAATGACGAACGGGTGCTCCACCCAGCCGTTGCCGATCTGCAGCACCTGTTCCAGCCCCGCGCTCAGAACAATTCCCAAGGCCAAGTAGACCGACGCCACCACCCCGAGAAAGAGCAGGATCCGCCCCGCCCGCAGTCGCCCGGGGCTAAGCATCAGCCACAACGGGATGAGCAAGGTCCCGAAACTGGTCGAGTCAATCAGGGCAAGAACCAGCAATACACCGGCCAGGGCAAGAGTCATAGGGTCAGCCTGTTCCGCAGCAGGCCCACGAGGCGTCGCCGATTGTGCCGATCCTCCTCGGCCTCGGGTCATCCCTTTGGCCGACCCACCTGGGGGCCTGGTGTGCTGGGATAGACCGGTGAGATCTTCTGCCTGGTACCGCCAGCTGCGCGGCACACCGCTGCGCCGCAGCGTGACCGAGGCCGTTCTCTTAGTGCTCGTTGGGCTCGCGCTACTCGGCGTCGGCCTCGGCAATGTAGTGGCCACCGGTCTGCCCTGGGACTGGCTCGAACTGGGCGTGTGGTGGCATGCGGTGCCCCTGGTCGGTTCCGGGGTGGCCCTACTGGCCAAACGCCACCGCCCGGTGGGTGTGCTGGTCGCGGTACTGCCGATGCTCGCCTTCGATGCCTCGCTCGGTGGCAGTCTCGGCATGATTCTGGTGCTTATCGACGTGCTCTACTCGGCGACGGTGCATGCTGGCCCGGTAGCGGTGCGGCGGGTGGGCGTCGGGATCGGCCTGGTGATCGCGGCGGGCACAGCTACAGTGTTCATCCTCCTCGGCGACCTGCAGATCACCGCGCTGATCTTCATTCAACTCTTCGCCCTGCTGGGCACGCCGATGTGGTGGGGGTTCTCCGTGCGGCAGCAGTGGCAACTCACCCAACTCGCCTCCGCTCGGGCCGAGGACCTGCATAATCTGGCGCAGCTACGTCAAACCGAGGCGGTCCGCGATGAGCGCACCCGGATGGCCCGCGACCTGCACGATACGCTCTCTGCCAACTTGTCCGCGATCACCATCCACGCCGAAGCCGCGTTGACCGCGCCCACCGCATCAGCGGGCCAAGACAGTCGCGAGCACCACGCCCTCTCCGCGATCCGCACGGCGAGCCTGGCAGCTCTGGAGGAGATGCGCACCATGGTGCTGTTGCTGCGCACCGGTGACGATGAGATCACCACCCCGGCGGCCGTGACCGATCTGACGAAACTGGTCGACGATGCCCGCCGTACCGGACTACAGGTGGAATTCGCCGACGACGAACGCCAGTGGGACCAGATACCCACCGCCGTAGGTCACGCCACCTACCGGATCGTGCAGGAGGCACTGACCAACGCGATCAAACACTGTCCCAGGGGCCGGGCGAGGGTGCAGGTGGTCACCGGCGCCGAGGTACAGGTACAGGTGGATAGCACGCCCGTGTCAGACCCCGGCCCCGCGAGCCCGGATAGGCTAGCCCGCCCCGGCGATCCGGGCAGCTGGGCTGTTCCAGCCGATTCCCCCTCGAGCGCCGGTATCGGCCTGACCCATATGCGCGAACGCGCACAAGCGCTCGGCGGCACCCTCACCGCGGCGTGGACAGACGGGCCGCCAGACGGGCAGCACGCAGACGGGCCGGCAGACGGGCAGCACGCAAACGGGCAGCATGCAGACGGGCCGCCGGCGGACGGGCAGCAGGCAAACGGGCCGCAGACCGGCGAGCCTGGTCGATGCTGGCGGGTACGTGCCACGCTGCCGTTGACGGGATCGGTGCGATGACGGTCCGGGTGCTGCTCGCCGATGATCATGGCGCCATCCGTTCCGGCCTCCGGCTGATGTTGGAGAGCGCCGCAGACATCGAGGTCGTCGGTGAGGCCGCCGACGGCGCCGCCGCCGTGGCCAATACCCGCGCGCTACAGCCCGATGTGGTGCTGATGGACCTGCGCATGCCCGGCACCGACGGCGTCGCTGCCACCGCCCAGATCAGCGCCGAGCACCTGGCCGAAGTGGTGGTCCTGACCACCTACGACCTGGATGACTACGTCGATGGGGCCCTGCGCGCCGGCGCCGCGGGCTTCTTGCTGAAGACTGTCGCCGCACCCGATCTCCTGAACGCAGTCCGCCGGGTGGCCGCCGGTGAAGCAGTCCTCGCCCCGGAGGTCACCCGCCGGCTGCTGACGGCGTTCGCCACCGTGCATCCGCAACAGACCGATGAGGATCCACCCCTCTGGCTGGCACACCTCACGACACGTGAGCGAGAGGTTCTGCGGTGTCTGGCCCGCGGGATGTCCAATGCCGAGATCTGCACCGAGCTGACCATCTCCGCCGCTACCACCAAGACCCACGTCTCGCGTCTGCTGGCGAAGATGGACTGCACCTCCCGAACCCAGGCGGCGATCCTGGCGCGGGAGGCAGGCTTGGCCTCAGCACCCTGAGCACCTGGAGCACCCTGAGCACCCGGGATGCTCAGCCCTGGGTACGCTCCAGCACCAACTCCCGGACCCGCCCGGCGTCGGCCTGCCCGCGGGTGGCCTTCATCACCGCACCGATCACGGCCCCGATCGGGCCCATGTTGCCCGAACGAATCTTCTCGGCGATGTCCGGCTGCTCAGCGAGGGTGGCGTCGATGACCTCCAGGAGCGGACCGTCATCGGAGACCACCTCCAGGCCACGGGCGACCAGCACCTCCTCCGGCTCCCCTTCCCCGGCCAGCACCCCTTCGAGCACCTGGCGGGCGAGCTTGTCATTGATCCGGCCAGCGTCGATCAGGGCCTGCAACTGGCCGATTTGGGGCCCGGTGACCGGCATATCCGCCAACGCCACGCCGTCGTTCTTGGCCCGCCGCGCGAGTTCACCCATCCACCACTTGCGAGCAGCGGTAGGTGCAGCACCCGCAATAACGGTCGCCTCGATCAGATCGACCGCACCAGCGTTGATGACGTCGCGCATCTCCTCATCGGCATAACCCCACTCGGTCTGGAGCCGGCGGCGGCGCACCGACGGCATCTCCGGCAGGCTCGCCCGGATCTGCTCGACCCATTCAGCGTCAGGCTCCAACGGAACCAGGTCCGGCTCGGGGAAGTAGCGGTAGTCATCGGCGTCGGACTTGATCCGCCCCGAGGATGTTGCGCCGGTGTCCTCATGGAAGTGTCGGGTCTCCTGGGTCACCGTCCCGCCGCCGTCGAGCACCGCGGCCTGCCGGGAGACCTCATAACGCACAGCCCGCTCGATGGAACGGAAGGAATTGACGTTCTTAGTCTCGGTGCGGGTGCCCAGTTCATCCTGGGGGCTGGGCCGCAGCGAGAGGTTCACATCGGCGCGCACATTGCCTCGCTCCATCCGGGCCTCGGAGACCTGCAGGGAACGGAAGATATCGCGCAGGGCGCGCACGTAGGCCGACGCCACCTCCGGAGCGCGCTCACCCACCCCGGTGATCGGCCGGGTGACGATCTCTACCAGCGGGATCCCCGCCCGGTTGTAATCCACCAGAGAGTGGGTGGCGCCATGAATGCGCCCGGTCGCTCCACCCACATGGGTGTTCTTACCGGCGTCCTCCTCCATATGCGCACGTTCGATCTGTACCCGCACCACTGTGCCGTCCTCCAGGTCCACGTCCAAGTAGCCGTCGAAGGCGATCGGCACCTCGTGCTGGGAGGTCTGGAAGTTCTTGGGCACATCGGGGTAGAAGTAATTCTTCCGCGCGAAGTGGCAACGCTCGGCGATTTGGCAGTTCAGCGCCAGACCGATCTTCATCGCGTACTCCACCGCGGTACGGTTCAGCACCGGCAGTGCCCCGGGCAGTCCGAGAGAGACCGGGGTGACGGCGGAGTTGGGTTCGGCGCCGAAATGGGCCGGTGCGCCGTCGAACATCTTCGAGGCCGTCCCCAACTCCACGTGCACCTCGATGCCCAAGACCGGGTCGAACCGGGCTACAGCGTCGTCGAAATCGACCAGGGTCTCACTCATCGGGCGACCTCCAGTTCCGGGATCCGAGTAGTCAGTGCGCCACCCCAGGGGCGTGCTGGCGAGCTTCCAGAGCGGCGCCGATGCGGTACAACTGTGCGTCCTGACGCGCCGGGGCGAGCAACTGGAACCCGGCGGGCAGACCGTCCTCGGCCAGACCGGAGGGTAGGGACATACCCGGGATGCCGGCCAGGTTGGCCGGGATAGTGGCGACGTCGTTGAGGTACATCGCCATCGGGTCATCGACCTTCTGACCGAATTCGAACGCGGTGGTCGGCGCCGTCGGGGAGACCAGCACATCGGCACTGGAGAAGGCGGCAGCGAAATCCCGCTGGACCAGCGTGCGCACCCGCTGGGCGTTGCCGTAGTAGGCGTCGTAGTACCCGGCGGACAGCGCGTAGGTGCCCAGGATGATCCGGCGTTTGACCTCATCACCGAACCCTGCGCCCCGGGTGGCGGCCATCACCCGTTCAGCGGTGACCGGCCCTGATTCGGGTTCGACCCGTAGGCCGAAGCGCATACCGTCGAACTTGGCCAGGTTGGAGGACGCCTCCGAGGGCAGGATCAGGTAGTAGGCGGCCAGGGCGGCCTCGAAGCTCGGGCAGGAGACCTCCACGACCTCCGCACCGGCTGCCACCAGTAGGTCCAGGCTCTCGCGGAACCGGTCCTGGACCCCGGACTGATACCCCGCACCACCCAGTTCGCTGATCACCCCGACGCGCAGACCGGACAGGTCACCATCGGCGCCCTGCCGGGCCGCCGCTGTGTACGACGGCGGAGCCTCGGGTAAGGAGGTGGAGTCGCGTGGGTCCGGGCCGCCGATCAGATCGTGCAACATAGCCGAGTCCAGTACGGTCCGTGAGCACGGGCCGGCCTGGTCCAGACTGGAAGCCAGGGCGATCAGGCCGTACCGCGAGACCGAGCCGTAGGTGGGTTTGACCCCGACGGTGCCGGTGACGGCCGCTGGTTGCCGGATCGAACCGCCGGTATCGGTGCCGATCGCCAGCGGGGCTTCGAAGGCCGCGATGGCCGCGGCCGAGCCGCCACCCGAGCCACCGGGGATGCGGGACAGGTCCCAGGGGTTATGGGTGGGGCCGTAACCGGAGTGCTCGGTGGAGGAACCCATCGCGAACTCGTCCATGTTCGTCTTGCCCAGAATCGGCAGGCCGGCTCGGCGCAGACGCTCCACGATCGTGGCGTCATAGGGCGGGATCCATCCCTGCAGCATCCTGGACCCGGCGGTCGTGACCTGTCCCTGAGTGACCACCACGTCCTTGACCGCGATCGGGACCCCGGCCAGCGCCGAGAGCTCCTCGCCCGCCGATCGCCGGGCATCGACGTCGGCGGCGACGGCGAGCGCCTCCGTGGTGTTCACGTTCAGGAAGGCGTGCACATCGGCATCCACTGCCTCGATCCGGTCCAGATGCGCCTGGGTCAGTTCCACACTGGTGATCTCGCCGGCGGCGAGTTGGTCCGCCAATTCGCTGGCGCTCGGGCGGGTGAGGTCACTCATGCGTCCTCCCCGAGGATCTGCGGGACGGCGAACATCGAATCCTCAGCTGCCGGGGCCTGGTCCAGGGCCTGCTCGGGGGTCAGGGTCTCGGTGACGACATCCGGGCGCAGCACATTGCTCAGCGGGATCGGGTGGGACGTGGGGGGCACATCCTCACCGGCAACCTCGGAGACTTTGGCCACTGCGTGCACGATCACGTCCAGCTCACCGGCCAGACGCTCCACTTCGTCGGGGGAAAGGTCGATCCGGGCGAGCGCGGCGAGACGCGCCACCTCTGCAGAATTGAGGGTGGACATGGCCCGGAGTCTACCGAGCGCAGCGGGTGCTGGGCGAACCCCGCTGAGACTGGTCCTCGGGGTTATTCTGACCTCGATGAGCCCATCTGCGACCTCGCCGGAGGAACCTGCGCCGGACGGCGCGGCCGAAGCCGGCGCCGCCGGCCGGGAGCCGACTGCTCGTGCGGTTCGTCGGGAGCGGTTTCGGACGATTCTGGGCGCGCTCACCGTACTCGCCTGCCTCGCTGTTGCCGTGTTCTACGGGCTCAGTGCACCAGACCCTGATCTACATCCGGGCGCGCGGGGCGTAGCCTTGCGGTGGGGGGTGCCGACGCTGTGGGTTCTGCTCGCCGTCACCCTGACCACCTGGACGATGCGCCTACCAGAGAAGCTCACCAGGCTGCTCAGCTACCTGGTCCTGGCCTGCTTCGTGTTCTACATGGTGTTGCGCGCCTGGTGATACCGGCCCCGCCGGCCCGGTCCGGATCGCTCGCCCGTGGGGCCTGGGGCGGGGTGTTGACACAATGATCAGCATCCGGTGGAGCGGCAACCCAATGAAAGAGGAGCGCGATGGGCTGGCAGTTCTGGATCGACCGCGGTGGAACCTTCACCGATGTGGTCGCGCGCGATCCGGATGACCGGGTGCACGCGGTCAAGCTGCTCTCCGAGGACCCCGAGCAGTACGAGGACGCCGCGGTGGCGGCAATCGAGCGGCTGCTGCCCGCCGGGGAGCACGTCGATGCCATCAAGATGGGCACCACACTGGCCACCAACGCGCTGTTGGAACGACGCGGTGAACCCACAGTGCTGGTCATTACCGAGGGTTTCGCCGATGCCCTGCGGATCGGGTACCAGGAGCGCCCGCGGATCTTCGACCGGCAGATCGTGCTTGCCGACCTGCTGCACACCCACACCATCGAGGCCCGCGAACGCCTCGACGCTAGCGGCCAGGTCCTGCAACCTCTGGATACCCGGGCCCTGAGGCAGGACCTGCGCGCGGCCTTCGAGGCGGGTTATCGCAGCGCCGCGATCACCTTCCTGCACGCCTACCGCGAACCTGCCCACGAACAGCAGGCCGCCCAGGTTGCCCGGGAGGTCGGCTTCACCCAGGTCTCGGTCTCCAGTGAGGTCAGTCCGTTGCTGAAGCTCGTGGCCCGGGGGGACACCACCGTGGTCGACGCCTACCTGTCCCCGTTGATCTCCCGGTACGTCGAGAGCATCCGGGACCAGTTGCCCGGGGCCGGCCTGTTGTTCATGCAATCCAACGGCGGTCTCGCTCCGGCGGATGCTTTCCGCGGGAAGGACGCGATCCTGTCCGGACCGGCCGGCGGCATCGTGGGCATGGCCCGCACCGCCGAGGCAGCCGGGCAGCACCAGGTGATCGGCTTCGATATGGGCGGCACCTCCACCGACGTCTCGCACTACGCCGGGGAGTTCGAGCGCCAGTTCGAGACCCAGGTCGCCGGGGTGCGGATGCGGGCACCGATGATGAGCATTCATACCGTGGCCGCCGGGGGCGGGTCGGTCCTGCACTACGACGGCTCGCGCTATCGGGTGGGTCCGGACTCCGCAGGAGCCCACCCGGGCCCGGCCTGCTACCGCCGGGGCGGGCCCCTGACTCTCACCGACGCCAACGTGATGCTCGGCCGGATCCACCCGGAGCACTTCCCGCACGTCTTCGGCGATGGCAGCCAGGCCCTGGACACCGCCATCGCCCGGGAGCGGTTCGCCGACCTCACCGCCCGCATCGACGACGGACGCACCCCAGAGCAGGTGGCCGCCGGGTTCCGGCAGATCGCGGTGGCGAATATGGCCAATGCGATCAAGAAGATCTCCATCCAGCGCGGTTACGACCTCGGCAACTACACCCTGGTCACCTTCGGCGGCGCCGGTGGTCAGCACGCGTGTGCCGTGGCTGATGAACTGGGGATCTCCCGGGTGTTGATCCACCCGCTGGCCGGGGTGCTGTCGGCCTACGGGATGGGCTTGGCCGACGTCAGTGCGATCCGCGAACAGAGCATCGAGGCACCCCTGAGGCCAGACCTGCTCACCGAGGTCGACGCCGTGGTGGGGCAATTGGCCACCCAGGCCCGGCAGGAGCTCACCACAGCGCCACAGGAGCAGGCCACCCGGGCCCACATCCGCTACGCCGGCACCGACACCGCGCTGCTGGTGCCACTGGCATCCGCCGCGCAGATGAAGGAGGCGTTCGAAGCGGCTTACCAGCAGCGGTTCTCCTTTCTGATGCCGGACAAGGACCTGATTCTCGAGGCGGTCTCGGTGGAGCTGATCGCCCCCGCGGGGACCAGCACGAGCCAGGACGTCCACCACGCCGAGCCCCGCCAGGATCGGCAGCAGTGGCAGGACCGGCGGGATCCGCAGGCCACGACGGTGGCGATGTTCAGTGGCGACGCCTGGCACCAGGTGCCACTGCATACCCGGGCAACCCTTCGCGTCGGCCAGGAGGTCGCTGGGCCGGCAATCATCACCGAGGACACCTCCACCACGGTCGTGGAGGCGGGCTGGTCCGCTGCCCTGAGGGCCGACGGCAACCTGGTCCTTACCGCCGAGGCGACCCCCGGGCCGGCGCGGGTGAGCACTCAGCGCGATCCGGTGCGCCTGGAGATCTTCAACAACCTGTTCTCTTCGATCGCCGAGCAGATGGGGGTGCGGTTGCGCGGCAGCGCCCAGTCGGTGAACATCAAGGAGCGGTTGGATTTCTCCTGTGCGATCTTCGACGCTGAGGGCAATCTGATCGCCAATGCCCCGCACATCCCGGTGCACCTGGGGTCGATGGGTGAGAGCATCCGGATCGTCGCCGAGCGGAACGCGAGCCGGATCCGCCCGGGGGACGTCTTTGCCCTCAACGACCCCTACCACGGCGGCACCCACCTACCCGATGTCACCGTGGTGACACCGGTCTTCGTGGCGGGTCAGCTGGAGTTCTTCGTGGCTTCCCGCGGACATCACGCCGAGATCGGGGGCATCACCCCGGGTTCGATGCCCGCCTTCAGCACCCGTCTGGATGAGGAGGGGGTGGTGATCGACAACTGGTTGCTGGCCTCCGGGGGCCGGCTGCGGGAGGCGGAGACGATCGAACTACTCTCCGCCGGGCCGCACCCCAGCCGTAACCCGCAGGCCAATCTGGCTGACCTGCGCGCCCAGATTGCCGCCAATGAACGGGGCGTGCAGGAGCTGGTGGCGATGTGTGAGACCTTTTCCTTGGAAGTGGTCCGGGCCTACATGGGCTACGTCCGGGACAATGCCGCTGAGGCGGTGCGCCGGGTGATCGACACCCTGCCGACGGGCGCCTACCGCTATGAGCTGGACAACGGCGCAGTCATTGCCGTGCAGATCCGCCCCGATCCGGCCACGCGCACCGCGACGATCGACTTCGCCGGCACCTCGGCACAATTGGCGAGCAACTTCAACGCTCCCGCTGCCGTGGCTAAGGCGGCGGTGCTGTACGTATTCCGCACCTTGGTCGCCGATGACATCCC
>Ga0079225_10000973_pt1 | contig 15909 bp, 24 predicted proteins | sample Poulit2012_FD_76344 | JGI IMG/M metagenome (GOLD analysis project Ga0079225, IMG submission 76344) | Agricultural soil microbial communities from Georgia to study Nitrogen management - Poultry litter 2012 | ecosystem: Environmental > Terrestrial > Soil > Agricultural land | place: USA: Georgia... | reverse complement strand
TTTTGATGAATTTCGGTCATTAGGTATTACGATTTTCGCCATTGGTATTATTGTGATGGCAGCATTAACTGCGTTCGGTGGTGAAGAAAACAAACGCTCTTTCCAACGTGGGTTTATAGTTTGTCTTGTTGGAATTGTTGTGTTCTTTCTTGCAAAGCCGATCATTACCTTTATCAGGGATGCACTGTAATATGCGGTGCTGCCTTTTTGAAAAGGAGTTGGAATTTTGGAACAAGAAAGCACTGTATTAAAAAAACAAAGATTAAGAGAAGAAGGAAAAATCGAAATACCAATGGCGATTGACCCTGCCAGGTATTTTATAGGTAATATAAGGTGGAAAGACGTAGTATATACCGCCCCATTCGCTGTTATAACGGTTTTTTCCATTATCATTTTGAATCAATCAGGAAACCTGAATACATCAACATTCCTTTTTTCGTTCTTGCCCCCTATTATGGCATTGACTTTCTTTTGGGTAAAGCACCCGTATAGAAGAAATATCTCTTTTATAACAACAATTTGGTGGCAAATACAGTTTAAGAACTCTAAGAAAATATATGAGTTTACTAAGGAGGAAAATGAAAACATGAGCGAAGATATAAGATCTCAACTTGGTGTATTCAATATAGCTAATGATTGTATAGAAACATTGGATAATCGTCTGATTAAGGTTGTGGAAGTATCAAGCATTAATTTAACTGGATTAAGTGAAAGGGAACGTAATAGAGTTTATTCGAACTATCAAACGTTTTTAAATAATTATCCATACAGCTCTTTCCCTATACAGACTAAACAATTTTCTAAACCCATTAATTTAAACAGTTACCTTGAATGGGTAAGAGATAATGCTGAAAAAGACGAAGATAAATACAAACGAATGTTTGCAGAGAGTTATGTGGAAAAAGTAAATGATATTCAAAAATCAAAAAACATGGTAAGTAAAGCCAGGTATATCATTTTGTCTGCGAATATTAGCAGTAATAAAGAAAGAACTATTGAAAACCTAAACAGGGAATCAGAACAACTTGTATCTGGCATAGAAAATATGTTAAGTGATCGAAATAAATTGACAGCTAATGTTTTAGATAATGATAGTCTATTCCAATATGTTTACGCTTGTATTGATTATGAAAATGCTCAAATAAGACAGAGTTTGAACAGGCAAACCAATATTGATTTACCTTTCACTATGGGAAGAAGTCAATATGATGAAATGCTAAAGGATATTGAAATGACAACAAATTAAATGTCTAATTTGTTTTTAAAAAGGATGATAACATATGCTTTCAAAGATTATTAATAAATTTAAAGGAAAAAAACAAGATGGTATAAATTTTGAGATGACTGTTAGTGATGATAATCAATTAAGAGATAAGATTGCTCCAGATTCAATTGAAATTAAAGAGGATTACGTCAGAAGTGGAAGTAATTTTACACGAACCTTAGTATGTGTTGATTTTGAACCTTTGTTATCACAAGAAGATATTAGCAAACTGTCTGAACTATCGGAAACAATTACGATTGTTCAACATATGGAGATATACGATTCAGGCAAAGTTAGAACAGAATTATCACGGTCAATTGAACAAAATCGAGCTAAACTAAATGAAGAACGCTTATCAGCAAGCGTTAAAGAAGATGCAATTGCACAAATCGAATCGAACCAGATGCTGCTAAGACAATTGATACGACAAAAAGAAAGAATGTTCATGTTTCAGTTACTTGTTCATGTGGTGGCACCTTCAAAAGATGAGCTTGAGCGTGTCACGAATGTTGTTAAAAACTTTTTTGCACCAATTGGGAAACTTATTTTTCCAGTTACCAGGGCAAAAGATGCTTTTGATTCATTTCTCCCTTTAAATAAAAATAAGGTCTATGATCTAACTTATCGCCCCATGAACAGCGAAGCTGTAAGTTTTTTCTTCCCATTTCATGAGAATGAAATATTTAATGATAAGGGTATTATTCAAGGAAAAAATCTTGATACAAACAATATCATTATCGTAAATGATGAAGAATATCTTAATAAACATTCTGTGTATATTGGCACAACAGGAAGTGGTAAGTCTACTGCTATGTTCGCCAATATGATGCGTAAATATATGTTTGGAAATCGAATTATCACAATTGACCCTAAAGGTGAATTTGGTCAGGTATATGAACGGTTAGGTGGCGTGTGGGTAAAGTTTTCTCTTGAAGGTGGATCAATTATTAACCCCTTTGATTTACCTGCCCACGCCTATGATGAACAGAGTGGGGATTTGAAAGCAAAAAACCCTTTATATGATAAGATTTCTACGCTTATAACTATGTTTCAATTGATGTATGCCGACATGGATGACCTAGAGGTGGATGTTTTGTCGGAAGTAATATTAGAACTATACGGAAGAAAAAATATAACTATTGAAACAGATATTTCAAATTTAAATGCAACAGATTTTCCTTTAATGGAAGATTTATATAACCTCTTGGAAGAGAAACGAAAGACTGATGCAGAGCAATATGAAATTTTAAGGAATTTCCATCAAACATTAAGGGCATATGCAGTAGGAACTTACTCAAACGTGTTTAATGGATATACCAATGTTGATGTTAACAGTAAATTAATATCATATGATTTGTTTTCTGTTTATAACAATAAACGATTACAAAAACCACTTTATTTCTTATTATTATCATCACTACGAGATGAAATAATGAACGGTGATTTAGAACCTACACAGCTATATATTGATGAAGCACATATTATTGCTGACCCTAGAGTTACAGTGGCAATGGAATATTTATATGAAATGATGAAAGTAGTCCGATCGTTTAACTGCGGTATTACATCAGCAACACAACAAATTCAAGATTTTCTAAGCGCAAAAGACGAAAACAGAAATTATGGTGATGCAGTTATTGCTTTATCAGTACAACAACTTATTCTCCCAATGCAGCGAAAAGAAGTCATGGTTGTAAATGATGAAATGCACTATGACTTTTCAGAATCTGAAATTGACTTTCTAGAGTTTCAGGAAGTTGAAAAATCAGCAAAGGCAGGAAAGGGCTTTTTGTTCGTTGGTAGCCGAAAGGTCAAAATAGATGTTGAATTAACTGATTTAGAGAAAAAGTTATGGCTAGATAAAGATTATAGTGTATTAGAGCAAAATGTGATATGAGGTTATAAAATGAATGATAATCTTAAAAGAATCGGTGGCGTAATAGCTAGATCATTAATCTCAAAATTATCTTGGCCTATACTTTTAGTAGCTGCGCTTTTAATTATATTAGTAGTTGTTGTGGTTGCTTCAATATTATCAAGCGACATGGGGGAAAGTGGCAAGTTAGGCGGCGGAGGTAAGCAATTATCAGAAAAAGTATTACAGTGGGAAGATGATATTAAAGAATCTATTGTAGAAAATGGTTTAGACCCTGAACATTTACCTGTTTTATTAGCCATTCTTCAACAAGAATCAGGTGGTGATATGATTGCAACAAATGGAGACATTTTTCAATCAAGTGAATCAAAATGTGGTTCAATTGGATGTATCACTGACCCCTTAGAATCAATAGATCAAGCTGTTAAACATTTTAAAAATAATGTAAGCAAAGCAAAAGGAAATACAGAAGTAGCTATTGCATCTTACAACTTTGGTAATGGGTTCGCGGATTGGACACAAAAACATCATAACAATGAATGGTCAAGAGATATAGCTATTGAATTTAGTCAGCACATGATGGATAAAGTACCAGACCCGGAAAATTATACTTGTATTCGGGAGGAAGCAAAAGAATTTGGTGCTTGTTATGGAGACATTCTTTATGTACCAACGATAAAGGCATTTTTACCGAATGAAAATAACCCGGACGAAAAAGTAGATTTTGCAGGAGATTTAGTAATGCCACTAACGCAAGTTATTGTAACAAGTAATTATGGTTATCGACTATCTCCTGGTGATGGGGTAGGCTCAAGCGATCATAAAGGGATTGATTTAGGTTGCACTGGTGGTGTTACACCTATATATTCAGTCGGGGCAGGTCAAGTGATTTACAGCGAATTTAATAAGGGTGGTTATGGAAATTCCGTAATTGTGAAACATGAAGATGGCTTTTATACCCATTATGCTCACATGTCCATGCTAGATGTTGATCAAGAGGATTATGTTCAAGAGGGAACTCAACTTGGTGTTTGCGGAAGTACAGGAGATTCAACAGGTCCACATTTGCATTTTGAAACAAAAAGTGAACAATGGGGAGGTCATATGAATCCTAGAGATTTCTTGGACTTTCCTGCACAACGATAAAAAAAGGGTGAGACTATGAAGAAAATAAACTTTAGTTTAATTTTGCTAGTTTTAACTGTCATTCTCCTTGGTGTTGCAACGTTCAACGGGATAAAGAAGAATGATGCAGAAAAAGCAGTGGTTGATGAACAAAATAAAGTTAAGCAACTCCAGGAAGAAAATGAAAACCTTCAAAACCTTAGTGAAGATGAAAAAGAAAACACATTTGATAATGATATAGAGTGGTTTGTAACAAAAGTTTATACGCTTGAAAATAGAAAAGAACTATATGAGGAAATTAAAGATTCAGCAACGGAAGAAGTTTTAACAGGTTTATTCGGTGATGAACTTCCACCTGACGAGAATCAAGGGAAGGTGGGGAGCATTGACAGAGAGGTAAGTAATATCGACATATTCGGAAAATACAAAGATGATTCCCATTATAAAGCCATTGTAACCTTTGATTTAAAGATGGGCTATGAAGAACAAACAGAGACAGGTTTTACAGTTATAGAAATCAACTTAATTAAAAAAGATGAAACATGGGTGATTGACGAATTTGAGGAATACGCCAAAGGAGGGAGAAAATAAATGAGAAAAAGCAAAGTTATTTTCATAGGTTTGTTTATTTTATTGATAGTATCCGCATGTTCCCAAAGTACCGAGAAAGAAATAATCGGTACTTGGGAAAACACAGATGAAGAGGATGACTGTGATACAAATATGGATGAAAAGATAACATTTAGTGATGATGGAATGGTTGTTGGAATTGAGGGTTTTAAAGATTATAAAATAGAAGAAACAGATAATGACGATTACGATTATGCAATATTAAGTGGAGGTTACGAAGATACAGCGAGATATAGAGTAAATATTACTGACGAAGGACACTTGCAAATTGTTTACGAAGAAGATGATCTTTATGATTTTGATGACGGTATAGCATGTCATATGGAAAAAGTGAATGAGTAAATATGAAAAATATAATATGTGGAATTAGTAATTTTCAAGATAAATTTGTTGATCGATTCTTTGAACAAAAAATAGAAAATGAAAAAAGAAAGTTTGAAAGAAATCATGAGAGACCCATGGAAAATGATGAATTAGAGAAATATAAATTTAAATTATTTACAGTCTATGCCTTGATAGGTGTCGCTCTGGTAGTAACGATACTGTCAATTTTGTAGAAGGTGGCATGAAGAAAGGATGATAACAATTGCTCCGAAAGACTATGATTTTTACCCTTATTGTATCAATAATGTATATTGTTACAATGCAGCCATTAGATGCGTTAGCCGAAGAAGTCGAACCTGATTCTCTTAATCGGGGTGATTCAGAATTAAATAAATCGGGTGAAGATATTCGGGAGGAAATAGATGTTGATTCTCAAGAACTTGATACACATAATTTAAAAGAAATTGAGGATGGGAAAAAGAAGTTCTACAATGCTTATAAAGATGAATTTGATGAAATGGCAGAAACTACACCAGGCGGGCAAGTGTATGTTGATTTAATCAAAAAGTTTGATTATAACAAAGGAAGTTTTGATTGTGGTATGACAAATGTTCTTTGTCATATTACTAACGTTGTTTATGTTGCCGGAACATCAGTTATAAATTTTTTAATGGCTCCAATGGAAAAATTAGCAATTGAACCCGAAAAAATATTGCAGGATGACACATTCAATAAGTTTAAAAGTAACTTTAAAACATTTACTCAATCATTATTAGGGGTGTTTATCCTTTTTCAATTAATGAAAATCTATGTTTTTAGAATGACCAATCATGCTGATACGATTGGTGTTATGAATGAAAAGATAATAAAAATTATAATGGCAGGTGTATTCCTGTTCTCGTACGATTTATTCTTTAAATTTATTCTAACGATACAATATCGAGTGAATTACGGTATTTTCAGTTATGTGAGTAACAGTAATCAGATTTCAAACGATTTAATGTTAAAGTTTCTTTTAACACCAAATGGCTCAATCTTTGTATTGCTGATTATTTTATATGCGGTACTGTTGGCGGTTTTGTTTTTCCAAATGGCTTATACATTCGCTCTGATAGGACTATTTTACACAGTCGGTCCTGTAGCTATTGTGACAATGGTTAATGATGAATATAATATGTTTTCAATGTGGCTTAAAACAATCATAGCGAGATTTTTAACATTAGCTTTGCAAGGTTTAACGGTGATGCTTTCATTCAGTTATGCAAGTTCAATGGATGCTATTTTTTCACAAGACCCTCTAACAAGTGCATTTCAAAAGGTTATATCACTTGCTTTCTTAGTTGTCGGTATTTCATTACCTGGACTACTGAAAGAGTTTGGTAACTCTAGTGGCTCTGGGCGTGGTGCGATTAGTGCTACTCAATCCATGACAAGAGTAATTACAAGACGATAAAGAAAGGAGAATCGAAGTGAGTAAACTAAAAGACGGTTGGCTGAATTTAGTAATAATCGGAGTTGTTATATCTTTAGCAGCTTCATATTTAGTAGTATCTTATGTTTACAAATTTACGGTAGGAAATGAAATGCAGATATTTGATGCATTAAAACAACCAACTAATATATACAACTATGTAATTAATGATGAAAATTTGAAAGTAATAGTTCCTTTTATACCTATTGGTATTCTGGCGGTTTTTTTATATCTTTTAAGGAAAAACTTATTTAATCAACAATACAGTGATGCTCATGATTATGGATTACATGGTACAGCGCACTGGGAAAACCCGGATAAAATTAGGGATGGAAAGGTTCTTGCTGCTCATAAGGAAAGTACCTATAAAAAAGATTTAAAATATAATTTAACACAATTGAAAAATGGTTATATATTAGGGAAAGTACCGAACAGCAATAAATTATTAATAATGGATGAATCGGCAGATGTTAGTAACCAAAACATAGCTGTTATTGGTTCTAGTGGTTCAGCAAAATCACAATCATATGTAATCCCCAACTTAGTAAATGTAAGGGATAAATCAATTATTGTTACTGACCCTAAAGGTGAATTATATAACCTTACAGCTCAACTGAAAAAAGATCAGGGATATAAAATTTATCAAGTAGATTTTATATCGTTTATGCAGTCAAAATATAATCCATTGAGTTATGTTGAAACAACATTACAAGCTCAAAAAGTAGCCAATACAATTATAACTAACTTTGAAGGGGATGGAGGTGGCGATAATGTATTCTTTAAAAATTCAGCCACTAACATGCTTTCAGCGTTAATTATTTATGTTAAATCTGAATTTCCCCCAGAGGAAGCAAACATGGAACAGGTCGTTAATGTTTATACAAAGCATGTTCAGGATGAAGAAACATTTAACGAATGGATAAAAACCATTCCGGAAGATCACCCGGCTAGGGAAATGCTTAATTCTATTATTGATTTAACTGGAAACACTAGAGGTTCTGTTACTTCAACACTTAATAATGGTTTTAATATATTTAAGCTCCCCCAGGTTAAACAGATGACTAGAACAAGCGACTTCCATTTTCAAGATTTTGTTGATGAAAAAGCAATCCTTTATGTGAAGCTATCTATGGAAGATGATACGTTTGCACCTTTAACAAGTGTTTTCTTTAGTCAAATGATAAATATTTATTATGATGTTGCTTCACAAAGTCATGATCAAAAACTAAAAAGAAAAATTGTTTTTATGCTAGATGAATTTGCAAATATCGGTAAAATTGATAACTATTCTCGGACACTAGCAACCTGTCGTTCTCTTGGTTTATCCATGCATACGATTATACAGAATAAGTCACAGTTAGAAAAAAGAAGTATGTACGGTAGTGAGGAAACTAACGATATACTAGGAAACCATGACACGACGATTTTATTAAGGGCTAAACAAGAAGATACCGAAACAACAAAATGGATTAGTGATGCTCTTGGTCAGACAACAAAAGAGGTTAGCAAAGAATCAATATCGGTATCAAGACAAGGGAAAACAGTTTCGACTAATAAGGAACATGTCGAAAGACCATTAATGACCCCGGCAGAAATTGGCTCTCTTGAAAAGCATCAATCCATAGTGATTATTGCAGGACAGAACCCATTGTTTTTAAATAAAGCGATGCAATCAGACATATATCAAGACCTAATTTCAAAAAAAGATAGCACTGGTAATTTCGTTGCAAACTATAACAATAAACGGAGTGAACTTGGTTTTACTTCTCCGGTGATGAAAGAGGAAGTTCATGAAGTTGTTGAAGAACAAAAATTATCAGATTATCAAAAAAGCAAGTCGAAAAAGGTTGAAAATGATACTTCTAAAGGCAGTGGTGTTGAAACACATGAAAGGCTTGTTCAACAAGCCGGATTGACTAATGAGGATATACAAGAAATAAATAATGATGTAGCAGCAACTAACGAGGTTGAAGAATATAAGGAGTTACCTAGTAACATAGATGAAGTGGAGCAAGAAATAGAAAATCAAATTCATCATGGCGAGGAAATTTCGGATGGAAATAACTTTGGTGATTTGATCGAAGGAATGAAATTTTAAGATAATAACAAAAAGGATGATAACAAATGAAAATACTTAATAGGTTCGGTGAAGTACATTACGAAAAGAATGAAGCCATTGTAACAATGCCATTTAACAGGCTATCTCTTGAAGAACCAGAAATATTAGAAGAAAACTATGTTAATAAAATCAAGGAAATTGGTTATCCTGATACTTTTATTTATGCAGATCATTTCAGTTCAATTCGTGACAGACTTCAAATATCATATGATCTTGATGGATGCGTGGACTTTCATCAAATTCATAAATATAAATTAAAAGACATGATACCATTTTTGAAGTCAATGGTTGATCTGGCAAAACAGGATGTAGCAGTTTTATGGCAAAAAGAAAACATGGTTATTGATTTAACAGAACAAAGAGTAAAAGCCTTGATATTAATTTTGAGGGTTTTAAAATCTACAAACAGGATAATGCAGTTGATGGATTAAAGGAATTAATTTTACTTGCTTTAACTAACAAAAAGAGCATCATTGCAAAACCTAAACGTGCTGACTTTATCGAAAAAACAAATGAAGTATATCAATTCAGTGATGATATTCTGGCTTGTAATACAGTTGAAGATATTGATGGAGCTATTCAAGCATATAAACGAGAAGTTGATTATCAAGCATTATTGGATGAACAGGCTAAAGCTGAAAAAAGAGAGAAAAGCAAACTTTTTGCTATAAAGGAAAAACTCACTCCTAAGAAAAAAAAGACTAATCCTGATGAACAAATGAAACAGGCTTTAAAAGAGCAAGCAGGCACGAAAGAAGGTAAAAATAAGTCGTCAGGCAACTTATTAGATAAACTAACTACCCCGACTTCTATGTTGACTATTATTGGTGTTATAGGAGTATTTGGGTTCTTGATTGCAACAACTGATTTAACCACTGGTGCATCATCAGAGGAAGATGAAGTTCAAAAGGAATTATCACAAAAAGAAGATGTGCTTGAAGCATACAGATTGTATATTTCAGGAAATGAAGAAGATATAGATAGAGCATATGCAAAGTTAGATGCAATCGGGTACTCTAATCTTCCAAAGAAAGATCAAGCAACTTTAATTGACTGGTACATTCAGCAAGAACAATATACTAAAGCAATGACATTAGAGCCAGGTAGTGATGTTAAAATAGCTGATACTATCAAGGAGAGTCATAAAGATAATCCAGATGCCATTAAATCGGAACTAGAGACATTGCAAACATCATTTGAAGATAGTGATGTATTAAAATTCGATCTGGCCAACATGGAAGATAATTATCAGGGTATGGTCGAAAGCAGCCACTTAACCAACTTTGATGAAAATAGAGCTAATCTAGCTGTTAAAGCATTTGTACTAACGAATCAAGTTGATGAATTAGATAAACTTATTGATGATTATAAAGAGAATGAAGAAAGTTATGAAATGCTGCAATCACAATATGACAGATATGTTGATCAATATACTTCCGAAAGGGAAGCATTCGAAGAACTGGAAAAACTAAATAAAAAACTTGAATCGAAAGAAAAAGATTTATCTGACGAAAAGGATAAAGATAAAAAGAAAGATTTAAAAAGCGATATTAAGGATATCAAGAAGGATATAGATAAGAAAAAAGAAGAAATTAATAAAATCAAGGAAAAGATTAAAAACGACTAATAATTGTGGTACAATGAAGGTGTTATCATCCTTTCTTGTGATTGTCACAAAAAGGATAGGCGAGCTACTTAGTGGCTCGCCATTTTATTTTGCTATATTTTCTGTGTGTTTGCACGTTGGGTAGTTAGAACAGCCCATGAATGAATTTCCTTGTTTGCTGTATCTAACAGTAAGCGTGCCATTGCAGGAAGGGCATCTTCGAGTTTTGGGTTCAATGGTCTGTCTGATTGTTTCCGGTTTAATATTAGGGCTTATCTTATTTATAAAATCAATGATGTATTGTCAGAACGCAATTTACTTGTTAAACCTGGTACATAGACCCCATCTTTAAAATGATGTTTTTGATTATAGGATTGTAAATTCTGGCTACTTTCTAGTATTAAACAACCACAAGAATTTCTTTATTTCTCTCAAAACAGTTAAACGCCCATACTGTTCTTTTGAAATATCCATCTTCTTCATGAACTTTCATCCTTTTTTATTCGGTAAATAGTGTTTCGGGAAACTTCTGTTTTTAAATGAATATCCATTACGCTCTGGCCGGACTTCAATCTATTTATAATATCATCATAAATAATTTTATCTTGTCCGGTGGCATTAGCATGGTACTTTAACGGTCTACCTTTATATTTTCCCTGTTTTTTAGCAATTTCAATACCTTCACGCTGTGCTTGTCGAATACGTTCTCTTTCTTCATCTACTAACCACGACAGCAATTCAAGAACAATATTAGATATTAACTCCCCAATTCCTTTTACATTCTTGTACTGTCTTGTATCAAGAACTCTCATATTTAAAACGACAATATCAACTTCTTTTTCTTTCGTAAGATATTCCCACTCATTCATGATTTCCTCTTTATTTCTGCCAAAACGTGAGAGATCATGAACTACTAAAACATCATTAAATCTTAATATTGAACGCATTTCGTTATAAATAGAACGGTCTTTGAAGTTTTTCCCTGATTGTTTTTCTTGGTATATTTTATCACACCCGAACTTTTTTATTTCTTGAACTTGTCTACTTAGGTTTTGCTCTTTGGAGCTAACTCTTGCATAACCAATAATCATTTTTCAACATCCTGTCCTAAGTGTAAATGTACCATCTTCAAAACATTCAACAGGTACGAAGTGAAATAAATTCATATAATCAATTCGATCATCTAATTTCTTTGTACTTAAAGCTGTTTCAATATCGTAATAAATTATATCATCATTACTATTACTATGAATTGTATAAATCTCGCCTTTTTTGAATATACCTCTGTCCTGATTGCATCTCATGTAGTAACCCTCTAACTCCATAAATGCACATTTTATGTCGTTTTCATTTACTTGATAAAACCTATGTGTTGGGTGAACGTCTAAGTTAATGTTTATCATTGTACTTTCCCACTCCTTCAATATGATACATAGCTACGATTGCCTGATTTTTTCTCCCAAAATTCATCTTTTATTCCTTTACAACCTTAATTTAATACTGTTTCAGCCATTTGTCTCTTATATAATTTTAAAGTCTTTTATATAATCGTAAGCAATAAAAAATAAAATAAAAATCCCTGTTAACATTAAAAAGGAAAGAATTTTTACATAAATTGATGAATTTAAAGAGAATGCTTTTTTAAATAAAAACACTATTAATGCGACTATTATAATTGCACTAATTATACCTAATCCAATTGCCAAAAATATATTTATTAAATCTCCTACAGCCATTAAAAACCACCATCTCTTTTACTATCTATATAATCAATTCGATCATCTAATTTCTTTGTACTTAAAGCTGTTTCAATATCGTAATAAATTATATCATCATTACTATTGCTATGAATTGGATAAATCTCGCCTTTTTTGAATATACCTCTGTCCTGATTGCATCTCATGTAGTAACCTTTAAAATTCATAAATTCACATTTGAACCCATTTTCAATTTGGTAAAATCCGTATTTGTTATGAACATCAAGATTTAATGTTAATTCATTCATTTGTTCTCGCTCCTTTTAAACTTCAACAGCATTACCTTTTTCATCATAAATTGATAGTTTATCAAATTGTATTAATTGGCGAATATAGAACCAATCAAAACCATAATAGCACCTATGGCTATCATGTAACGATATGTTTTTTTAATTCTTTTCGTTTTGTCGTCTTTTTTTGTTGTGTCTGTAAATGTAAATATTACTGGACCGACAATAACCCCTAGTGCGCCAATAATTATCATTGCTCTAAAAAACATCATTTTAAATTCTCCTTTTTAATCAAATTTGATTTTTCTTTTTAAAAATTGAACAACCCATAAAGAACACTTTGAATACAGTCTACTCCCGGTTTCTCATAAGTTCAATATAACTACACTCCAATTGAACAATAACCTAAAAGGTACACAATTAGTTCTCGCTGTCACATAAACTATGTGTGTCTGGAACACTTAAAGTAGCATTATAAAAACCTTTATAAAAAAATGGTTCATTATTATTTTTATTATTTTTTATATCTTCCTCTAACACTTTACCTGTGAGTGTGAATTTATTGCTATTATGCGTACATTTTATCTCTGTGTCGATACCATCTTTTAAATAACCATTCATCTGTTCAACATATATTTTTTTGTTAACTTTAAAACTAACCTCTTCGTCATAATCTATATTATAGTTTTTATTAGTTCTGTTTGATAACACATCAACTTTTTCAAGTGAGTTTCTAGGTACTTCTATTGTTGTATCAGGTAATTCATTCAGGTAATCATTAAAGTTATTGGTTACTTTTTTATTAACGTAATCCTCAGCAAATGGCACAGAAAATAAAGCCAATCCCGCAATAGCAATTGCAGTTATTAAAGACATTTCCTTGGCAAGTTCTTCTGCTTTACACTTACTTTCTAAAAAACTCCCGATCATGAATACGATTGGCACTAATGCAAAACCAATCATTATGATAATTGCAGAAAATAATAATCTATTGTTTAAGATAATATTTTCTAATGTGTTTAAATCTAAAATATCCACAATTAATATATAACCTCCTTAAATACACTGAATATCTTAGTACACTTGATATAGATTGAGTAATCAATGAAGTAAAAACGATTTCAATATATTTCAACGTATTTTTCGTTTTATTCTTGTTTGTCTTGTTTATCTAAGCAGTCATGGAAATTAAATTCACCATTATTTAAACCTCCATCATCTGTAACTATTCCACATACAGCACATTTATTATAAGCTTCATTAAACATTAAATAACTCCTTTTATTTTTCTGACTTGTTTTTAAGTAGGTATTGATCGAAAGCTTCATTCATAATATCACGCATTTCTTTTCCGGTCTTTGCAGATAATAACTTTAGTTCTCGGTGTCTGTCTGCCGATATTTTGACGTGTTTGTCATTTTCTTCTTTTCTCATAGTGAACTCCTTTTATTTTATATTTATTTTGTTTAAGCTATTACCTATAATAAAAGATAGAACAATACTAGCAAAACTAATGATCATGGCTGTACCTATACCCTTATGTGTTATAGATGTTATATCTATAAAGGGAATCACTGTTAATTCTGATGAAACGACTTGTAGCATTGCATCAAGTGAAATCATAGCGCTTAATAACCCTGTTAAAATAGCAATCACAAAACTAATTGTTAATGTAACTTTTAATGCTTTCATATTGAACACTCCTTTGGTCTTTTAATTAGTAGTTTTTTTCATAAACATTTTCTTTTTCTCTGATTGTTCCATACGTTCAAGATACATATTTAAAAAGTTATTTGTAACCTTTTGAGGAAAGTACCCTAAACGGTCTTTGATAATATTTTCTATTACCCACACTTTACGGGTAGCTGATTCATATTCATCATAAGTATAATTTTCAAGAGATTCTATTTCATTATTCATTCCCTGCTGTTCTTCTGCTTGGTGTCGCAAGAGCCTTAATTTATATACTTCTGCTCTGATTGATCGAGCTTCACGTAATAAACATAGTAAATGAATGGTTTCTAGTTTCATTAATTCTTTGGTACTTTTATATACTTCTGTGCGATCAGGATAACCCAAAAATTTCTTTGCTTGATTTAAACGTTTACCATCTTGCATTATGTGCTTATCATCTAATTCCATCTGACAAAAGTTACAATACTTATCATTGATATCACTAGCACAAAAGCCACATGTATTCATTAATTATCACTCCTATACTAAAGTCAAAACATTAAATTAAATTAGAAAATAACTTTTTTATTTGCTGTCCAATCTTGAATAGTACATACATTACATTAAAAACAATAACTGCAAGGAACTGAAAAGCTAAAGGAAAAAAAGTAAATTGACCAACAAACCAACCCGCTACCAAAATCAAAATAGACCATTTGAACATATAAATAATCATTTACATCACCCTTTTTTTATATTACGAGAGGAAATACCTCTCGTTATGTAGGTTTATTCCTCCTTTTTTCATGTTCATGATCTAAACAATCATGGCATGTAAACTGTTCATTTTTTAGACCGCCATCATCTGCCAACCTTCCACATAAAGAGCAATTTTGATAATTACCTATCATATAATCACATCCTTTTTATATTACAATTTTTGTTAGAAAATTTGCTATATCATCCAATTATATATTTATTGTAACATTTTTCAGTTAACCAGTAAACCAGTCAACCAACGAATGCAGTAATACTCAACAAGGCATTAAAATCATTGTGTACTTATTGTTATAATAAGGTTTATCGTATTTTTCACTTAATGCCATAAAAGTAGGCAAGATATATATTCTAGTTGGTTCAACGCCGTTAGAAAATCTATGATATTCGATTTCTCCTTTTACATCTGCATTATCCATTGTTTCTTGAAAACTCCAACCTTTATTTTTTAAAATAAAATCATCAATAATTATTTTCATTTTATCAATCCTTTCAAAATTATAATGGACAGTTAGCACAGTTTTCTAATAAACATTGAGCACATGGCAAGATCGTAACATTGCAACCGGGGCAAGGTTGAGCTTCAAATAAACTTTGAAGCTCAACTTCATGCTCACAGTGAGGACACCATTCCGTAACTGTATTGTTAATCAATTAGAACCCTCCTGATTTTCTACCTGTATTTCCCACAGTAAAGCATTTCTTTGTTCATCTATATATTCAATCAAAGATTCATGTTGCCTTATAACTTCTTTAATCTCTGGTACGGTCTTATCTGTTTTAATAGGTTTACCGTTTTTAACATCTTCCAGTAGCTTGTAACCTTTTCTAACAGTTTTTTCATGGTCTCTAATTTCTTTTAACATGCCTTTGACAGCCATTTTTTTAGTTCTTTCATCTTTTACTTTTCCTCTCTTTATTATTTTTTTATTAGAACATCCGAGTAGGATTTCCGAAAGGGATTATTTTTCCCATTTGCTAAGTAGAACGTTAAACACCTGCAAAAAAATGTCAATGAATCGTGGAATACCGCAACGCAGTGAAGGATATGCCGCG
>Ga0079225_10000972_pt1 | contig 15916 bp, 12 predicted proteins | sample Poulit2012_FD_76344 | JGI IMG/M metagenome (GOLD analysis project Ga0079225, IMG submission 76344) | Agricultural soil microbial communities from Georgia to study Nitrogen management - Poultry litter 2012 | ecosystem: Environmental > Terrestrial > Soil > Agricultural land | place: USA: Georgia... | reverse complement strand
ACAATAAATATCACTTGGAAGATATTATGACTAAAGACTGTTTTAAACCCGTCTAATATACCAACAAATGCTACATCTTTAAAATCCTTCAAAGAGCTATAGTCAAATTTTTCAAAAGTTGGTATGTTTTGTCCTGTTATTTTAAATCCATAATTTAATATTAATCCAATTATAGTCGTAACTACAATTGAAATTATAAAACTAAATTTATTTATTTTAGTTTTTGATACATGAATTATAACAATAACAAATATACTAATAAGAGCTAATATTACTTCTGGATTAGAAAAATCACCTAATGATAAGCCATTATTACTAACATTTATAATACCAGAGTTCGTTAATCCTACTGAAGCAATGAAAAATCCTATTCCAACCGCAATAGCCGCTTTTAAACTATTAGGAATAGATTTTATTAACATCGATCTTATCTTAGTAAATGATAATAATAAAAACACAACTCCTGCAATAAATGATAATGCTAGCGCTTCTTGCCAAGTATAACTCATTTGCACTATAATAACATTTACAAAAAATGCATTTATTCCCATCCCAGGTGCTAATGAAATAGGCAAGTTAGCTAAAAGCCCCATCAATAAGGTTGCTATAACTGCAGACACTGCTGTAGCGATAAATACTGCACCATATGGTACTCCAACTGCGCCTACCAATAAACCAGAAACTATAAGTGGATTTACTACCAAAATATAGCTCATTGCTAAGAATGTGACAATTCCACCGTAAGTTTCGGTTTTAAAATTTGTCCCACGTTCTTCAAACTTAAAAAAATCAGAAATTTTTTTAAACATTTTTTCTCCTCTTATTATTTTGTTACCCAATAAATAAAAGACCTAAGATATATCAATATATCCTAGGCCTTTAATTACACATAAAAATATGTAATCGTAGTCACACAATTTACGGTAGTGTGGTAGAAACTTAGTCTCCATATTAGACTGGATATACGATTTATTGAATACACACCTATTATATCAATTATAAATAATAAATAAAGGGTGTGAAAACATTTTCATTGCATTTTCTTATTTTGTTATAATAATCACTTATGATATAATATTGTTAGTGAAAAATTTCCGAATCTAAATAATGAGTGGGGGAACCAATTTTTGGGGTGAATCTTTTTGAAGGGCAAATTTGGATGTCCTAACCCGTCAGCTAACCTCATAGGAGTATCCAATCGTCTTTCATAGGCGTTTTTTTAACATTATAACTATTTAGGAGGATTTTATGAACATTATTTTAATTTTATCATTATTCATTGGTTTAGGATTTATTTTCGGTAAATTAGCTATTAAAATTAATCTACCATCAGTATCTGGTTATTTAATCGCTGGATTGCTAATTAGTGTCTTCGACATGTTTGTTCCAATAAACTTAGAAAGTAATTTAGATGTTTTCAATATTTTGAGTCAAATAACATTATCCTTTATCGCTTTTGGTATAGGTAGTGAATTTTTATTTTCTAAATTGAAACAATCTGGAAAAAAAGTATTTATTATAACTGTGTTTGAAGTTATCGGAGCCATTATTGTTGTGTTTATAGCAATGTATTTTTTAGCTCCAGTAGCTTTTAGTAATTTTTCAAGTAAAGAAAGATTATCTTTTAGTTTAGTCATCGCTACTATGTCAGCTGCAACAGCGCCAGCAGCAACAATATTAGTTATAAGACAGTTTAGAGCGAAAGGTCCAGTTACTGACACTATATTACCAGTTGCAGCTTTAGATGACGTTTTAGGAATTATTGCTTTTGGTTTAATTTTGCCGATTGCTAGAATTTTAACTCCTATCGATCCTAATAACGTTATTAAACTAACCTTTTGGAATATTATTAAAGGACCTTTAATTGAAGTTTTTGGTTCGATATTACTTGGTGTCGTTTTAGGGTTTTTATTATCAATTTTTACTAACGAGCATGACGCGAAGGATGAAATCCAAGTTAAAACAATTTTCTTTGTATTACTTGGTTTAGGATTTTCAAAGTTATTAAATTTATCCCCACTTTTAGTAAATATTGCTGTTGGTACGATGTTAGTAAATTTAAGAGAATTTTCAGATCGATCATTTAGAATTATCGGAAACTTCGTTCCAGTGTTTTATATACTATTCTTTGCGATAGCAGGAGCAACTTTAGACTTAAAAATTCTTTTATCAGTTGGTTTGATTGGAATTGTTTATGTATTAGCAAGGGCAATAGGAAAAATTGGCGGAGCTTATTTTGGAAGTAGCATCTCTAATGCAGATCCAAATGTAAAAAAATATTTAGGACTAGCTTTACTCCCTCAAGGAGGTATTTCAATCGGACTTAGTTTGCTTGTAAATCAATATTTAGCAACAAATGTTAGCGAAAAAATAATAACAATCATTTTATTCAGTATTTTAATTTATGAGTCAATGGGGCCAATATTTGCTAAAATAGCCTTATCAAAAGCTGATGAGTTATATAAATTAGAATATAGTGAAATTGAAACCGACACATTATAATAACAAATCTTAATATTATTAATTAAAGAAGGACTCAAAGTATTTAACTATTACTTTGAGTCCTTTTTATTTAAGGATTTATTTGTATTATAATTCTTTAAGAGCACTAATCATATCAATTTTTTTTGATTTTAAAATGCATTATAATTTCAACAATTATTGTCATAATAATTGTTAGTAATATTGAACTTACAAATGAATACCATCCAAAATTTCTTCCTAACATTGTATTAGGTTCATCAACACTTAAAATTACAAATCTTTGCAATGCTATACCAATAGGTACTCCTAATATTATTCCAATACCAGTCATAATATTAATTTCTCTAAATATATAAGAAGACACTTCATAATTTGTATAACCTAAAACCTTTAAAGTGGAAAGTTCTTTATCTCTTTCACTTATATTTACATTCATTAAATTATATATAATAATTACTTGTAAAAATATTGCAGCTAAAACTATTACTATCGCTAGCAATTTGACTTGATTTAGCTGTCTGTTTTTTTCTTGAGTTTGTTCATTTAAATCAATATGGTTATTATAAGAACTAAACTCTTTAATTTTACTTAGATTTATGTCTTGGTTTTTAATTAATACTTTATAACTCAAATCTTTTGAGTTTAGTGTATTATAAAAATCTTTAGTCATATAAATAAAGTTTTCCATATAATTTTCTGTTATTCCTGTAATTAAAACTTCATTATCTTCATCTATTTTAAACTTATCGTTAATATCTTTTTCTAAATAATAAGAAATTTGTTCTGTTATTATAATACCATTATTAGTTAATTTTTCATTATCCTTTTCTTTTCGTCCCTTTAAGGTTATAAAATCGTTGATATCTCCATCAATTATTTTAACTGTAATAAAAAAGTTTTCATTTGTTCTTTTAGTCTTTAATAACTTACCATACTCTAAAACCTTTAAATATTTTATGTCATTATCTGTTAAGTAATTAAAAAGATCAGTTTCTTCATAATCTTTTAAAATCAATTCATAATCATATTTAAATATCTCTTCATATTGCTTTATAGTTATAGCATCAACTGCACTAGTTAAACTAATACCCGTAAAAACTAATGCTAAAGATCCCATTACTCCTAATACAGCCATTATAAAATGTTTTGGATACCTAAATAAATTTCTTAAAGTAGATTTATATTTAAATTTTAATCTTTTCCAAATGAAATTTATTTTTTCTAAAATTATTCTTTTACCAAACTTTGGTGCTCTAGGCATTAATAATTCACTTGATGTTTGATTTAAAGTTTTTCTTACTGAAAATATTGATACAATCAAAATACTAAATATAATTACCAATATATATATCATGTTTGACAATGAGTATATATCTAAGTTTAAAGGAGCAACATAAAAAACTGTCTCAAATGCATTTTTAATAATTGAAGGTATTAATCTAAATCCCGCTGCATACCCTAATGTTGTTCCTAATAACCCAATAATAAGTGCATAAAACATATACTTAAAATAAATACTTGACTTGCTATATCCTATTGATCTAAGTATTCCGACTTGCTGTCTTTCTTCTTCAATCATTCTACTCATTGTGGTTAAAACTACTAATGCTGAAACTAAAAGAAAAAATATTGGAAAAATACTAGTTATTTGGTCTACAGTATTTATTAAACTTTTAAATGTTTGAAAACTAATGTTAGAATTTCTATCTAAAATGAAAACATTTAAATCTTTTAACATCTCATCTGTTATATAAGGATATTTATCTTTAATATTTTGCTTTCTATCATTTAATATTAACTCTAAAACATCATCTTCTAAATAAGTAGTTTTCTTTTCTAAGGAGTTAATATATTTCTTACTAAATTGATCACTTATATTCCTTTTATCGAATGTAATAAATATATTTGAAAAATAGTTTAAATTATCTTCATTTTTGTATGCAATTAATTCATACGTTTTATTATCTATCAAACTTTTTTCAGCTTCCTTGTTGTAATATAACATATTATCAGCAATAGCTACTATCTTATATTCTTCATTATTTATTTCTAAATAATTTCCTAATTCTACATCTATTAAATAATAACTTGATTTTTCAACTATAATTTCATTTTGCTTAATTTTATTAATGTCAAAATTTGAAACACTTTCAATTATTTCAAATTTATTTATATTATTTTTGAAATTATAAGTATAAATTAAAGAATTATATTTATTGCTTGAATTATATTTTACTGTTGTTTCTAATAGGTTGAATGGTTCTATTTCTAAAAACTCATTAGTATCTTCAATTATGTTTATACTGTTGCTAGTAAAGGCAATATCCTCTAGTAAATCTGAACCTGGAAACATTAAATTTATGTCGTAAGTATTTTGCTTATTGTATTTTTCAGTCATTGTACTTCTAATATTCGGCCCAGTTACTAATAAACCAGTAATTACTGCAGTAGATAAAAATACAATACTAAGCATAGATAAAAAGCGGTTAAAAGATTTTCTTATTGTTTTAAAATTGCTCTTCCAAAACGCTTTTTTCACCATTCAATCTCCTCAATTCTTTTTGGATTAGTATTAATCTCATTTGATAATACTTCTCCGTTTCTTATTGTTATGACTCTATCGGCCATATCTTTTAATGCTTGGTTATGAGTTACAACAATTACAGTTTTATTATGCTTTTTACTAGTTTCATATAATAATGATAATATTTTTTTTCCTGTTTCATAATCTAACGCTCCAGTTGGTTCATCACACAATAATAGTTTAGGATTTTTAGCTATTGCTCTAGCAATAGAGACTCTTTGTTGTTCTCCACCAGATAGTTGAGCAGGAAAGTTATCTTTTCTATTTGCTAAACCAACATCTTCCATTACTTTGTCAATATTTAAATGGTTTTTTGTAATTTCAACTGCTATTTCAACATTTTCTCTTGCAGTTAAGTTAGGCATTAAATTATAAAATTGAAATACAATACCAACATCTTCCCTTCGATAAAATGTTAACTCTTTTTCATTATATTTGCTAATGTCTTTATTGCTAATAAATATTTTTCCATCAGTGGTATGTTCCATACCTCCTAGTAAATTTAGTAAAGTAGTTTTACCGGCTCCAGATGGCCCTAAAATCACACAAAACTCCCCTTGTTCAATTTCAAAATTCAAATTATTATTAGCGAGTATTTCAGTTTCACCCACTATATATTTTTTTGTTAAATTTTCAACTTTAATCATTTGGTTACCTCCTTCATTATAATAGTTATTTCTTCTAACAACTTCGTTAGTTGCAAAATTTTATCTTCTCCCATTTGTTTTTGGAAATAATTAAATAAATTTAATATTTCTAATTCTTTCTCTTTAATAAATTCTCTACCTTCTTTTTTTAATATCAAATTTAACTTTCTTTTATCTTTCAAATCTCTATGCGTTTCTATCATATTTTTATGTTTCAATGATCTAATAATACTGCTCATTCTAGCTTTAGTAATGTCTAATTTTTCACTTATCTTACTTGGTTGGTTTTCTTGACCAATATAAAGTGAAAAAAGAACTGCTTGTTCTCCTTCTAAAAATCTGATGAAATATTTAATTATTTCTAAATTATATATTCCTAATAATGAATTCGTAAATCTCTTATTTATTCCCATAGTACCTCCTTAGTTAACAGTGTTAACTATATTATAAGTTACAATTAGTAATTAAGCAACAAAAAAACCTTAAATTTTAAGGTTTTTCATGATAACACATATTTAATCTATATGTAATATTCAAATTTAATTTTTTTGCGAAATTATAAGCTTCTTTAATCGCCCAATCATTTAAAGCATCTACACTATGTGAATCACCAGTTATAATAACTTTTGCATCTTCTTCTTTAACCATTTTGAAAAACTCTTCTCTTGGGTATCTAAACTTATTATAGTCTAAGTTAGGGTTATTATCTTCATTTTTAGATCTTCTAATTCCATTTGCATTTAACTCTAACGGTATATTTAACGATTTTGCAGTTTTTATAACATCTCTTAGTTCTTCATACATTTCTTTTGTTGGTTTTTTTATATTAAAAAAACATAAATCTGGATGGCATAACATATTAAAATAGTTCGATTTCAAACCTTCTATTATAGTTTTAGCATATATTTTAACATCTTCAATACTATTTAAGCTATAAGTTGATTTATATTTTCCATCTTTAATTATATAGTGTTGTCCTAAAATTAAATAATCAACTTCTTTTAAGTAATTTTCATAAACGTTAATATGTGAGAAATACTCTATTTCCATTCCCTTATAAAATTTGATATTATTTTTTTTTGCAAAAATCAAAGCTTCATCTAATAATTTATGATATGTTTGATAATCTTCTTCTTTTAACCTGGAATTTCTATTTCTTAAATTAGCCATTGGCGCATGCTCTGAAATGCCGATTTCTTTAAAATTATGATTAATCGCTTCTTTCACATAGTCAATTGGCTTTCCTCCAGCATGACCACATAAATATGTGTGTGAGTGATAATTAGAATCGTGTTTTTTGTACATTGTCAATCCTTTCTACTTTCAATATATCTATTTTACCAAAAAAAACACTATAAAAAAAGTCTAGAATTTCTAGACTTATTCTATAATAATTTCTACTTCTTCTATTTCTTCATTAATAATGATATTATTTTCATTAACTAAATCTAAATAAAATGCTGTTTCGGCTGCTTTTATGTATGGAATTAAAAATACTAATCCAATTCCAAGTGTTAAAATAGAAAGCAAATACCAACCAATAAAAGACAAGTGTAAAATAAATAGACGTAATTTATTTCCATTCATCATTTTTTGGCTTTCTTTAATTGCTTCATTTGCTGTTAAATCTGGATTATCTACTAAAATATAATCAGTCATAGCATATGAAAATGTCTTTATAATTCCAGGTATAACAAACAATAATGACCATAGAAATATAAATACCATCTTTAATAAATAAGTTGTTAGTGTATTAACAAAATTCTTTTTAAATGGTTCTAACATATTTTCAAATTGAAATTCCTTTTTTCTGTACACATTTAAATTCATAAGTGCTTGTGAAACTAGTAATGTTCCAATTAAAAATATTGATAAGAAGTTTGATACACCAACTATTAATATTATTAATAGATTTACTAAAAACAAGTTCCAGTAGTTGTCATTTTTTAAAGTCTCCCAAGCTTTTTCTTTTAATTCTTTTGAATTTTTCATCATTTATTCCTCCATTTTTAAATGATTGTGAATTATTGGTATTGTAACAATACCATTTAACATTATTAATAATACTAATATTGTTAATCCCCCAATTGTTAATGCCATGTAAAATGAAAATATTAACGGTATCATTAATAAGAACATTACAATATAAGATGTTATAAAAGTTACTTTCTTTATAAGATTATTATTAAAATCCTTTACAATAAATGCAATAATTCCAAATAACGATGTTATTGAAAATAAGAATGACGCACCTGGCAAAATAATTGTAGTAACTATTGTAAGTATTACATTTATTATTATACCAATTAAAAGTGAATTATTGTAATGTTTTTCGTTTTTTAGTTTAAAACCAAGAAAGATTGTAACAAAAGTTAAGAAAATAAAAGCAATCGGATCTATTTCTTTAATTCTTACGTATGTAATGCTAAATTCTGTTTTACCTAGGTATGCTATTATCATTGTAAAAATATATGTGAATAATAATATGGAAAACATTAATATCGAACCTTTTAAGAAGGTTTCTTTTATATTTTTAATATCATTGTATTTAACAACAAATAACAAAATTGTTGCAATAAGAAGTAATACAGCTAAAAATATAGCAGCAGTTTGTGTGTAAGTTATTAATATATTTTTAAATAAAGTAAAAAACACTTGGTCGTTTTCAGCATCAAAATAGTCGTTTTTGACATACTTATCGTTATTTATAAACTCTCTTATAATAGGCTCGGTTTGTGTTCCCATATGTTGTATAGTAGACAGATCGATATTTTCATAAGAGTCCAGTGGTGAATGATAATAATCCAATCCTGCTAGGTTAGCAAAATTCATACCCGGAATTCCTTTTTCAACAAACGGGGTAAAATCTGTAAAGTTTGGCATAACACTATATACAGCGGTTGCCATTGAATATGATACAGGTAATTTAGCATGTTTGTATAAGTCTATTACCTTTTTATTGTTGTTAGATGTTTCAAACATATATGCTGGACCATATTGTCCTCTTGATTCGTAATTTATTAAAAATTTTGTGTTATTCATTATTTCATTTTCAGTTGTAGCCATATGAGCACCAAAAAGACCTACTTCTTCAGCATCAGTAAAAAGAAAATAAATACTATTTTCAGGAGTTTCATCTTTTAACAAATAAGCAAATTCTAATAATGTTGCAACTCCATACCCATCATCCATTGCACCATAAGATCTTCCTTGTTCACCAAGTCTTCCAGCATGACCTCTAGAATCATAATGTGCCATTAATAAAATACCTTCTACATTTTTTCCTGGAATAACTCCCATAATATTTTCTATTGGATATTTTACTTTATCAATACTTCTATCTGGTATTACTCCTAATAAATCATCGACACTGTATTGGTATGTTTTAACATTTTCTTGTTTTAAATAATTTATTAAATTATTTTTAATATATACCCTTACCTCGTCTAATTCATCTCTGTCATAATATGAATGTGGCTTTCTTGATATTTCTTTAATATGTTCTTGTGCTCTTACAGCACTAAACTTGTTATCTACATCACTATTTATTGGTCTTGGAGTGTCTAATACAAACATAGATAACAACACTCCAATTAGTATGAATATAAATACAACTCTTTTAGTTTTTATATAATTTATCATTATTATCCTTCTTTCATTATTCTCTTCTACAATTTTATCACAAAAGCTTTGATATACAAAGTAAAATAAAAAAGAAAAAGGAACAAAATAGTTCCTTTAAATTATAATTTTTTATAAACTTCTCTAGCTAACATAACTTCTTCATTCGTTGGAATAACAAAAACTTTAACTTTAGAATCTTTAGTTGAGATTAATGATTCTTTACCTCTAATTTTATTTAATTCAGGATCAAGCTTAACTCCTAATACACTAACATAATCAATAATCATTTCTCTTACTTCAATTGCATTTTCTCCTATACCTGCAGTAAATGCAATAGCATCTAATCCTTTTAATCTTACGTAATAACTACCTATGTAGTCAGCAATTCTTTTTGCTTGAATTTTTAAAGCTAATTTCGCTCTATTATTCCCTTCATCCATAGCTTTCATAACATCTCTTGAATCATTAGATATACCTGAAACACCTAAATATCCAGATTTTTTGTTTAAAATATCTAATAGTTCTTCTAAAGATTTGTCTTCTCTTTCTTGAACCAATCCAAGTATCGCTGGGTCTATATTACCTGTTCTAGTCCCCATTGGAACTCCTTCAAGAGGAGTCAATCCCATTGATGTATCTACACTTTTTCCAGAATCAACAGCAGTTATTGAGACACCATTACCAATGTGGCATACGATAATTTTCGCATCTTCTTTTCCTAGCATATCAGCCGCTCTTTCTGAAACATACTGATGACTTGTACCATGGAAACCATATTTTCTAACACCATAGTTTTCATACCATTCATATGGTGTTGCATATAAATATGCATCTTCTTCCATAGTTTGATGGAAAGTTGTGTCAAAAATTGCTAATTGCAATACATTAGGTAAAACCTTTTTAAAGGCTTTAATACCAATTAAGTTTGGTGGGTTATGAAGTGGTGCTAAACTGGATAAACTATCTATTGCAGCAACCGTAACTTTGTTAATAACAGCACTTTCTTTAAATACTTCACCACCTTGAACTACTCTATGTCCAACTCCATCAATCTCATCTAGAGATTTAATTATTTCTTTTTTCACTAAATTTTCTAATAATAAATTAACAGCCTCACTGTGATTTTTTATCGGTAATGTTTTTTCTACCTTTGTCCCATTCACACTGATTGAAAATCCTGCATCATCACTTCCAATTCTATCAAAAACTCCGTTAGTAATTACTTTTTCACTTGGCATTTCAAGTAATTGGAATTTTAATGATGAGCTTCCAGCGTTAATTGCCATAATTTTCATAATAATACCTCTTTCTTAATTATCTCTTATTATTTTAATATAAATAGTTGTAAATTGCAATAAATTGAAGTATAGTTCCTATTGCGGTAAATATATGCCATATAAAATGAAAATATTTAATTTGTGGCAGTGCATAAAATATCACACCTAATGAATAGGCAACTCCTCCAAAAAGTATTAAATAAAATGCAGTTTCATTATATTTATACAAATCACCTACAAAGATTAATGCACTCCATCCCATTAATAAAAATAAAAATACATGCAATTTTGAATATCTATTTATCCAAACTGATTTAAATACAATACCAACTGATATTAATATCCATTGAATTACAAATAAGGTAATTCCTTTTTCCATCCATTGTATATTGTTAAATATTGGTGTTTGTAGAGCAGGAAGTAATAATAGTGCTGGAGCAAATGTTCCACCTATTAAAACATAAATAGATAAATGATCCATTCTTTTAAAGACATTTTTTGCAGTACCACCATACTTCATTGAATGATATATTGTACTCATTGTATAAAGCATTATAATACTTATACCAAACACAAAAGCACTTAAATATTCTTTTCTTGTATTGCTTTTAATTATTAACAATATTAAAGATACTATTCCAAAAACAGCCATAATTCCATGGCTAATCGAGTTCGCTATTTCTTCTCCTAATGTTTGTTTGCTTTTATTTGTCATTTTATCACTTATAATTATTTAAGTAATCCTTTCCTTTTAAAGATTCTGGTTCGAAAATTTCTAAACCCTTAAAATTGTTTTGTCGCATCGCTTCAAAAGCTACAACAGATACTGCGTTTGAAAGATTTATACTTCTTACGTTCTCTGTTGTAGGTATTCTAAAACAATTATTAATATTTTCATACAATAGTTTTCTATCTATACCATAAGATTCACTGCCAAATATTATATATATAGGTTCATTTTCAAATTTAAAACTTATATTAGAATACGTTTTTTTGCCATACCTTGTAAGATAGTAATACTTACCTACATTTTTTTGTTTAAACTCATCAAAATTCTCATATATAACATAATCAATTTTATCATAATAATCTACTGCACTTCTTTTTAATTTCTTTTCATCTATATTAAATCCTAATGGTTTAATTAAATGTAGTTTCATATTTAAAGCGACACATGTCCTCATTATATTGCCAGTATTTTGTGGTATTTCTGGGTTATATAATACTATATTAATATTATTTACCATTTCCATTACCATTGTTTGAACGATATTTTTCTATTAAATCTCTTTTCAAATCCCAAAGTTTTTGCGATTGATCGACATAATATTGATGTGGTTTTTCTAATCTTTTTACTTCATCCCACAACGTTTCCATTTGTTCTTTGTGATATTTTCTAATCTCTTCTAGACTAGGTTTTTCATAAACTAACTTCCCTTTAACAAATATAGGCTCAAGCAATTTCTTTACTGTGAAATTTCTTGCTGTTTTTCTCTTATACGGATGTTCTGGATCAAATAACACATATGGCTTTGATTCATCTATTTCTTCATCAAATAACGTTAATACATCAGCCATTGCTTTGCAGTTTTCATCAAAAAATCTATAAACTTGCTTAAACCCTGGTGTGGTTGTTTTTGTAACATTTTCACTTAATTTTATTTTAGGTATGAGTTTATCATTTTCTGTAATAGCGGCTAATTTAAATACTCCACCAAAAACAGCCTCACTCCTTGCGGTTACCATTCTTTCGCCACCTCCAAAAGAATCTATTTTTGCTCCTTGATGAATTAACTCTTTTATTAAATACTCATCCAGTGAATTAGAAGCGATTATTTGTGTTTTATGCATTCCAGCATTATCTAACATCTTTCTTACTTCTTTGGATAAATATGCTAAATCTCCACTATCAATTCTTACACCTTTAACATATTTACCTAGTGGATCTAAATATTCTTTCTGAAGTTTTATTGTATTGGGAACTCCTTGTTTTAATGTATCATATGTATCTATTAAAAGTACTGTATCATTTGGGAATGTTTTTGCATATGATAAAAATGCATCATATTCTGTTGGATAGCTTTGAACATAACTATGTGCCATAGTTCCCATTGCAGGAATTTTGTATAAATAATCTGCGTAAGTATTAGAAGTGCCATCAACACCAGCTATATAAGCAGCCCTTGCTCCATATATAGATGCATCATAACCATGAGCTCTTCTTGCTCCAAACTCCATTACGACTCTACCTTGTGCTTGATTCACAATTCTACTTGCTTTTGTTGCAATTAATGATTGATGATTTATTGTAAGCAATATCATTGTTTCAATTAATTGACATTCAATTAAAGGTCCTTTAACAACCATAATAGGTTCTTGCGGGAATATTGGTGTTCCTTCTTTTACAGAATATACATCAGATGAAAACTCAAAGTTTTTCAAATAGTTTAAAAATTCTTCACTAAACATATTTTTTTCTCTAAGCATTTTAATTTCATTTTCATCAAAAGATAAATTCATTATATAATCAATAACTAATTCTAAACCAGCCATAACAGCATATCCACCACTATCAGGTATAGATCTAAAAAAGACATCAAAGACAGCGATATCTTCATGTTTGTTATCATTAAAATAACCATAGGACATTGTAAGTTCATAAAAGTCCATTAAAAGGTTTAGTTTTCTTTGTTCCATTTTATCAACTCCTATTAATAATTATAACATTTTATTGAAAATTTTGATATAATATTCATACATATATTAGGAGGATATAATTATTATGAAAAAAATATTGAAAATGCTAACTAGTAAAGTACTGTTTATTGGGCTTTTTGTTCTTTTACAATTGTTGTTTTTATTTTTGATTATAAACAAATTAATTAATGATGATTTAATTGGGGTATATTTACAACTATTTTTTACAATCATATCATTTTTCATAATCTTAAAAGTTGTTTCAAGCGATATAAACCCTGAGTATAAAATTGCTTGGATAATTCCAGTATTAGCATTTCCAATATTTGGAACATTTTTTTATTTACTATATCATCAAAATAACATTACTAATCGCCGAAAAAAAATGTATTCTAACATTATAACTAATAGAAATATTTTATTAAACAATATTCCAAATGAATTAAAATATAAAGAAATAAAATATTTGAATAAAAATGGTTGGAGATATTATAGAAACTCTAAAATCAATTTATTAAGTAGTGGTGAAGAAAAACTTTATTCGCTATTAGAAGATTTAAAAAATGCTGAATCTTTTATTTTGATCGAATATTTCATTTTATCAAAAGGTAAAATGTTCAACTCAATCATGGATGTCTTATATGAAAAAGCAGCACAAGGAGTCGAAATTAAACTAATTTATGATGATTTTGGTTCTGCTGACAATTTGCCATTTAATTTTAAAAGAAAAATGAAAAAAAAGGGGATTGAAGTTTTACCTTTTAATCCAATTAATTTTCATTTAAACTTCTCTATGAACTATAGAACACATAGAAAAATTGTGGTCATTGATAATAAAATAGCCTATACTGGTGGTATTAATATTGGCGATGAATATTGTAATTATATTAATAGATTTGGACATTGGCATGATGCATCATTTAGAATTGAAGGAAGTGCTGTTTGGAGTTTCACACTTATATTTTTAGAAAGTTGGAATTTTAGTTCTAAAGAAAAACTTGATTATAAAAAATATTATATCCCTTATAAACTCGATAGCAATGAGGTTATTGCACCTTTTGCTGATAATCCAATTGAAAATAGAGAAATAACTAAAAGTGCTTTGCTTTATTTAATTAACGAAGCTAAGGAAGAGATATTAATTACTACTCCATATTTAATTTTAGACAATGAGATTATTACAGCTTTAAAATTAGCAGCTAAAAGCGGTGTTAATGTAAATATTGTTCTTCCTGGTATCGCTGATAAAAAGTTGGTTTATTTAGTTACTGAATCATTTGCATTAGATTTAGCAAAAGCTGGCATTAAAATTTACAAGTATATTCCTGGTTTTCTACACTCAAAACTTTATTTGTTTGACAGAAAAAAAGCAATAGTAGGTACTTCTAATTTAGATTTTAGAAGTTTATATTTACATTTTGAAAATAATGTTTTAATTTATGAAAGTGATGTCTTAGATGATATTGCTAATTATATTAATATAACAATTGATAATTCAAAACTAATGAGTAAAGAATCATTAAAAAAGAAAAGCTTTACTATAAGAACACTTCAAGCAATTTTAAGAGGTTTTTCAGCAACATTATAATATAAAAAAAGCCTATCCCTATATTTTGAAGTGATACTTGTCAAGTAGACAGATTAAATAAAATAAAAATTAGATAGCTATATTCCTATATTCTATAGGAGTGTGGCTTTTTTTATTTATGAGTCTTTAAATGTTGTTAAATTATTGTCATTTATAATTATTTTCATGATATATAATTAGGAGTCTTTTTTATATAAGAATAATCCTTACTTCTAATTAGTAATTTTATTAAATTAGATTTTTCATTACTTTAAAATGACATATTTTTTTTATAAAAAAACACCTCCAAAGTATTACGATAACATTTTCATTATTTAACTCGTAAACTTTGAAGGTATAAAATAAATGATATTTCTTTTTATTTTCTAAAAAAACCTATAATACCTAATGTACTACCTACAGCTAAAAATCCATAACTTACAACTAAATTAATATTTAACATTAGAATATATCCATTTCTAGTTAACCAATCATTTCCAATAATTACAGGTAATTCATTTAATACTAATCTTAACATTAGAAAACCAATACCTGATAATAAAACATTTAATGACATTCTTTTAGGTTTTCTAGCGTTTAAAATAAAATAAACAAATAATAAAGGTATTATTTGGATTACTAATAATAACCAATTATTGTTTGCCAATAAATTATCTAATAAATCATTAATAAAACTTAATTTAGGTATAAAACCAAAAACTTTTATCTGAGTAACATTATCGTTTATAATTGCTACTACAACCAACAATATTGTAGTAATTATTCTTGCGAATAAATTTCTAGATTGTGTCCAAATTAAACCTAAAAACCCTACTAATAACATTAATAATAAATAATCGTTAATAAAACCAATTTCATTGTTTAAAAAACTATTAATAGGATCAAATATATTTTGAACAAATGCCCAATCAATATTTACAATTGCTTTAATTCCCATAATAAAACTTGTTAACAAAATTAAAGCAAAAGAAATCGTTCTAATTAATCTTTCATATCTCCCGTTAATCACTTTTTT
>Ga0079225_10000970_pt1 | contig 15942 bp, 14 predicted proteins | sample Poulit2012_FD_76344 | JGI IMG/M metagenome (GOLD analysis project Ga0079225, IMG submission 76344) | Agricultural soil microbial communities from Georgia to study Nitrogen management - Poultry litter 2012 | ecosystem: Environmental > Terrestrial > Soil > Agricultural land | place: USA: Georgia... | reverse complement strand
GGCGCAAGATGGAGCCATGAGTACCGACAACCCGCGCGTGGCGTTCACCAAGGTGGCGCTGAGCGAGGAGGAGTGGCGCGAGCGCCTCTCCCCGAAGGAGTACCACGTCCTGCGCGAGGCAGGGACGGAGCGGCCGGGTACCGGCGAGCTCCTCTACGAGAACCGGGAGGGCATCTACCGCTGCCGCGGGTGCGGTGCCGAGCTCTTCCGCTCCCACACGAAGTTCGACGCCCACTGCGGCTGGCCGAGCTTCTACGCCCCCACCGACAACGACGCGGTCACCCTCCACGAGGACCGCTCCCTGGGCATGGTCCGCACCGAGGTGCGCTGCGCCCGCTGCGACTCCCACCTCGGCCACGTCTTCCCCGACGCGCCGCAGACCCCGACGGGCGACCGCTACTGCATGAACTCCGTCGCCCTCACCTTCGAGGAGCTGTGACCGGCCGCCCGTGCTGGTGGTCACCGCGAACATCCAGCACGGGCACCCGGCCGCCCGCGGCCCCGACGCGGCCGACCGGCTCGCCGCCGCGCTAGCGGGGCTGCCCGGCGACGTCGTCGCGCTGCAGGAGGTCGACAAGGGCCAGTCCCGCAGCGGACGGGTCGACCAGGCGGCCGTGGCCGCCGCCGCGCTCGGCCTGCCCTGGTACCGGTTTGCGGCCGCCTTCGCGGGCCAGGTCCACGGACTGCGGCGACGACCCGTCCCCGCCCACGTCCCCGACGGCGCCGGGTACGGCGTGGCACTGCTCAGCCGGTGGCCGGTGCGCTCCTGGCACGTGCGCCCGCTGCGGCCCGGGCCGGTGCGGGTCCGGCCGGGCGGGCCGCTGGGGCTGCGGGTGCACCTCGACCCGCCCCGGGTGCTGCTCGCGGCCGTCGTCGACGGCCCCTGCGGCACCTTCTCCGTGGCGTGCACGCACCTGTCGACCGACCCGCCCACGGCGCGGCGGCAGCTCGCCGAGTCGGCCCGTGCGCTGCGCACCCTGCCCGGCCCGCACCTGCTCCTCGGCGACCTCAACCTCGGACCCGACGACGCGGCCCGGGTCTCCGGCATGCACGGCCCGGCCCGCGTCGACACCTTCCCCTCCGCGTGTCCACGGCGCCAGCTGGACCACGTCCTGGTCGGGCCGGGGCTGCGTGCTGCCGGCGAGCCGTGGGCGCTGCGGCTGCCGCTGTCCGACCACCGGGCCCTGGTCGTGCCGGTGGTGCCGGGCTGACCTCCCCGAGTGCGGGCCACGGCGCTGCGTGCCACGCTCGGCGGGATCGGCGCCGCCGCCCAGGTGGTGCCAAGCGACAGGAAGGACCGGCATGGAGATCATCGGCCTCATCATCTTCGGCGCCATCATCGGAGCGCTGGCCCGCCTCTTCATGAAGGGCGAGCAGAACCTGGGGATCCTGTGGACGATCATCCTCGGTGTCGCGGGTGCCCTGGTGGGCTACTGGCTCGCCGGCCTGCTCGGCGTCGGCGACACGGGCGGGGTCGACTGGATCCGGTGGGCGATCTCCGTCGTGGCTGCGATCGTCTTCATCAGCATCTACCTGGCCGTGACAAACAAGGGCAGCGCACGCCGCTGACCCAGGAGACGCCGGCCGGCCGCCGGGCCGGTCGGCGTCGTGCTGCCCGGCGCTCGTCGTAGACTTCCGGCGCCCGTCAGCGACAGATGGAGGACAGGTGGAGCGCGGGAGGTGGTGGGCGGCGCTCGCCGGCGCCGCGCTGCTCGCCGGTGTGGGATGTGCACCGACCTCGGCCGGACCGGGGCCGACACCGGAGCCGGTGACCACCACCACGGCGCCGGCGCCCCCCGCGGTCGCCGCCGACCCGGTGGACGTCGACGTCGTCGTCGAGGGGATGGCGGCCACCGCCCGCGTCGGGCCGATGGTGCAGGTGGACGCCGAGCACGCCGTCCTGGTCCTCGACGTCGCGCTCCCGGACGACCTGGAGCGCAGCGCCAAGCCCTGGGAGCTCGTCCCCGACTCCGAGCACCACCCCTACGCCGGGCTCCTCTCCCGGCTGCAGGTCCTCGACCTGGGCGAGGCCGCGGTCGAGGAGCCGCTCGACGTCGACGGCTTCACGGCGAGCAGCTGGTTCGGGCGCGAGGCGGGCCGGCAGGTCGGGTACGCGGCCTACGGCCCGCAGACGGAGCGGTCCGTCGCGGTGGTCGTGCCGCACGGGGACGTCGTCGAGGTACCCGTGGTAGACCTCGGCCGGCTCACCGACGAACGCGGCCCGCGGAGCCGCAAGGCGGTGAGCGAGGCGTCCGCGTGGCTGCTCGAGGGCGACCCCGAGCACGGCCGGTCGCGGGGTGAGCTGCGGGTGCGGCGCACCGCGCTCGAGGCGGTGGCCCGAGACCGCGCCGGCACGGTCGACGTCGTCGCCTCGACCGAGGAGGTCACCGTGCACATCGCCCCGGAGGCACTGTTCGACGACGGCTCCGCCGACCCGTCCGACACCGCCGACGACGTCCTGGACGCCGTGGCCGCCCAGCTCACCGAGCATGGCGCCGAGTCGGTCCGGGTGGTGGTGCCGGGTGACGCCGCCCTCGCCCACGAGCGCGGCGCGGCTGTCCGCGACCGGCTGGCGGAGCTGGCGGACCTCACCGGGACGGGGGTCGAGGTGGTCCACGGTGCGGCCGCCTCACGGGTCGAGGTACACCTCGTCGGGCCGACCGGCGCCGGCAGCCCGCGCGTGGCACCGTGGGGCGACCCGAGCCTGCCCGAGGTGGACGGACCGGTCGCGGGCGCACCCGAGTGCGCGGTGGTCCGGGAGGAGCACCCGGTGACCGTCTCGCTGGAGGAGGTGCGCGAGCTCGGCGGCTATCTCGTCGGGCGGGTCGAGGTGACGAACACCGGGGAGGAGACGATCAGCCGGGTCGGGAGCTCCTTCGTCCGCAGCCGCACCGGCGAGGAGCGCGAGCCCGCCCGCTTCCGGGAGTGGGCCGACGTCCTGGCGCTCGCGGTGGGTACCACCCGCCACTACCCCCTGGAGTACCCGGTGGCGGACCGGTACGCGGCCCTGGCGCCGTCGCTGCGGCAGGACCTGGCACCGGGTGACACGTACGTGGCCGCGGTGGTGTGGCCGCGGGTGCCCGGGAGGTCGGTCGTGCTCGACGTCGCGGGCCGGGAGGGGACGTACGGCACGCCGGACGTGCGGGTCGTGGACGTGCCGGTGAGGTAGTGCGGGGCGCTCAGCGGCCGCCGCCACCCCCGCCGCCACCACCGCCACCGGAGAAGCCGCCGCCGCCGCTGCTGGACCCGGAGCTGCCCGAGGACCCGGGGGTGGAGGACAGCGAGCTGCTCGCCGTCGTCGTCAGACCGGACAGCGCGCGGCCGAGGTCGGAGAAGCTCCCACCGCCGAAGGTCGAGCTGCCGACGTACCAGGTGGGCCGTCCGACGTCGACCCCCTGCGCCTCGAGCTGGGCGAAGATCGCCGCCCAGCGCTGCGCCACCCCGTAGACGATGGCGTAGGGGAGGTAGCGGGAGAAGATGTCCTGCCCCTCCTCGAACCGCAGCTGGTGCGCCTCGGCGGTGGACAGGTAGCGCTCGAAGCCGCGGGACTGCTCGTGCAGGGCCCGCCCGGTCGGGGTGCGCTGCCAGCGGGTGTCCGCCGTCCACCACACGGCGACCGCGAACGCGAGGACGAGCCCGACGGCGATGAGGAGGAGGAAGTTCGCCGACTCGGGCAGGATCGCCATCGTGACCCCGAAGAGCATCGGGACGCCCAGGAGGAGGAGGACGGCGAGGAGGACGCGGCCCACCTGGTACGCGCCGCCCGGCTTGAGCGGCCTGGTGAAGAAGCGGCGCCGGTCGATCTCCTCCCCGAGCTCGCGCCGGGCGGCGCGGGTGGTGCGGTAGAACCGGTTGCGCAGCTGGGAGAGCCGGACCTGGCGGCCGAACCGGAACAGGCCGCTGAGCAGGGTGTGCTCGTAGCTGGTGAGCCGGTCGAGCGGGGCGTTCTCCGGGGTGGCGACGAACAGCCAGTCGTCGGGGTGCCCGTCGCGGCCCAGCCGGGCCTCGTGGATGCGCAGGTAGCCACGCACCGCGAGGTCGATGATCGTCGCCGTGATGTGCTCGTCCTTCACCCGCTTGGTGTCCAGCGCCCCGACCTCCGCCGGCCGGAGCAGGTCCGGTGGGGTGAAGCGCACGGCGACCGGCGGCTCGCTGCGCAGCTGCGCGACGGTGGGGGTGCTGCCCGGCGCGGGCAGCAGCCCGGGGGTGAGCCCGACGTAGTGCAGGTCCCGGCCCCGGCGCACCCGCCACCGGCCGAACGCGATCGGCAGGGCGAGCGCGAGCGGGGTGAGCCACACCCAGTGCCGCCAGACGACGTCGGCGGTGGTCGCGGTCCAGCTCTCGTCCTCGTCGCTGAAGGGCGAGGTCTGCTTGTCCTGGAGGATGGGAGCGGTCCGGGTGAAGGTGCCGGGCGGGTAGGCCGCCATGATCGTCAGCCCGGACCCGGGCGCCAGGTCGCTCCCGCCGCCGACCACCGTGGGGCCGTCGACGGCGAGGGTGTCGCACGTGGCCGTCGAGCCGTGGTCACCCTGGTAGCAGGCGTGGTCGACGGCGTCGGTCGGGCCGGTGACCGTCACCGTCGCCTCCGCGATGGGCACCTCCCAGTCGTGACCGGTGGCGTTCCAGTACAGCTCGTCCTGGTCGGGGACGCGCGGGTCGTCCCGGATGGCGTTGAGCGCACCGTGGACGGTGTAGGTCAGCACGTAGACCTGCTGCCCGGTGCGCCGGTCGGCCGAGCCGTCCGGTGCGCCGATGTCGACCCGCACCCGGGCACCCTCGTCGCGGACCCACACGCCGGCGGGGGCGCCGGTCGGGCTCGTCGCGGCGAAGCCCCGGTAGTCGTAGACGCGCTCCTTGCCCGGCTGCGGCGGGTAGTCGAAGCGCGCGTCCAGCACGCGCGTGAGCCCCAGGCCCTCACGGCTGCCGAAGTTCCAGTGGTAGGTCTCGGTGACGTCGAGCGTGCCGTCGGGCCGGATGTCGATGGCGATGTCCAGCCGGTCGATGACGTCGCCGCTCGCCGCCGTCGCGGTGGTGGGCAGGAGGAGCAGCGGGACGAGGGCGAGGAGGAGGGCCGCCAGGGCGCGCGACAGACGGTTCACGCCCGTCAACGCTATCCCGAGTCCGGGCGGCCCCGCCCCACCGCTGCCGGTCCCCTCGGCAGGTCAGCGGCCGCCGCCCCCGCCCCCGCCACCGCCGGAGAAGCCGCCCCGCCGCCGCTCGAGCCCGAGCTCCCGGAGGAGCCCGGGGTGGCGGACAGCGTGCTGCCGGCCCGTGGGGCGAGCGCCACGGGGGCGAGTACGCGCGGAAGACGGGTCACGCCCCGGCACGTCGGCCCAGCCGTGGCGCCCCCGGTCCGCCCACCGCGCGCCGTGAGGTGACCCACCGCCCCGGCACGGGACGCCCGGGCAGGGTAGGGTCGACGTCGTGGGCCGCGGCTGCGGCCCGGCGTCGTCGAGCTCCAGTGCAGCACCGCTGCCGGTTCCTGTACGGCGAGCTCCGACCCTTCTCAGCGCCCGAAAGGCACCCTTGACCTCCTTCACCTCGTTCGATCTGCCCACCGCCGTCGTCCGTCACCTGACCGACACCGGCATCACCACCCCCTTCCCCATCCAGGCGGCCACGCTGCCGGACACCCTCCGCGGCCGGGACGTCCTCGGCCGTGGCCGCACCGGCTCGGGCAAGACACTCGCCTTCTCCCTCCCGCTCGTCACCCGCCTGGCCGGCGGCCGGCGCGTGCCGAACCGCCCCCGCGGCCTCGTCCTGGTCCCGACCCGCGAGCTCGCCAACCAGGTGGACGCTGTCGTCGCGCCCCTGGCCGAGTCGCTCGGGATGCGGACGACGACGATCTTCGGCGGCGTCAGCCAGGCCCGGCAGGTCGCCGCGCTGAAGGCCGGCGTGGACATCGTCATCGCCTGCCCCGGCCGGCTCGAGGACCTCCTCGGCCAGGGCGTGCTCACCCTCGACGACGTCTCGGTGACCGTTCTCGACGAGGCCGACCACATGGCCGACCTCGGCTTCCTCCCGGGCGTCCGACGCATCATGGACCGCACGCCGAGCACCGGGCAGCGGATGCTCTTCTCCGCCACGCTGGACAACGGCGTCGACGTCCTGGTCAAGCGCTACCTCCAGCGCCCGCTGCACCACGCCGTCGACAGCGCCGAGTCGCCGGTCACGGCGATGACGCACCACGTGCTCACCGTCTCCGGGGCCGAGGACAAGAAGCGCGTCGTCCACGAGCTCGCCTCCGGAGCCGGCCGGCGGGTGCTCTTCACCCGGACCAAGCACCAGGCCAAGCGCCTCGCCAAGCAGCTGACGACGGCGGGCGTCCCGGCCGTCGACCTCCACGGCAACCTCACCCAGCCGGCCCGCGAGCGGAACCTCGCCGCGTTCTCCTCCGGCGCCGTCCGGGTGCTCGTGGCCACCGACATCGCGGCCCGCGGGATCCACGTGGACGACGTCGAGCTCGTCGTCCACGTCGACCCGCCCGCCGAGCACAAGGCCTACCTCCACCGCTCCGGCCGCACCGCCCGCGCCGGCGCCGGCGGCGACGTCGTGACGATCGTGCTGCCCGAGCAGACGGCGGACATGCGGCTCCTCGCCCGCAAGGCGAAGATCACCGCCAAGCCGGTGAGCGTGCGCCCCGGGGACGCCACGGTGCAGCGGCTCGTGGGTGAGGCGGCACCCGCCGTCTCCGCGGCGGAGGCCGCGGCCGCGGTGCCCAGGGCGCCGCAGCCGCAGCAGCGCTCCGGCGGGGGTGGCCGGGGCCGAGGTCGTGGCCGCTCGGGGCGGTCCCGCTCCGCGACCACGCCGCAGCGGTCCGCTGCTCCGGCAGCCGTCCGGACCGGCTCGCCGGTCTCCGCGGGCCGGCCGGGAGCCGGCACGCAGTCCCGGCCGACCGGCACCTCCGGCGGCGGGCGCCGGCCGCGCGGGGGCAACCGGCGCGCGACGTCGGGCGTCCGCAGCGCCTGACCGGTCCGCGGCCACACCGGCGGGCGCACGTCGCTCGCGGGCGCCCGTGCTCGGCGACGACGGCGGGGAACCGCCTCGGAGGGGCGTCCCCGCCGGGATGTCGGTGTGACAGCGAGGCGGGTGGTCGGCACGCTGAGGACGTGACCGGTACCCCGCCCCCCGAGGAGGTCGCGCCCGCCTCGTCCGGAGCCCGGTGTGATGGCCCGACCCGCTGACGGGACGGCGCCGTCCGCGCGGCCAGTGGCGTTCGTCGTCCTCGTCGTCCTGCTCGCGGTGCCGTCCTGGGTGCTGGGTGAGATGACCGGACTCGTGCTCCCGGCGAACCTGCCCGTCAGCGCGCTCATGGTGGTGTCCCCGTTCGTCGCGGCGGTCGCGCTGGTGGCACGGGACTCCGGAGCCGCGGGCGTGCGCGCGCTGTTCGCCCGGATGGTCGACGTGCGTGAGCTCTCGGCCGGGTGGGCCGTGGCCGGGCTTCTCGTCATGCCCGGTGTGCTCGCGCTCGCCTCCGTGCTCCAGCGTCTGGGCGGACGGGACCTGCCCGGGTCCGGCGTGCCCCTCCCGCTCGTGCCGGCGCTGCTCGTCGTCTTCCTCGTCGACGCTCTCGCCGAGCAGACCGGGTGGACCGGGTACCTCCAGGAGCCCGTCCGCCGTCGGCTGGGCACCCTCCGCGGCAGCCGCCGTCGGTGGCGTCTGGGGGCTGTGGCACGTCGTGCCCTACCTCCAGGCGAACTCGGTGCGCTGGACGGTGTGGCAGGTGCTCTTCACCGTGCTGCTGCGGGTCGTCGTCGTGTGGGCGTACGACGGTGCCGGCGGGCGTGCGCCCGTGGCGGTGCTCGTCCATGCCGGTCCAACGTCGGGTACGCCGCGATCCCCGGCTACGACCCGGCCGTCGCCACCGCGGTGACCGCCGCCGTCGTCGTCGGCATCGTCGCCCTGTCGCGCGGCTCGCACCGGTGGGCCCCGTGGGACTCGAACCCACAACCCGCGGATTAAAAGTCCGCTGCTCTACCCATTGAGCTAGAGGCCCGCGACGCAGGGGACCCTCCCTCGGGGGAGCCCATGCCTCGCCGGGGGCCAGCCTACGTGCCCGCAGGTCCGCTCCCGGACCGACCGCCGCGATCCGGACCGCCCCGCACCGATCGCCGCGGGTGTCGCGCGTGCCGGGTTGCGGGCCGGGGGATCGTTCCGCACCGTAGAACGTGCCCGGCGGCGCCCACAGGGCGTCACTCCGACCCACAAGGGAACCCAGCATGCTCAGGCTGACCGACAACGCCAAGGCAGCAATCACCGGAATCACCTCCCAGTCCGGCCTGCCCGAGACCGGGGGTGTGCGCCTCTCGCTCACGACCGACGCCGACGAGGTGGAGATGAGCCTCTCGCCGGAGCCGCAGAGCGGTGACGAGGTCATCGAGGAGGACGGCGCGCGCGTCTTCCTCGAGGAGGCCGCCTCCACCCTCCTCGCCGAGCACATGCTCGACGCGGAGGCCGGCCCCGACGGCGTCGGGTTCGCGCTCCGCAAGGCGAGCTGACCCACACCGGGCGGGGGGCCGACGCACCCCCACTCGGTGCCGGCGCTCCGCCGAACTCCGCGCACCGCGAGGGGATCTGCGTCAGAATCGCTGGTGTCCGGCCAGGTGGCCGGCAGCCGGTGCCCTGCGACCTGGGGGAGGTAGCGATGGAAGGCCGTGAACGTCCGCGACGTCCCGCCATGCTCGACCCGGAGGACGCCGACCAGCTCTGGGGCGACTCCGACCCCGCCCTGGCCTCCGAGGCCGCTCACTCCACCGCGAACGCGGTGATCTTCGGGCCCAGCCACCACGCCGAGGACGAGCCCCAGGCCGAGCGGATCAGCCGGATCATCGACGCCGAGGGCCTGGACGAGATCGCCCGGCTGTGGTCCCGCAGCCCTGCGGTCACACTGCCCGGTGCGCTGTGGCGGCTCTACCTGCTGCGGGCCTGGCTCGAGCGGGACCCGGAGACCATCACCATGCGCTTCCGGGAGGGGACCGCCGCGGCCGCGCCCGCCGCCACCCGCGAGCCGGGCGCCGACGAGCCGGCGGACCGGGAGGCGCTCGCCGCCCCGCAGCCCGCCGAGCTCGACGAACGGCTCGCCGCCCTCTTCTCCGGGACGGGTGAGACCGACCTCGCCGACGTCCTGGAGCAGAGCGCCGCCTTCCTGCGGGTGCTCTCCCGCGGCGCGTCCGCCGACCCGCGCTGGCGTACCCACGACGACGACGCCGCCCGCGCGGTGACCGGCCGCGCCGGAGCGCTCACCGCCACCGCCGACGAGCTCGAGCAGGCCGCCGTCCGGGCCCGCGCGGGGAGGCTGGACTGACCGTCAGCGGCGGCGCTTGCGCAGCGCCCGGGCCAGCGCGAGCACGGTGACGGCGCCGAGGATCTGCCCACCGAGGATGACCTTGCTCAGGTCGAGCGCCGGCTGCCAGCTCACCTGGCCGTCGCGCACGACGTAGACGCCCACCGGCTTGGCCCGCACGCCGAAGCCGCCACCACCGCCGGTGCCCTCGCCGTCGGCGCCGTGCGTGTCGCCGCCCTCGCCGCGGCGTCCCATCGCCCCCGTGCCGTACCCCATGCCGCTGCCGCCCACGATCTTCGCGACCGGGATGACCAGCGTGCCGCCGGACTCGTAGGCGTCACCGAAGACCCGCCGCACCCGCAGCGCGTCGTCGGCGGCCTCGACCGGCCGGTTGGCCTTCTGTGCCGTTGTCGTGTCCATGCCCTCTCCAGACTTTCAGGCCTCGTCGGCTCGAGGCCCAAGCACACCACGCGACCGAGGACGGCGGAAGTCCCACCCGCCCCGGTCGCCGGTCAGAGGGGCCATGCCGGCTCCGGGCGCACGATCGGGCGACCTCACGACGGGGCGACCGTCCGCACCGTCCACGAGCAGGCCGTCCGGGACTGCCCCAGGCCGGGCTGATCTCGTAGCATCGACTAGGTCCGGCACGCCCCAGACGCCCGGGCAGGTGAGGAGGTCCCATGGAGCAGCGCAAGCCGCGCCGCCCGGCGATGCTCGACGACCAGACCGCCGAGCGCATCGTCGGCGACGTCGACCCTGCGCTGCGCTCGCAGGCCGCCCACACGACTGCCGCGGTCCTCGTCCAGCGGGGCCGCGCGGGCGCCGAGGACCCCGAGCTGGTCGCCCGGCTCGTCGCCCTCGTCGACACCGAGGGCCTGGACACCGTCGCCGAGCTGTGGTCGCAGAGCCCGCCCCGCACCCTGCCCGGCGCGCTGTGGCGGCTCTACCTCATGCGCGAGTGGATCCGCCGCGACCCGTCGACCATCGCCGACCGGTTCGCGCTGGGCCGCCAGCGCGCCGAGGTCGCCGGTGTCATCGCCGGGGTCGTCGAGCCGCCCGGGCCGACCGACGTGGCCCGGCTCGCCGACGCGGTGCTCGCCGGCGTCTACGAGGGCGACCTCGACGTCGCGCTCGACCGCGCCGCCGCCTTCTTCCGCGTCGTCGCCACCGGCTCCGCGCTCGACGCGGACTGGATCGACGACGACGACGTCGCCACCCGCCTCACCCGCCGGGCCGGTGCCCTGCTGCGGACCGCCGAGGACCTGGAGGACGCCGCCGAGCTGTGGCGAGCCGGGAGGCTCGACTAGTGGCAGCCGTGAGCGGGACCGGGTTGGACGCGCCCGCGACACCCGACGCCGTGCTCCGGCTGGCGGAGCAGGTCGCCGCCGCCGACGGCGTCGCTCCCCTCAACGAGCAGAGCACCCTCGCCGTCCGCCACGGCACCGCGGGGTACCGGCACCACTGGCTGGCGGCCGGCGACGACCTCGTCGGCTACGCGGTCGTCGACGCCGAGGGCAGCGGTGAGTTGTGCGTCCACCCCGAGCACCGGCGCCGTGGGCTGGGCCGCCGGCTGCTGGACGCCGTGCTCGCCGAGGTCCCGGAGGCGGCGCTCTGGGCGCACGGGAACCTGCCCGGGGCGCAGGCACTGGCCCGGTCCGCGGGGCTGCGCGTCACCCGTGAGCTGTGGCAGATGGCCCGCGAGCTGCGAGCCGGGGCCACGCAGGGACCTGGGCCCGCGGCGGGGGAGGGGGTGAGCGTGCCCGGCGCCCCGGAGGGGGTGGGGCTGCGCCCCTTCGTCGTCGGCCAGGACGAGGAGGCCTGGGTGGGGCTCAACGCCCTGGCCTTCGCCGACCACCCGGAGCAGGGCCGGATGACCGTCGCCGACCTGCAGCAGCGGCAGGCCGAGCCGTGGTTCGACCCCAGCCTGCTCTGGCTGGCCCACGACGTCTCCGACCCGGGGGTCCTCCTCGCCTCGATGTGGGTCAAGCCCGCCGGGCAGGACGCCGAGATCTACGCCGTCGGGGTCGCGCCGCAGGCCCAGGGCCGGGGGCTGGGCGGCTGGCTCACCGCCGTCGCCCTGGCCGAGATGGAGCGCCGCGGCTTCCGGCGTGCCACGCTGTACGTGGAGGGCGACAACACCCCGGCGATCCGCACCTACCGGCGCGCCGGCTTCGAGCGCGTCGCCCTCGACGTCCAGTACTCGCGCTGAGGTGGAAGCATGGTGCACGTGCCCGACCACGAGGTGACCTCGCCGCCCGCCGCCCACACCGCGCACCCGGGTGGGGAGCCCACGCGCAACGGCGAGACGGAGGAGATCGCCCGGACCGGGTCGGCCCTCCCGGCGCAGGACGTGGCCGAGGAGGCCGAGGACCTCGCCGACGACGCCCGCGGCGCCGGCGACCCGCTCGAGGCCGAGCTGCCCGAGGGACGCTTCGCCGACCGCGAGCTCAGCTGGCTCGCCTTCAACCGGCGGGTGCTGGAGCAGGCGCAGGACCGGACCCAGCCGCTGCTCGAACGCGCCTGGTTCCTGTCGATCTTCGCCTCCAACCTCGACGAGTTCTTCATGGTCCGGGTCGCCGGGCTCAAGCGCCGCATCGCCACCGGCCTGGCCGTCCCCGCCGCCTCCGGGCTCACCCCGCGGCAGGTGCTCGAGGCGATCAGCGTCGGTGCGCACGAGCTCATGGAGGAGCACGCCCGCACCTTCGCCGAGGACATCCAGCCGGCGCTCGCCGCGGAGGGCATCGACATCCTCCACTGGTCGGAGCTCTCGGAGAGCGAGCAGCAGCGGCTGCGCAAGTACTTCCGCAAGCAGATCTTCCCGGTGCTCACCCCGCTCGCGGTCGACCCGGCCCACCCCTTCCCCTACATCTCCGGGCTCTCCCTCAACCTCGCCGTCGTCGTGCGCAACCCCGGCACCGGCAAGGACCACTTCGCCCGGGTCAAGGTGCCGCCGCTGCTGCCCCGCTTCATGGCGGTCGACGCCACCGGCAAGCCGCACCGCCCCGAGCACACCGCGCCCACCCCCGACGAGGGCCGCACCGCGTTCGTCCCGCTGGAGGAGATCATCGGCGCGCACCTGGACTACCTCTTCCCGGGGATGGAGATCGTCGAGCAGCACACCTTCCGGGTCACCCGCAACGAGGACCTCGAGGTGGAGGAGGACGACGCCGAGAACCTCCTCCAGGCGCTGGAGAAGGAGCTCATGCGGCGCCGCTTCGGGCCGGCGGTGCGCCTCGAGCTCGCCCAGGGGATCAGCCCACACGTGCGCGACCTGCTCGTCCGCGAGCTCGGCGTCACCGAGCAGGAGGTCTACGAGCTGCCCTCCCCGCTCGACCTCACCGGGCTGGAGGTGCTCACCGAGCTCGATCGGCCCGAGCTGAAGTACCCCAAGTTCGTCCCCGTCACGGCCCAGGGCCTGGCCGAGGTGGAGAGCGCCAAACCGACCGACATCTTCGCCGCCATCCGCCGCCAGGACGTCCTGCTCCACCACCCCTACGACTCCTTCTCCACCTCGGTGCAGCAGTTTCTCGCCCAGGCCGCCGCCGACCCCGACGTGCTCGCGATCAAGCAGACGCTCTACCGCACCTCCGGCGACTCCCCGATCGTCGACTCCCTCATCGACGCGGCCGAGGCCGGCAAGCAGGTGCTCGCCGTCGTCGAGATCAAGGCCCGCTTCGACGAGGAGGCCAACATCTCCTGGGCGCGCAAGCTCGAGGAGGCGGGCGTCCACGTCGTCTACGGCATCGTCGGGCTCAAGACCCACTGCAAGCTCTCCCTCGTCGTCCGCAACGAGAAGGACGGGCTGCGCCGCTACTGCCACGTCGGCACCGGGAACTACCACCCCAAGACGGCGCGCGGCTACGAGGACCTGGGCCTGATGACCTGCGACCCCGACGTCGGCCAGGACCTCACCCGGCTGTTCAACCAGCTCTCCGGGTACGCCCCGCGCTCCCGCTACCGCCGGCTGCTCGTCGCCCCGCGCTCGATGCGCAGCGGGCTCATCGAGCGGATCGAGCGGGAGATCGCCGGGCACCGCGCCGGCCGCGAGGCGTGGATCAAGATCAAGGTCAACGCCATCGTCGACGAGGCGGTCATCGACGCGCTCTACCGCGCCAGCCAGGCCGGGGTGCCGGTCGACGTCGTCGTCCGCGGGATCTGCGCACTGCGCGCCGGGATCCCGGGCCTGAGCGAGAACATCCGGGTCCGCTCGATCCTCGGCCGCTTCCTCGAGCACTCGCGCATCTTCGCCTTCGCCGGCGACGACGAGCTGCCCGAGGTGTGGATCGGCAGCGCCGACCTCATGCACCGCAACCTCGACCGCCGGGTCGAGGTGCTCGTCAAGCTCGTGCAGGCCGAGCACGTCGGCTTCCTCGTCGACCTGCTCGACCGCGCCGTCGCCCCGACGACGTCGTCCTGGCACCTGCTGCCCGACGGCACCTGGCAGCGGCACCAGTTCGACGAGGACGGCCGGCCCCTGGACGACCTCCACGAGCTCCTCATCGCCCGGGCCCGACGACGCGTGGCAGCGAGCCGATGAGCGGCCGGCGCACCGTCCTGGCGGCCGGGACCGCCGTCTGGCGGCTCGACGAGCGCAAGAAGCTCGAGGTGCTCCTGGTCCACCGGCCCCGCTACGACGACTGGTCGTGGCCCAAGGGCAAGCAGGAGAACGGCGAGACGCTCGCCGCCTGCGCGGTCCGGGAGACCGAGGAGGAGACCGGCGTGCCGGTCATCCTGGGACAGCCGCTGCCCAAGGTCCGGTACAAGCTCGACAGCGGCGCCCGCAAGGAGGTCCACTTCTGGGCCGCCCGGCCGGCCCCGCCCGGCGACCGGTCGCTGCGCGCCCGCACCCCGGTGGTCCCGGCGAGCAAGGACGAGATCGACGAGGTGCGCTGGGTCGGGGTCAAGGAGGCGGCCCGGCTCCTCAGCCACGAGCGCGACCGGGTGCCGCTGGGCATGCTCGTCGACCAGCGACGCGACGAGCGCCTCGACACCTATGCGGTGCTCGTCGTCCGGCACGCCCGCGCCCGCAAGCGCACCGCGTGGAAGGGCGGGGAGTCCACCCGGCCGCTCACCCCCGTGGGGCACGCCCAGGCCCGCGGCCTCATCCCCCTGCTCGCGGCCTACGGCGTGGACCGGGTGCTGTCCAGCCCGTGGCGCCGCTGCGTCGACACCGTCGCGCCCTACGCCGAGCGGATCGGCGTCGAGCTCGAGATGCACCCCGAGATCACCGAGGACGCCCACCGGGCCAAGCCGAAGAAGGCCCGCGAGCTCATCCGGCAGGAGGCCAGGGTCCGGGCGCCGGGGGTGGCGATCTGCACCCACCGGCCGGTGCTGCCGACCATCATGGACGAGGTCGCGGTCAACACCCCCTACCGCATCATGAAGCAGGTGCCCGAGTCCGACCCCTGGCTCAAGACCTCGGAGATGCTCGTCGTCCACATGGGGCGCCGGCCGGGGCGCGCCGCCGTCGTCGTGGCCCTGGAGAAGCACCGCGCACCGTCCCACACCGAGGCGCTCACCCCGGTGGCCGCCGCGACCTGAGGCGGGCTCAGGTCTCCCCACCCGCCGCCCGCCGGGCGACGGCGAGGGCCTGGCGGCTGGAGGCGATGCGCGTCTCGTCCGCGCCCGCCTGCTCCCGCAGCTCCAGCGCCCGGGCGAACTGCTCCGCCGCGTCGGCGTACCGCCCGGCGCTGAACAGCGCCTTGCCGTAGTGCTGCCGGATGACGGCCTCCTGCGGCGTCCCGGTGGCCTCGTTGACGAGCCGGCCGTAGTCGGCGACGGCGAGCGCCACCCGCCCGGCGACGAGGTGGCAGTCGGCCTGCAGCGCCCGCACCCGCAGCGTGGGCCGCTGCGCCCGCAGCAGGGCGGCGGCGTCGTCCGGACGTCCGCTCCACAGCGACTCGAGCACGTCCCGCAGCGGGTCGGCGGCCATCCCGCGCCGGAACGCGGTGAGGTCGACGATCCGCGGCAGCAGCGTCTGGCCGTCGATGACCCAGCCGGGGCCGGCCGCGATGTCCCCCATGGCCCGAGCATAGGCCCGTGATCGAACCCACACCGGCTGTTCACCACCCGTTCATCTGCCGCCCGCCGGGTGGAAACCTGCGGTTCCTAGCGTCGGAGACGGCCGCCGGGAGTCCCGGGCCCTCCACACGACAGGATGGATTGAACGTGAAGCTTGCAGGTAGCCGCCGCCTGGCGGGGATCGCCGCGATGAGCGCCCTCGCGCTCACCCTCGCGGCCTGCGGGAACGGCGCCAACGCCGAGGACGACGCCACCAACGGCTCGGACACCACCACGACCGACGCGGGCGACACCGGCTCGGTCGAGCTCTCCGGCGAGATCGCCGGCTCCGGTGCGAGCTCGCAGGAGGCCGCCGTCCAGGGCTGGATCGCCGGGTTCATGGACCAGCACCCCGACGTCACCGTCACCTACGACCCGACCGGCTCGGGCACCGGCCGGGAGCAGTTCCTCAACGGCACCACCCTCTTCGCGGGCACCGACTCCACGCTCGACGAGGAGGAGCTCGCCGCGGGTGTCGACCGCTGCTTCGGCGGTGAGGTCATCGAGCTGCCGCTGTACATCAGCCCGATCGCCGTCATCTACAACCTCCCGTCCGTGGACGCCGAGCACATCAACATGGACCCGGAGACCATCGCCGG
>Ga0079225_10000969_pt1 | contig 15945 bp, 14 predicted proteins | sample Poulit2012_FD_76344 | JGI IMG/M metagenome (GOLD analysis project Ga0079225, IMG submission 76344) | Agricultural soil microbial communities from Georgia to study Nitrogen management - Poultry litter 2012 | ecosystem: Environmental > Terrestrial > Soil > Agricultural land | place: USA: Georgia... | reverse complement strand
GGGCGAGGGGGCGAACTGCGAGAGGGCGATAGGGCGATGAGGTGAGGGAGTGCAAGGATGAAGAGGTGAATGGTATTCTGTATCCCCAGTAGTTATTAATGGTTCTGGAGGGAGTGCAAAGATGATGAGGTGAAAGGGCGAGAGGGGATGATGAGCGCGATGGAATGATTAATAATTACCTCAACTCCTCAAGAGTTTGGGCCTTTGAAGAGTTTTTCGAAGGAAATCGATAGTACTGTCAAGTTGATATTTTGGGTTATTTACAGAGAGAAGAAGTTCTTTATAAAAAATGATTTCTCTTTGGATCCCAGCTCTTCCATTTCGACTTTGTTCTACTTAGTTTAGAGCTCTCATATAACTCAGCAAGTACTGCATCGTCCGTGCGCGGAAACAGTTACTTGGCTGTTTCAGAATAAATATTTTGATATGGTTTTTTTATTCCTAAACCAATAATGTTTCAAAGTGATTGTGGGAAAAACAAATCTATTTATATTCTGAGATTCCTGCTATAAACCTTCCCAAGAGGAGGGAATTATTTATTACTTCTGCTAAGGCCTTTTTAAATTAAAAAATCCTCAGTGATTAGCAATACCAATCGACTGAGGATTATTATTTTTCTGATAAATCATTGAATTTTTGAAGCCGATTTTTTAAAGCTCAGTTCTTCGGCAATCAATGCTTTTAATTCGCTTATTTTCACGCGTTGTTGGTTCATCGAATCTCTGTATCGTACAGTTACGCTTTGGTCGTCTTTAGATTCATAATCCACTGTGATACAAAACGGTGTTCCCGCAGCGTCTTGTCTTCTGTACCGTCTTCCTACCGCATCTTTATCATCATACAACACATCGAAATCCCATTGTAAATCATTTACAATTTCCTGAGCAATTTCGGGTAATCCATCTCTTTTTACCAAGGGAAAAATCGCTGCTTTTGTCGGGGCTAAAATTGGAGGCAATTTCAATACTGTTCGGCTTTTACCATCTCCTAAATCTTCTTCTTGTAAAGCTTTTGAAAAAACAGCTAAAAACAAACGATCTATACCCACAGATGTTTCTACTACATAAGGAATATAATGTTCTTTACTTTCGTGATCATAAAATCTCAACTTCTTTCCGGAATGTTTTTCATGAGCTTTTAAGTCATAATCCGTACGGGAGTGAATACCTTCTAACTCTCTAAACCCGAAAGGGTAATTAAATTGAATATCTACTGCAGCATTAGCATAATGCGGCATTTGATCGTGTGGTCTGAATCTATAATCCGTTTCAGGATTGAAACCTATACTCTTATACCAACTTTCGCGTTTCTTTTTCCAATGTTCAAACCATTTTAATTCCTCTCCGGGTTTGACAAAGTATTGCATTTCCATTTGTTCAAATTCGCGTTGGCGAAAAACAAACTGGCGCGCAACAATTTCATTTCTAAAAGCCTTTCCGATTTGTGCAATTCCGAAAGGAATACTCATTCGGCTTGTATTTTGCACATTGAGGAAGTTGACAAAAATCCCTTGTGCTGTTTCCGGTCTGAGATATAGATCCATAGCGCTTTGAGAGTCCGCACCTAACTTGGTGTGAAACATCAGGTTGAATTGTTTGACATCTGTCCAATTTCGGGAACCACTGACCGGACAAGCGATATCTAATTCGACAATCAAATCTTTCAACCCTTCTAAATCATCGGTTTCCAACGCTTCTGTCATTCTACTTAAAGCTTCATCCGCCTCCTTATTATACCGAATTACACGTTTATTGGTCGTCACAAATTCTTCTTCATCGAACTTGTCTCCAAAACGTTTTTTAGCTCTTTCGATTTCCTTCTTTGCTTTATTCCGACGACTTTCAGCATAGTCTTCGATCAGCACATCGGCTCGATATCTTTTTTTGGAATCTTTGTTATCTATCAGTGGGTCGTTAAAAGCATCGATATGCCCCGATGCTTCCCAAGTCTTTGGATGCATCAATATGCTGGCATCCAAGCCCACGATATTTTGATGCAATTGAACCATACTTTTCCACCAATAGTCTTTGATGTTTTTCTTAAGTTGAACACCGTTGGGACCGTAATCATATACAGCTCCAAGGCCGTCATAGATTTCACTTGACGCAAACACATACCCATATTCTTTGGCATGTGCTATAACCGTTTTAAATTTTCTATCTGTATTTGCCATAGCGCAAAAATAAACAATCCCGCCTTATTACAAAGCGGGATTGATTATTAAACATTTTTTTTTGATTAATTACTGGCTATTCTTCTTAGCTTGTTCCATTCCTTTCTCGATCATATCGTAGAATCTGTCTAACTTAGGCAATACGACGATTCGAGTTCTTCTGTTTTTCGCTTTTCCTGCTTCCGTGGCATTAGATGCAACCGGGACATATTCAGAACGACCGGCGGAAGTCATTCGTGCAGGATCTACATTGTAGTCATTTTGTAGAATTCTCACCACAGCATTTGCACGCAAGGTACTGAGATCCCAGTTATCTTTCATTACCGCAATACCTGATTTAACCGGGTCGGAGTCAGTGTGTCCTTCAACCATAAACTCGATATCCGGTTTATCGTTAACAACTGTCGCTACTTTTCCTAAGACTTCACGAGCACGTTGTGTAACTTGGTAGCTTCCACTTCCAAATAATAGTTTATCCGAGATAGAAACAAAGACCACTCCTTTTTCTACATTGACTTCAATATCTTCATCTTGAAGATTACCCAAGGCACCTTTTAAGCTGGTAACCAAGGCTAAAGTAACGGAGTCTCTTTTGTTAACCGCATCTCTTAAGGTTCTTAATTGCTTATCCTTTTCTCTAATACTTTCCAAGGAACGCTCTAAGTTTTCGGCTGCTTTTTTAGAGATTGTAGCAAAATCACCAGATGCACCTGTTAGCGCCTCATTGGTTCTTTCAAGTGTTTTGATTTGACTTTTCAAATGACCAACTTCATTTTGCGCCATATCTCGATTTCCTTTACATTCATCCAACTTTGCATTGGCTTTATAAAGCTCGTTTTCAAGATCATCTTTCTTAACTTTCAGCTCATCAAATTTTTTGTTCGATACACAAGACGTAAAAAGTGTCAGTACCGCAACGGACAAAAGGGCTAACTTTCTCATGGTTAAAAATAATTTATTATTAATTTAGAATGCAAATATATTCAAGTTATTGAAAGACAACCTCAGATTAACATAAAATTTCATCCTAATTCCCGATAATCTTTATTGACCGATCGATTAATTATGGATTAATCCACTTTACTATCTATAACCGAATCATTTAGGTATAAAACTATTCGGTCGAAAAGACTCCATTCTTCAACTCCGAAAACTTTTTTCTGCCTTTCAAATAGTATTCCCAGACAATACTTCCAATTTTGGCGTAATTCTTATTAGGTAATTGTTGTTTGCGTTTTTTATAAATTTTGGAGTAGTTTCTATAAAATCCAAAATGCGCTTTTAAAATTGCAATTGTGTGTTTGAATTTTCCATCGAAAACAAACTTGATTCCTGCCAAACCATCCAACATCAATCTCAACAAAATCAATATATAAGCTCGTTTTCCCGGGACATTTTTTAAAAGATTAAAAAGTGAGTTTCTAAAATTCAAATAGGTTTTCTTTGGATTCATCGCATCCAAAGTGGCTCCGCCTAAATGATAAACTGTACTTTTCGGAATAAACATCGCTTGATATCCCGCATTAAAAACCCGCCAACAAAGATCGATTTCTTCTTGGTGTGCAAAATAAGTTTCATCCATTCCGCCCACTTCTTCAAAAACACTTCGGCGAATTACCAGACAAGCGCCACTGGCCCAAAGGATTGGATAAAGATTATCGTATTGACCTTCGTCTTTTTCTATCGTATCAAAAATTCTTCCTCTGCAAAAAGGATATCCCAATGTATCTACAAATCCACCGGCAGCACCGGCATATTCAAAATAATCCTTTCGGTTATAATCGAGTAATTTCGGTTGAACGATAGCGGTTTTGGGATTGGTTTTTAAATGTTTCAATAAAGGAACCAACCAATTGGGCGTTACTTCAACATCAGAATTCAATAATACAAAAACGTCTTCCTTTAATAATGACAAAGCATCATTATATCCTTTTGCAAAACCGCCATTCACTTTGTTTTGAATGATACCGACTTCGGGAAAATTCTTCTGCACATACTCAACCGACTGATCTGTGGAAGCATTATCGGCCATGTAAACCTTGGCCTGTGGGGAATTATCGATCACAGAAGGGAGAAACTTTTTTAAAAGTTCAAGGCCGTTCCAATTTAATATGACTACTGCTGTTTTCACGGATGCAAATTAAACCAAATAAATTGAGATTCTGTTTTTTTATGGCTTCTCTTCCAATCCCAATCACAATACTTCTCAGTTATTCAGAGCTGCATGGAATGTGTTTTTAGGAAACGGATTTTGAGGGGGTCAATTCTTGGGTTTGCTGTTTACAGGTAAGATTGAGAATCACCTATAAGGGTCCCATCCCCGACCCTTACCGGAAGGGAAGGGGGGTTGATTTTCTCTTTTATTTGATTTTAAATTCAAAAAATATTGTGTATTCTAAGAAAGCTTTCAAAAGTATTTTTTATAAGAATGAAAATCGGATTTAGAATGCTTCACCAAGTAATAGCTATTCACCTCTATGTTTTGTGAAGTGTGGAAGAACAAGACAACTCCTCAATTTTATCGAGTATATTCGGGGAGGTCTCTTAGGAAAACATATTTTTCTTCAACATAATCCATTTGGCAAAAATAATGTTCCATCCCGTTGGTGACCATTAAGTAGTCCGCATCGAGTTGGAGGTTATAGCGCGCAATTTGATCGAAGGTTTCTTGGGTGATTTTAATCGAAGGAGCTTTGCATTCCACTATGATATTGATATCTCCATCGGGTTTAAAACAGACCACATCATACCGCTTTAAAGTTTGGTGTACTTTAAATTGTTTTTCCACATTGATCAGTGATATCGGGTAGTTTTTCTCTTTGATTAAAAATTGTACAACATGCTGTCTCACCCATTCTTCAGGAGAGAGTTGAATAAATCTTTTCCGAATCGGATCGTAGATGCTTCTTTTATTTTCACTATTTTTGAGCCGAAAAGAATAGGCCGGAAAATTGAGTTTAGCTAACATATCATTTAAGGTGTCGGGGAAATAAATACTGACCTAACAAAACAAACCTATTTTTTCAAGAAAACCAAGTTTTCCTTATGAATGCACACAGAAAGATTTTAGCCGATATAAAAAATCGTCAGATAAAACCTATTTATTTTTTACACGGGGAAGAACCTTATTTCATCGATTTGATTTCAGATTATATTGCGGACAATGTTTTAACTGAAGACGAGAAGTCCTTCAACCAAAGTATACTTTACGGGATGGACACCACTGTAGATGAAGTGGTAGCAAGTGCTAAACGTTTTCCGATGATGGCTGAATACCAAGTGGTCATTTTAAAAGAAGCACAAGGATTGGGCAGAGGGAATGTGCAAAGCAAATTAGCCGAATTCGAAAATTACTTTAAAAATCCACAACTGTCAACAGTGTTGGTCGTTTGTTTTAAATACAAAAAGGCAGATGGCAGAAGAGCCTATCTTCAGGCTGCTAAAAAAAACGGGGTTGTTTTCGAAAGTAAAAAATTATACGAGAATAAAATCCCTCAATTTATTCAATCAAATTTGGAGCAGAGCGGATTTCGTATTTCTCATAAAGCCGCTTATATGTTGACGGAGTTTTTAGGTACAGATTTGGGAAAAATCAATAATGAGTTAGAAAAGCTTCGACTGGTAATCCCCAAAGGCACAGAAATTACTCCCGAGCTGATTGAAAAGAATATCGGGTTTAGCAAGGACTTCAACAACTTTGAATTACAAAATGCATTGGGAAGCAACGATTTTAAAAAAGCTTTTAGGATTATTGATTACTTCGCGCAAAATCCTAAAGACAATCCGATTTTAGGAACTTTGCCATTACTATTTCGTTATTTTTCTCAGCTTCTTCAGTATCACGGACTCCAAGATAAATCTCAAAAAAATGTTGCTTCTCAACTGAAAGTACACCCGTTCTTTGTAAAAGATTATGCACAGGCAGCTCGGGTTTTCTCGATGAAAAGATGCAGTCACGCCATTGAGGTTTTGCGAGATGTGGATGTACGCGTAAAAGGTGTCGGCAGCACGACGAATGTAAAGCAAGGAGATTACTTAAAAGAACTTTTGGTCAAAATTGCCAGATAAAACTATGCTCAAAGTAAAAACATGGATTTCTGCTGCACGACTTCGAACCTTGCCTTTATCGATCTCAGGGATACTCGCCGGGACGGGAATGGCGGTGCGCGAAGGTTTTTTTAATTTATATATTTTAATCTTCGCCCTACTTACGACATTGGGATTGCAAATCCTATCCAATTTTGCCAACGATTATGGCGATGGTGTAAAAGGAACCGATAACGAAGATCGCGTTGGTCCGATGAGGGCTTTACAAAGTGGGATTATCACGGATAAAGAAATGAGAAAAGGCGTGATCTTGACGGCCATTATCACCATGATTTTTGCCGGAATTTTAATTTTTATTGCTTTTGATAAAGAGGAAATATACTATGTTTTATTGTTCTTTGTCTTCGCAGTTTTGGCCGTGGCCGCAGCGGTTAAATATACCGTGGGAAAAACCGCGTATGGTTATCGCGGATTAGGCGATCTATTTGTCTTTCTGTTTTTCGGATTGCTCAGCACTGTCGGCAGCTATTTCCTTTATAGCAAAGGATTGAATGCTTCCATCTGGCTTATCGCAACAATTATGGGATTGTTGAGCACCGCAGTCCTCAACCTCAACAATATGCGCGATCTTCAAAGCGATGCCAAAGTCGGGAAAATCACCTTGGCAGTGAAAATGGGAGAAATCAAGTCCAAAAAATATCATTTCATTTTAATCCTGGCAGCACTGGTGTTGACATTTCTATATATCGGGATTACTTCAAGTTATCTCAATCTGTTTATGCTGCTTGGATTCATTCCTTTATTACTCCATTTAAAAGTAGTCCGTAGCAATCAAATTCCCCGCAATTTGGATCCGGAGCTTAAGAAAGTAGCGTTGAGTACTGTTTTTATTGCGCTGATATATTTGATTACGGGTTTCTTTTATTGATAAAAACCTTGAAGTTTACCTTTCGATGGGGCCCATCCCCCCCGCCCTTCTATTTCGACTCGGCTCAATACAGCGTATTTTGACTCGGCTCAATGCACCGCCGGAGGGAAAGGAGTTTGATTTTCTCTTTTATTTTAAGTTCAGAAAAAATATTTCTTCTTTTGTGGCAACCTCTTCAGTTCTTTTTGTGGATATGAAAAGTTGAAATTCGAGTGATTCAATTCTTGGAATACTGTTTCAACCGGATTTTTTAAACGTTTAGAATAACAATGCTCGAGAGAATAAAAAATCTTGTGAAATTTCTTTCCTATATTAAAAAGCTTGTTATCTTTGCAATCGCTTAGCAAGAAAATAATCTTACTAAGTATTTTTATTGGAGGAATGGCAGAGTGGTTGATCGCGGCGGTCTTGAAAACCGTTGAAGCGAGAGCTTCCGGGGGTTCGAATCCCTCTTCCTCCGCTTAGAGCAAAGCTCAATTTCTGAAAAGAAATTGAGCTTTTGTTTTTTAGCACCGTTGAAAACGTCAAGTTTTCACAAGGGGTTAAAAAACAAAAGCCCAAAAATTGCCATAGCAATTTTGAGCTTTATTGTCAGGTGCGGAGATTGTAGGGATCACGGAAGCAATCCCTCTTCCTCCGCAGTTTCAGCTAATTATCAGTTAGTTACGCAGATTACAGCCAATTCTACAGCCACTTTAGGTTTAGAATTGGCTTTTTTTATGAAGTGAAGTGTAGAGCGATTTAATGACATTCATACTCTGCTATTGAAAGAAAATACTTTCCGCAAATTAGAAAGTTTTGGTTGTAAATCGGATAATCTCTATAAGCCCATCTTTCGTTTTTAATCAGTTATCATTTTTTGGAATTCTTCTGATTTAATAGCCTGCGCAATTATATAATTGACTCCATCGGTCATATTAACTCCATCTACCACTTTAAGATGTCTTAATTGCTTATAATTTTCTTCATTTAGAAAAATATTTTTGATCGAGTATGTCCCTCTACTTACATCCTCCAACGCTTTTAGGGTAACGAAAAAAGCGACGAAGGATTTTTTATTTTACTGAAATTGTTCATTAATTATCAGTTCCTTTAAACTTAATGATTTCGATTATGTTATTCTTATTGCACCAGATTATTTTTTAAACTCAGGGTAATTTGCTAATAATTTTTCAAGTCTTTCTTGTTGGTCTTCTCCAAAATTATTGACCGAATACATCTCTTTCCCATTTGGCCCATTTAATTGGTTTACTTCAACTGTTAAAACAGCATCTTTAGGAGCATCTACTTCTCCCCAGTCACTGAACATATTAGGTGCTAAATGCCAAGTTACTTTTTCTCCTGGTTCAAGTCCACCTGAAATTTCATAGTTAAAGTCATCTTTTATCCACGGAACACTTCTATTTGGACTTGCTAAAGTTCCTGTGAAGTATACTCTTGAAACAGCTTTATCTGTTCCGTTTTTTACAGTTAGTTCAATAATTGGTTTTTCGGTTACATAATACGTTCCTTCTTTTCTCTTGTAAAACCTTGAACGTTTAACCTCAAATTTGGCCAGCATTTTTCTATCTCTTTCAGCTTGTTCCATTTTCTGATAAAGTTCCTCAATCTCACCCTTAGCTTGTTCTTTCTTTTTTCTCTCAATTTCAGCTTGAATTTTTTTACCCTCTGCAATAATTTCATCAGCTGTTTTGCCATCCAAGTTGGATTTCATATCTGAATAAGTTTCTTCTGCCTTGCCTTCTTCCATTAATTTTCCAAAATCAAGTCCGTGAAACATTATTAATCTCATTGATTCTTCAAATTTTTCTTTCTTTTCGTCATCTAAAGATTTCCTGATTTCTTCAATCGATGATTTCATTGCTTCTTCACTTGAACCGTCTATTTTATTTGTACAAGATGAAAACAGAATTCCGATTGCTCCTAATAAAATTACAAATTTTCGCATAGTTGTTTTTATTTAACTGTTGATTTTTTTATTTTTAACATCGCAAGACCTAATCATATATGTACTAAAATCATACTGTTACGCATATATTCTTACTGTCTTATTTATTTTACTCAACATCAAACATAACAGTTATTTAACACTCAAGAGCTATTTTAAACTATCAAATTTCCTCATCAAACCATAAACCGATCCAACTTCCTTCTCCATTTTTATCAGTCCGGTATTTTTAGGTGTGGAAGAGAGAAAAGCTTTGGTGTGATTGCGATGGATTAGGTGGTATAGCTCGGGGTAGATTATTTCACATAACACCTAAGGAAGATTAATGTCTCCTTGAAAATTTAAATAAAAACAAACTAATCTTTATAGGACTGACTGACAAGCATCCGGTTTCCTCCATGGCGGACAAGTATTCAATCTCGTACGTACGGAATTGTGGCGTCCCGATCACACGAATGCTTAGTTATTGAACACAGGTTTTATTTAGCTTATTCAAATCTCTCGTAAAAGAATAATGTCGGGTGTAGTTCTTGGATAAGTTTGCCTAAATATTATTTTATTCGGTTTTAGCGGTGTTATTTTACCGAATTCCTGTAATTGATGATTTCCATTTTTATCTGATATTTTCAAATAGAGAACAAAAGGTTTTTTATTCTGATCTAATTTATATTCCAAACTATTTGATAATTCATCATTCCCAAGAATACTGTTTGAATTTATTAATAAATCAATTGACTTATCTTTTTTGAGGATGAGCTGTAACTTTTCAATTTTGCCATTATAGTTTTTCCAGTTCCAGGTTCCATCAATATTATATTTCGTTTTGTATTGCTTCAAGCAAGTTTTGCTTTTTGAAATTAAATTTTTTAGTAATTTATTCAAGTCTTCATTTTGAGATATGCTCAACCCTTTTTCAGCATAACTTTGGGATTCTTTGCATTCTCCTATCTCATAATTTGCCTTAGAAATAAGAGTATATAGCATTGTCTTGAAAACTTTTGAGTTGTTTTTTTTAGTGCTAGCTAATTCTAACCCCTTCTCAAGAATTGGTATTGCTTTTCTTCTTTTATTAAGATTGATGAAGATAGTGGCTTTGTTCAAATATGAACTAGGTATTTTATGATCTATTTCAATAGCTTGGTCTAATAAAATCATTGCTTTTGAGTTGTTACCAAGAGTATTTTCAATAAAACCAAGATTGTTTAAAATATAAGGATTTTGAGGCTCTAGCTCATTGGCTTGAAGTAATAATTCTTTAGCATTCTCGTAATTTTTCTTTTTAAACTCATCATCACTTTTATTAAAAAGTTGAAGAGCTTCTTTGTTTGAAATTTGGGCCAAATCTTGAAGTTGAATATTTACTTGGCCATTTTTATTGGATTGGACAAAAACTTTATCCCAATTTTCAATCTCATTTGTTCCACAAGAGTAAAATAGTAGTGGTAAAAACACAAACCATATAAGCTTTTTCATTAATTTTTGATTGAAATTAGTAATTTATTTTAAACTTGTGTGCAATTCGATATACCCCCACAAATTTAATGTTTTATTAGGAGATGTACCGGGATAAACCAATGATTTAGATAAACCCAGAATTACATTTTTATCTTTTTATAGATTTATAGCTTTTCAGATTGATTATACCATAAATTCTCCAACCTCATATTTTCTGTTCACAACTGAGATCTTTTAGCTGGTTAAAAGAAAAAAGCTTTAGTTTGATTGCGGTGGATTAGTAGACATAGCTGGCGGAAAAGTGACTATCTCAAGTTCATTGCGGAATGGCTTGATGCTAATCAAATCCACTTCTAAAATTTCACTTAACCTAATAATGGTATCTAAACAGAAATCTTCTTTCCTACTCACCCATTTATCGACACTTATAATTCCGTAAGCTCAAAAGCTAAGTTATAATTAATCAGGTTTTTCCCTCCCTCATTTTGAATCCAAGCTTGTTCTTTATGGCTTATATCCGAAATTTCAGAAGCGTTATTATCTCTAAAAACATCGACAACTCTGTTCATAACGTTCAGTTCCTCTTTATCGAATAGATCGGCATTGAAAGGCTGCTCTTTATTCATAACAAATTGAACTCCGGTATATCTTGGAAACCTGACACTCTCAACATCCAATAATTTTTTATCGGCCATATATTCATAGATACTGTGGTACTTTCTTGGAACAGGTCCCATTTGTATAGCTTGATACCGAATTCCGCTAATCGAATAACCGCTATTTTTGTAATTCAGAAAATCTGCATAAAGTAAAAGCTTATTCATTTTGGTTTTAAAAGGCTCGAGCTGTTGCGCAAAAAAAGTGACCATACCCATAAACTTTTTCAAATCAGGCAAGCGATATCCGGTAAACCTATTTGCTAAATCTTCGCCTAAGAAATAGGCTTTTAGTTCGTCCTCACTTCTACTTCTCCACTTCTTTGTTATCAGTTTTTCTGTCTTCTTAATAAGTTTAGCGCTGTAATCCCTCTCTAAGTCAGGACATAACTCCACCATTCTTAGAAATTATTTCGGTGCCTTGACACTTTGAATTAATCGAGCATTAGACACACTGGGCACTTCTCCCTTTTCATAGTTGCGATAACTATTGCCGCCAAACCCCAATATCTCCGACATCTTCTTTGCAGAGACTCCATACTTCTCTCGAATATCACCTATTTCTTTTGGAAAAGGAATTTTATGACGCTCGCGGTACTGATTATAAACTTGAAGCATATTGAGCTCGTCTAAATGAGTAGTTGTAAACAACTCTTCGGTTTCCTCATCTTCAAAAGCGTGATGCATATAGTTGAATTCTTCCTTACGAAACACCAACTTACGCGCTATACGCTTTAACTTCATTTGCTTTCCGGTGATTGGATTTTTCATAATTCACTGTTTTTTAAGGGATATGACATCGGATGTTCGGCTACGTGGAAAGAAATACATATCACTCTATTATTTTCGGATCCTAAACTGAATGCAGTATAACTCTTTGCGCAACTCTGCTTCTTTGGGCAACTTGGCGTTAGCATTATGTCGTAAAGAATACAAAGGATTCCCTCGTAATTTATGTGTTTTCTCCGCGTGCTTTACGTGAAGTTCTCAATTCTCAATTCTCAATTCTCAATTCTCAATTCTCAAACCTCCCCTTAAAAGACCGATTCAATAAACTGGTTTTAGAATCTTTTCAAAATTTACTGTTTTTTTAGTAAAATTCTTGAATTACAATAAAGAAATCAAATTGTTTCCATAGACTTCGACTATTTCTAAGTTAATCATCGAACAACTTTAATTGTGATTCTTTCTTAGGATAGAAAACACCGATTATTACGAAAGGATTATTAGCTCTCCTTCGATGCCACTGTTTTGTTGTGCCCAAGAATAAATAAATATCTTTATTCTTTATAAAATTCTCTTCATATTGTGCACGAACCTTTTTTAAAGCCTCTTCTTCATTTCCATCGGCACCTTTTAGACAGTTCCAATACAACTGGCCAATCTCCCAATCTTCTATCATCAATCTACTCTCTCGACCTTTTTTATCAGTGAATTTGTAGTAAAACTTATAAGGCAATTTCTTGATTGTAATTTCCGGGGGTTTGTCTTGTGCAAATAAGTCACCTTGCTTTCGTAATTCTTTCCATTCATTTCTCCATTCCCGTTCTGTTTCCTCGATTTCAAAAGAATCAATGGTTTGAGGCTTGAATGTAGCTAATGATATGTTTTTAGGAGCTTTAGAGTCTTCTATCAATTTCGTTAAATCATTATAAACATTCTGAATACAGAGCCTTTTTCGTTCAGCCCAATTATGCTTAGTATCAACACTGTCTAATATTTTTAAATCTTTAAAGTCATAATTATTTGGAGAGTAACTTTCCGGTCTAAAATCATCAGCCCTTTTATTTAGATCTAACTCTAACCAAGTGTACTTGTAAGACTTCCATTTTCCCGATTTCCGTTGCCCCCATAAAAAGCTTAATGGAACCGGATAAATCCGAATCCATTCTCCTGTATCTAAAATCCCCGCTGTGCAAACCAACTCATCATAACTTCGTGAAGGAAGTGGATAAGTAACTACTGTTATAAGAATTTTCTTACGGGACATCTTTTATAAATGAATTAAAGGATAAGAGAATTCAGGACTTTCATAAAGCGAATTAGCTAAATGTGTTCGATGGCATTGACAAGGTTCTGCCTCAAAACAAGTTAAAGCAATACGATTATATTCATTCAATAACTGCAATATCTTTAATTGAGCGTCTTTGGTTTCTTTCAGAGTAGTATTACGATATTCAGCAAAAAGCTCATCATAATCTTCTTGACTATTAAGGTTTCTTCGTTTTTTGGAAACAATCCCAACCTCAGGAATGTGTTTATAACTTATACCTAAACTATTACAGTATTTTTGCAATAAAGTCTTACTAAAACCGAACTTCATACTTCGTGCATTCCGACGAACATCTACTAATAATTTGATGTTATTTTTCACAAGTTTAAGCAAGTAATTTTCCAAAGAAATACCTTCATATCCTATAGTGAACAAAGTCGTTGTGATATCATTTGGGCGCGCCTCTTCTATACGATGAAAATACTTTTCCGACAAAACATCTTCCGCTATAGTACTATTTATTGCATAAAAAGGAAAGTTCAGATAAGTATGTTTAATTAAAGCATTTGTAGTCATTTTATTATAATCAGAAACTGTTTGTTTTAAAAGCTTTTGATCTTTCACTTTTAGCTGATCAAAATAGCTCCCAGTTTCTTTATTATAATAATACTTTTCGTCTTCTGACAAAAGTCCCTTTTTAACCATTGTTCTCAAATCAGCTTTTGCCGAATACGAATAGCAACCAAATTTATATGGAATGAACTCGTATTCAGGTTTTTCCTTTCTTTGAGCATATAGAAACAATAATTTTTGAAGGCGAATTTTTCCTACATTATTATTTAATAACTCTAATAATCCTAATATTATTTTTCTGCGATAAAACATATTACGAATATACGTTTTTAGTTTAATATATTTAATTTTCAAAAGTTATTATCACTCCTACCACTCCTCCTTTAAAACCCGATCCAACAAACTACTTTTGAAGGCTTCTAAATTTTCTCGACTTATTATCAAAATACTTTCGGCAAAAACCGACCTGATTAAAAAGGTAAATCTTCACCATTATCAATTATTTCTCCATCTCCAAAATAGTCTTGTATATTATCATCATAAGAACTTTCTTCAATATTAATTGATGGAATGTCTTTTTCACCTAACGCAATAAATTGAGCTCTCTCATAAAGCTCATCGTAGGTTAATATCTCTACATTACGACTGTCTTTTCTAAAAAGCTCTAAGGTTTTTCTTTTAATTTCTTTCTCTTTGGTGTTTTCTGAATTTTCAATTTTATCCCAGTTTCCAATTAGTAAAATAACTTTAGGATCATATGTTTTCTGAGATATTGGCTCACCATCAGCATATCTTTCTCTTTCTTGCAACCAAAGTTCTCCAGAGGCCTTTTGTTCTAAAATTTGAGAAACTGAATCAATTAAATCATTTGATAAACACCAAGCATTAGATCTATTCTGGCTTTTACCAAATAGTGGTGTAGAAGGTTTCTTAAGTTCAACAAAAGAAGTGAAATTATTATCTGCCAAAAGGAAATCTGTTATTACAGCACTTGATCCATCTCCATCCGTATCAGAAAGGTGCATTTCTTTCTGCCGAATCACTTGAAATTTATAATCTAATCCATAACCGAAAATCCACTGATTTTTCTCAAAAAAATATTGCCAGACTTTTTCTTCACTATAAGTAGAAATAGAGTTTTCAGTAGCATACTTTTTCCAATATGTCTTTTCTTCTAAAAGTCTTTTAAAAATATTTAATCCTCGTTTTCTAAATGAAGTATTTACAATATCCTTTGATGATATTACTCCCTCATCAATCAAGGTTTCAACAATTTCTGCTCCTCCTTCTTCTGAAAGAAGAGTCTTAATTGACTTTATGCTTTCTTCATTTAGACCTTTCTCATCTGTTAATTTCAATTTTCTTTCAGTAACTCCTTCTAACTGAATAGTGTTAATAAAACTCAAGAAGTCACGCAATTGTTGAAAATTGAATTTATTAAGCTTTACAGTTTGCTTTGTCTTGCCATTAATTAGTTTTGTTATTTCAAAGCCTTCGATATCTTCTTTTTCCCTTAAATAGATTATTTTCATCATGGTTCTTGGAGCAAGCTTCATTAATGCTCCAACATCATCTTCATGAATAACCTGAAAAAAACGCCCTTTCTCAAACTCGTGAGAATACAACTTATTAGGTTTAGAGTGTTTTATAATATCTTCAGTGGTTAATTCTTTTCTGTCGATCCAACTCATAATCTTTAATTTATTAGGCTCTTTATTATAAACTCATAAATAGTTATCAACCCTACCAAAATTCCTATTATCCAAAAGAGTATATTGAGCCAGTTTCTCTTAGAGGGTTTCTGAATTTCAATTTCCGGGTTGGTGATTCTACTATTACCACTAGCCTGATTAATTTGTCCGACAGTAGAATCGTAAATATTATTTGTTGTTTTCGAACTATTGTTTCCCGTTTCCTCCTCTTTATCCAACCAGTCGCTAAACTTATTCCAAGATCTTAATGCCACCAGCTTCTTTATATACTTGCGATTTTCAAAGCTTATGGTGTATTCATAGTTGTTTTTAGTCATAAAACCAAGATTGTTTAATTTCATTGGTGTCCGATAAAAAAAGCCCCAAAAATTGAGGCTTTTTTTGTATAGTTGGGTTATCAACCAAAATAACACAACTATGAACAAAAATAAGACTTTTTTCGGACAGCCCATTTTCAGCC
>Ga0079225_10000968_pt1 | contig 15962 bp, 17 predicted proteins | sample Poulit2012_FD_76344 | JGI IMG/M metagenome (GOLD analysis project Ga0079225, IMG submission 76344) | Agricultural soil microbial communities from Georgia to study Nitrogen management - Poultry litter 2012 | ecosystem: Environmental > Terrestrial > Soil > Agricultural land | place: USA: Georgia... | reverse complement strand
ATGTGTAATATCTAGCCATTGTGGAAAAGGTACAATTGGTATTTTATACATTGTAAAATCATGATTGATATAAATTTATACTTATTTTTAAATACTAGTCAAAATGAATTTAATATAGAAGAGTTTTTTTCTAAATACAGATTAAATAAAATAAAAGAAACTAGTAATAAAAATAAAATAAAAGAAAATATTATATCTGAACACTTGTTTTATAAAAGTTTAAAACATGAAGGATATAATTTGAAAGATATGGATATAAAAACAACGAAAAATGGGAAGCCATATTTTCAAAACAATAACTTAAAGTTTAATATATCTCATTCAAATGATTTATATGGAGTATGTTATAGTAATTTTGAAGTTGGAATTGATATAGAGAAAATAAATAATATAAGAAATGCTATTGCAAACAAAATATACGATAATGAAGTAAACTTAAAAAAGATATCTTATGATCAAATAATTAAAGATTTCACTATTAAAGAATCATATATTAAATATTTTGGGCTTACAATATTTCACAATTTAAAATCTATAAATATTTTAGATGATAAAGTAGTTGGAAACTTAGGGAAATTATATTATTATAATTTCAAATACAAAAATTATTATATTACTATAACAAGTAAACAAGAATTCAAACTAAATATTTACAATTTAGATAATAAAAAGTTAGAAAGATTGCATATTTAATATAAATGTATTAAAATATATAAAAGCGAAGAAAAAGAAGAGTAAATTAATAATGATTTTAAGAAAGTAGTTGGTTGATGAGAAACTACAATCAAGTTAATTGAAGGTAGCTTTGGAGCTAATTAAATGAATTTATAGTAGTTTAATTCGTAAGTAATGCGTTAAATACAATTAAGTGCTAGTTTTACTAGAATTAAGGTGGTACCACGGAACTATTCGTCCTTAGATATTTATTTATCTAAGGATTTTTATTTAGGAGTAATTATGATAGAAACAAAAAGACTAATAATTAGATATCCAAATATGAAAGATTTGAAAGATATTTATAACTTTTCAAAATCTAAAGATGTTGGACCTAATGCAGGATGGATTGAACATGAAACAATAAAAGATACTAAAGTGGTATTAAAATATAATATTTCGCAAAAAGATGTATATGCAATTGAATATAAAGAAAATAATAAAGTTATTGGTTTAATTAGTTTTTTAAAACAATCTGTATTAAACAATGAATATGAGTTGGGATATGTATTGCATAAAGATTATTGGGATTTAGGAATTATGAGTGAAGCAATAAGCGAATTTATTAAATTTGTTTTTAAAAATTTTAAAGTAAACACAATTATTACAGGGCATAGTGAGGACAATATAGCAAGCAAAAGAATAATTTTAAATAATGGATTCAAATTTAAGTATGTTGATAATAATCCTAAATATGAAAATAAAAATATTAAAAAAGTATATATGTATGAGCTTAAAAATGAAGGAGTAGATAATAATGTTTAAATTAAACAATAAATATGATTTTAAAAAAGTTGAAAAAAACAAATATGATAACTGGGTTAAAAATGAGGTTTTTAATGCAAATAGATTTGAATTAAAACCTTATACTATTGTTATTCCACCTCCAAATGTTACTGGTAAGTTACATTTAGGACACGCATGGGATAATACGTTACAAGATATTATTATTAGAAGAAAGAGAATGATGGGATATAATGCATTATTCTTACCAGGGATGGATCATGCCGGTATTGCGACCCAAGCTGTTATTGAAGCAAAACTTAAAGAAGATAATATAAATAAGTATGATTTAGGAAGAGATGGTTTTTTAGAAAAAGCTTGGGAATGGAAAGAAGAATATAGTAATCATATTAGAAACCAATGGAAAGCTTTAGGTATAAGTTTAGATTACACAAAAGAAAGATTTACTTTAGATGAAGGATTAAATGAAGCTGTTAATAAAGTCTTTATAGATATGTTTAATGATGGTTTAATTTACAGAGGTAATAGAATTATACATTGGGATGTTGAAGCAAAAACAGCATTATCAAATATAGAAGTTATTCATAAAGAAGAGGTAGCTAAACTATATTATATTAAATATCCTATAAAAGGTAAAAATGATAAATACTTAACAATCGCAACAACCAGACCTGAAACTATGTTTGCTGATCAAGCTTTAATGATTAATCCAAATGATGAAAGATATAATAAATATGCTGGTGAAAAAGTAATAATCCCAGGAACTGATACAGTTATAAATGTAATATTAGATGATTATGTTGACCAAAGTTTTGGTACTGGTGTAGTAAAAGTTACTCCTGCTCATGATCCTAATGATTTTGAAGTTGGAGAAAGACACAATTTAAACATGCCTCATTGTATGAATGAAGATGGAACAATGAACGAAATGGCTTTAGAGTTTGAGGGATTAGACAGGTTTGAAACTAGAAAAAAATTAATTGATAAATTAAAAAATGAAGGATACATTGAAAAGATTGAAGATTATGAAACATCAATTGGTTATAGCGAGAGAACAGATACTGTAGTTGAACCAAGACTTTCTTTACAATGGTTTATAAAAATGGATGATTTAGCAAAAGATAGTTTAAAAACAGCTGTTAACTTTGTTCCTAAGAGATTTAAGAAAATATATGAAAATTGGATGAATAATCCACAAGATTGGTGTATTAGTCGCCAACTTTGGTGGGGACACAGAATTCCAGCATGGTATAAAGATGACTTAGTAAAAGTGCAAGTAGAATCACCAGGAAATGACTGGAAACAAGATGAAGATATTTTAGACACTTGGTTTTCTTCTGCTTTATGGCCTTTTTCTACATTAGGTTGGCCAAATAAAACAAAAGATCTTGAAACATTTTATCCAAATGATTGTTTAGTGACGGGTTATGATATTATTTTCTTTTGGGTAGCAAGAATGATATTCCAAGCTCGATATTTCACAAAAACAGATCCATTTAAAGATGTTTTATTGCACGGATTAATTAGAGATTCTGAAGGAAGAAAAATGAGTAAATCATTAGGTAATGGAGTAGATCCTATGGATGTTATTGATTCATATGGAGTTGATGCTTTAAGATACTTTCTAACAACTAACTCAGCGCCAGGTCAAGATTTAAGATATGATGAAGAAAAGGTAGAATCAAGTTGGAATTTTATAAATAAGCTTTGGAATATTTCAAGGTTTGTAATGATGAATTTAAGTGATTATAACTTAGAAATTGATTATAATAATTTAAATCTTTATGATGAGTGGATTTTAACTAGACTATCTCAAGTGATCAAAGAAGTAGATAAGTATTATGAAAGTTATAATTTCAATGAAGGATCACATATTTTATATAATTTTATATGGAACGAATTTGCGGATTGGTATTTAGAGTTGTCTAAAGTAACAATTAAAGAAGGAAGTAAATCAAATACAGAAGCTGTTTTATATAATGTTTTAAAAGATATTTTAAAATTATTACACCCTTTTATACCATTTGTTACCGAAGAAATTTACACTGAACTTACTAAAGATTCAACAATTGTATTAGCAAGTTGGCCGAAAATTGATTATGAAAACAAAAATAGTTTAGAAAACTTCAATATTGTAAAAGAAATTATTACAAGAATAAGAAATTTAAGAGCAGAAAATAATGTTCAACCAAAAAATAAAATTGACATTAATATAGTTACTCAAAATGATAACATCCTTGAAATGTTAACTGACAATAAAATTTATTTAGAGAAGTTTTTAAATACAAATAATTTAAACATAACTAATGAATTATTGTTTAATGATGATGTTATTACGATAGTATTAAATGATATAACACTTTACATACTAAAGAAGGATATTATTGATGAAGAAGAAGAAAAACGTATTTTGCTAGAACAAAAGAAAAGATTAGAAAGCGAAATTAAAAGAAGTCAAAACATGTTAAATAACAAAAACTTCGTTGATAAAGCTCCTAAAGAAAAGGTTGATGAGGAAATAGCGAAATATAAAAACTATAAATCACAATACGAGAAAGTATTAAGTGAGCTAAATGAAAAGGTTTAATAACGTATCTGATGGAATAAATTGGATTCAAGTACAAAAAAGATTTTTAGGAAATAAAGATTTGAATAAATTAACAAATGCTTTAAACAAACTAAATCTCAATTTAAATCCTATTAAAAAGATTCATATATTGGGTACCAATGGCAAAGGATCAACACAAGCATTCATTAGTAACATCTTAAAAAATAAAGGTTATAAAGTCGGTTCTTTTACATCTCCCTACTTAATAAAGTTCAATGAAAGAATAAAAATAAATAATGAAAATATTTCTGACATAGATTTACTAAATTTAATTAACTTTATTTATAAGTTTAATTTAGAAAATAATTATAACTTGTCTTTTTTCGAACTTTTAACATTAATGAGTTTAAAACATTTCAGTGATACAAATTGTGATGTTATAATAATGGAAGCTGGAATTGGGGGTAGACTAGACTCAACTAATATTATGAACTATGATCAAACCATAATTACTAGCGTCGGATTTGATCATAAGAACATTTTAGGAAATAAAATTGAACAGATTGCAACTGAAAAAGTGGGTGCCCTTAAAGATAATAATACGTTAATAATTTATAATAATAACAAATATAATGATGTTATAATGAAAAGAGTTTCTTTGACAAAGTCAGATTTAATTTTATTAGAATATGATCAAATAAAATTAATAAACAACAATTACTATTACAAAAATTACAAAATTAATTTAAATATGCTTGGCAAACATCAAGTTTATAATTCAGTCTTGGCATTAAATAGTGTATATAACTTGTTTGGAATAGAAATTGAAGATATGATAAAAGATATTAATGAAACAAGCTGGCCTGGTAGATTTGAAAAAATAAAACAAAACGTTTATATCGATGGCGCTCATAATATTGATGCTATTAAAGCTTTGATTGAAACAATTAATGATAATTTTAAAAATCTTAAAATTAATATAATCTTTAGTGCTTTAAAAGATAAAGATATTAGTCCAATGATAAAATTATTACAAAAGGAGAACTACAATATAAAATTAACTTCTTTTGTAGATCCTAGATTTGCTAGTCTGAAAGAGTATGAGACAATAAACACGCCTTATATTGAAAACATTAATGAAATAATAAAAAACATAAATGAAGATGAGATTACTGTGTTTACTGGATCAATTCACTTCATTGGTTATGTAAAGGAGTTATTTAATAATGAAAACAATATTTCATATTGATGATAATGTAAAATGGAAACTAGTTGTTTCCAATATAAAAAATTTAATAAAAGAATATGATAATAATAATTACCAAATAATAGTGTTAGCTAATAGTGATGCAGTAAAAGGTTATTTATTTGATGATGTTGTATTAGAAGTTGTTGAACTTTCTAATAATAGACAAATAAAATTTAAAGCTTGTAATAATGCATTAAACAAGTTTAATATTGATAAAACATTATTAAATAATAATATCGATATTGTAAGTGCTGGAGTTTATGAGTTAACAATTAGACAACAAGAGAATTATTCTTATATTAAAGTATAAAAAAATATCCTATTTAGATTGATTTCTAAATAGGATATTTTTATACAGAATATTTGTGAGCAATTGAACTTGCTGCAGCTGCAGCGATTGCTCCAACTATGTCATCTAAAAATGTATTACATCTACCTGGCTCTTCACCTTGTTTGTCTAATTCACCTATAATTCCTGGTTTCAACTTATCAATATAACCAAAGTTTGTAAAACCAATAGAACCATATACATTCACAATAGATAAAGCTAAAATTTCATCAATACCAAATAGCCCGTAATCATCTAATAACATTGATAAAAGTGGTTCAGATAACAATTGTTTCTCTGCCAATATATCTAATTCAATTCCAGTTAGAGCTGCATGCTGAACTTCTCTTTTCATTACGACTCTTTCAACATGCTCTAAACATATATCAAGTGTAATGTCAGGTACATATTGCTTTTGTAATTCAAGAGTTAATTTAGCAATATCAACTAATTCAACTCCTCTTTCTTTTAATCTTTTTTTAACTACTTTATATTTTGTTAGATCATTTAATCTATTATCCTCTGGGACATAAACTGTTTCTTTGTTCATTTAATCACTCCTTCATAATTGTAAGCCTTTTCATTATACTATAAAGTGAAATTAATGTCAAAAAAAACATAATTAGCACATTAATCTTGACAGTGCCAAATGATTGTTGTAAAATACTAATAGCACTTAAAAAAACGAGTGCTAACGAGGTGGTATAAATGTTAACTAGTAGACAAAAGTTAATATTAAAAGAGATAGTTGAATACTATGTAGAGTATGCTTCTCCAGTAGGTTCTAAAATTCTAACTAAAATGCCTTATTTAGATTATTCTAGTGCTACACTTAGATATGATATGGCAAGGTTAGAGGAGTTAGGATTACTACAAAAAACACATACTTCAAGTGGAAGAATACCTTCAGAAGCTGGTTATAAGTATTATGTTAATCATTTAATTACGAGAGATTCTAATGTAATAGATGATTTTCCTTTAGTGGATGAAGTTATAAAAAAGCATAGTTATTCGAGAAAAGTTGCAGTTGAAGAAGCAATCAATTTGTTAAGTGATTTAACTAAATATACTGCTTTAGCAATTGGACCTAAAAACTATGAAATTAAAATCAATAAAGTAGATTTTATTCCGTTAAGTAATGAAGAAGCTGTGGTTTTGATTGTTACTAATCGTGGCCATGTACAACATCAAAATATTAGAATTCCAGAAGGTATGTTAGTTTCAGAGATAAAAGAAGTTATCAGTACTTTGGATGATTTATTGAAAAATAAATATTTAGATGAAGCACAATTGATATTATCTAATGAGTTTGCAAAGGAGCAGTTAAGTGCATATGTAGATTACCAAAAACAAATTTACAAATCATTTCTACATGCGTTTTCTAAATTTGCAGAAGATAGTTATTATTTATCGGGAATAACAAATGTTTTTGATCAACCAGAGTTCTCTGATGCTAAAAACATTAAAAATTTTGTAGATATGTTAGACAGAAGAGATATCTTTAAGTTTATAGGTGGTAAAGATAGTTTAAATGTTACTTTTGGAAGTGAAATAGAACTTAAACTGATGGAAAACTTTACTATTATTTCAATACCTTATACTATTAAAGATAATGAAAGAGGAACAATTGCAGTTGTTGGACCAACAAGAATGGAATATTCAAAAGTAATACCATTATTAGAATATATTGCCTCAAATCTAGGAAAATTATACAGAAAGTAGGTGTCAAAATTGGAAGCAGAATTAAAAAATGGCAAAACTAATGATTCCAATGATGAAACATTAGAGAAAGAGAATGCAAAAAAGGATAAGCCAAAAGATGTTATTAAGAAATTAAAAGAAGAACTTAAAATTAAAGAAGAAAATTATTTAAAAAGTGTTGCTGATTTAGAAAATTATAAAAAGCGAATGAATGAAGAGAGAATAAAAGATAGAAAATATGCTGCAACAAATTTAATTCATGATCTTTTATTACCTTTAGATCAATTAAGTAAGGTGGTAGAAGCTGAGGTTAATGATCCATCTTTAAAAAATTATTTAATAGGTTTTAAAATGATTAATGACCAAATATTTCAAGTGTTAGAAGATGATGGATTAAAAGAAATTGAAGCATTGAATAAGGTCTTTGATCCAAACTTTCATTACGCAGTAGAAAAAGTAATGGATAAAGAAAAAGAAGAAGGAATTATTTTAGAAGTAATTAATAAAGGATATATGTATAAAGATAGAGTATTAAGACCTTCAATGGTTAAAGTAAATGAATGGAGTGAAGAAGAAAATGAGTAAAAAAACTAATAAAATAATTGGAATAGATTTAGGTACAACAAACTCAGTTGTATCAGTTATGGATGGTGGAGAGGCAAAAGTTATTGCAAATGCCGAAGGTGGTAGAACAACACCATCAGTTATTGCTTTTAAAAATGATGAAGTATCAGTAGGAGAAGTTGCTAAAAGACAAGTAATTACTAACCCTGATACAGTACAATCAATTAAAAGACATATGGGTGAAGAAAATTATAAAGTGAAAATTAATGGTAAAGAATATAATCCGCCACAACTTTCAGCTATGATTTTACAAAACTTAAAAAAGACAGCAGAAGATTATTTAGGTGCTAAGGTTACTGAGGCTGTAATTACAGTACCAGCATATTTTAATGACGCTCAAAGACAAGCTACAGCAGATGCAGGTAAAATTGCTGGATTAAATGTTAGAAGAATTATTAACGAACCTACAGCAGCAGCATTAGCTTATGGAATTGATAAAAAAGATGTAGAACAAACGATTTTAGTGTTTGACCTTGGTGGAGGAACATTTGACGTTTCAATTTTATCATTAGCTGATGGTACTTTTGATGTAATATCAACATCTGGAGATAATAAATTAGGTGGAGATGACTTTGATAACTTAGTAGTTGACTATTTAGTTCAAGAGTTTAGAAAAGAACAAGGAATAGATTTATCAAAAGATAAAATGGCAATGCAAAGATTAAGAGATGCCGCAGAAAAAGCTAAAAAAGAATTAAGTGGTGTAAGTTCAACTCAAATTTCATTACCATTTATTTCTATGGGAGAGGCAGGTCCAGTTCACTTAGAACAAAATTTATCTAGAGCAAAATTTGATGAATTAACAACTAGTTTAATAGATAGATTAAGAACACCAATCAGACAAGCAATTAGAGATGCTAAACTTAAGTCAAATGAAATTGATGAAGTAATTTTAGTTGGAGGTTCTACAAGAATTCCAGCGGTACAAAAATTAGTTGAAAATGAATTAGGAAAAGAAGCTAATAAAAGTGTTAACCCTGATGAAGTTGTAGCTATGGGTGCAGCAATTCAAGGTGGAGTATTAGCTGGAGATGTAAAAGACGTGTTATTATTAGACGTAACTCCTCTTTCATTAGGTATTGAAACATTAGGTGGAGTAGCTACTAGATTAATTGAAAGAAATACTACAATACCTACATCAAAATCACAAGTTTTCTCTACAGCAGCTGATAACCAACCAGCAGTTGATATACACGTATTACAAGGTGAAAGATCAATGGCAGCTGATAATAAAACATTAGGAAGGTTCCAATTAACTGATATACCACCAGCACCAAGAGGTGTACCACAAATTGAAGTTACATTCGATATTGATTCAAACGGTATTGTATCGGTAAAAGCTAAAGATTTAGGAACAAACAAGGAACAAAAAATTACTATTACAGGTGGTTCAGGACTTTCAGATGAAGAAATAGAAAGAATGGTTAAAGAAGCTGAAGAAATGGCTGAAGAAGATAAGAAAAAACGTGAAGAAGTAGATTTAAGAAATGAAGCTTCCAACTTAATTTTCCAAACAAATAAAGCTATTGAAGATTTAGGTGAAGAAGTAAGTGAAGAACAAAAAGCAAACATAGAAGCTAAAGCCAAAGAATTAGAAGAAGCTTTAGAAGGTGATGATTTAGATTTAATTAAAACCAAAAAAGAAGAATTTGAAAAAGATGCTCAAGAAATTGCTGTTAAAGCATATGAAAAAATCCAAAAAGAACAACAAGCTGAACAGGCTAATGAAGCAAACACAGAAGAAGAAAGTTCTGATTCTGAAACAGTGGATGCTGAATTTGAAGAAAAAGAAAATTAAAGCCAAGGGGGATAATACCCCTTGCTTTTTATAGGTGAGAAAAAATGGCAAAAAGAGATTATTATGATGTTTTAGGCGTTGACAAAAACGCATCAAAGGATGAAATAAGAAGAGCATATAGAAACTTAGCAAAAAAATATCATCCTGATGTTTCAAAGGAAGACAATGCTGAGGAAAAATTTAAAGAAGTACAAGAGGCTTATGAAACATTAAGTGATGACAATAAAAAAGCAACTTATGACAGATTTGGTCATCAAGGAGACAATTTTAATCAAGGATTTGGTGGATTTGATGGTTTTGGCGATTTTTCTGGCTTTGGTGGATTCTCCGATATCTTTGGCGACTTTTTTGGTGGCGGATCACAAAGGCAAGAAACATATGATGGCCCAATGAGAGGTTCAAATATTGAAAAATATATGACTATTGATTTTATGGAAGCTGTTTTAGGTACTAAAAAAACTATAAGAGTTGATGTTGAAGTAAACTGTCCTACATGTAATGGGACAGGAGCGAAATCAAAAGATGATATTATAACTTGTAGCAATTGTCAAGGTGATGGGTATGTCGAGGTTGAACAAAGAACTATTCTCGGTACCGTAAGAAGTAGACAAGTGTGTAATGTTTGTCATGGTACTGGTAAGGAAATTAAAAATAAATGTGATACTTGCCACGGCAGCAAAAGAATTAAAGAATCAAAAACTGTGGAAGTTAAAATACCAGCTGGAATCGATAATAACATGACATTAAGAGTAGCTGGATATGGAAATGCAGGATTAAATGGTGGACCAACCGGAGATTTACTATTAACATTTAGAGTTAGAAGGCATAAAGTGTTTGATAGAAGAGACTCTGATATATATTTAAAAGTTCCAATTACTTTAACAGAAGCGGCTTTAGGAACTACTAAAGATGTACCAACAATTTATGGTGAAGTAAGTTTGAAGATACCTGCCGGAGTACAACCAAATACTCAACTTAGAATGAAAGAAAAAGGAGTAGCATCTCCTAGAAGTAATAGAAAAGGTGATCAATTTGTAGTAATTGATGTTCAAACTCCGAAAAAACTTTCTCCAAAAGAAAAAGAATTATATGAAAAACTACAAGAATTAGAACAAAATAAGTCTACCTCTGCTTGGCAAAAATTTAAAAACATATTTAAAAATTAATGGGGATAATTTCCCCATTTTTTTAAATATGTTGTATAATTAATATATTGATAATAAAAGAATGAGGAAGATAAAATGATTTTAGTTAAACATAATATGGATGGTAAAACAAATTTAAAACCATACTTTTATTTCGCTTTAGAAGAATATATATTAAAAAATTTATTAAAAGATGATGAAGCTTATTTTTTCACTTGGATTATAGAAGGTATTGTTATTGGTAAAAACCAAGTTTTAGAAAATGAAGTAAATCTAACCTATACAAAGAACAATAACATTGATATATATAGAAGACCTACAGGTGGTGGGACAATATATGCAGACGAAAATAATTTTATGTATACGATGGTAACTAAACAAACTAATAATTTTTCATTTAAAAAATACTTAAACTTAGTTGTTGATGCAATGAAAGAATTGGATTTAGATATAAAATTTAGTGATAGAAATGATTTGTTATTCGAAGATAAAAAAATAAGTGGAGCAGCTTTCTTACAAAATAAATATGGTGTATTAATACATGGTACATTTATGTATGATGTTGATATAGAAACAATGATAAGATCAATAACTCCAAATGATGAGAAACTAATATCCAAAGGAATTGATAGTGTTAGAAGTAGAGTAGTAAATTTAAAAAACCATTTAAATAATATTAGTTTAAATGAACTTATTAATCACTTAGAAAAACATTTAACAACAAAAGAATATATACTAAGTGATGATGAAATTAAACTTATAAACAAAATGGCAGAAAAATATGAAGATAAAGAATTTAGATTTCAAAAACAGCCATCATATACAAAAATGTTATCAAAGAGAATTAATGGTGGATTATTTAATATTCAGTTAGATTTAAACAAAGGTATAATAGAAAACATGAATATTACTGGTGATTTTTTCGATTTATTTCCTGTTAACATCATAGAAGAAAAATTTGAAAATGTTCCATATAATAAAGAAAATTTAATTAAAACTTTAAATTCAATAAATATTGAAGACATGATTTTAGATGTTAAAAAAGAAGAGTTTCTCTCAATATTATTAGAAGGATTAATAGATTAAATAGAAAAACTTTATATTAGTTGACTATTTATATGTTAATTTGTTAAAATTAAGATAATAAGAAAGAAGGGGTATTTATGAAAAAAAGAATTAAACTATTAAAAAAGTATTTTAAAAAGAATACGGGTAAGAAAGATTCAGAAGTTAGTGAATTAATTAAAAATGATTTAAACAATGCTTTTAAAAGAGCTGAGACTTTAGTAGCTACTAAAGATGTTTCAAAGCCATTTATTTTAAGAGGTCCAAATATTTATGATGAAAATTTAAAATATAGATTAGATAGAGACAATAAAGATGAAGAGTTTAATTTAGAATATTCAAACTCTCTAATAACAATACTTTTTTTAGGTAAGAACACATTGTTTTATTATCAATCAGAAGTAGATCATATTAATGGATTGGTAAACGAAGAGTTTACTGGTGAAGTTAAATATGATAATGTCTTAAATACTGAACTTGAAATTGACAATCAAGTGGATAGAAACCATAATCCTATCACTTCAACAGTTAATTTAGTTTTAACTTTAAAAAATGAGGCAGAATTAGTATTTAATTTAAGAAATCATTATGAATTTAACGATGATAAATACCCAGAAGTCTTAACAGAAGATGAAAAATATATTGTTAAAACTATTAAAGAAGCAATTAATCAATAAATAAAAGCAGTTTTGCTTTTATTTTTTTCCATTATTATTGACAAACTAGCTATATATATGTATAATATTTAAAGGTGAATTAAAATGATAGTAGTACCTAGTTTAATTAATAATTATAAAAGAATTAATGAAGAAATCAAAATTAATAAAACAAAGCATAATCACCCTGAAATATTAGAAATTAAAAATATCTATGCAACAGGGATAATAAAGTGGGAAGAAGATAATTTGTTTGTAAATCTAAATATCGAAAGTGAATTAGTTTTAGCAAGCACAAGAACTTTGGAACCTATTAATTATAATTTAAATTTTCCATTAAAATTAATTTTTGGAGAACATAAAGATGCTGATTTTGTTTTAGAAGATAAAATTGATTTATCCGAAATTATCTTTGGTCACATCATTTTAGAAAAACCACAGTCAATATATTACGATGATGAAGAAGTCTATATTGACAAATCGAAAAAGGTGAACCCATTTTTTGAAGATCTAAAAGATTTTAAACTTTAGGAGGTGTGAAAATGGCAGTTCCATTTAGAAGAACAGGAAAAACTCGTAAAAGAACCAGAAGAGCTCATCATGCATTAAAAGCTCCAACGTTAGTAGTTTGTCCTAATACTGGCGAATTTACTTTGCCACACCGTGTAACCAAAAATAGTGGTTATTACAAAGGTCAACTTGTTTTAAATAAGAAAGATAAAGCAGAAGACTAAAAGAAAGAGCACATAAGTGCTTTTTTCTTTATATAAATGAAATTATGATAAAATATTAAAGAGGTCTTAATATGAAACATATTACTGTATTATTAGAAGAATCAATTGAACAATTAAATATAAAACCTAATGGCGTTTATGTTGATGCTACTTTAGGTGGTGCTGGACATAGTAAACATATATTAGAAAAACTTAACACAGGTCATTTATATGCGTTTGATCAAGATATGTACGCTATAAACAAAGCAAGTGAAACACTATCTAATTATCCCAATAAAACAATCATTCATTCTAACTTTACAAACTTAGAAAAGGAATTAACTAATAGAGGTGTAAATAAAATTGACGGAATCTTGTTAGATTTAGGTATGTCTAGCTTTCAAATAGATGATGAAACTAGAGGATTTACATATTTAAAAGATACTAAATTAGATATGAGAATGGATCAAAGTCAAACATTGACAGCTAAAGAAATAGTTAATACATATGAAAGAGATGAATTAGCTAATATTTTATATCAATATGGTGATGAAGAAAATAGTTTTAAAATAGCTGATGAAATAATAAAAAATAGACCATTAGAAACTACTTTCGATTTAGTTAATATATGTGATAAAGTAAACTTTAGGAGAAAAGGACATTCAGCAAAAAAGGTTTTTCAAGCATTAAGAATTGAAGTTAATGATGAGCTAAAAGTTCTAGAAGAAGTATTAAAACAAAGTTTAAATATGTTAAATGATGATGGAAGAATAGTTGTTATTACATTTCATTCTTTAGAAGATAGAATAGTAAAACATTTTTTCAAAAAGTATTCGACTAGAAATATTCCTAAAAACATTATTATATTTGACGACAAAAAACCACCGCTAACTATTGTTAATAGAAAACCAATATTACCTAGTGAAACTGAAATTAAAAATAACTCTAGAAGTAGATCAGCTAAATTAAGAGTAGCAAAAAAAAATAGAGTATAAACTCTATTTTTCATAATTTTTACCGCCGATTATTTTTACATAATCTAAATTTAAATCTTTAAAGTCTTTATGATTTTTTATATAATTAATAATATCATCACTTTTTACATCGATTATTTTATTTGTTTTATGGTCAATAACATGAATATGACTATATTCATTGTGACCTGGATTATAAACAGCTAAGTCATAATAGGTTTCATTAACTACATGAAGTTCAACAATAATATTTTCCCTAACTAAAAAATCCAAGTTGTTATAAATGGATGATACGTTATGAAAACCTCTTTTATTGAGCTCTTTCTGTAATTCTTTAAAAGTAAGATGCTGATTTTCTAAGATCTCAATAATAGCAATTCTATTATTAGTCAATCTAAAACCATTTTTTCTAATTTTGTCAAAATACTTATTTATGTTAGACATCTTAAACCCTCTTTCTTTAATATATTATAATTATAACAAATTTTTACTTTATTTGTAGCAAATCACTCAAAAATAAATAGATATGTTATAATTTATATGGTGGTAAATATGCATATAGTATATGGTGGAGCTTTTAATCCTTTAACTAAAGCACATATTGATATTGTAAATTTAATCTTAAAAACATACAAAAACTCAAAAGTTATTATCGTACCAGTTGGTAACGACTATAACAAAAGCGAGTTAATTGATTTTCATGATAGATATAACATGATTAACTTAGTATTTAAAAATAATAAAAATGTTATTGTTTCAAAAATTGAACATGAAAATGTATTTCAAGGTACAATTGAAACATTAAACAAATTAAGTGAAACATATTCTAATATACACCTATTAGTTGGGTCAGATAATATTTTGTATTTTGATAAATGGATTAAATATGAGAAACTTCTTAGCACATATCCACTTTTAATTGTTAATAGAGACAATGTTTTAATTAATAATGTTATGAGTAAATATAACTATTTAAATGTGAAATTTAATATAATTAAATATAATAGTGAAATTAATTCTAGTTTAATAAGAAAAGATATTAATAAATATAAAGAATGGTTAAACATAGATGTATTTAATTATATTAAAGAAAATAAACTTTATGGAGCTGATTAAATGTATAAACACGGATTTTTAAAAGTAGCTGCGGCTACACCTAAAATAATAGCTGGAGATATAATTAATAACCGAGATGAAATACTAAATACTTTAGAAAAGACAAATGCGAGTATTACAGTATTTCCTGAATTAACTCTAACTGGTTATTCAATGAGTGATTTGTTTTTTCAAACAAAAACTATTGATGAATCATTAGCTAGTTTAAAATATATTTTACATAACAACAACTATGAAGGTGTTTTTACTATTGGTATGCCGCTTAGTATAAATGATGTGTTATTTAATGTAGCTGTTGTTATATTTAATAATAAAATACTAGGAATAATACCTAAATATTACTTACCAAACAATTATGAATATAATGAAAAAAGATGGTTTGAATCTGGATATAACATTAACATTAAAGAAGTAGAATTATTTGATGAGAAAATTCCATTTGGAAAACTAATTTTTAAAGATAAGTCTAAAAATATTAATATAGGTGTTGAAATATGCCAGGACATGTGGCAATTAAATCCACCTAGTAATGACTTAGTTAAAAGTGGAGCTAATGTTATTTTAAATTTATCAGCATCTAGTGAACT
>Ga0079225_10000966_pt1 | contig 15971 bp, 16 predicted proteins | sample Poulit2012_FD_76344 | JGI IMG/M metagenome (GOLD analysis project Ga0079225, IMG submission 76344) | Agricultural soil microbial communities from Georgia to study Nitrogen management - Poultry litter 2012 | ecosystem: Environmental > Terrestrial > Soil > Agricultural land | place: USA: Georgia... | reverse complement strand
TTCCCCTTGTACTTTGGAAAAGTTGAAAGAGTAGTTTGCGGCTTTTTTGGAAGCAGAATGGGAGAGCAAATCATGTGAACTTTTTCAAAGTTCTCAAATTTCCCCTTGTACTTTGGAAAAGTTAACTACAAAAAAACTGCGCAATCTCCTTTATGAGTATTGCGCAGTTCAAACTAAAAAAAACAAAAATTCAACCTACTCCTAAAATTAAAAGATAGTTTTTTAAGCTATCGGATTAATCTTATGGATCTTAGGATTAACTTGCAGAAACCTGGAAGGAATCCTCAAGTTTCTTAGCATCTAAAAACAAAATGTTGTTTTCCAGATGTATATGTAAATGTAAATTTTCTTGGAATTCTTTTAATAATTCAAAAGCTACATTATAGGTGTTGCAACCATCTTCGGGCATTGTATAGTTGTTGGACAATTTGGCGATTTTTCTGTGGCGAACGCCTTCATCATCATGCTCGGCCATCAATTTGGCAATCGGACTGTCAATGTTTTCATAACCTTCAGGTTTGGTGGGGGTTGTGCCGTTTTCCTTAGCTTCAAGCATTCTTTTGATATAAGGGAAAAATACACCTTCTTCCTCAACCATGTGCTCGAGTAAATGTTCGGTTGACTCTTTAAATAAAGCTTTGATTTCAAATAATTCCGGATGTCTTTCTCCATGAACTCTGGCAATTTTATCTAAATAAAAATTGATAACCGGAGCCTTTTCCGTTACATAACGGTGATGTTTTTTCTCGATATAATCTATTAATAAATCTGAAGGCCAAGATTTATAATCGATACTTTCTGTTGAAACAGCCTGAGTCGCTTTAGCTAAATCGCTTAATAGCGCATCTTTATCTATCTGTTCTTTTTCGCAGGCCTCATCGATTGTGCGATTTCCGCGGCAACAGAAATCGATTCCATATTTAGAGAATACTTCAGCAGTTTTGTAATCTTCAGCTACAAAATCCTGAATTAACTTTTTGGGATTCGCTGTGTTTGTCATAATAAACGAATTTATATTTAGAGTTTTAAATGTGAGCTTTTCCTGATAAGAAAAACCGTCTTGCTGAGGCAAAGATAAGTAATTATTTCAATTAAAGACAAATTTGTCTTTAATATATTTTCAGCGCAAATAAAACAAGGATAACAGGGCTATGAAAATAGGGGAAGGATTATTGAGCAACTCGATTAATATTCAACCAGACCAATATGCTCTGATTTTTAGACTTGGATTTGAAGATTAATTTTCGAAAAGGAATTATCTTAAAAGAGCAGATTTGGAACAAAATAAATTTTAAAATAGAGCTGTGGATAGAAATATCTCCGTCGGATAAATTACTGGAAGTTGGTTGCTTTCTAAATACAGGAGAATTGTATTTTAATAGTTTGAAAGGCCGTCAATATCGTCGCTGCTGGGCATCCATAACCACATTCCTAAAATTCCCAAGAATACAACCATATAGGTATTGTTGATTTTCATCTTTCTTTTAATTGGTAATTTGGTCCAGTTCAACCACAAGATAATCATCAATATAATACTGTGGTATATTATAATTACCCACAGGGTATTGAATTCGTCTAATTTGGCCCATAATTTTTTGTCGCTTAAAACGACGCCTAAATAAACAAGTTCAATTACGGTAAGAGGAATAAGAACAAGTCGAAGAGTTTTTAGATAGGTTTGAAGTTTTTTCATGTTGAGGTTGGATTTTTAACGCAGACCTTTATATGGGAATCGAAAATAATGAAATTTCATTAAAAGCACTTATTATTTAAAGATATTATTGAAATAATCAAGGAAGAGGTAGTGCTCAATTATTCATTGACAGTTAAGAATTATATTTTTTATTGAGGATTTTTATATTAAACCTCTGCTGCATTTCTCAGGGATAATTAAAAACCCTATTTCTTAGCAGTAAGAGATAGGGTTTAGTTTACTTGGATTAGTAAATTTTTCAAGTGATCTGGCTGGGATTCGAACCCAGGACCCTCTCCTTAAAAGGGAGATGCTCTACCGGCTGAGCTACCAGATCTTATAGTTTTGACAAGAATAACATTTAAAAAACCAAAAAGGAGAACAAGATAATCTCAAGCTCATTTATAGTGCCCGGAGCGGGGGTCGAACCCGCATGTCCAAAAGGACACATGGCCCTCAACCATGCCTGTCTGCCAGTTCCAGCACCCGGGCCAAATGTTCAGTTTTTTAAAAAATCTCAACTAACTATACAAAAAGTGATCTGGCTGGGATTCGAACCCAGGACCCTCTCCTTAAAAGGGAGATGCTCTACCGGCTGAGCTACCAGATCATTTTTAAAGAACGGTTGCAAATATAATAGCATTTTTTAATCTATCAAGGAAAATTCCTATAATTTTGACATTAAGTTATTTTAAATAGGTTTGGTAAAAATCAGAAATTTATGATGATCGTTTTAAGTGGATATATGGGAAGCGGGAAAAGTGTAATCGGCAAAGAATTAGCCCGCAAGCTGAATTATTCTTTTGTTGATTTAGATGAAGAGATAGAAAAAAATCAAGGCATGAAAATTCCGGAAATCTTTTCATCCAAAGGAGAGATTTACTTCCGTAAAATAGAAATCGAAGTTTTGAAATCTTGTTTGAAGTTGGAAGAAAACACTATTCTCGCCTTGGGAGGTGGAACACCTTGCTATGGTCAAAATCTTGAAATGATTAAAAAGAATCCCGACACCAGGTTGATTTATTTAAAAGTTGATTTAAAAACCCTTACCGCGCGTTTGTTTCCCGAAAAAAATCACCGACCACTGATCAGCAATATTAAAAACAAAGAACAATTAGATGATTTTCTGCGTAAACACTTATTTGAACGGCAGTTTTATTATATGCAAAGTGATTTTATAATCGATGCAACTACTGATACTCCACAGCAAATTACAAACGAAATAATAAATCGATTAAACGCATCAAGAAATTAAAAAATGGAGCTGTTGGTGATATAGGTAAAAGCTTCCAATGCTTTCATGGCTTTAGTTGAATTTCCTTTATCATTCAGCGGTGGACTCCAAACAGCTACCGTATAAAGTCCGGGATGAACGGCTACGATTCCGCCGCCTACACCACTTTTTCCGGGAAGACCGACTCGATAACTAAATTCTCCCGCTTCATCATAAAACCCACATGTCTGCATGATAGCATTGATTCTTTTGGCTTCTTGGGCTTCAATAATTTCCTCGCCGGTGGTGAAAAGTCTTCCTGCATTGGCAAATATCGTAAAAGCTTTTGCTAATTGTTTACAACTCATCGCAATAGCACATTGGTTATAATAAAAATCCAGAATTTCTTCCGGTTCGTTGTGGATATTGCCCAAGGCCTTCATATAATTAACCAAAGCCGTATTTCGAAATCCATGTTCTTGTTCGGAACGCGATACATTTTTATTGTATGCTATAGTTTTATCGCCGGTGAGGTGATGAACAAATTTTAACAATTCTGCTTTTGGGTTTTTAAAATGAGATAATAAGATATCCGCAATCACCAAAGCACCGGAATTGATAAAGGGGTTCCTGGGAATTCCCTTTTCTCGTTCCAATTCGGTCAGGGAGTTATAAGCATTTCCTGAGGGTTCTACGTTCACTCTTTTCCATATTTCAGTACCTACACATTTTCGCGCTAAAGTAAGGGAGAATACTTTGCTGATACTTTGAATAGAAAACAACTCTTCATTATCTCCGAAAAAATATTCTTCTCCGTTTAACAATCGTAAATGCATCCCAAACTTGTCGGGGGAAACAGAAGCGAGTTCGGGAATATAATCAGGAACTTTACCTCCTAAATTTAAATCCTTTAAGGTGTTTTCAATCTCATCTAAAACTGTTTGATAGTCCATTAAGAAAGTGTATTTAAATTGGTTTGAGGTTCTATTTCATAAGGATCTTTTTGGGGTTTAAAAATCCTTGCTTTTAAAGGACCCTTCAAAATAATGTCTTCTTCCGTTACCTGAAGCCAACTGCCTTCGCGGAGTCCAATTACAATAACATCGTTGAGATTTTGAAATTCTTTTATTCTGGTTTCTCTGTTTTCTCCTTGATGTTTAGAATTTGGTTCAGGATCTAAATAATGTACATTTACATTAAAAGGAATCAATCCCATTGTTTTGAAACTCGGTGGATAGACAATAGGCATATCATTGGTAGTACTCATCGTTAATCCACAAATATTGCTGCCTGCGCTGGTTCCTAAATAAGGCGTACCGGATAAAACAGCAGTTTTCAGTGCTCTGATCAATTCAAATTCATACAGTTTTTTTACCAGTAAAAAAGTATTTCCTCCTCCGGTAAATATGGCTTCTGCTTCTTGAACAGCTTTTTTCTTATCGGATTTTTCATGAAGACCTACCACCTTTTTATTTAAAAATGATAATCCTTCTTTTGCTTTGTCGGTATATTCTTGGTGAGTCATTCCACCGGGTCTTGCAAAGGGAATAAAGAGAATTTCTTTTGCATTGGTGAATAATTCTTTTAAAGGTTCTTTTAGGTAAGCTAAATAATCATATCCATAAACCTTTGACGTACTTGCCATTATTAAATTCATAGTGAAAAATTTTAAACGAAATTAAGCTAATCCCCACAATTATACTAAAAACGAAACTGTTTTGGTTTTTTTAAACTGTGTTTTTGTGTATTTTTAGAGCAAAATAAAAAATATGAAAAATATTATATGCTTGGTGATTGCATTAATTTCTATGACCGCATTGCATGCGCAAACTGAAAAAGAACGTATTGAAATCGCCGGAAAGATAAATGTTTCCTTGGAAGATGAAGCCTCTGGAATTAATGTCTTTAATATGACCAGTGGAGATTACGCTTTTACCGATGATTACGGCCGATTTAAGATCGAAGTAAGCGAAGGGGATGAACTGGTTTTTAGCAGTATTCAATACCAACAATTTTCTGTAATTATTACCAAAAGTGTCATTGAGAAAAAAGAGTTGAATGTAGATTTGGTTACCACGACCAATGTTTTAGATGAAGTTGTGGTAAAACCCGGACTGTCGGGAGATGTACGAGTAGATGTCAAAAAATTAAAAACCCAAATTCCCGATTTATCCACTGAAAGTGCTATGGATGCGATGTATGGCTATGATTATGAGTTTTCAGCTGATCGATATACTTCTCCCGATAATGTGGCAATTGACAAAGGTTATCTCAAAAATGGAATCAATTTCGCATATATTATTAAATCTATTTTCAATATAAAACCCCATCAGAAAAAAGTTCAACCGGAATTTATGGATGTGCAGATTCGTAAGCTGTATAATGATGAATTCTTTAAAAAATATTTAGATATAGAAGAGGAATCCATAAATGATTTTGTTTTTTTCATGCAAGATCGAGGGCTGGATGTTTCCAAAATGAGAAGCTTAAATGACTTGGAACTGATAAATTATATTATTAAAGAAAGTAAGGTGTATAATGAAGAAAAGAAATAAAGGGATTTATAAGGATTGAGTTCCTGCCATAACAAGTATAAATCATTCTGATATCAAACCTTATCGCCTTATTTTTTCAAGTTGATCTTCCTGTTTATTTGCAGTAATTTTAAAATCGAGGTTAGAAGTATTAATTGCAAAACCCACAGAGATTCTCACGGAAATGACGGAAAGGATTTAAATGATAAATGAAAAGTAATGTTTTTCTTTACGATTACTGTCTTTTTGTTTTGAGCCATCAAATGTTCTCATTAAGACTAAGCAATTTCTTCAAGAGGTGGATTCAATTGTGAATGTGACTAAACAGAACGCATAGAATAAGCTAATAAGGTTTGTATCAGGAGTTTAGGTCGGTTGTTACTAAGGTAATAAGGTTTACTTGGGTTGGGTTATAAATGTAACTTCTTCAATTGAATTTTTTAAAGTTTTAATTATGGTGTGTTTTTTTAAGTTGTGAAAGAACGCAATAACTAAAGAATATCCAGCACTGATTCACGAAAACGAGTTCAAGTCAAAAGCGCTGAAAATGCGTCATATTTCACGATAAAGTAATTTTAAAAAAACAAAACTTGAATTACACTGACGTCAAACCTTATTGCCTTCATAATCAAAATGATATCCCGTTTAGAAAAACCTTATCGCCTTATTTTTTCAAGCTGTTCTTCCTGGTTATTTGCAGTAATTTTAAAATTGAGGTCAGAAGTATTAATTGCAAAACCCACAGAGATTCTCACGGAAATGACGGAAAGGATTTAAATGAAAAGTAATGTTTTTCTTTACGATTACTGTCTTTTTGTTTTGAGCCATCAAATGCTCTCATTAAGACCAAGCAATTTCTTCAAGAGGTGGATTCAATTGTGAATGTGACTAAACAGAACGCATAGAATAAGCTAATAAGGTTTGTATCAGGCGTTTAGGTCGGTTGTTACTAAGGTAATAAGGTTTACTTGGGTTGGGTTATAACTATAGTTTTTCTATTGCGATTTAGAATACTTTCAAAGCTTGATAAACTTTATTTACCGGCATCCCCATTACATTATAAAAAGAACCTTCAATTTTTTCAATCCCGATTTTGCCGATCCATTCTTGAATTCCATAAGCGCCGGCTTTGTCGAAAGGTTTGAAGTTTTTGATATAATAATTGATTTCTTCCGCTTTCAATTTTTTAAAATAGACTTTGGTAACATCATAAACCAACACATACTTCTGGGTTGAGGTAAGACAAGTTGAAGAAATTACCTCGTGAGAATTTCCGGATAGACTTTCAAGCATAGCAAAGGCTTCTTTTTCGGTTTTGGGTTTATCCAAGACTTTATTTTCATGATAAACCACCGTGTCTCCGGTGATAAGAATATCTTTTGGCCTGAGTTCATCTAAAAAAACTGCTGCTTTTAATTTTGCCAAGTGCTCCGCAATTTCAACCGCTTCTAAAGTATCGGGATAAGTTTCTTGTACTGGCTTTAATCGTACTTCAAAATCAAGTCCCAAGTCTTTGATGAATTGCTGACGGCGAGGCGAACCCGAAGCTACAATAAGATTCCGAGATTTGAGTTTTTCTGCTAAAATCATTATTTTAAAATAAATTGATACAATCCAATAGAGAGGATGCTGAAGAATATAACTCCGTTCATAATCCATTGTAGGGTTTTATAATCTTTTTCGGTCTGGGCCATTAAAAGTTTTACCGCGAAAAAAAGTAGGGGCCCTAAAACCAAGACAAGAGCATAGATTAGAGAAATCGGATGTAAATAGAGATATTTATAAATGTAAAATATCACTGCTGCAATCGGAGCCAAACTCACCGCAAAAATGACATGTTTTGTGCGTTCAAACCCCAACATTAAAGACAGGGAATTCCATCCGTATTTATGATCTTTATCACTGTTTTTTTGGTTGACAACTTGTTCTCTTACAAAAATTAACAGGGCGAGGAAGATGGAATAGTCTGTTATAACTGAGAAAAAGGTTGTAAGTGTTTTTGCATTGGTATCATCCATAGCAGGAAATAAGTCGAATAATGCTACGGCAAGAAAACTCAATCCTCCTAAGAAACTAAGAATGATCGGTCTGATTAAAACATATTTCTTCAATCCTTTTGCACTGGCATATAACAGCGCGGAAGTTAGAATAAACAAGATAGCAAAACTGGGGTAACCGATCATATTGGCCAAATAAAACCCGATAAGCATACCGATAATGTTGAGCGCAAAAAAGAGGTTGAAAGCTTTTTTTACAGTGATTTTTTCTCCTTTTATTGTGCGATAAGGTAAATCTATGGAATAAGGACTCACATTATAAAGCTCATGAATGATGAATCCTGCTGCACCTAAAGAAATTGTGGCTGCTGATATCAGCGCTAACCCAAAAGCATTTAAAGTAATGGGTGCAAGACCCGAACCATATGCGGCTTCGAGCAGAGGAGTAAAAAAAGTATATTTGATAAGGATTTGACCGATGACAAGAATCAATAAATACGGCCAACGAATGAGGTTTAAATATTTCACGAATTTGAATTTAAAATAACATTAATCAGTATTTCCATTTCCCTTGGATTTTCATTACCTGTTCGATGAGATCTCGAACACAACCTTCGCCACCTTTGCGGTGGGAAATATAAGTAGAGACCAGTTTGACTTCCGGAACAGCATCTTGCGGACAAGTGGTTAGTCCGACCATTTTCATCGGCGGTATATCGGGAATATCATCTCCCATATAAACGACGTTTTCAGCGTTGATTTGATTTTTCTTAAAATATTCATTTAAGCTTTCAATTTTATCGTCAATTCCTAAATAGATATCTGTTACGCCTAAACCTTCTAAACGTTTTCTGACACCTTCATTTTTCCCTCCGGAAATAATACAAACATTATAACCGGCTTGGATAGCTTTTTTTATGGCAAATCCATCACGCACACTCATCTCGCGTAATAATTCGCCATCGGTGGAAACCAAAAGTTGTCCGTTGGTTAAAACGCCATCCACATCAAAAATGAAAGTGGAGATTTGTCGTAATGTTATTTTATAATTCTGATCCATGTTCTCTTTGAATTGATTCGGTGAGCAAGGTATAAATTTCTTTTAATTCAGGCGAATCCAATTGACTTAAATGAAAATCAATTGTTTCTTGATCGCCTCTTTTGGCCGGTCCAGTTTGTACGTTTTTGGGAGAATCGTACTGAACTTTTTGAGCGGTTTCTAAAATTAAAGCATGAAGGATTTCAAAGGGCATTTCTTTTTCCTCGCAAATTTTCTCGGCAATTTGATAGAGTTGATTGGTGAAATTACAGGCGAAAACCGCTGCTAAATGTAAACTTTTTCGCTGATCGGATGAAATCAAATATACTTTTTCACTGATGCTTTTTCCTATCTTTTCAAGAAGTTTAAGGTCTTCAGAAGTATCGGCTTCAATACAAATTGGAATTTTCGAAAAATCGGGTTCTTTCTGTTTTGAGAAAGTTTGCAATGGATAAAAAACTCCATTCCGCTCAGCCGAACTTAACATTGGAGTGCTTCCGGAAGTATGTACGATTAAAGCGGTTTGGTTTTTGTGAATCGCATCGATTAACTTTTTGATACCATCATCAGAAACCGCTACAATATAAATATCGGCCGATTTCAGTTGATTGATATCGGTGGTTGTTTCCACCTTTCCTTCAAAATCTTTTAATTTTGGTTCACTTCGATTATAGATTTGAACAACTTCGAAATCTTTTACAGATTGAAAAGTTTTAAACAAATGAAAAGCTATATTTCCCGCTCCTAAAATGACTATTTTTTGCATACTGCAAAAGTAAGCTTATTTAGAAAGAATTAAAATTTAAAAAAAAGGATTTCTAAGTTTATAAAATGAAAAAGTTGATTTATTATTGCCATTAAAATTAGATGTTATGAAACGCGTTATTGTGAATTTTAAAAAGCTCACCCCTGAGATAATGAGCCAACTGGTAGAAAAATATCCTGATGGATATGGGGATGATGATATTATTACGTTTAAAAACGCAAAAAACGAAACAGTCGAAGCTGTTGAATTGCGTACGGAAGACACTATTTACCTGGTTAAAATAAGTACTCGTCTGCAAGATGTTATGGCAGTTTTTGATGAAAGTGATTACGAGGACAGCGAGTTGGAGGAACCCATCGTCGATTTGCCTGAACGTACAGATGAAGAGATTGAAGATATCGATTTAGACGACGAGGAGGATAAATAGGCTCCAATCCAATTTTTTATTACGATTGGAGTTTCCCTGCAAACTCCTGTCGTAGTTTTTGAAGTTTTGGATCGATTACTGCTTGACAGTAGGGGAAGTTTTTATTTTGATTATAGAAGTTGTGATGTTCCTCTTCTGCTACGTAAAATTCTGAAGCTTTCTTTATTTCTGTAACAATATTGCCGTTGAAAGTGGTTTTATTCAGTTCTTGAATTACTTCTTCGGCAATCTTTTTTTGCTCTTCATTCAAATAAAAAATAGCACTTCTATACTGCGTGCCTACATCATTTCCCTGTCGATTTAAAGTAGTCGGATCATGGGTGGTGAAAAATATCATCAGCAATTCGCGGAAACTTATTTTTTCCGGATCGTAAGTAAATCGAATAGCCTCTGCATGTCCGGTTGTTCCTTCACAAACTTCTCGATAACTCGGGTTTTTGACATGCCCACCGGTATAACCCGATTCTATTTTTTCCAAACCAATAATGCGTTGAAAAACAGCTTCTGAACACCAAAAACATCCGTTAGCCAAAATAGCGGTTTCTAAATTCTTCATGATTTTTCGTTTTGGCAAAAATAAAGAAAGTGGTTTCGATCTCCCCTAACTTTAACGTCCTCTTAATCTACTTTTTGCCAATTTGATTGCTCTTTTATAGCGGAGATGAAACTTCATAATTCAAATAAAAATCTTTAAATGATAAATACTTTTACTTGAAGGTTAATAAGCGTTTATAATTAGACAGTTGGAAGGCTAACAATCGAGTTTCTTTATTTATTGGACTTAGAAAGTATGTTTTTGGTTAGAAAAGTTTATTTTTGTCCACTATAAATTATGATTTATACCAAGCATTTACATAAATATTACGAAGATTTACACGTGCTCGACGATGTGGAATTACACATCAAAGAAAGAGAAATCGTTTCTATAGTTGGCGCCTCCGGAGCGGGAAAAACAACTTTGCTTCAAATTTTAGGCACTCTTGATTTTCCTTCGGGCAGCAATAAAGGGGAATTGCGGTTAAAAGGGGCAGATGTTTATAAATTATCCAAAAAAGAGCTCTCCAAATTTCGGAATGAACACATCGGATTTATTTTTCAATTTCATCAGTTATTGCCTGAATTTACCGCGCTTGAGAATATTTGTATCCCGGCTTTTATCAAGAATACTCCACGAAAACAAGCAGAAAACAAAGTTCACGAATTGTTGGAGTTTTTAGGTTTAGCCGATCGTGCACATCATAAACCTGCTGCCTTGAGTGGAGGGGAACAACAAAGGGTCGCAGTGGCGCGCGCTTTGGCAAATGATCCGGAAATAATTCTGGCCGATGAACCTTCAGGAAATCTTGATTCAGAATCAGCGGAAAACTTGCACAACCTGTTTTTTCAACTCAGAGATGAATTTGGGCAGACCTTCGTTATTGTAACCCACAACAAAGAACTCGCCGATATGGCTGATAGGAAGTTGACAATGGTGGATGGGAGAATTAACCAAAAATAAGATCGTTGATATTTGAGTTTTTGATAGTAATTCACCATAAATTGAAAGATTTGGTTTCAGGGTAATTATGTTGTTGAATGAATAATCAATTCAGCTTAAACTTGACCTTCGTTAAAATTAATAACTATCTTTATTCTTGACGAATATCAGCACTTTGTGTAAAAAATAAATCTTTACCGATGAAAATAAAGAAGGCAAAACGCAAACAAAAATCGAAACTTAAAAACGTCAATCAATCTCCGGGGAAAGTAATTTATGTCGGTGATAAAGATAAAGTGCGAACGCTTTATCAGATGATTAGTTATGATCAAACAGACTGTGATAATTTTGAAACAGATAATTTAAAAGAAGTTTTTGCTCGATGGAATTCGGATCATATCACTTGGTTAAACATCACAGGATTAACCGACACGAAACAGATTGAAGCGGTTGGAAAGCATTTTGGAATTCATGATTTGGTTTTGGAAGATTTGGTCAATACACAACAAAGACCAAAGGTTGATGAGTATGAAAACTATATTTTTCTGGTGTTAAAAATGATCTGGTTACAAAATGATGCGTCTGTAAATGAACATTTCAATTTGATTATCGGTAAGAATTATGTACTGACTTTTCAAGAAACCGAAAATGATATCTTTGATAAATTGCGTAAAAGAATTAGGATTGGTTCAGGGGTTATTCGATTAAAACAAGCCGGATTTTTGATGTATAATTTACTCGATGTCATTATTGATCATTATTTTTTGGTTATAGAACATTTAGGTTTGCAGTTGGAGCAATTAGAGGATATAGTTCTCTTTGGAGATACTGATGAAGATACGGTTTGGGATTTACAAGAACTTAAACCGGAAATATTACAGTTGAGAAAAGTGATTTTTCCCCTACGAGAAATGTCGGATCAATTGAAAAATAGCAACCATCCGCTTATATTGAAGAAAAACTTTAATTATTGGAGAGATTTACATGACAATTGTGTGCAAGTAGTTGAAAATATTGAAATGTATAGAGAAATGATGGGAAGTGTCACTTCAATGTATATCTCTACACTCAACAATAAAATGAACGAAGTAATGAAGGTTTTGACAATTATGGCGAGTATTTTTATTCCACTCACTTTTATCGTTGGTGTTTATGGGATGAATTTTGAAAACATGCCAGAGTTGGATGCAAAATATGGGTATTATTATATTCTGGGCTTAATGTTGTTGATTTCATTGGGTATGGTTTGGTATTTTAAACGAAAAAAATGGTTTTGATTAACTGTTGAAAATATGAAAAACAATAAACTTCAACTTTTTATAGTTTCTCGTCTAATATTTGACTTTCGATACCTAAGTATTTATAATTATTGATTTTATTTGCTAAAAACTAAAAGCTTTTTAAACCCTAAAAAAACAGACATGAATCAAGACCCCTCTTCAAAATGTGTTTTAGTTACTGGTTGCGCAGGATTTATTGGTTATCATCTTTGTCTAAAATTGCTGAATGAGGGATATCGAGTAATCGGCTTGGATAATTTAAATGATTATTATTCAGTTCAACTAAAACGCGATAGATTGAAGGAACTGGGCATTAAAAACTCGGAAGAAATAAAATATAATAAGCTTTACAGCTCCGATGTTTTTGAGCATTTTCAGTTTGTGAAACTTGATTTAGCCGATCGAGAAGAGCTGCTTAATCTGTTTAAAACTTTTTCTTTTAGTAAAGTTTTTAATTTAGCTGCACAAGCGGGAGTGCGTTATAGTTTAGAAAATCCTTTTGCTTATGCCGATTCCAATATTATCGGGTTTTTAAATTTATTGGAATCTATGCGCCACCATCAGGTGAGAAAGTTAATTTATGCCAGCAGTTCGAGTGTTTATGGAAATAATCAAAAAATTCCTTTTTCCGAATTAGATAAAGTCAAAGAGCCAATCAGCGTTTATGCAGCTTCAAAAATAACTAATGAATTATTGGCATATACTTACAGTCATCTATACGGAATTCAAACTATCGGGTTGCGGTTTTTTACGGTTTACGGACCTTGGGGAAGACCAGATATGGCTATTTATCTCTTTTCAAAAGATATTATGGAAGACAAACCGATAAAAGTTTTTAATTATGGTAACTTATCCAGAGATTTTACTTATATCGATGATATTATTCAAGGGCTGATGCAGATCCTAAAAAAGGATTTGCCTGAAAAAGCTTATAGAATTTATAATATTGGCAATTCTAAACCGGTAAGTTTAATGGATTTTATTGCCGCGGTGGAGCAGGCGGTTGGTAAAAAGGCTAAAAAAGAAATGTTGCCGATGCAAAAAGGAGATGTTTCTACCACTTGGGCAGATACTACCAAGTTACAGAAAGATTTTGATTATAAACCTCAAACAGACTTGCAAGAGGGAGTAAACAGCTTTATTGAATGGTTAAAGGAATATTCAGAAAAGTAAAATGTCTTTTAAAATCGAAGACGCATAGATTGACAAATATTTATAAAAGCACCTTATCTAAGTCTTAATAATTACTGTATTTTTGACTGAAATTTTCCACTATGAATACTATTGCTTTTTATCGAGAAAAATTCATCGATTATCTAAATGCGCAGATAATCGTTAAAGAGCCTGAAACTCTTTACCAACCGGTGAAATATATTTTAAATTTGGGTGGAAAACGATTGCGTCCTGTGTCGGTTTTAATGGCAACAGAATTATTCGATTGCCCTTATGAAAAAGCCTTAGATGCTGCTTTGGCCATTGAGGTTTTTCATAATTTTTCTTTGGTCCACGACGATATTATGGATGATGCAACCGTTAGAAGAGGCAAAGTCACGGTTCATGAAAAATGGAATATCAATACCGGAATTCTTTCAGGAGATGCGATGTTGATTCGAGCTTATCAACTATTTGAAAATTATGAAGGAGAAACTTTTAGGGAATTGGCCAAGCTGTTTTCCAGAACTGCAATTATGGTCTGTGAAGGACAACAGTATGATATTGATTTTGAAGAAAGGGATGATGTTAGTTTATCGGAGTATTTGAAAATGATAGAATATAAAACTGCCGTTTTGGTGGGAGCAGCCATGGAAATGGGAGCTATTGTTGCAGGAGCAGATGATCATTGTAAACAACAGATTTATAAATACGGATGTCTTTTAGGAATTGCTTTTCAGCTGCAAGATGATTATTTAGATGTTTTTGGAGATTATGAATCCTTCGGTAAAAAGATTGGTGGAGATATTATTGAAAATAAAAAAACGTTTTTGTATCTAAGTGCTTTGGAGAGTTCTTCTAAAGCAGAAGCAAGGCAGTTGGAACATCTTTATTCGTTGAGTCCAGCAGATACCGATCAAAAAATAGAAGCGGTCACGGCTATATTTCGACAAGAAGGAGTGCCTGAAGCCACACGAAAAAAAATTGAAGATATAACTAAAGAAGCTTTTGAAGTATTGGAAAACATGGAGATTTCTGAAAAGAGAAAAGCCGTATTTAGAGAGTTTGGAGAAAATTTAATGAACAGAGAAGTTTAATACTGAGTTTTTATAGGGCTAAAATGAAGTTTTAGTAAAGCCATAAAGACAAGATTGTATCAATTATCATTTTTTAAAAGAAAAACATTATGGGGAGTATAGTGGCTATAGTGGGTCGACCCAATGTTGGGAAATCTACATTGTTCAACCGATTAGTTGAACGTCGTGAAGCCATCGTTGATTCGGTGAGTGGGGTAACACGTGATCGAAATTACGGAAGAACTGACTGGAACGGAAGAGAGTTTTCAGTCATCGATACCGGTGGATATGTGGTTGGAAGTGACGATGTATTTGAAGCTCAAATCGATAAACAGGTAAGATTGGCAATTGAAGAAGCCGATGTGATTTTATTTATGGTGGATGCCCATACCGGTATTACCCCGATGGATCAGGATGTAGCTAAAATTTTATTAAGAGAAGATAAACCGGTTTTATTAGTTGTAAATAAGGTAGATAACTTAAGGTTAAGAGAAGAGGCTGTAGAGTTTTATGCTTTGGGGTTAGGAGAGTACTATCCCCTTGCCAGTGCCAGTGGTAGCGGAACAGGAGAAGTATTGGATGCTGTTGTGGAAAATTTACCGGATGTAGAAGATAAATCGGAGGAAGATTTACCAAGATTCGCAGTAGTGGGGAGACCCAACGCCGGAAAGTCCTCTTTTATCAATACCTTGATAGGAGAGGAGCGATACATCGTTACCGACATTGCCGGAACCACAAGAGACTCAATTGACACCAAATATAAGCGTTTTGGATTTGAGTTTAATTTAGTCGATACCGCTGGGATTCGTCGTAAATCTAAGGTCAAAGAAGACTTGGAGTTTTATTCGGTTTTGCGAAGTGTGCGCGCTATTGAACATTCAGATGTCTGTATGTTGATTGTGGATGCCACTCGTGGGTTTGATAAACAAGATCAAAAAATATTTTGGCTGATTCAACGAAATCGAAAAGGAGTTGTCATTTTAGTCAATAAATGGGATTTAATTGAAAAAGAAACCAATACGATGAAGGAGATGAAAACGAAAATTCTAAGAAATATATCTCCTTATACCGATGTTCCGATTTTATTTGTTTCCGTAAAAGAAAAACAGCGAATCTACAAAGCGATGGAAACGGCATTGAATGTATATCAGAATCTTTCTCAAAAGATTAAAACCAAGAAACTCAATGACGTGTTGCTTCCAATTATCAAGAAAAATCCGCCGCCACAATACAAAGGAAAAAACATAAGGATAAAGTTTATTACGCAGCTTCCCACCCCACAACCGCAATTTGCTTTTTTCTGCAATTTACCGCAGT
>Ga0079225_10000965_pt1 | contig 15976 bp, 7 predicted proteins | sample Poulit2012_FD_76344 | JGI IMG/M metagenome (GOLD analysis project Ga0079225, IMG submission 76344) | Agricultural soil microbial communities from Georgia to study Nitrogen management - Poultry litter 2012 | ecosystem: Environmental > Terrestrial > Soil > Agricultural land | place: USA: Georgia... | reverse complement strand
CTATCAACCTTTATTCATGTTTTTACCCCTCTCGGTCTCCCCTAAATGGGGAGAAGATTAATTGCTACTTAAAACAAAATCCAAAAAGAAATCAAAAGCCCTCGCCGCGGCGAGGGGTTGCGGGGGCAACGCAACACAAGTCAGCTTCTCTTAAATGCTAAAACTCCTATTAACCTCTACTAACCCCCTCTTGGTCTACCCTAAATGGTATAAAACTTAAATACTGTTTAAAAGAAAATGACATCTTTCAAAATAGCAAACCAAAAGCCCCTCCTTTAGGGGGGTTGGGGGGTTCAACGCAACACAAGTCAGCTTCTCTTAACTGCTAAGCTCCTAATCATTTTTTTACCCCTCTCGATCCCCCTTAAATGAGAGAAGATTAAATGAGTTGACAGGTTACGGGTTAGCGAGTTATCGAGTTACGAATTAAAAACCCGAAACCCGTAATGGGTTGGCGGGTTGGCAGGTTACGGGTTACGAATTGAAAACCCGAAACTAACCAGTCATCACGGAAAAAATCAAAAACAGGGTATCAAGTAGCCTCCTTTCCCTTGGAAGGGCTGGACATCGGTCATCTAAGAACCTAATTTAAAAGCAAAACCAAAGAGATTTAACAAAAAATGGGCGTAAAACCCTATTGAGACAACATTAATTCAAAACACCATAAAACACAAAATATTATATTTTATACTTGGATTCAATCACAAATTGAATATATTTGTTGTTAAATGCAAGGAGAGTTAGGTTGATTTTAATTAAAAAACAACTTTTTAGCTAATACCTGTCTGTAAACAAATCTCAAAACAGGTTTAATTTTAAATCTCAGTCTATGATAAAAAATACTTTCAAAAAAATCCATTCTTCAGGATTAATATCAAGGCGATGAATAATCCGTAAAATTAATTCGTAGGTTATACCACGAATTCCCTCGGAATATAATTTGACCACCATAGGCATCTGGCATAACTGAAAGCTTATACAATTTATAGGTTTACATTATAACTTAGTTTTTACTCCCTTAACAAAACGCTTTTAAAATTTTTATTATGAAATTAAAAAACTATCCAATCAAAGTATCTGCTGTTTTCAAAACGCTGGCTCTTGCCTTTTTGATGGTAAGCCTCAGCACAACTGTGCTAACGGCACAAACAAAAATATTGGCAGATGAAGTGACCTATACCAGTGGTGACGATAAAATGATTTCTTTATTAGGCTGTGGCTTTTTAGGCACAAGTCCTTGTTATGAAGCCACAGTTCAAAACCCAAACAATGCCTTAACTGAAGACGACCAATATGCCCGTTTATTGGCTTCTCCCGGTCTGCTTGCTGGATTGGGAAGCTATAAAGGAGTTATTGAATTAAAATTCGCACAGGCCTTAGAAGCGGATACGTGGTCTTATGTGCGAATCAACTCCGATACCGGTATTTTAAAAGCGCTTTTAGGAGGAAGTTTAGGTGATGTTTTAAGTGATGTATTAGGCGTTGTATTAATTGGAAATCAAGAATTGACATTTGATGCGCGTATGGGAAGTACTTCTGTATTATCCCGATCAAGTACCCAAAACTTTGGTACAGACCGAGTAAAACTTGTAGAAAGTGGTGACGGCCATTTATATTTAGCCATGCGTCCGGATAACGATTACGACAGAATTCGAATCACCAATGATATTGGTTCTCTTTTAGGACTGGGCAATGAAGTGCAGTTAGATGTTTACAATGCCTTTTATTATGACGAGACCAGTGCAGAAGATTGCGGTCGCCCGTTCGCTACTTCTTTTGACGGCAGTGGCGGAATTGATCTCGAAGTGGGAGATTTAAACAACCAAAACCTTAGCAATGCCATTGACGAGGATGAAAACAGCTTTTCTCGCTTAAAATCTTCTTCTGTTTTAGGTTTGAACGCAGCAAATTCATTATCACAATACTTCTATTTTTCTTCAACATCTTCAACAACCGCTACGCTTAACTTAAAATTAGCTTTGGGATCTGGCGGGCTGATCAACACTGATTTATTAGGCGCCATAGAATTCATTTTATACGATGCTGAAGATAATGTTGTTTACAAACAGTCACTTCAAAGCAGTATATTGAACAATACCGATATTTTAAATTTGTTGGATAGCGGAGATCCTGCAACCCTCACTTTTGCTCCGGGTAGAAAATTTCAAAAAGCACAAGTGAAATTGAATTCTCCTATTGGACTAAGCCTACTGGGCGATGGCGTAAAGATTTACGATGTACAAGTTTATGACGATAACATAACTTGCCCTAACCCCGAGATTGCCCAAGTTCCCGAGCCTACGGAAAACCCCTTTGACAACCCTTCTTGCGCAAGTGCGTTAATTGATTTTGACAATGTAGATTTTGCTTATCAAGCGGTCGATGGCAATAATGAATCTTATGCTACACTTTATGCAGATTCTGGAAATCTTTTAATAGGAGGCCCCACTGCAGGTTTTTTAGAAATGGATTTAGGACAAACTGTTTCAGCTGATCGAACCACCTATGTCCGCATTGGCTATGATGAAGATGTATTAGACCGGTTGTTAGGCGGTAGTCTCGGAAAACTAATTTCAGATTTAGGAAATGATTTGTTGCTCGGCAATCAATATATCCAAGTGGAAGCACTGAATAACAATGGCGTGGTTTTAAATGAAAACAGTTCAGATGCTTTTGAAGGAACGGCCGATGGGAAGGTAACGGTAGTAGAAGACAACATCGGACGATATTATTTGGCCATAACCCCTTCCTCCGATTACAACAGTCTTCGCATTACCAATCACGTTACGGCGGTTTTGCCTACCGGAAAAAAAGCTTCTTTGGATATCTATAATGCTTGTTTTGAAACCGGAGAAGACCCTTGTTTCCCACCTAACTTCACTTCTTATTACGGATCAGGGGCTAATCTGTCGTTAGGACAACTTTCTAATGTAGGCGTTACAGATCCCTATAAAGCAATCAGTGAAAATTCATCTGAATATTCTACGGTTAACTTAGGGATAGCTGGATTAGCAGCATCGGTTTATCAAACCGTATATTTTAATCAGCCTTCCGAAGCCGAAGACCATGTCAAAATTAGATTGATGGTAGAGCCTTCTTCTGCTTTAAGTTTAGATCTTTTGGGAGCTTATAAAATTAAGTTCTATAACGGATCTACGCAAGTCGGACCGGATTATAATTTAGAGGACGGATTACTGAACAACTTAGACCTCTTAGCCTTATTCAATTCCGGTGGAACGGTAACTTTAGACTTTGAACCGGAAGGAACCTTCGACCGCGTAAATATCGGAGCAGAGTCTCTAGTACAACTAAACGTGGCTACAGAACCTTTACGGATTTATGAAGTATCGCGTTATGGTAACATCTGTCAGCCGACCATAGCTGAATCACCTTTTGCCGATCCGACTTGTGCAACAGAATTAGTCGATGCGGAAAATGCCGATGGTGTTCAAAATCTATTCGATGATGATTTTGACAGCTTTGCTACTTTAAAATCAGGAGCCGGTTCTTTATTGGGTATTAATCAGTTTGAAGGATTTGTTGAAATGAAGTACGACACCCCAAAACAACCCGGCACTACCTCATACATCCGCATCGATTTTGATGAAAATATTTTGGATGCACTGGTCAGCGGTAGCCTTGGAAATATTGTATCTGGACTATTAGATGGTTTATTATTGGGAGATCATTATTTTGAAGTTGATGTTAAAAACAACACCAATACCATCTTAAGCGGTTCCAGTAAAGATGCCAATGCCGGTGGAAACGACCAAATACGCATTGTGCAAGATGCTGCCGGAAGGTATTATATCGCCGTAACTCCTGATGAAGAATACAATACCGTTAAGATTACGGATAAAACCGATAGCGCTTTAGGTCTATTGGCACAACCCAATACGATGAATGTATATGGAATGTGTACAGAATTCAGTGAAGATAGTTGCTTGGATGCTTTTGCAACTTCTTATGAATACAGCGGTATTAGCTTGGGGGTAAATGACTTAGGAGAAGCCGGCGTAACTGATATGGAATATGCCTTGGATGATAACACCCAACATTATTCAGAAATCAGCAACGGAACCTTGGGAATAGGTGCATCCACCAAACAGTGGATTTTCTTTAATACGGTTTCCGATGCAGAAGACGTTTCGCTGATCAAATTTAAAACACAAGGCGGAGCAGTCGATTTAGACTTATTGGGCGGTTTGGAAATCAAAGCTTACTTAGGCGAAGATGAAGTGGCGCAATTAGATTTTCAAAATGGAATCGTCAATGGCGTCAATGTCTTGAATTTAATCAACAATAATCAAATGGTAGAGTTACCCTTTAAACCCGGAGCGGAATACGACAGAATCAGTGTCGGTATTAAAACTTTAGTCGAAGCTTCTGTTTTTCCTCCGGTGCAATTATATGGTGTGAATCGCTGCACTGAGGATATTCCTGAAATTTGCGTAACTGCAAAGGTTTTGTTACAAGGTGCCTTGATAGATGTTATAGATAGTGGGGTTTATGTGTCTGATAGTATAATGAGAGATGATATTCGCAACGAAGGCTTGTTGCCCCTCATCCAGCCTTACGAAGACATATATGGATATGAAGGAGGTGAAGAAGTAACCGACCCTTCAGTATTTGACGATAAAGGAGAAAACTCAATTGTAGATTGGGTTTTATTAGAATTAAGAGATGCTAACGACCCTTCGATAATTATTGCCAAAAGAGCAGCTTTAGTACAAAGAGATGGTGATATCGTAGATATAGATGGAGAGTCATGTGTTAAATTCGAATTTTACTCAGGAAATTACTATCTTGCCGTCAGACACAGAAACCATTTAGGCGTAATGTCTCAAGATGTTTTAGATATGACCCAACCTGTTAACTTTGACTTTAGAACACAAGATTTGTATGATAGAGCTGATAGAAGTGAAGCTCCTGCCTTCACTCGTAATGGATATCAAATGTTGTGGGGTGGAAATTCCAATAGTGATCGAAGATTACTATACACTGGTAATGCCAATGATCAAACAATAGTTTCTGATTTCGTTCTAAATCATCCAGATAATTCTTTTGGAAGTAATTCTTTCTCAGTAATGGATTATAACAATTATGATTTGAATCTTAACGCGGAGGTGAAAGCTGATGCTATTCGAACAGATATTGGTATTCTATTTCAAAATATATTAATCAATGCCAATGGGAATAGTTTTAATTCTAATTCCTACTCTAATTTTTACGATAATTTACCTAACTAAATTAATTATGAGAAAATTTAAGTTATTTTTCACAGCTTCGCTCTTGTTTTTGGCAAGTCTTGGTGCTATTGCTCAAGAAGTAATTCCTTGGACCGGAAAAATACAATTAGCTTTTGATGAAAATGATTCTTCAAGTTTTTATCTTCAGATTGTTCCTGATAATGATGGATACGCTAGAATAACACCAGGGACAAATTTTGTGTTGATCACTGATCCTACAATAACATATAATGTTTCACAAGATTATGAAATCGGAGTTTTCTCAGCCACAAATTTAGACCCAGATGGTTCCAACCCTAATGGTTGCGGGGAAGCTGTTTGGGAAATTACTTTAACTTCACCTTTTGATCGATTTAATGTTTCCGAAGGAGAACCTATTAATGTGGTGAAATTTACAAACCCTGACGAATCGGATTGTGCTGCTGGAGCGAAAGCTCGAATCTACAGTAATTTTAATGGCTCTGGCACAGAGGCCAGCCCAATAGAAAACCTTGACGAATGCCCCTCATATGCTGCTGTTGGCGCCTTTGACAATGGTTTAGCTGTAGAAGGTAATTCAGGTGCTTTGTCTGGCGTTATCACCAACTCCGACAACCCACTAATCTGCGAAGCCTCAACAGGTGCTATAGACGATGTTGCCCAAACCGATCAAGATACGCCAGTCAGTATAGATGTGGCTGCAAACGACATTGATATGGAGGAAACTACTGTAAGTATTATAGATGGGCCTTCCAATGGAACGGTTGAAGTAAACCCAACTACTGGAATAGTAACTTATTGGCCAGCCGATGAATTTGTTGGAGAGGATACTTTCACTTACCAAATTTGTACGGACAATACCGAAACCGATTGTGAAACAGCGACAGTAACGATTGATGTTTTGGAGCTCCCTTGTTCAGTTCCTATTAATGGAAATTCTTTTGAATGGGATTATCAAAATAGTACTGAAACCACCATAACCGAAACCATACAACAACCCAGTGCCAACGCCGGGTTTGTGATTGATATCTGGAGGTTAAATAACTCTTTTAATATGAATATTAATGGAGTTGATTTAGCGACCAATGAAATTGAATTTCAAAGTGATGGCACTCCTGGCCCCATCAACATTAAGTTTCAAGACGGAGATGAATATGAAACCAATACTACTCCAAATACGATATGGAGTATGCAGGGGTCAGAAGAAAAACCCCTAATTCGGGTGAGAATTGCTCCCAACGGAGATGTGACGATGTTCGGTAGTAAAGTAGATAATGGTCCATTATATCCATTAGAATTATTTAATGGAAATGCGTTTAACACCATTGACTGGAATACAAATAGTGACAATACCGTAATCTTTTCTCAAAACGTAGTAGGTGTTACCAATATAACCGGAAGAGGATATGGATTGAATGAAACGGATGCTCCGGAAATTACAGTCTTAACCATAAACAACCCAACTTGTGAGAATGGAGAATTACTCGACAATGGATCGATAGAAATTGAAACCACAGGACTTGTGGATGGAACGTATGATTTTGCTTATGACGGCGGTACTTTTGAAGGCGTGGAAGTTGTAGATAACCAAGCCACCATTCCTGCTTCTGGTGGTATTTATAATAATATCGTCATAGGAAGTGGCAATTGTCAGTCTCCACAAGGAGTTAGTGCAGAAGTGATCGAGCCGGATTGTGATCTTTGTATTACAGCCAATGAAAAAGAAAATTTAGAATATTATTACAGTAAAAGTGATGTTTTAAGTAGTGGTATAAATTACACTTATAAAGAAAGTAACTTTACTTTTGATGGTAGTAATGGTGGACTTGTTTTAGACATTTATCGCTTAGACAACTCGTTTGATTTGATTGTTAATGGTGAATCTATTGTATTAGATAACTCAGGGCAAGGTAAAAATATCGAGTTTGAAAATCATAGTACCGAAGATAATCATAGAAACATTCGTTTTAAAGATGGCGATCGGTACGGATCAGATGTGCCAAATATATGGACTATGTGGGGATCAGAAACCAAACCGCTTCTAAGAGTTGTCGTTGATGAAAACGGTGAAATAAGCCTGTTTGGTGCTAAAACTGAATATGGAGACCTGCACGAATTAGAACTATTTTCCGATGATAATCAAACTAGCCAATTTAATTCAAATGTAGAATGGCATACTGACCAAGCAAACACGGTTGACCTCAGACATCAGTATGTAACCCGTACAACTATTGCAGCAAGTTTATATACCATTCAAGATCATTGTGAATTGGATAGCTATTATACCGTACATAAAACCGGGGTATTTAATGATGAAAATAATGATGGGTTTGCTCAACTTGGCGAAACCATAACTTATACCTTTGAAGTTATCAATGAAGGAACCGAGGATATTTATAATCCATTATTAATCGATGAGCTGTTAGGGGGAACAATTACGGAAACTCCGGTTGAAAATGGTGACCAGGATGACGTATTGAATCCAGCAGAAACTTGGACCTACACGGTAGAGTATTCCATTACAGCAGATGATATTGAAGCCGGAGGGGTTTACAATCAAGCCCATTTCTTTGGACAAACTGAAGAAGGATATTTTTATCCATCACAGCTGTCTGAAGACCCAACCGATACTGCAAATGAGTATGACGGAATGACTTTTACTCCGCTAAATATGCCTGATAATCATTGTCAAAATATGATTCCTATGAGTTCTGAATATGAGTTCTATTGGGATCGTGAGCTGGGTTATGGAGGCTCGGATTTTGAACGTGAAGGTATTGCAGCAGCCGCTAATGGAGGTTTTATATTCGATATTTATGAATTGAAAGGGACTTTTAATATGAGTGTTAATCAAACGAATATTAGCCCCGTTAAAATGTCTTTCTACCAGCGTGCGGTGAGCCCTATTAATGTTGAGTTTGCAGACGGTGACCAATATAACCAGAACGGTATCCCTAATGCTTATCAAATCGAAGGGGATAAAGCATCCAACCAACCCATTGTTCGTATTCGAGTTTTCCCTGATGGAAAAGTAAAAGTTTACGGAGCTAAGGAAAGTTTTGGAGAGCTTTATGAGTTGCGATTAAAAGATGGTTCCGAGTTCAACACCGTTACTTGGAATGAGACTACAGATAACAACATCAAAATAGCCCAAAAACGCTTATGGCAATCTGTTATGGATGGCGTCGGTTATGCAATACAAAATGATTGTGAGAACGATAGCTATACCTTAACCAAAAGCGGGGAGTTTATAGACGGAGATGGCGATGGAGCCGCACAAGTTGGAGAAACCATTCTTTACACCTTTGTTGTGAAGAATAACGCTAATATGGATATCAAAGATGTTAATGTCTTTGATGCCAAAATAGGAGGGTTTGTAGAAGACTTTATTGGTGGAGACCAAAATGGAGATGGTATTCTTAATCCTGGTGAACAATGGACCTATGAAGGCGAGTACACCCTTACTGAAGAGGATATTGCCAGAGGCGCGGTGTTCAATCAAGCAGAATTAACGGCTAAAGATGGTTTAAATACACCTTTGACGCCCGTATTATCTACTTCTGGAAATATAGAAGTATCCCCGGATAACGACCGGCCAGATCACACCTATGTTGAACTGCCTATAGCACAGGAAGACTGTGAAGGTTTAATTCAAGATCATTATTTTGAATACTACACTTCAGGGTTTAGAACAGAGCATACTACTGAATTTTCCGTAGAGGCTGGTAATGGCGGATATGTAATAGATATCTATGAAATAGATAACTCTTTTAACTTGTCCATCAACAACGAACAAGTCTTTAACCAAGAGGTTCAGTTTTGGAATGCTTTTTTCACTACGCCGAATGTTGAGTTCCCAGACGGAACCACTTATCAATCCGGAGTGCCTAATATAAAAAATCTTCAAGGTGATGCAGAGAATCCAATTGTAAGGATTACGATTAGCAAAAATGGAGAAGTGAGTTTAGAAGCAGCTAAACAAAGTTTAGGAGAATTACACCCCTTGACGATGATCAACAACGATCCTAACCAAGTGACTTGGTACAATAATGACGAAAATACAATTGTATTTAGTCAGGAGTTATGGTGGGGAACTACCGTAGAAGCACAAGGTTATATCGTTCAAGATAAATGTGCGAATGACTATGTGGCGATGTCGGTTGAGGAAGAAGGTAATTTAGACCAAGAAACGGTCAACTATTATCCAAACCCAGTCAACAGCACCTTGTATTTGCAAGCCAATAGCCCAATTGAAAATGTTGAAATCTATAACCTGTTAGGACAAAAGGTAATCAACCTACAACCTAACAGTAGTGAAACAAACATTGATATGAGCCACTTGCAAACCGATGTCTATATGATGCGCGTTACCACAAACGGTAAAACCGAATCTTATAGAATCATGAAGAAGTAAACAGCTTCAATAGATAGTTAATTTTAAAAAGCCCCGCTTGGTTAAATTCAAGTGGGGCTTTTTTTTGATTAATGGTCACGCGTTTAAACTTTTCCGAAAGCCTTTATGCGACATTGTAAAACTTTGGAAAAGTAGGCCGTGGCTTTGTGCGTATTTTCCAAAAGTTCTCACAGCTACCCTTGTTCTTTGAAAAAGTTTATCCGTTCTCAGAAATTTTAAATCTAAAATATGGTTGGAAAAGAAAACCCTCTTTAATCAAAGAAACAGGAACCACCCCGACAAATCCGCTCTCGCGCATTTGCCACCCCTCCTTGAAAAAAGGAGGGGAGCTTTTGCTTACTTCTTTTGAAGAAGTTTACTCAATTGTTAATTCACTTCTATTTACCCCTCTCGGTCTCTCCTAAAAGAGGAGAAGATTAAGTACTAATTAAAACATAATCCAAAAAGAAAACAAAAGCCCTCGCCGCGACGAGGGGTTGGGGGGGGCAACGCTATTTAGGGAAGCTCAAAGCTCAACCAACCTACAACCCACTCCCTACCCCCTACTCCCTGCCCCAAGTCACAAGTCACAAGTCACAAGTCACCACGAATAAATTTCCTCAAAAAAAACAATTTAAAATCAAGATGACATTTAACTTGGTTTGCAGTATATTTGAAACTAAATTAAATGATGCATAATTCATTGATATATACTCAAAATCAATAACGATGGGAAGAAGGGATATTTCCTTAAATTAGTTTCAGCAATTACTTTATCGTGTTAATTAATTCCTCTTTTTTAAAGAAAACTTGGAATAAGGATAAGTTGCCTTAAAGTACCAGGTATCGAAATATAAATCATCAACTTTAAAAATGGTTAAAGTGAAATTGACAACATTGAAGACGCAGGCATTAAGTGTTCTAATTCAACTTATGTCTTGGGTTGTACCAAAAAAGAAAGGTTTAATAGTCTTTCGTCAGTTACACAATCCAAATCAATTTACTGGAAACATAAAAGCATTGATGCTTTGTATGGCTGAAAATTTTCCTGAATTTCAACCTATATTAATATCTCATAATTTAAAACTACTCAAAGAAGCAGAGAAGTTAAATATTAAGGTTGAGCAAAGTCGTTTACCAACTATCAAACTACTTTTACGCGCCCAACATATAGTGTTAGATGTTCCTGACCCTATGCTTTCCTCAGGTCGTTTTTCTATCATTCAAGCATGGCACGGTACCGGATTTAAAAACATAGGTATATTGCATAATCCCAAAAATGAAGATCAAAAGGCTTATGCGAAACGACAGCAGAAACACCACCAAAATGATAAAATCATAGTCACCACCTCAAGTGCCGATGCCAAAAAGAAAGCACGTTCCTTCGGTACAAACAACACTGTGATTACAGGTTTACCAAGAAATGACATTTTCTTTTCGCAAAAATCCTCCATCGGTAAAATTAAAACAAAATACAGTTTAAGCTCTTACGACAAAATTATTTCCTACACGCCCACTTTTAGAGATTATGAAACGGCTCCTCCTTTTTCGGAGGATGCATGGCAAGGGTTAAATGAAATTTTAAAAAAGCAAAACAAGGTGTTTGTAGTTAAAAAACATCCATGGGATACGCTGATAAAAGTTCCCAATAATCATTCAAACATTCTGGATTTATCAGATAAAATAGAAGATGTTCAAGAGCTTTTATTAATCACTGATTTGTTGATTTCCGACTATAGTTCTATCGTAACAGATTTTGCCATAACTGGAAAACCCATCCTATTTTATATGTACGATTTTGAATTGTATAAAAAGGGAAGGTCCATTTATTATGATTTAGAGAAAATCCTTCCAAAACCTTTCGCCTATAATGAAGAAGATCTTTTATCAAAACTACTTGACCAATCCTGGATGGATTCCCATGAATATACCAAAAGCTATTCTAATTTTCAGGAAACCTTCCATTTCCATAAAGATGGAGAATCATGTAGGCGGGTGATTAAAGAAATTAAAAAGCTAAATTGAATCCTCATTTAACGAAGATATGAATATAGCAATAGTAACAAAAACCTTAGCGCTAACCGGTGTAACAACCCATATCATGGAGTTGACAAAAAACCTGACCATGATGGGACATAAAGTTTATCTTTTTTCAACAGGCGCAAGAGATAAAGAAAGTCAAGCAAATTTAGCATTGGAGCCTAAATTCGAAAAGATAGGAGGGATCATGATTAATATTCCTTTTCCGCTACAACTAACCAAAACCCCATAGAATTAAATACTGCGGAAAGAAAAACAAACTTAAATCCGCTTAGCACTGATCTAAAAATGGGGGAGTAGTATAGCTAAACCAATCAGTTAAAGTTATTAGTCCTTTTCTAAGCTACATTTTGTTTATCATATAAAACTAAAATCCCCTCCCACTTTTATTTGAACAATAAGTGCAGTAAATTCGCTAATTTCTTTATACTATTTTAGTATAGCTTTCAAAAGGATAAAATAATTAAGAATAATCAGCAAATTTGCGAATTATAATTTCCCTAAAATATGTTTTTAATTTCGACCATCATTCCAATCTACAACTCATCAGATCATTTAGGTAGGTGCTTAGATTCTTTGTTGACTGCTCAGATTGATAATGTTAATAATGAAATAATTTTAGTAAATGATGGCTCAACGGATAACTCACTCGAGATATGTGAGCAGTACGCCAAAAAGCATAAAAACCTAAAAGTGCTTTCCCAAAGCAATCAAGGTCCCTCTGCTGCTCGGAATTTAGGAATAGAAAATGCAGTTGGAGAATACATTACCTTTGTAGATAGTGATGATTATGTAGAAAAAGACTATTGTAAGGAAATTCTATCTGCACATAAATCCTATCCTAATGTAGATATTATCACTTTTGGTTATTTTAAAGTGGAAAATAATAAACGAAAAGAAAACTATTCAGTTTCAAAATTTGATGAAATAATACACAATAAAGAAATTAAAAACTTATTAAAGAATACTGTAGATTATGGTTTTTTATTATTTCCAGTGAATAAACTATATAAGAAAAGTTTAATTTTAAGTTCCAGTCTTTTCCCAACTAATATAAGACTGGGTGAAGACACTATATTCAACCTTAAACTTTTCTATAATGCTACCAACATAGTTTTTGTAAAGAAATCAATTTATAATTATTATTATAACGAAAAATCAGTTACTAGCCAAAAGTATAAGCCTGATCTAATAAAGCGAATGGCAGCACATTTTCAATTAAAATTAGACTTTTATAAATGTAAATCAGATTTAAACAATAAATTGTATTTTAAAGACATTGGACGAATAAATCTTGAAAAAACCTTTTATGCTTTTTTAGGAAATAGCTTAGCTAATCCGAATCTTGATTTTATAGAAGAATTAAAACATATTCGTGAGTTAGATTTGATTAAGTTTGGATTTAAATACTGTGAAATTAAAGATATTAACGGGGTAAAAAGAAAGACAACTTTATGGTTATTTAAAAATAGATTTTATAATATCTTAAAACTCATTTACTCATAAAAACTATGATCCAATTACAAAACATTTACACCGAACGATCTAATGACAGAGTTTATTTAAAATCGGATTGTATTATAGGTGGTGAACAACAAACATTATGGTATGCAACAGCTTCTGAGCATGAAAAACACATCTCAATTACCAATGCCGACGCTTTTATTTTGTTTATCTTTATTTATGCAGTCAGGGAAAACTTGGAATTCAAATCGATTGTTCCAATTTCCAAACGTTTAAAATTTGGTTTGTTGGAAGTTTTATTACCCGCTTTTCAAGAAATGGGCTTCCAAGCCAAAACAGAGCAGTTTTCTTTTGAACAAGAAGATGAAACCACTTACCCGGAAGCCAAAGCCGTAGGGACCGCTATGTCCTTTGGTGTGGATTCCTTTTTTACTTTTATTAAAGGATTGAATTCAATTGAGCAATTAAATTATTTAACCTTATTTAATGCAGGTGCATTTGGTCAAGATGGTGGCAAAAAAGCAGCAGAATTATTTCAAGACATGAAAAGCAAAGTCCATGATTTTGCTTCTGAAAACAATTTGGGTTTTATATGGATTGATACCAATCTCAACGAGATTTTTAAAATGCCTTTTGTCCAAAGTCACACTTACAGAAATTTTTCTTGTGTATTGATGCTACAAAAACTATTTAAAACATATTATTACGCTTCTACATTTAGTGTAAAAGATTTTAAGCTTACCCAATCGGATTCTTCCAATTACGAGTTGCTAAATTCAAAAGCAATCGCTACGAATTCAATAGAGTTTCACGTTTCAGGATTAATGCAGAATAGAACCAATAAAACGAAAGTAATCGCTGGAAGTGAAATTACTTTTGATAACTTAAATGTCTGCTTAATAACCCCAGATAATAAAAATATTAAAACAGCAAATAGAACTCAAAATTGCTCAAAGTGCTTTAAGTGTATTAGAACTATGGTTACTCTGGATATAATAGGAGAATTAAATAAATTTAGTAAAGTCTTTGACTTAGCCGTTTATAATAAGAATAAAAATAAATATTTAGCAAGTTTGCTTTACAAAAAATACAGAGCAAAGGATGATTATGCAAAGGACATTTTCAAAGAGGCTAAAGTCCAAAAATATCATATAGCTCCTATTGTTTATTATTATGCTGTTTTACGAGCTTTCCAACCTATCCTTAGAAAAATAAAAAATGCCTAAAGTCTCCATCATATTACCGTGTTACAATGTCGAAAAACACCTTGCTCAAAGCATAGATTCCGTATTATCACAAACTCATTCCAACTTTGAATTACTGGTGGTGATTGACGGATCTCCGGATAACAGTAAGGAAATCGCTGAAGAATATGCCGTAAAAGACGCGCGTATCACAGTCTTTGACAAACCCAACGGCGGTTTATCCGATGCTCGCAATTATGGACTGAAAAAAGCACAAGGGGAGTTTATTTATTTTATGGATAGTGATGATTGGATTGAGCCCGATCTTTTGAAAGATAATCTCAAAATTATAGCACAAGAGAATTTAAACTTTATCGTTTTCGACTACTTTGCGGACTTTAAAAACACCGAAGAAGAGCTTACGCAACAAAAAAACAATAAACCCAAAATTGAAACTTTAAAACCATCGGATAGCATAGACAATTACCATTTGGGGATTTTGGGTTATGCCTGGAATAAAATCTATCGGAAGTCTTTTTTAGATCAACACCATTTCCGGTTTAAAAAGGGAATATCTCTCATTGAGGATATCCTCTTCAATGCCCCAATTTACCAAGTTTCAGATATTATTCGGTTTAATCCCCACTCCTATTATCACTATATACAGCGGGAGGAAGAAACCTTGGTTAAAAAGTTCTATCCCGATATTTTCGAATTACAAAAAATGAAAATAGAGGTTTTAGAAGATTGGTTTACCGCTTGGGACATTTCAAATAAAAATGAATTCTTAGCCCAAATCAGAATCGGTCGTATTCGCGGGGTGATTAATAATCTTTTTTCCTCGAACAACAACCTCTCGTTTAAAGATAAAATGAAGTTTATCCACCAAATGTATAATGACCCTGCCATTAAATCAGACCTCAAATCATACCAGCCCAACTCTAAAAAAGACTATATTTATAAGTTTTTAGTAAAGCACAAAATGGTGTGGATTACTGCTGCTATGGCATCGCTTATGAAGTGATGTGCTCAATTTTTACTATATTCTGCCAATCAACAAACCCACCTTAATTCAACTAACCAATCCGCTCCAATTTATAAATCCATAAATCATGCCCTTTAAACAAATGCTATCTTTTAGGTCAAAATACAACCTCCTACTTCATCTGCAAAAATTCAAACCTTTTGATTATTTTAATGATCACAAAATAGACGCTAACCGCAACCAAGCCTATATTTTCCTGGCGGCAGATTATGGAAACTTAGGAGATGTTGCTATCACCTACGCCCAAACGAAATTCTTAAATCAACATTCAGATTGTCAAGTGATTGAAATCCCAATCTCTCAAAGTTTGGAGGGACTTTATTTTGTAAAAAAACATATCAAACCCGGTGATATCGTTACCACCGTAGGCGGTGGAAACATGGGAGATATGTATGACCAAATAGAGTACATCCGACAATTGGTTTTTAAATGGTTCCCGAAAAACAAAATCATCTCTTTCCCGCAAACCCTTGATTTTGCAAAGACCCCCGAAGGACAAAAAGCCTTAAAAGTTGCTCAGAAAGTCTATAATGCGCATCCCGATTTATATTTAATAGCGCGAGAACAAACCTCTTTCAGGACGATGAAACGGGACTTTCCGAAAGCGAATGTACTTACAACT
>Ga0079225_10000964_pt1 | contig 15981 bp, 15 predicted proteins | sample Poulit2012_FD_76344 | JGI IMG/M metagenome (GOLD analysis project Ga0079225, IMG submission 76344) | Agricultural soil microbial communities from Georgia to study Nitrogen management - Poultry litter 2012 | ecosystem: Environmental > Terrestrial > Soil > Agricultural land | place: USA: Georgia... | reverse complement strand
GTTGTTGTTATTGGTTCCATTTATATTATTGGTATTGAAAAAGCTCTCTACACCGTCATTGCGGTCTACGTTGGGGCGAAAGTGATGGATACTATTATTAAGGGTAAAGAAGAAAAAGTTGCCGTTACAATTATTTCGAGATATGAAACAAAGATTTTAAATGAAGTCCTCACAAGAATGTCCCGGGGTATCACTGTTTTAGAAGGACGTGGCGGATTCAGCAACCAACGTCGCGAACTCCTTTATCTCGTCATCAATAAATACGAAATCCCCACGCTCAAAGACATTATTTACGGGATTGACGACGAAGCCTACGTTACAATTTATACGGTCAGTGAAATTATTGGAAAAGGATTTAAAGCTAGGAAAGAAAAGGGAAAGACACCGGTTAAGTGAAGAGGTGGGTGCTTATGATATCCACCTCTATATTTCATAATATTCTATCGTCTGTTCTAAGGCCTATAGTCAAAATTAATTCATTTCTCATCCCACAACATTTTTTTCAGTTTTCTGAAATTCCGGCTCGAAGCAAAACATACTGCGCCATTTGTCATGGTAATATCACGCGTTTTATTATCAATAGATTCAATGTTATCCGTATTTACGACAAAAGAATTGTGACAACGATAAAATCGATCATCCAAATCTTCTATTTCTTTTAATTTGCCATAAAACTCTACTTGGCGGTTTTCAGAGTGCATAATTATTTTATGTAATTTAGAGGACGTTTCAAAGAATAAAATTTTATCATAATCCTCACTTATAACTTTATCGCCACTTGTTATTTTAAACCTTTTTTTCGTCGTTTCATTATGCTCAGACATATACCTTTCATTAGCCGTATCAATACAGTCAATGACCCTTTTTTGAATATCTGTAATATCATCTTTAATAATATAATCCATTGCCTCAACTTTATAAAGAAAGGTTAAATACGTCAACTCAGAATGTGATGTCACAAAAACAATAGAACCTCTAGAGTCATATTTTCTTATATCCGCTCCTAAAGCAATACCCGTTTTTTCATGGTTTAAATTAACGTCGAGAAAATATAACCCATTAACGTTGTTTGCTTTAAGATAATCAATAATTTCATCAGGGTTATCTGTAGAAAGTGTGACTTTCATATCCAGTTCTTCAATCATAATGTAATTTTCAACATACTTTGTGATTTTTTTCCTTTGTTGCTCATCATCTTCGCAAATAAAAATATCTAACATGACGATGTCCCCTTACCCTAATATTTCAATCACTTGAAAAAATTGGTTGCCTTCTATCTTTGTTTCGAGCGTAACATTATCGAGAGTTGACACAATATCTTTTAAACTCGTTAAACCCAATCCTCTATTCTCTCCTTTAGTTGAATATCCTTCTTCGAAAACCTTATATAACTTAGGCGCTTCTCCGGCAAAAGTATTAACAACAATAATTAATATTGAGGTTTCCTTCTTAATAAATGCAATGGTCACCTTGCCATCTTCATGTTCGACTGACTCCTCAATTGCATTGTCTAAGAGAATACCTAAACTACGACAAAGACTGATCGATTCAATATTGATATGTTCAATTGGTTCCGCGACTTCTACAGAAATATCAACTCCCGCGTCCTCGGCCTTCATCAATTTTGAAACAAGCGTTCCTTTCACTTCTGTTATCTTAATATTTTTTAACGATTCAAGTTTATATTTATTTAATCTAATACCCTCACTGGCTGGCATAATCTTTTGATTGAAGTAACTTTCCAACTCTTTCATATCGCCCATTCGTATGTATTCTGACATAGAAGTTAAAATGTTAATGTAATCATGCCTGAACTTTTGCAGCTCACTGTACATATCTTCTAGGTTTTCCGAATAAATTCGCAGTTGCTTATACTCTTCTTGCTTACTCTTAACCTTTATTTCTTTTACAATAGAAGAGAATAATAGACCTAGTATACTAACAAAAAATATCAAGTATAAAAAGAAGATATAACTATTAAGTTGAACAATTTCGTTTGAAAAGCCGATTCGACTTGAAATAAGTATATTAATATAAATAAAGACAATCGTTACACCGATTAACAATGCTAGAATTAAACCATACTTTCTTATGTAGGGGACCCATAGGCCAATACGACGAATGATAATATTTGTAAAAATTGTTAATACCATACAAAAGAAAAAAATCATTAATAAATGGATGAGCATATAAGATAAATCTGTCTCAACATTTTCAAATGAAAAATTAAATAAATAAATTTCCATCAATGCACTTAAATGATCACTAATTACTAAAATGAACAATGAGAAAAGAGGGACAATAAAACTTCCCAACTTATCTTTCGTTTGCCAGTAATTAATGACAAACAAAAAAATGACAGGTATAAAAATCCCGATAATACCAATATACATAAAAAATAACGGTCCACTACCTGCCAGCAGAATAACTGACAGCACTCGTTGCTTTGTAAAACCTTTCGTTTTCAATAAGCAAAAGTTAATAACACAAAGAATCATTATTTGAATTAAACTACCAATATACTCTGCCAACACAAAAATGCTCCTCTTCGGCCTTTAGGAGCATTTTATCATGATATTGAAATTTTTGAAAGTTTACTTTACTTCTTCTTTCAGTTCTTCTGGAAATTCGGGTTCGTAAACAAATATCGAACAACTTAAATTCATCGAGGCTGATGCAATTGTTGTTCCCAATGTCGACACCATTCCTGTTAATATGGTTTTAAAAAAATTCCCTTTGATAATTTTCATCATCACATATCATCTCCATTTAAATTCTATTTTTTTGAATCGTTAAGACACTTGCTAAGGTTGCCCCCGTAGTAATAAGCGTTTTAGTCGTTTCATCTGAGATTAACAGTGTAATAATCATTAATACAATACACATAACAATTGATAGGTTACGTAGTTTCCGCTTTTTGTTGTAATCCATGCTCACACCTTTTTTAGTGAGACTAGGTGCGAATAAATATAATATGAATCCATTTGCAAGGTAGATTGGCAGAATCATTGGACCGGGTATGCTGTATGATGTTGCAAGGTATGGAATACCGACAAAATACATGATACTTAATAAAGTACACATGATGCTTGTCCAAGCATGAATTCCGTAGGCTGTTTTTCTAATAATACAATAGGATATATGAAAGATAATCGTGGCTGTGAGTAGATTAAGTATGTAGGCAGTTAAGTAAACTGCAAACATTTTCGTGATGTTAATAAAAAGAACTTCAATGCCATACTTCAACTTTAAATAGGTTCGCCTGTCTGTACTTTGGTACTCTTTCACCCAATCTGCCAGACGAGCGGCAGCTATTTCCGTAAGACTAATTTTATTTACTCCCGAATTCTTCATCTCTCTCACCTCACATACATCATACATCTGTTTGTCCTTACTATCTTAATTCTTATCTAAGAAGGTGTAATTTACACTTAAGTGATATAAATAAATTTAATTTGTATCATAAATGTTATGAATAATCACTTATTTGCGCCCATCAAAGTGGGTGTCTTCGGAAAGATCGTGACTGCCTCACTATAACCTTGTAAATCCAAACGACTAATAACTAGACTATGACGTGTAGGAATACAACAATCCTTATTTAATTTACTATTCAACCCAAAAATATGACTATATAAAATGCGTTCAATAAAGAAGTATAGTAAGCGCTCTTCCTGGTGAAGGATAATAGGTTTATCATGTGAATTAACGGTATCAAATTTAGGTATATGAAATTCATCAGTATAAATAAGTGGGCCTATTGCTATTTTGTCTTGATTAGTTTTTAAAAACAAGACACTTTCCGCAAAACTTTGCCATAGATAATCTTTGTCTTCTCCAGATGGTTCAGTTATTACAAAGTCGTAAGTAGCCTGATCAATTGGTACTTGATTTCCTGCCATAACGGTCATGTCGAGAAAAGGATGTTTATCAAGCATCTCTGCCAAATAATTATAACCATTGATATCTAGGATGATACGCACAATCTTGTCCCCATGAATAAACGGTTGAATATCTTGAATATATTGATTGAAATGATCTCTCGATAAAAATTCGGCGCGTAATAACTCAGTATATTCTCTTATTAACTTAAAAGAACGATAGGTTCTTTCTTCATTGCAATTTATAAAATAATTATTATACTTTTTGACAATATTATGCGTCATCCTCTCCTCTAAAGATGAGATTGATTTATTAATGGGAGTCCCAAAATATAATAATCTCTTTAACTTATAGTCATCCACAGCCTGTGATTTAAAAGCAAACTCAACTTTATTTTGTACACTATCAGAAACGATCATAACATTGTCGTGTTCCCTGATCTCATATCGATGATCTAATAGATACATATTTTCTCACCTACCCTAATAATAATGCATACAATGTTATTTCCCTATCCCCGATTACTTTGTTTAGTTCCAAATCATAAAACCCTCCGAGCGGAATTGCTTCAATCCCCAAGTATGTTGCTACCAGTTGAATATTTTGTCCAATATGTCCCGCTTCTTGCTGAACAAGCTTGTAAGAAATATCGTTATATTTTTCAAAAATTGATTGAAAATCTACACTTAATACGATAGCGAATTGACTAGTATATGCTAAATGATCCTGAATAAAAGTAGTTTGTATCTGAGACCATGGGACATGTCTTTTTATTAAAAGCTGATTGGTATCAGCGTTTAATTCAGTCACATTACCTTGGTTCCATATTTCCTTTTCTACGCGATTTTCATTAAATAATAAATGGATATTTACATAATATTGTGCTCCACCTGATGGATATGAACGATGTGGACGATCTCCTCCAATAAAAGCTAACTGGGAAAATTGAGATATAAAGTCTTTAGTAATACTCTGCTTGTTTGGAAGTTCATTTACCCATGTTTTTCTTTGAAATATAGTATTCTCAAAACTATTAGAAGTGTTAAATGTATAAGACAAATCTTTTGTTATATAGCCCTTGTTGGATTTTTTTTGACGTTCATAATGCCGGTATAGCTGTGTTGAGGTGAACTTTTTATCATTGATTGAGAAATAATGATAATCCTTCATTTTGTTATCGGCTTTTAAAGAATAATCCCATGTCCAAGTCATCGTTCTCCCTCCCTTTGTCTAAATTTGTTGATAAACTTTTTCTTGATAATAATCAAACAATATTTTTGAAAAAATATATTCATAATCAGGTGAAACACCTAAGCGATTATTCAACATATGCATATGAGAAATTGCAATATAAAATATCTCATGTTCTTTATAAACGGATTGATTTTTTCTAATTTGATTCATTTTTTCTTCTAAAAATGATAGATACGGACGGTATGGTTTTAATGTATCCTTATTTTCTAACTGACCAGCCCTTTTAATTAAGGCTTTTTTTAATTGTTCAAAATCAGGCTGATTCTGAAACTCTATCCATACCATGAAATAATCTTGATAAAATTGTTTTAGATTTTGAATTAAGCCCATTTTCTCAATCAGTCTTCCACATTCATACATCACGTCAAAAGCTATCTGGTATCGCTTATTTCGGGAAACTTGTTGAATAATACTACTAGCAAATTCCGACGAAGCTTTAAATATTTCCTCTGAAATATTCATAACAGATTGTCCGCCATAACGCAGATATTCAGGATTATAGTCAATTGACTGAATACTAAAATTTGGATGTGATATGCCACTGCCTTTCCCCTCTGTATTCTCCACTCGCTCGTCATCTATGACAGTCTTAAAATCCCAGTTTTTATTTTCAATCCGAAACTGTTCTAAAGACCACTGCAATTTATATTCAAAGCTGTTGTCAGTTTTATTCTTTTTTTCTTTATATCTGATTCGAACGTGAGGGCCCCCATCCCAGTAGCGGATAAAAAAGTAACTACCTGACAACTCTTTATCTGCTAAAGGCAAAAGGACATCTTTCAGATACGTATCTATTAATTGATAATCATGAATGAATATATGTTTTGATATCCACATACAAATTCTCCTTTAATATTCAATTCTAAAAATTGGGTCTTTGCTAATCCTCGATAAAAGAAGTGTGCCCACTGTGAGAAGGAGGAAATATCATCAATGAATAACCTAAAAATTCTTTCTTGGGTATATTAAAGCGCTCTTTTAAATAGCTATCTTTATAATTTTTCATTCCCCTTGAAGCTCTACCCCATTTACTTATAAGCAATGATATATATTGGGCAATATACCCGATGTCAACAAATTTCTGATCATACGATTGTTGATTCTGATGCTTATCAAAATGAAAAAACACCCACATATTTAACCCTGTAACATTCGTATATGATTGCTGGCTTGCTAATATTCGATTAGGTTCGATTTGATTGATGGCCTTCCTAACTTTCACCAGTGTGTCTGATTCATAGCGATAATAGCCGCTTTCATATCCCTCCACATCATTTATATATATTGATATCTTCACATCGTTTTGGTTTGTTCTTTCCTTAAGTAATGATAGAAATTCTTCCATGCACGCCTTCTTTAATGTTTCTTTTAAAAACACATCACCTGATGTAGACTGATCTGCTGTCCGACATTTAATTGAATCATAGAGTCTTTGGGACTCTTTCAATCTAGCGGTGCAGGCAATATGGGTACTTTTTTCAGGTTGCAGAAGTTCAACACCTCTTGCAATCGAAAGAAATGGAATTTCATTTACTAGGAGGTATGCTTTATCATAGCTTTGATAATTAACACCTTCACTCGTTAATGCCACTTCCACATTCAGTAACGCATGACCAATATTAAGTAACGAAAGCATTTTATAAAATTCTCCATAGTCACGTTGAAGCTTTCGATCATCTGCTATTAAAAAGAAATATACTTTATCGCTGTTCACTCCACCAATTAGGTTGTTTTTGCTTATTACAATTTTATCTAACAACGGATTCAAACTATAAAGATGATCTCTGAAAAGCATAACGAGTTTTACACTAGGAATATTTTTGGCAGTTGGGGAAGCTGAATGAAAATAATATTTACTATGAAAGTCGATACGATAAACCCTTTCAACACTCGAAAAAACTTTGTAAAGATAGCTATCCCATTCTGGTAAATGATTATGTTGTTTTAAAAATTCCATGTCAATGGATGCCTCTGGTGTCAACTCCCAGCTAACATTCGTAATATTTTCACCAAAGCTAAATGTTTGAAATCTTTTTTCACCAAATTTATCTAAATAATCCTTATCGATCATGTAATCCTCCTATGGAAAAGGATGTGGGTTATTTTCTATCCAGTTTATATCCAACTCACCCCGACTTTTAAATCGTGTTGCTTTTTCTAAACGTGGGTACACAACCCGTTTATGCTGATGCCCAAAAGTCATTGTTAGTATTTCTGGAACAATGTACTTGACATTAACAAACCCTGTAGTCGTTAAATTAGGATTTTTCACAGCTGCACGATAAACTTTTGATGAAATCGTTAATAACTGTTCATGAAGTCGTTCAATCACTTCTGCTGCTCGACCGGTATAATCATCATAATAATCCTCCATTTTATCTAGTTCTGCAGAATATGTTGTATCAAGGGCAAATGATAAAACATCTCGCATTTCTATATTGGAATAAAGAAGTAAATGATCTTCTAACCTCGATACTTCACCTGGATTCTCCAATAAATAATATTTTCTTTTTTGATATTCATCTTTTTTAAAGACATTTTCAAAAACTGAAATAGCAGTTGTTGCCTCGATTAAAGCTTTTTCAATGGCATCTTTTAGGTCGAAGGAAGTGCTGGCTGCTGTATAAAAAGCCATTTCATTACTTTTTGGATTTTCTTTTTCTAAAAGCACCCAAATTGTTGGTATTTTCACTTCCATAGAAACTTCAAATATATGTGCTTTGATTCCTTTTCTTTGAAGTGCCTGTATATAATGATCAATAGCATGTGATTCCATATTCTTCACTTTAAGCCGAACCGGTGGTATTTTCCCATACCATGTAGCTAAAAACGCATCCCTTTCAATTAATTCAAGCATGGCATGTAAACTAGCCTCTTCTAAGGTTGAACCAATCGCACTCCCGTTGGAACTCTCATATATAAAGCGATGCTCACCGGTTACTTGATGTGAGTTAAAATAAATAAGTTGTTCCGGAATTAATACATTTTCATCTTTATGAACTGCCTCAACCTCGCTATAGTAAATCGGAATATTTTGATTATATTCCTGATCATTCCAATAATTATTAAGTTCCATCATCTCGCCAAGTGTCAAATCAATCTTTTCTGATTCATCTTCTTTCAAGGGCTTTCTTTCTTTTGAATGATATGGAAAAGCAGTCGCATATCTTTCCATTGATTCCAAAATAGATGTGTATTTGGATGTATCGTATTTTGCTGTTCGTCCGAATGACAGCATTGAAATATCTTTATACAATACCTCGGATTGTACCATTGGAGTAGCATAAGAATCTCCGGTTCTAACTAATTGGTTTATTAAAGAAGCTTTAGAAGCGTATAAAAGTGTCTTAAATTTTTCAATGCGAGATTTCACCTGGTTAAATGATTCAAGTCGTAAATTACTTTTCGTAAAAACACCATTAGCCTTCTTATGGGTCACGTCAACATGATCATCTGAGCAAACGGCACAATCATCTCTTTTAAATGTACTGTATATCTCTATTTCATTTGTTTCCCGGTCTAATATATAGACATTAGGTGTATCCTTATTTGCATCTAATTTTTCCGTTAAAATTGAGATGATGTCTTTTTCATAATCACTAAATGATTGAGCATCGCTATATGAAAAATAATGATGATACATTTCGACTTCCTGAAATCGGTCTTTTAAACATTGGAAACAAAAATGCTGTTCATTTCTTCTTGGACCAACAAAAATATACTTCATATTTTGTGATACATGAATGTCTTCTGCTACCGAAGATTGCTTTTGTACTGGCATCATTTGTATCGTCATCTGTTATCCCTCCATTATTTCATAGCCGTAACCTAGATCCTCTAATATATTATTAATATTTAGATAATCAGTCTTAGTAGACTTTTGTTGTGTTTCTATCTTTAAATCATTGAAACCAATCGAATCAACAAGATAATTTCTTTTATCCTCAATTTGGCTAAATGCTGCTTCATGTAATGGGACTTCATTTAAATATGCACTAATCCATGTGTAAATAATTAATGGAATAAACTCTTTATTGTAAATAGGATAATCGAATTTATACCATTTATTTGTACTATCATCTCGCAAATAAAACTTTAGTCCGTTGCTCTTGGGTATATCTACCATAAATGTTAACTCAAGGTCCTCTTTTTCCAATAAACCATTAATCATTTCAAACTCAGGAACACCGCTGATATCTAATGTTTTCAAACCATCCGTTTGATTACCTACTCTCTTTTTAATTCGGTGAACAATCTCGGATTCTTGCACGATTGATATACCTTGAGAATGATCTCCTAATAACACTTCATTAAATAAAACTTCTACAGCAAATTTTGCTAGTCTTTCATAATTCACGTCAGCTATATAATAGTTATTATCGTCGTTATTCCTACTCTTTTTCTGGATTGTAAATATTTGGATAGGTAATTGTAAATAATCATTATAATCCTTGTTAAAATTAAAAGATGAAACCTCGGAATGGTGTGTTTGAAGGAATTTTTCTAATGCGTTTAAAGATGTAATAACGTCATCATCTGTTTTAGACACTGTTTTCGTGCGTTGTGATGTTCTCTTTAAGTGAAACTTTTTCTTTTTTAAGACTTCAAGGTTATCTTTAATAATAAAGACAGTCTTGTATTCTTCGAAAGCAGACATAATCAAAGCGTGGAAAATAAATGGTGAAATAATTTTTCCAGCTATGTTTGAACGATCAATCGCTTTCTGACGATCAGGTTCATGGGGAGCAACCACTATCTCATTTTCTTCGTTTAAATATGGCAGATAAGAAGAAATACATCTGTTATCTTCCCATAGTTGAAAAGAATCGATTTCCTCACCTATTTGACATTTCAGATTATTATCGATGCATTTCTTTTCAAAACTAGGTGTTGCTACGTGAAATTTAGGACACATAATTGTAAAACGAGATAGCTTATTTAAATTTTCTTCTGTTGAAAGTAATCCTTTTTCTAACCAAGAATAGTATTCATAAGCACTGTGCTGCTTAAGGATTTCTTTATCAATTTGATAAAGAAATCTCTTGGCAGTTAGAAAATCCAGCAATTTACTATAACGTTTATATGTCTCATAACAAGTTCCCTCATCTAAACCATTTCTTAATTGACTCAACATATTATGAATTTCTAAATAATCATCTTCATTTATTTTAATTTTATACGTTTCTTGCTCCCCATGAAGATAAAGACTATTATCTTTAAAATAGTAACGAATGATATTTTTTGCTTTTAATATACGCATATTATACCTTCTTTCTATTAAGATAAATTACGAATAATGCAGCTATAAATACTCCCGTGATGACTCCAAATGAGATGAAGGTACTGCTATCGAGCGTGAACTGTTGGTTCCATATGTCAATAAAGAGATGATTCATATGGTAAATGGGGTTTATTTTAGCAATGAATTGAACAAAATCTGGCATTTTAGCAACCGGTAGTGAGAAATCACCTGTAAACATCACAACCTGAAAAATTAGGATGGAGAAAATCAGTGCACTCTTCATATCCTTAAACAGAGAATAAACTGCTGAAGATATAACTAGAAGCACCGCGTTTAATAGGATAAAGAATCCATAAGCACTAATGATAACCTTTGGCTCAAATGGTATATTATAAACAGCGATACCAATCACATTAATTAAAATATAACCAAAGCTTGTAATGATCACCGACTTAATAATCCCTGACATAAGAATTGTTTTCTCGGGAACGGGCGATACACTGATACGCTTTTCAACACCTGAAGCCCGGTTCATCACCTGATCAAATCCAAAAGCGAAAAATACTACCGCAAATGTAATTAAAATGATGAATGATGGTGTATACATTTGTGCATAACTTAATCCACCTACATACGTTTCGTCACCAAATAACTGTCCCATAAAAATATATGTTACAGGGGGAACAATCAAAGAAAAGATAAGATAAAACAACTCTCTTGAAAACATAATTAAGTCATATTTTAATTGAGTGGCTAGCATATAGGTTCCTCCTCACCAATTTTTGTTAGATAATATTCATTAATGGAACGATACCCCATTGAAAGAATCTCTTCGGTACGTTTAAACATCTCGTTGACCCCATTGTTAATCAACATTACTTTGTCGCAATACATTTCAATTTCGTCCATATAATGCGTCGTTAAAATGACTGTACCACCTCTTTTTTTGTTATAGTCCATGATGTAAGTCCACAAAACATTTCGCATATGTGGATCTAGTCCTGTTGTGGGTTCATCAAGGATAATAAGCTTAGGTTCTGATAAAAAGGCAATTGCCAAGCTAACTTTCTGTTTCCAACCTCCAGAGAGCTTTTCGAAAAAGGACTTACGATGCTGCTCCAGCTTAAAATCTGCAATAATTTGATTAATATCAATATCTGATTGGTAATAGGATTTGAATAATTTTAATAATTCTTCAACCTTTAACGCCTTATAAAAATGAGTTGGCTGCAGAACGACGGAAATATCTTTCCTAATATCTACAAGCTGTTCCATTGATAGACCTTTTAAATTATTGTTAAATATTTTGACTGATCCATTGTCATAACCTCTAATAGTCATCAGGATCTCCAGGAAAGTTGATTTTCCAGCACCATTTTTTCCTATGACACCAATGACTTCTCCTGCATGCGTTTCAAAATCAATTCCCTTTAAAACTTGATGATTACCATAAGACTTTTCTAAGCCTTTGACATCAATAATTTTCATTTTTAATTCCTCCCAATTCAGGTAGCTTTATACAGTTACAGCAGCAGTCACTTTGTCTACTGTATACTCAACCATATATTCTTTTAATGGTGTTTCTGGACCTGGAAGTGCTTCTTCAATAAATATCTCGACGCCTTTTCCCATGCTGCGCTTACATTCATTAATAAATAAACGAAATAACACTGGAATATCTACGTCAATAAAAATAGGTTTTTCTCTAGCAAACTCATCTTCGTGCTTGTAAAACTTCATGAAAAATTGCTTTGGTAAATTCCTTTGTTGAAAATGGTTTTGTACCTCCTGGTACCGATCAGCGTCATTTATAGAATTATCTATCCAATGTTTAATGTCTTTATGATCTAAGTTCCATCTTTGTCGGTACATAACAACATCGTCAAATGAGAGGCGAGGTAAGTAATCCCTAGTTTTGCCAATTCCATTTACATCAAAATTTAACCTTCCACTCTGAAATAAAAGCAGCATAACTGATAAAATACCTGGAAGGAAAATGGGAACTAAAGATGACTTGTAAGCAATCCTTGCCTCTTTTCCGTAAATATCAAGAAGTTTTAATTTCCGTTTCTCATCATCATACATAACTGAAAAATCATCTATGAATGGGCGACTTTCTTTCTGGAATTGCTGATAACCTATATTTAAGTTAACGCCCTGCTGCTGATTCCTATCATGTATACCACCATTAAATCCGAAAAGTTCATCAATTTCGTAATAATTTTTTCCATTATAGTTTTTTTCAATATAAGACAGGTAATCTTCATCCTCACTACTTTGTTCAAAAAAATCTTTAAATCTAGACAAAAACTTTTCTTGACCATCATAAATTTCATTAACGACTGTGCGTTGGTCATCATTTTGAGTGAACAAAGTAACACTTAATTCACTATGTTCTTTATAGTCCCGTGGTATTTGTTCGACATACTTTTTGATAAGGGGTTTAATATTTAATTCTTCTGCACTTGATTGATCGATTAATTCTTTCAACTCCTGAACAAACTGATCTCTTAAATCATCTAAAACATGTACTTCTTCAGCTGTTGCTTCCTGATAACGGTAATTAATATCTTGATAATATGGATAAAAGTGATGTAAGTTATTAAAGAAAATTTCGTTCAACATGCTGCTATTCGATAAACCAATTGTTTCATCACTATATTCAGCGTGAAATAAACTTGCTAATTCATACTGGACTCGGATATTGACATCGAATAGTAATACGAAATCTGTTACATAGCCAATGAACTCATCTGTTATTTGAGGAGATGTTTCGTCAACAACTGACTCCTTAGATACTATATCTTCGAACAACACCTCATTTCCAAAGTTCATCTTTTCTTGGGTCCACTGACTACTTATCCTACTTATTTGGGCCCATGCTTTCCTTCTTTCTTCTACACTTCCTGTTTCAAATTGAGAAATTGACATTTTTAAAGCAGATAAAGCTGATACAAACTCAGGATTAAGTGAATAGCGATTAAGAAATGAAATCATATTAGTTAGAATATCTCGATTCGCACCAATATTGACTTTTTGAATTAAAACTTTTAATTCAACTAGTTTTTGATAAAGCTTTAACTCCTGACCCTTATAAAGTTTATGTGAAAGTAAATAGTCTTTAAACATGTCAAAAGTGACTTCCTGTTGTTTATTCCTTTCAAGAAAATCAATAACATGGGGATGTAACTGGAACTCAATAAACTTATCACTCGTCTCAAACACTTTTTTCGAATTGCTGGTGCTATGCTGGGAGACATAATAAATCTTTGAGTCTCTTTTCCCAAAGTTTGCAACTTTAGTCGGTATTAATTGAAGTGCTTTTGCATCTTTTCTCAAAAAACCAAAGAACATTTGGAGTACCATTGCATGATTGATTTCTACATTTTTTGTACTTTTAGCGTTGAATTTTGGTGATGCAGATCCTATTTTTGTTAAAAAGGAAAATGGACTTGTTTTCATTGAAGTCCGCATCATTAACTTCACCAAAAAGAAATCTAGTTTCTTTAACTTTTTATTATGATTAGCAGCATCTACTGACATATATTTATCAAGTTTTTCATAAATATTTTCATTGAAAAATATAATTGTTTTTAATAACTCTTCATTATCCACCTCTGACTGAAGTACACGTCGATTATTTATTAAAACTTTTTCAAATTGATTTTCAAAAACTGACTCTAACTGTTCTTTTTTAAGTGCTGTTTTTAGAAATAAGTCAAGATCAAGTCCTTCTACCTCTTCCAAAGATTCAGAGTTATACTTTTTTAAGCGTGTCAATCTTAAATTGAAAACATCCCGTTTAAGATTTAGCAAAACATTATTTTTCCTTTTTTTGAAAGCAGCTTCTAGCTGACTCGTAATAGACTTTTTTTGAAGTTCAATATTTTTCCTTAAATGATTCATTTCATCTAAAATCTCTGTCAACTTTAAAGAAGTTGAGCGTAAATCTTGATACCAGTTTCTCCCTATGTCGCTGCTACGAAACAGCACCATTGGATTTTTAGTTATTTCATTATATAACGCCAATTTGCTCCCTCCAATTTATACTGTATTTGTCCTCTGTATATCGGTAAGCCATATAAATAAATTGTTGTTTTTTAAGAGCGCTTATTTTTAGGAATGGCAGCGAGATATATAATACATTTATTAGAAACCGATAAGCTGTAGCTGAATCATTGTTAACGAAATCATGCTCTTTAGCATAATTCGCAAATCGATTATGAAAATCGTTATCAAAATTAGATTCAATTGAATTAAATTCTTCTTTAATACGTTCTACATATGTTTGATCGATTATAGACGGTAAACTTCTCTTTATGAGATGGAAGAGTTCCTCCCATTTAGTTAACCATCTTTCAATAAAAGTACTGTACTCTTTTTCAAATTCTTTAATATATGTTTTATTACTTTGATAATATTTTTCAAAAGTTTCTTCACTGTAAGATAATTTCTGCTTTGTAGCTAGCTCGAAAAATCCATGGACATGTGAAATGTAAGAGAAATAACCTTTGTTCATGTCGTCTACTTTGTAGGCTTCTGACACATAATGAAACAAAGCTGGAAATGCACCCTGTATTGGTATAAAATTATCTCTAAGATGTAAATATAAATCCGTTAACAGAGGTTGCATATCAAGTCTGATATCATGAAAGAACTCGGTTATTTCTCTGTTGTGATAAAAGAATGAATCATCGACAATGTTAACAGCCCCATGCTTTTCCATTGTCGAAACACTTTGCTTATCTTCCAACTTTGACAATACAGATGCATGCTTTTTGTATTTAATTTTGAGTTTTTCTTCTTCCGCTTGATCAATCGCAATTTTGGCTAACATAGGTTTAAGAGAACCTTTTATTGTTTCAATCTTTGACTGATCCAGCTCTTTATCAAATACTACTTTGATATGAGGACCGCCTTCCCATGAACGCGTTAAATAGTATCGTTCATCTTTTAGCAATCTGTTTGTTAACTCGCTAATTAAATAAGCATCTTGATTTGTATTGTAATTAAAGATATTCAAAGTGTTCATTTTTACTTATCCCCATTTCACATTAATTTTATTGCAATGCTTAACAAGATCCACAGCATGAGCTTGACCCGCATGTTGATGAAGCTGAACAACTTGAAGTTCCACTACTTGCAGTTGTTTCTGGAATAGCCCCCACTTCATCCAAATCTAAAAATTCCACATCCAGATCAAAGCCCTCTTCTAATACTGATTTTTCTACTGCTACGTTTTTACTCATTTGTTGTTTCCTCCTTAGTTTTATTATCTTACAATTCACAGTATAGCCCCTAAAACCTCAGAACAACGTAAATCTTCATAACTCGATTGTTAATGCATGTATGTGTAATAAAAAACTTCAAATCTGACACTTATGAATTCATAAGCGTATAGGAAACATTGGGGTATTTCTAATTATTTCTATAGAGATGCACCATACAAAAATGGGACTGATCCAATGAGCATACATGTGTTCATTGGATCAGCCCCACTATTAAAAAAATTTAAGTTTACAGATCATGACAAAAGCTATAGTATCTTTTCATTACACTGCAATTATCACTGTTTTCGATTTAAATACAGTCTCGTTTGTTTC
>Ga0079225_10000962_pt1 | contig 15998 bp, 13 predicted proteins | sample Poulit2012_FD_76344 | JGI IMG/M metagenome (GOLD analysis project Ga0079225, IMG submission 76344) | Agricultural soil microbial communities from Georgia to study Nitrogen management - Poultry litter 2012 | ecosystem: Environmental > Terrestrial > Soil > Agricultural land | place: USA: Georgia... | reverse complement strand
TTTTGATTTTATTCTTTTAATGATTGTTATTAAGAAGTCATTACAATTTGACACTGAGCCCCTGCGGGCATGATTATCCAGTTAAAAATCCAAACTCAAGGACTGTCAGCCATTTCGTGGTTATCATACCCGCCACTCCATGTAAAGTTGTAATAGGGAAAGGAAACAAAAAGGTACATTATTAAACAATCTCTTTTGTCTATCATTAAAAAGTCATTTAAATAAAAAAAATATGTTTTTGGCGACATGTTTTATTATATAATTATATAATTTCGAAAGAAGAATAAATTGTAATATAAATGGTAATTTCATACAATAAATATATGGAGTAAAATAGGGGGGGGTTTTATGGGGAGAATACCAAAATTGAAGGATATTTTAACTTCACAAGAACTAAATGAGGTAAATGAATTCAGGGTCTGTATTTTAAAGTCAGAATCATCATTTGAAAGAAAATATTATGAATTGAAAATAGAAGATATTTTTGATAACGCCAAATTGCGTTATCATGAGTCGAAAAAAGGATGATTCATGATTGAATAAAATAAAGGTAAATATATTAAGGTAGCCTGATGGTTTTCGAGAAAACTAATTGTTATTTTTCTTTCTAAAAGAGAGAGTGAGTTAATTAAAATGACACGAATGTATATAACTTTATGTAAATTTAAATCAGACTTGTTAGACAACAATGTTCATGTTATCCCTTTTCATGCATCTATTATGGAAAATAGACTGCCTTTATGACAACCTGTTTCTTACCTGGCTCATTTTTACCAGTATTATCTTTCTAAAATTGTTCATTTATTGAACTTTCTCCACTTCTAGAATTTGGCCGTCTGGCCTAATCAAAGTATTTTCTGTATCTTTATGCCATTACCCGACCAAATTAACAACTTCTCTTAGCGAACTGCTGACCATCCGACTCTCTGATTGTCTTCTAATTGCATTTGAATAAAATAAATTTCCCTCTGCTGTACTCCCTCTATTTCCACTATAAATTATGCTATTTCCTTAATATAAGCAATAGCTTGACGAATTATTTCACCTGTTCTTTAAATACGATATAATTCTCCTCAAACGGGCCAAAGAGCAATATTTACATACACCTTGAACCGTGTGTAGTGTACTAATTTAAGCTACACCACTAATCCAGCCAAGCCTTTGAACTATGGTGGGTCATAAGAAAAGTAATCTAATTTTTCGTTTTGATTATATACCCCCCCTTGTTTATATGAAAAAAATACAATTTACGGAAGACGACAACGCATATACAAATAATAACTATTAACCTAATTTTATATTTTGATGAAATTGGTTTTTAATGTGTAATCTACCCTTCAAGAATTACTTTTTTCGAAAAAAATACTACCTTTATAGAAATATGGCACACTTTCATTCCTCGTTACGATTATAGGAGTAGTAAGGGATGGATCATTATCATCGACGAATTAGTACATGACTATCCAGAAGGGTATGAATTTGACGAATTACCTAGCGGAATGGTTGATCCAGATGAGAAGTATGTGTATAAATTTGATTTGGTGATAGAAGTTTTTTGCTATTGATTTATCCCACCTTTTCGTTAGAATATTAACTAATTTTACTTCCCCTTGAAATAGTCACTTTCAAATCGATCTAAGGTATTCTTATCCATTTACACCTCATAGTATGATTTTGCTTGGAGTTAATTAATTATTTGCTGTGTTATTAATGAAAAGTTTAATACTGCTTTGTATTTAGCGCAACAAAACATTAATTTAAACAGGTCTTTTGACTCATCCTTTTAATTACCATCTGCAAAATAAAGGATATGTATTGTATAGTAAAATTAATCTTAATGTAAAAGGGATGAACTAATATATGAAATTTAAATATAATTTAAAAAAAATCATGACAGAGAAAAACTATTCTTTAAATCGGCTTGCCAGAGAGAGTGAATTAAATATTAAAACTGTACGGGGTATCAGAGACTCAACCAATCAAAAGCCTCGAATTGATACTTTAAAAGCATTAGCTAACGTACTGGAATGTGATTTGAAAGATTTAATAGAGGATGCTGATTGGTTGTCTTATTACAATTATGTATTACATGAATATAAGGACAATGCTGCGTATAAAACAGGACAATATTTTAGTGTTGATAATATCAATTTATTGCAAAAGTCTATTACTAAACTAGGAATTATTACTGATATTACCCCCTCAAGTCGATTATTGACCTTAACCATTAAAAACCGGCCAGCCATATGCCCAGTTTATTTAGATATTAATCTAAGAATTAATAGCAGGTTTGCATTACTTGAAATTATTGATTTTTATGTATTTATAAATTCAGATATTATCAAAGAAAGTGGCATTAAAAATTCTATTGTTGGGGTTATTGAGCATTTCGCAAAAGTAAATAATATCGAGCGAATTACTTTTTATAATTCATTCTCAGGGGACCCGGAATATTATGACTATCCTTGTGAAGAATATGTTATCGAAACAATATATTCATATGATAGTGCTCCTGATATCAATATAAACGTTTTAAAAGAACGTGGTTATAAGAACTATAAAGAACTTTATCCAATTATTGAGGAAATTGATGTGCTGTCAAACATGATGGAGGTATGGGAAATTGAATTATAAGATAAATATAGAAAAAATTATAAATATCCATGCGAAACTATATAAGTATAATAACTTTTTTGAAAAAACGTATCTAAGCAATGAAATTCTATTAAAGGAATTAGAGTTATTTGATGATTTAATATTAGATCAAACTAATATTTTATTAGACATTTTGGGAATACCTAAAGGTGAGAAGAACAAAAAATGCGGGGAAGCAGATGCACGAGATATTTGTACCAACTTAATAAGCTTGGCTAGTAAAGAACCAAAATGGATGAAGGCAGCAATCGAATTAATTGTTAATTGGGAAAGTTTTACTGACCTAATACCTAAAGTGCAAACAAGAACTTGGTTTTATTATGAAGATCTTTTGACAGAGAAAGCCGAACTACTGAATGCCCCTAAAGAGGATACGACTAACATAAGTGAATAATTGTTAATACAGTAATAATCATTTAGAGATTAAATTGAGGTGAAACGATTAGATGAAAACAATAAATGGGGAACATTACTCTTTAACTTACAAGGGCGTGGTCTAACTCCACTGTCTTTAGACGGTATACGCTTCTAGCCTTATCTTTTTTTGTCCATACTTAATGTGAGGTGAAAAGTATGGACGGATACAACAAAAGCAGTCATGCGGTTTATGATATAAAGTATCATGTGATTTGGGTAACCAAATACAGATACAAAGTGTTACATGGTCCAATAGCAATCAGAGCCAGAGAACTTATAAGGCAAGGGTGCGAGGCTAGAAAAATAACAATTTTGCAAGGAAGTGTAGGAAAAGAACACATTCATTTATTGCTATCATGCCCACCAAGTTTGGCACCCAGTAAAATCATGCAGTACCTAAAAGGACGATCATCACGACTTTTGCAAGATGAATTCCCAGAGTTAAAGAAGAAGTACTGGGGTCAACATTTATGGGCAAGAGGATATTTTTGTGCAACAGTTGGAAATGTAACAGAGGAAATCATAAGGAATTATATAGCGAATCAGTCAACCGAACTAAAGGAAGACATATTCAAGATAGAAGAATGAGTTTAGTCTATTTTAAAGTATGCTTGAGCATAAGGACTTTAAGAAGACTTCAGTCTTAGTGGCGACTTTAGTCGCTGACATTTATGTCTAAATCCACCTACTTTAGTAGGTGGTCGTTTAAGTGGATTCAAAACCGTCAAAGCCACTTCCCATAAACAGACAATGAAGATTATATTCGGGACTGATCCTGTTTTTATGGAAAATGCTAGCTCTAGTGTGAAAGGTGTTATTTCTACTGGCAGTGACGATGCTATTCATGTTCGCCAAATATAAGATAATAATTATTCTCAATGAAGCTTTGAACTATATTAAATAGGCACTATTAGAAACAATCCGTAAGTCAATTCGGACACTTTATAGGGCTAATAAATCACCTCCACTAGTGTTTTCATGTTCTTATATTCTAATGGATCTTTCTACTAACAATCAAACTTATGCTAAGCTAAATATAATACAGCCCAAGATAATTTAACAGTATTTCTCTTTTCTATTATTTTGTATAGTGTATTATGTTTTACTAGAGTATAAGTATTAAAGGTGAACTATTGTATCAAATATCTTTAATTTAAATTACATAAGTGGTGATAATATGACTTTCCTTTTGTTAGAGAATGATGATTTGCAAATGATTTGGAACGCAATTAATAAATCTCAATTAATTTTCCATCCTAGTTACGCCTCGACTGGATCAATTGACTATAGTGATTTTCAATTTTTGAAAAAGGAAAAGGATCTAATTTTATTTCTTGACAGGAATCTTTTCAGCGGTCTATTATCCCTTACGGAGAGTGGTGATTTAGAAGATAATGAGAAGAAGAGAATGATTGCACTTCTTATGTTATGGGCTCAAATGAATCACCTACCTATCAGCCCTGGTTTGGCTATATCTGAAAATGCATTAGGAGATAGGAATTCTCATAACGCTAAAATAGAACTAGGAAATTTTAATGACATTTTTGATTTTTATCCAATACGTACTTGGTTATATTTAGCCGATGGTAGGTTAGATAATATCCCCAAATGTAACTTCTCAAACATACCATATAAAAATACTGTTACTTATCATGATAGTAATGATCACTTTCTGATGAATTATGCTTGTATGTTGCATTTAGTAAGATTATATCGTAATCCTGACATGAATCCAGTAGAAAGGATATTAAAGTTCTTAGAGTGGAACTTTGATAATTTGCTTATCTCACAATACGTTAATACCTATCTAATATTATTATTGTCTAATCAGAATAGCATCAAAGCACCTAAACATGTTAATAGTAATATCTTTGAGCGTATTGATAAGGGTTGTAGAAATCAAGCTTGGGATTTATCTTATCTATCAATCTGGAGTACACTTTATTGTGATGAGGAAAATAAAAATGAGGTGTTTTTCTTTGCAACTGCTGATATTCTATTAAAACAAATTTTTATTAATACACATAACAATGGAAATCTTTTTAATCTCATTAATACAGTTTTCCCAAGAAAAAGCGCAGATAAAATCATCCAATTTTATATTGAAAAAACAACCAATAGATCGAAGCCTAATTTTGGCGAGAACCCTAATCGGTATTTCAATAATTTAATAGAGAATGAAAAAAAAGAACTTAAACAAACAATAGGAACATAGCCTATTAGTTTTAAAATTCAATATTTGCCTTAGTCATTTAAATTCTTGCCGTGTTACTAAAAACATATATGCATTTAATTCATTCTGTATGTTTATGCTTTAAGACAATGACATTAGAATAAATGGATTCTTCTCCTCTATTATTTATGTGTATTTTCTTATCTGGGTATTAAGATGATTAAATTACTTCCTCCATGGTACATAATAATAGCTACCTCCACTTTCCACATCACCGTGCCATTTATTCTGTGACAATCTATTTCTATATCTACCATTATAGTTAAATAACCTTAAAAAACACAATTCCATCATCCATAAGCCAATATAATGCGCTGTTTTTAAATTCCTATATGATAGTTCAATTTTCTCCCTAGGGTGAACAATAGAATTCCTCACTTTCACTAAAAACACCACTGGTTTAAGATCCTCTACTTTATTTCTTTTCATAAAATCAAGTGGTAAGCTTAAATCTATCTTCATACTTTCAAATAAGTATTCCAACCTATCAATAGAAGTACTCTTTTTAAATTTTCTATTAGATAATTCTCTTGTATCATCTACTAAATATAATTGTGAAATTAATTCTAATGCTATTTGAATGCTGGTGATTTTATTTTCAAGTGTAACTTGAGTAAAACACTCATAATATGTGCCAAGTAAAATGTTTTTTGCTTTCTTCCATGGCTCTCGTTTCCACAATTGAGAAAATCCCTGAAATAATTCTGGAAAAATTTCATTTTTATTTTTAGGATACCAAGTGTTAAGTGTAAACCAACTATCTATTAGTTTATTTTCAAATCTGGAAAAAACAAGTTTCTTATTTTTATAACCTTTTAATTCACTAGCATAGATCCTTCTACCACATATAAATGACAAATATGAGTAAAGTTGTTTTAGAACTAATTCTGCATCTTTATATGAAAAAGATTCGCCATTTTTATAAGTAAGTGTGCCTATATGCGTATCGGCATATCCCCTGTAAAATTTTAGATCCTCATATATTTTTTTATAGTCATCTTTTTTCTTAAGTTTTATTGACCAATTATTAAATGACATAGAAGATAAGCCACGGAAGAATTTATTTTCCTTTTCAATTACTTTATCACCTATTGGTATTAAGTTTACCAAAGAGAATTCAAGTTCATTCATTTTATTTAGTTCATATGTAATCTCTTTTAAAACTGTACCATACCCAATATTTCCAGTTATTCTATTAAGGTATACTTCTCCAACGTATCCGCCAGCACTCATAGTATATTTTTCTAACCATCTAAATCCAAGTAGGCTATTGATGTTATCACTTACAATTTCTCCTGTAAATGATATGTTATATTGGTAACTAAATAAGTTGGTTATTGTACCTTTTATTTTAATTGTAGTTTTCTCATTATATAAAACTATATCACCAGCATAAATAGTCGAGGTTGGATTAAATTCACCAAAGAAGCATTTTGTTGTCATAAAACTTCACATCCTATGAGATTGAGACATTATACTTATAGTTCTAAGTAATATTATAAATTCAATATAAAGCGAAGGGATAACCATAGACTACTTACCGTTGACATTAGAGGATTGTCAACAGTAATCTGTGACTGATTCATAGAATATTATATACACCCTTTTTTATTTTCTATCCTTATTCCCGACTTTTCCCCTTACGATACGGCTCACCGTAGTTATTTAAGAGGCAAAAAGTTAGACGAGGGTTGAATTCTCCAACACTCGTCTATAATTTTTCTTTTTCTTTCAAATTAGCTTTTTATCCGATTAGAATTTCCGTATCCCACATCTCATGTTCATCTAAGTCAAGATTAATAAATCTTTCTTCGGCTTTTCTGTTTTCAAACAATCATGGTGACGGCGGGAGTCGAACCCGCACTTTTGGGAAGTGCATAAGGACGCGATGTGGAGGTCCTTTTTGGCTTGTGAAATATTTTTTTTATTAAAATTGCTCAAGAAGACAAGGATTTACTGCACTATTCTTTACAATATAATTAAATGTTATTATAGCAGGTTCTAATTCATCCATTCTTTTTATTAAATCAAAATGTGTTGCTAAGATAATTCAGAAGAAGACGAGTTATTGACAGACCTGCCTTCATTGTCATTTCACTTCTCCTAGGCCTGTTCTTCGTCCTGCTCATCGGCTAGAAACTCATATACAAAAGTTTTTTCTGATTCAGATAATCCATACAAATCCATTACTTTTTCATCAATTTTTTCATTTAAGACATCAATCTCTGCCTTATCCGATTCTTCTTCATTTGCTAAATGTAACAACTTCTTCACTAATTCCGCGACTTCACCTTGTTGCTCTTTGGTGGCGTTAGGAATAGGCAACTCTTTAATTTGGTATAATCGTAATTGAGGATGGGTTTTTCGCTGAAGCATATCATACTTGTTTACAGCCCAAAACGTTTCTAAATTAGAATTAATAACACCTAGCAAGAAGTATGGTGATGCTTTTAAATCAAAAATACTTTCTATGCTCTGCTCATGAATATAGTTATCCTCTGTAAATGTTGCGACAAGCGAGTATGGTAATCTTGCTGGTATTCTTCTGATCAGTAACCTTTTTCCTTCGAATATTCTAGGGTTTCTTGGTGCGGCAAGGTGCTTTCCATACTTCAAATACATTCCATTCCATTCCAATTAATTGTATATCTATTAATTTCTCTTCCAGATAAGAATGGTCTGTAATCGAGATCCTCTTTTTCAGGTGAAAAGAAGGTTTTGTTATTAACAAACAAATCAAATTCTTCACGATCAGTTGGCTGCTTAGGTGTCCCTTTTCCCCGCTCATATGCTTTCAAACCATCTCTTACAAGTCCGTAATGGGGTTCCAAATGTTTAGAATTCTTATCAATTAGACTAATAATGTTATTGACCTCTTCTTCATTTGCAGATCTTTTCAATGCTGACATGCCGATAATTTTTTTGTCTTTAAAATACTCAGGTTCGACCGTAGCAATTTCATTTATGTCTCCATTTTTTAATTCTGCTAATTTTACTATAGTTGGCGTTGAAACAGTAAAGTCAATAATACAATTATCAATATTTGCATCCCCAAAAATCCTATCCTTTGAATTGAGGATGAAAAGGTCTGAAGTATTGTTAATTAAATACTCTCTCATTTCTTCATATTGCTTTACTGTCAGAAATGAATTAGGAATAATAAAACTGATATGTCCATTTTCATTGAGAAGTCTCAGACTTAACTCTAAAAACAATCCAAATGTGTTTGCTTGATAATTGCTCAACGGGTAATTTTGAGTGAAATAGTGTTTTTCTTCTTTGCTAAATGACTCATTCGACGAATAAATATAAGGTGGATTAGCTATAATTAAATCAAATCCAATATAGTTACTTTCATCATCTAAGATTTCTGGAAATTCCAGCCTCCACTCCAACGCACTGTTCCATAGTGGGTTTTTATCGGCTTCTTCCATTTCTTTTATAGCTTTGGTTAAACTACGTTTTGTTTTTGAAATCTCTTTTTTTCGCTTACTTTTCTCTTCTTTACTTTCTTTAAATAAAGTTAGTTGATTGAGTTCATTTAACTTTGAACGCAACCTTCCAACCTTTCTCTGTTCTGGTGTATTGAATCCTTTGTGAAAAGACAACTTTAATTGATTGATTTCCCGAGTAATTTCAGCTTTTTTTGATTTGTCATGTTCTCTTTTATATTCCGTGACAGCATCAAAATATTTAGTGTAGTGTGATCCAAATTTACTTTTTGGTGGTAAATCCACAGGCAATTTATGCAGTAAACTATCGCCAACTTTGATATTGATATCAATGTTCGGAAGCGTAACCAATTCATTTTCTTGTGTAGATTCATCCACTTCGTAATAAGAACTTTTTAATAGTTCAATCCATAGTCGTAACCTACAAATATTTACCGAGTTTGGATTCACATCAACTCCGAATAAACAATTCTCAATCAAGGTTCTTTTTTCATTAAAAATCGCACGTTGAACCCTTGTCCGTTCAACATTATTTACTTTATAAATGAAGTTATCGCCACTAATGTCTTGGACGATTAACTCATCATTTATGACTTCGCAATGATAGTTGTTTAGAGACCTACCTTTGTCATCAAGTAAGACCCCCAATTGGCTCTTTATAGCTATAATTTCATTCAGTGCAGAAACAAGAAAATGACCTGACCCAACTGCAGGGTCACATATTCTCAAGCTATTGATAACCTCATTCGCTCTTTTTGCATCTTCAATCGTATGAATTTTAAATTCAATGTCTTCGATTTTCTTTATGTTCCAATCGTAAGTGCTGTTGAATTTATTTATTACAGCTTTTCTGATCGCTCTCTCTGCCATAAACATGGTTATCTTGCCTGGAGTATAATAAGACCCATCCTTATATCCGTTAATCTTCTCAAAAATAAGCCCCAAAACCGAAGCATTGATTAATTCATTTTTTACATCTTTGCGATGACGTGTCGCTGTTGAGAAATCATAAGAATTTAGAAACTCGAATAGATAAGTTAAAAAATCCAACCTGCCCACTTTCTTTTTATTGTTTGTATCCCTTAATTTTGTTCTCGAGAACACAGAGATTGCTTCTTCTCTCAAAGAGTCAATCCGAAGGTATTTCCCTTCTAATTCCATCTCCTCAAACAATGAGCTGTTAAGGTATGGGATTTTTTCATATTTCAATTTCATTTCTTCTATTCGCTCTGTTGTTGGTCTCCCTAAAACTCCGAAAAACAGATCATAAAGATCTTCAAAAGAAGAGATTCGATCCTTTGTCAGAAATCTAAATGATTCATCATTGTTGTTGAACGCAATCAATTGACTCTCCAGTAATTTTAAGAATAAAATTCTATTTATCCAAACAACGCAAAGTTGCATGGCTACGTCGAAAATTTCATCTTCATCTAAATCGATTCTCATAGAAATACGATTCATTGTGTTTTCTATTAGTGAACCGTTTTGACGTTTGGATGGACTGACTCGTTGAATGACGACTTTATTTTCTAGCTTTACTTCTTCTAATCCCATCAAATGGAGTAACTCATCATAAAAATTCTTATTTAGTTTGTTCGAGTCAACGAAAATTTCCTTCTTTAATAAGTTCTCTGGTGTAAAAAAACGATATAATGTTGTAGTAGCTCTTTTATTAAACTCTAACCCCTGACCTTTTTTCGTGAAGTCACGCAAGTCAAAATGCGTAACATTTATTCCATCAGAAATCGCTTTGTCAATTGCTGGAGCAATTATCTCTCGATAAAGAAAGTCGGTTGTATGACCAGTGAGTTGGTCTAAGGTAAATTTTTGATAATAGTCAACCAATGTTTTATTTTGATAAAAATGCTTCTCAAATTCATTTGCATCAAAGACATACCAAGATAACCCATTTGTTATAATACACTTTTTAATTTCAATATTTTCATGGATAACCCGTTCCCTTAAATAATAAGAAACGATTTCCTGAAAGCCTTTTGTATTCATATTGTTTTCTCGAGGCATTTCATTAGAATTAGTGGTGCTTTTCGTTTCAAAGAGGATGGCAATTGGACTATCCGAAGAACTGCCATTCAAGACAACCAAATCCGCTCTTTCCTTCGTATTAATATCATTGTTCGGAAATACAGCTTTCTTTAAAAAATCTATCAACAGGTTTTTTTGATGCTCTTCTGACTCTAAATGCCTTTCCTTTAGATTGACTAAATAATCAGTCAGAGCTACTTGAAAGAAATCCTTATCTTCATCCTGGGGCATGATTGCTTGAATATTTTTAGTTAAACTATCTTTTAATAATATGGAATTTGTACTGATTTTTAACCCCTCCTATCGAACTACTTCCTCTCCCTAGTATAACAGTCTTTCAGTATTCCATCCATTGACGATAGCAAGGCGCAAATACCACGTTATTGTTATTATAAATGCAACTAAGATCATCGCTGTATTTGATGTTCACAGTTTGCAAAATTAGTAAATGTCAATCAATTTTATTATACTCAATCACCAATGTTTTAAACTAACAATTAAAACCAAAGTTATATTTTGTTCTTTTCCTAACTATTTCGCAACCAATATTCATTTATGGTAAATTCCCCTTCTTTATGATGAACGGTTATAATACAACCCTAATCATACGCCTCAAATGTTATTAGATTACTATTTTGTTATGTATCGTTAGAGTGTACTCCAGCCGAACATATATATTCATTTTCTTATTCAGCGTTCATATTTTGTTATAATTAATCTGTTATCATAAATAGAAACATAAAATTAAGATTGAAGATCGATAGGAGGATTATAATGACTCTTAAAAGAGATGATAATACACAAAAAGAGTACGAAGGTATACTATTTTTAAATTCATTAATTAATAATGATAATAGTATATTCATTAAAACTGATACTGGAGATGATCTTGGAATTGATGGTTATATAGAATTAACAAACAATGGATATGTTACTGGTTTTTTAATGGCTGTTCAAATAAAGTCTGGGACTGTCTCAGTTGTCAGACAAGGTGGATCATTTTATGCTAAAACCACAAAAAAGCATTTGGAATACTGGTCAAAATGCAATATCCCAGTGGTAATCATAGCATATTCAACTGAACAAAAAATAGCTAGGTGGATTGATATTACTAAGTATTTACAAGAAAATCCTGACGTTATAAAAAATGGCCCTTATAATATTACAATGCCTGAACACCAAAAATTAAATCTAGATTCATCTTCTTTTGATAGCTTCAAATCTTATTATTTTAATAGATACTATGAGCACTACACAGGAGCACAAATATTTAGCTTGGTTTTAGAAAATTTAACTTACTTCGAAGATAAAAACAAAATGATAAATGAATTATACGCTTTATTTAACCATCGCAATAAAAAGATGACATGGTTTGTTGTTTTAAATCTATTGAACTATATAAAAGATAAAGACGTATTAACTAACCTAATAATTTTCATTTCACATATTACATCACATCCCGATATTTTTTGGAGTAATAAGAATAGTGTTGATGTTAGTGTGGAAAAATTTGCACGACAAATTATTAATAATACCCTCAAAGAGGAGCAAATTGCTACTTTATTAAGTTTAATTGATGAAGAGTCTACTATAGAGCGAGGTTCCTTAGGACAAAGTATTGATGAAATCATTAAATTATTAGATAAAAATACAAAATACTTATATTCTATAGCACTTGATAAAGATAGAAATTTTGAAATTCAATATGTCGCACTACTTTTATTATTATCACGTGATCTAATAAAAACGAAAGATAAAGAACTAGTTATTGAAAAATACATTCAGGAGTTTCCAAACTCTCCCTATACAGATATATTATCGACTGATATTTTAGCCCATATACAAGAATATGGAGGAATTTCTTTCTATTAAATAAATTATATAATAACGTTAGCTTAATTATGATATCAAACAAAGCTCCAAAAATAGAGCGAATTATTGAGGGATTCAGCGATTACAACAGCCATTTTAAATAGCATCATGCATCGAGTGGAAATTATTCATTTAAATGAAGATAGTTATCGTATAAAACATAGAATCTCTATTCTTTAAAAAAATGTAACAAATTAATTATCCAACCTGTAACATTTTATTTGACGTTTACACCAGCATATTTCCTCGTCACTGAAAGATCAAAAAGATGCCACAATTGATTCAGTAGCATTGAAATTAAGTAGTTATATAAAGTTTATTAAACGGATAAACCATTAATTTTCCAGTGATAAAAATATATTTCGTTCGCCTTTGTTCGTCTTATATTTTCAGTGATTTTTGATTATTTACTAGATTATTATATGTAATTAGTATACAATAGTTGCAAGGAAGATTAATACTATTTTCAAATCTACTCACTTACAAAACCTAGGGGATAGTGTGGTAGAAGAAAAGTACCATTTTAATAAATGGTATTTTTCTATTGTTCAACTAATTTAATTCTATATCCATTTCGTTAGCGACTAGCTATAATAACAATTAAAATGAATTTGTGTTATCTGCATCCATTATTCAAGTTCTTTTTAATCTCAGTGTAAATATGTTAGATAACTTTAGTATGAATAGCACAATCTTTATTATATTTCCACTTATTATTACAGCAATACAACTTTGCGTGGAATAAGGCAAAACAAAATACATTTTGATTACATTAATTTAAGCTGTTCCATTTTACAAATTATAAACGAAAAAACACAACACATCATTATCTATAAAAAATTGATAATCAAAATAAATAGTATAAATTGAATCTTGCATAAATCATTTTGAATTAAAATACCTATCTTTCGCTTTCTTGATTATCTTTTCAATTTTACGGTTATAATAATCTCTCTCCATTTTTGTTGCCGATGTTAAAACTGCCAAATTTAATTCATCATGTTCTTTTAACTCACTATCAGTCATGACGTCTCTTACCCGTATAGCTTTCACAATAAATTAAACCTCCTTTTTATCACTAAAAATGGTACTGAAATCCATGATTAGGAAAGAAAAAGTGTTATTTATTATTATAACAAAATTCATGCTTCCCAATTCTTCTTATTATCTTCAGCAGCTATTGGAATAAGTTATGCTTCATCTTGTTTATCTTGCTTTCTTAAATTGCGTATACTTTATTCTTTTTTCTCTCCCAAATCTCCTTTGTTTCTAATTTCATCCGCAAAAGCGACTACCTTGCCAGAGTCAACAGTGAGATATTCAATATGCTTAATGTAGTTTAGTTTTTCTTTATGAAATTCCAAGTGAAAGTTAGTTTTACTTGTTAATGCTAGCACCTTTCTTCCATCACGATCATAACGCTCTTTTCTATACTCTTCTATAATGCGAATTTTCATTAGGTCATTGTCTAATAAATCCATAAAGTAGTATTCTTCACCGTTATATTCAACTAAATAATCAAACTCTATATTTGTTTCAAAATCCATTTTGTTTGAATGGTCGCTTAACAACTTAAAGCCGAGTTGATTTAAAAAGTGTTCGTGATTTTCTCTGTTGTCACTAGAAATATTGAAGTACGATTGTGCAAATTGCAATGGGAGAACTTTTATACTGCCACCTTTGATCAACCTATTTTGATTGTCAGTGAATGATTGTATCACAGATTTAAAACTTTCCAAGCCACGAGTTATTACAATTATATTTTCAAAAGGATTACGGAATATTTCTCTTTTAACAAGTTCCAAAGTGTCTGCTTGAACTGTCCTTAGAAAGACATATAGAGAATATTCTTTATCATCATTAGGATTTTTTAATGAGCCATGCAGAATATCTCTCCTATTCAAGTTAAGTAACATTTTAGTAGCACGACTATCTATAAACTGCCACCCTTTATCTTCTAGTGGGATACATAAATCATTTCATACGAGTAAATAAGGAAGTCTGTGTTTACTAACTCTTATCTCATCTGCTGTACGATCAATTAAACTGTTATTTGTCTTTAAAATGGTAATACCTTTACCACTTATCCTATGGTAACTGCCTTGTCTTTTTTGATCAGGAATATAATTACCACTTATTTGTTGTGTATAAATATAGCCTTTATTTCTTAATTGACTTAACTTTTTGTAAACATACCATTCACCTAACTTCCCGAGGTGCATAACCTGAGCTGTGCTTAACGCACGGTATCTGTAAATATCGTATAATAAGTTTAAATCTTGTGTGGATAACTTTTTAGTAAGTAACTTTTTATTCACAAAACTTTGTTGTTTCATCTTCTTTTTTCCACCTCCGAGTTCAATTCGCAAAAGGGCTGTCTCTTTCCAGGATTTCTCCAAGTTTTCGAACTGGCTTCAAGAGACCTCTTGGTTTTTCCATTCCTTTTTCAATTCGTGTATTTCCTACAAAGCATTGATATAAACATCTTTCTGTAACTTTTTACTCTCCAACATAAGAGATTTTTTATTATCCAATAGAACTTTTTCAAAAATGTATTATGTTGGACATGTTTTTTAGTTTTATTTATGTCCAACATAAAGGAGTTTTCGGTAAAAAACTTTGATTCTTCCTATTTTTTCTTTCCAGTTTTTTGCTTCATCTAATACTTTCTTTGCTTGATTTTTGTTTATATTTCCTTAATTTTAATAATCCTCCCATTCATTATCAATTGTAGCCGCTTGTTATTTGCTTACAAATGTCTGAAACTTCTTATTTTGTCGACACGTGTAAACCCAATACCTTCATACTTTTTGGTCTCTTTAGAAAAACACTGTCTGACAAAACATTGATTATAAGAGTAATTCTGATTTGTCCGACAAAACAAGGGTTAATTAGATGAAATTATTGTTATATCAATATTCTAGTTACATATTTTGTCAGACAAATATTATTAAATAATGGAAAAGAATTTAAAAACTTTAAATCTTATATTTTTCATTTGAAAATATAGATTGAACCTTATCAACTTTCACTACTCCCTAATGAAACAACCTCTTCTGTTTCCACTGTTTTAGGAATACCCATCAGATCACCACCGGCGTGTATGTTATTCCTTTTTTCGCGTGATAGTTGTGACGTTTGCTTCTAACCATTGATATGACAGTAATCTCCCTGTCACAGTTGGGTTGTGACACCTCGTGACACAATCGGAATGTATTACAATCGGTATCAATTCACTTTTTTCTTTTTTTACAAATACAAGCTCCTCTTTATCCCAAATTAAAATTTCCTACTATATTATTTAAACATAAACTGTTTCACTTCCT
>Ga0079225_10000961_pt1 | contig 16003 bp, 10 predicted proteins | sample Poulit2012_FD_76344 | JGI IMG/M metagenome (GOLD analysis project Ga0079225, IMG submission 76344) | Agricultural soil microbial communities from Georgia to study Nitrogen management - Poultry litter 2012 | ecosystem: Environmental > Terrestrial > Soil > Agricultural land | place: USA: Georgia... | reverse complement strand
TGTTGAATACGAAATGAAATATAATGAACCTATTTGGCAAACCACAATTAATAAAGATTTAGAAGGTTTAAAATATTATTATTTAGTAAGAATTAACAACACTTTAAAAAAAGTAGAAGATCCATATGCTTTTTCAGCTGCTTACGATGGGAACTATATTATTGATTTTAATAAAACTATTAAAATGGATGAAAGAATAATTGATATTAAAAACCATTATGAAGCAATAATTTACGAATTACATGTTAGAGATGCAACTATCAATTTAGATGTTCAAAGCAAAGGACTATTTGATGGACTGTTAGAAAACAGCAAAAAATTAAAAGGAAATGTATTAGATCATATTAAGGATTTAGGGATGACTCATTTACAATTACTTCCAGTATATGATTTTGATGGAGTTGATGATTTAAATAAATCTAAATTATATAATTGGGGATACAATCCAAGAAGATATTTTAGTATAGATGGATGGTATAGTAAAGATCCTTATAATCCTTATTTAAGAATAAATGAGTTTAAGAAAGTAATTAATTATGCTCATAGTATTAATTTAGGAATTAATATGGATGTAGTATATAACCATGTTTATGAAATCGAAAATTATCCATATGATAAATTAGTACCTGGATATTTCTATAGACATGATAAAAATAATAAAATGACAAATAGTTCATTTTGTGGAAATGATGTTGAAACAACTAATTATATGGTAAGAAAGTTAATAATTGATTCACTAATACATTTTACAAAGAACTTTAAAATTGATGGATTTAGATTTGATTTAATGGGATTAATGGATATTGAAACTATGAAACAAATTGAAAAAGAACTTAAAAAAATCAATCCTAATATAATGTTATATGGTGAAGGTTGGAATATGGAGACTGAGATAAAAGAAATAGCGGCTAATATGAATAACCAAGACAAATTAAAATCATATGCTCATTTCAATGACTTTTACAGAGACATTATGAAAGGTGATTTGCATGGAACTAACAAAGGTTATATAATGGGTAATAATAAAAATGTTGCTGATGTATTAAAAGTTATTACCGGATCATCAAATTTATTTAATAATATAAATCAGTCCGTTAATTATTTAGAGTGTCATGATAATTTAACAATGTATGATAGAATGATTTTAACAAGTGAAAGAAAAAGAAAAATAAAAATTTATCAAGATTTTGCTAATCACTTATTAGCAATAAGTAGAGGTGTTACTTTTTATCATGCCGGTCAAGAGTTTTATCGAAGCAAAAAAGGTGATGAAAACTCATACAAATCTAGTGATAAAATTAATCGAATTAAATGGCAAACTAAAGGTGTTAATATAAGAAAGTTTAAAGAAATAATTAAGCTAAGAAATGAAAATATTGAATTATTTAACTCGAAAGAATTTGAAATTACTTATAATGGAGATTTAATAGAATATACAATTAAAAAAGATAAAGATCAATTTAATATTTATATTAAAAACGACTTTAAAAAAGATGTTATAAAAACTAAAAACAATCTTTTATTTCATTCTAAAAAAATCAACAAAACTAATGATGAATATACTTTAAGAAAACCAGGAGTATATATATTCTCATAATAAAAGGGCCTTGTTTGGCCCTTTTTTAATGAGATTCTCTTTTTACTAAATCAACATCAATAACATCGTGTAAGACTTCTAATTCCTTTTCTCTAATAAGTTCTGCTAATTTATTAAATGCTTGCTTACCCATTAAATTAACAGGTTGATTAACAGTAGTTAGTTTGGGAACTGAAAATTGAGAGTACAATACATTATCATAACCGATTACAGATACGTCTTTAGGAATCTTTTTCCCTAACGACTTTAATATGTTAATAGCAGCAAGCGCTAATGTGTCACTGAATGCAAAAATACCGTCTATATCTAAATTGTTTTTTAAAATATCTTCCATTAAATTAATATCTGGTTTTATTAAATCAAAATCGTATATATCGATATAAAGACCAGCATCTTTAAATATATTTAATGCACCAATTGTTCTTTCTACAGTAGTAAGTAGAAATGATGGACCTCTAAACATAATTATTTTCTTTCTCTTCTTTTCTAATAAAATTTTAGCTCCTAATTCTCCACCCTTAACGTTATTAGAAGTAATTGAAGGAATGTTTTCATCTAAAATATGATCGACAGTTATAATAGGTATTTTTAGTAAAGGAAGTTTATCAGCATTTTTAAAGTTTGAAGCGATAATTAACCCCTCTATATTATATTGTTCAAAAAACTTTAAATACTCTAACTCTCTTTCTGGATCGTCGTTAGTATGACAAAACATTATTTTATAACCACTTGATGCTGCTTGTGATTCAATCCCTTCTAATAAAGAACCATAAAAAGACGGTCCAATATGAGGAACAATTACTCCAATAATTTTTGAAGATCGACTTGTTAAACTTCTAGCTAATTGATTAGGTACAAATCCTAATTCTTCAATAGTTTTTAAAATTATTTTTTTAGTTTCTACGTGAACATATCCTTTTTTGTTAATAACACGAGATACGGTAGAAACACTAACATTAGCTTTTTTAGCTACATCTCTAATGGTTGGTTTCATTTAAATCACTCCTTTAATAATACTAAAAACTGATAAGGCTTTAATACTATTTTATCATAAGTTTGTGATTCATTAGTAAATAGGTTTAAATAAGGACTGTTATTGTTAGTGAATTTATATGATTTATTTTCATCATTATTATTTATTAACACTAATAACTCTTCATCATTTGATAATTTAATAAAAGACAATATATCGCTTTCGATAAATTTATAATCAGGTGTTTTAAAACTATTATATTTATTTCTTAAATATATTAATTTCTCGATAAATTGTTTAAATTCTTTCTCTTTATTGTTAGGATTAAAATTCATAGGTAATCTGTTTTGTGGATCATGTTCACCTTCAAGTAATACTTCACCACCATAATATATAGTTGGAGCACCGCTTGATAAAAACATAAATAAATAAGCAAGTTTAACTCGATCAACATTTTTATTTAATCTATTTAATATTCTAATAGTATCATGTGAATCAATTAAGTTAAACATATTATTAATAACACTTTTTGGTGTTGTAGCTAAGTAATGATTAACTTCATTTTTAAATTCTTTCAATGATATTTTGTGTTCTAAATAATCCCAAAGGGGAGTAGTTAGATTATAATTCATAACAGCATCCATTTGATCTCCCATAAGCCATGGAATTGATTCATCCCAATTTTCACCTAGTATATAAATGTCTTTTTTCAAGTTTCTAGCTGTTTTTTTAATTTCTCTTAAAAAATCATGACTTATTTCATTAGAGACATCTAATCTCCATCCGTCGATATCATATTCTTTTATCCAATATGAAACAACATCCAAAAGATGTTCTTTTGTATATTTATTATGAGTATTCCATTTTGGCATGTGAGGAGTGTAGGCGAATGTTCTAAAATTTAAATCAAAACGAGAACTATCGTCTTTTAGTTTTAAGTAGGTATCTTTTTCTTTATAATCAATTAATGGAAAATTTAAAATATGAAAACTATCCTTGTATTTGCTTTTTTCTCCTTTCTTCATAACATCTTGAAAGAAAGGGTGTAGATATCCACTGTGATTAAAAACACCATCTAACATTATTTTTATATTTACTTTATGTGCTTCTTCTACTAATTTCTTAAAATCTTCATTCGTTCCAAAAGAAGGATCGATATTAAAATAATTAATAGTATCATACTTATGAGCAGTATTAGATTCAAAAATTGGTGTAAGATAAATACCTGTAACTCCTAAATTTTTTAAATATGGTAGTTTAGATTTTATACCGTTTAAATCACCACCATAAATTTCATGGTTATTAACTATTTTATTATTCCAATTTAGTTTTGGTTTGTTTGTAAAAAATCTATCTGGGAAAATATGATACCAAACAGTATCTTTTACCCATTTAGGAGTGTGGTTTAAGTCTTCTATATTTAAATAAGGAAAATTAAAATAATTTGGTAATTCTAATTTCTCCTTACTATTATAGTCACTAACAATTCTTTTTGAACCATACAATAATTTGTTATCATTTTTATCATTAATTAAAAATGCATATTTAACTCTTAAATCTTTCGGTTCAATAGCTATAAAATAATAATCAAAAAGTTCTGTTGAATATCTTTTATTCATTTTGGCTATGTTATAAACCCAGCCATTTTCATTCCACATAAAAGGATCTCCATATATTAACTTAACATTAGTTAAGTCATCTTTAGCAGATCTAAATAAAATGTGAACTGTTTTTTCATCAAAAGCATAAGCATATTCACTTTTAGGCCTATGCAATAAAGCATGTTTATTCATATTATCACCAAACATATTATACCATTTTTAAAAGCGCTATCATTGTGTTATCGTTACCACAATATTTTTTCATTAAAACATGTTAAAATATAGATGTAATAAAGTGAGGTTGAATTATGAAAAAATGGTGGATGGAAAGAGTTGGATATCAAATATATCCAAAAAGCTTTTATGATTCAAATAATGATGGAATTGGTGATTTGTTAGGAATATATGAAAAGTTACCATATTTACATGACTTAGGTATAAATTTAATTTGGATTTGTCCTTTTTATGACTCTCCAATGGATGATAATGGTTATGATGTAAGAGATTTTTACAAAGTAGCCGATGAATTTGGAAGTATTGAAGATTTTAAAAAAGTTATTAAAAGAGCTAAAGAACTTGATATTAAAATAATTTTAGATTTTGTCTTAAATCATACATCAGATGAACATCCATGGTTTATTGAATCAAAAAGTAGTATAAATAATCCTAAAAGAGATTATTATATATGGAGCAAAGGAAGAAAAATAAACAACAAATTAATACCACCTACAAACTGGGGTTCCTTTTTTGGTGGTAGTGCATGGAATTTTGATGAAACAACGAATGAATTTTACATGAAAATATTTTCAAATAAGATGCCAGATTTAAATTGGAAAAACCAAGAAGTGAGAAAATCGATGATTGAAGTTGGAAAATGGTGGCTAGATTTAGGAATAGATGGATTTAGACTTGACGCTGTTAGTCATTTAGAAAAAGACAAGTTTATAGATTCAAATTATGGAAAAGAAGATGACGTTGTCTTAGATTGGCATAAATTTTCCAATTTACCAAAAGTACACAATTATTTAAAAGAATTAAACCGAGAACTATTTAGTAAATATGATTGTTTAACAATTGGAGAAGTTGGTGGAGAAGCACCGATAGAATCTGCTATAGAATATTCATCATTTAATAGTGAGCAACTTTCAATGGTTTTTAATTTTGATCATAATTGGTGTAATAATTTACATGAGATTAATAATTATGATGAGTTAAAGACTAATGTTGTTCAATTAAAAAAGGTATTCAACAAATGGCAAACAGCGTTTGAAAATGAAGGTTTTTTACCTTTGAATTGGCTTAACCATGATCAACCTAGACTAATGAGTCATTATGGTAATATGAATTATTTTAATGAATCTGCTAAAATGCTAGCAACATCGATGTATTTTAAAAGAGGCCTTCCTTTTATTTATCAAGGAGAAGAAATTGGCATGACTAATTATCCTTTTACAAATATAACAGAATTTAAAGATGTCTCCAGTTTGAACGCTTATAATAATATGGATAATATGACAGAAGAAGAAAAAATCTTTAAATTAAAAAAAACATCAAGAGATAACCCAAGAACTCCAGTGCAATGGGATAGTTCAACAAATGCAGGATTTACAAAAGGGATTCCTTGGATAAATGTAAATCCTAATTACAAAGAAATTAATATAAAAGACAATTTAGAAAATAAAAACTCTATTTTAAATCATTATAAAAAAATAATAAATTTAAGATTGAATAGTAAATACAAAGATTTAATTATTTATGGTAAATATCGTCAAATTGATATAGAAAATGAATATATATATTTGTATGAAAGATATAATAATGAAAAAACATTGTTAGTGATAAATTCATTCAAAGATAAAAATATAAATTATATGTTAAAAAATTATAAAATAATAAAAGTATTACTTTCTAATTATAAATCTTTAGATTATAAAAACAATTTGATTGAATTAAAACCATTTGAGTCTTTAGTATTGGAGGTTGAAAAAATATGAAAAGACGAGCAGGAATATTAATGCACATATCAAGTCTTCCAAGTAATTATGGTATTGGTACATTTGGAAAAGAAGCTTTTAAATTTGTTGATTTTTTAAATAAAACAAACCAAACTTATTGGCAGTTATTACCAATAGGTCCAACATCATTTGGAGATAGTCCATATCAATCATTTTCGATTAATGCGATTAATCCATACTTTATAGACTTAGATATTTTAATCGATGAAAAATTATTAAAAAAAGAAGATATTATAAACTCTGAATACGGAAAAAAAATTAATTATGGAAAACTTTATAAAGAAAGATATATTGTTTTAAGAAAAGCATTTAATAATTTTAATTTAAAAGATAATAATTACTTAACGTTTTTGAATAATCATAAACATTGGGTTTATGATTATGCTAACTTTATGGCTATAAAAAAACACTTTGATGACATTTCTCTTCTATATTGGCCGAATGAAATTCGAAAAAGAGATAATGATGCTTTAAAACCATTGTTTTTAAAACTGGAAAAAGAAATAAATTTCGAATTATTTTTACAATATAAAGCATACGAACAGTTTTTTAAATTAAAACAATATGCAAATAGTAAAAATATAAAACTAATTGGTGATATTCCAATTTATGTGTCATATGATAGCAGTGACGTATGGATGAGGCCGGACTTATTTATGTTAGACAAAGATAATAAACCAACCCATGTTGCTGGTGTTCCACCGGATAATTTTTCAAAAGATGGACAACTTTGGGGAAACCCATTATATGAATGGGAGAAACATAGAGAAGAAAATTTTAATTGGTGGATAGAAAGAATAAAAATGCAAACAACTATGTTTGATTATATTAGAATTGATCACTTTATAGGATTTGTAAATTACTTTAAAATTAAAGCTGATGAAAAGACCGCTAGAAATGGTGTATGGGAAAAAGCTTTAGGTAAAGAGTTGTTTCAAGAAGTTTATAATAGATTAGGGAAATTAAATATAATAGCAGAAGACTTAGGGGTAATAACAGACGATGTAAGAAAGTTATTAAAAGATACTAACTTTCCAGGTATGAAATTATTACAATTTGCGTTTGATTCAAGAGAAGAAAGCGATTATTTACCACACAATTACACAACAAACACAGTAGCATACACAGGAACACATGATAATGAAACTTCAAAAGAATGGTTTTCTAAGTTAAATAAAGAAGATTTCAAATATGCCTTAAATTATATAAATGCAAAAGAAGATGAAAATCTAGTTGATGCTTTAATTAAAGAAACATTAAAATCGCCATCCTTTATAGCAATAATACCAATTCAAGATTATTTAAATTTAGGACCTGAAGGAAGAATGAATATACCATCTACACTCGGTAATAATTGGGACTTTAGAATTAAGAAAAACTACTGGACATTGGAGTTAGAAAAAAAGATTTCTTATTTCACAAAACTTTATGGTAGGTCAAAGATTTAAAATAAAAGAGCTTAGATGCTCTTTTATTTTGAATAGATACTTTTACATAATTTCATAATAATTTGAAAGATATCAAAATCTTTAGTATAATATTTATGACAATTAAAGGAGACAACTTATGAAATTATTTTTAAGAATGTTTTATATATTTATATTAATAATGATTGGTATGAATATATATGGAAATGCGATTATAGAAAAAGAACAAAACTTCTTTTTAAATGAGACTTTAAAAAGTATTAATGATGAAAATAAAGAACTATATCTTAATAATACAATGGTTTCGTTAGAAGCGAATGAATATATTAAAGAACCAATTTATAAATTTATATCTAATAATGATAATAAAAAATTTGAGTTTGAAGTTTATCATTTTAAAATAACTGATAAAAATGAAAATGTTTACGGACTAGCTTTCTATTTAAATAATATAAAACTTATAAGTGAACTAAAAGATTTAGACATACTTTTCTATAGTAATTCAGACAACAACTTTCTAGAAGAAAAAGTTGGCTTTGAATTTGAAGGCGAAAAGTTTAATTCTAATTTAGTATATGCCTTATTATTAAAAGACAAATATACAAATTTTGAAAACAGCAAATCAATTAATGAAATTAAGGATATAGATATTAAACAAAATAACGAGTTATTATTTAGAATAAGTCATAATGATAATTTCTTAATGAAAGAAAATAATGAATCTTATTTAACAGACAATGGTATCTACTTAAACACAAATAACTTTAATGGAAATATTAAGGAGTATAATTACTTAAAAGATTTTTATAAAGATGAAAATAATATTAAAAAAGTTAATTATGATACATTTAATAGTTATCAAAAAATAGTTACTAAAAACATTATTAGTTATTCTGTGGTTGCTGTAATTGGAACTGCATTAGTATTTTTAATGGAACCATTTATAAAATTCGTTAAAGGAAGAAAGAAATAGTAAATAAAATGATTGACTATATACTTATTTAGTGTATAATTAATCTTGCGCGGATATGGCGGAACTGGCAGACGCGCTAGACTTAGGATCTAGTGCCTTCGGGCGTGCAGGTTCGATTCCTGTTATCCGCACCAAGTTATTAGAATAGGTTTGATACAAATGTATTAAGCCTTTTTTTGTTGCGAAGATAGGGAACTTTGCCCTTTATTCACATTCACAGTAAAATTATAATAGGTCATTAATTTATAAAAAATTCAGCTATATTATATGATTTGTTAAAAAACATATCAACGATTTAACGATTACCTAACGATTTAACGATTGCTATGATAAGCATAGATAATCCACTTTAAAAATGTTATAATTGTAACTAGTGAAAACACATTAAAAATATTGTTTTACAAATCCAATATTGAGAAAAAAAGAAACGGAGTATAATTATATGAGTAAGAGATTAGAAGCTTTAAGAAAAAGAAGTATTACGATATTAATTATAAGAAGCATAGGTTTATTCATAATCGCTATAATGCTTTTTGTCGGAGCGTTTATTACAAAATCTGAGACTGACGATAATAACGTTTTTATATTTTTAATTATTTTAGCACTATTAGTTATTTTTGTTATGATTTTCAATATTATTTATCAGTATCAAAAATTTTTAAAGAAAGACTGAATATAACTTTTAGAAAGTAATATTGATTTACAATCTTTTTAATTTTATATATAAACAACAACGCTAGTACAAAATATTACCGAAATGGGCATTTTTTTGTAGTTAATGATTGACAAACATGATTTATTTGGTAAAAATGAAGACAAACTAAATCAAAAATTAGCTTCGTTTAGAAATATCAACGATAATTTAAAAAAATATTATTAAGAAGAGATCCTTCTCTAAATCGTTACTACGATGAGCAAGGTATTTTTCACATTAGTTTGATGGATTTTTTAACCAATGAAAATAGCCTAGATTTGTAATCTTCATTTTAGGAGTACGTAAAAAAACATAAGGGTGTGCTGTTGTATCGTTAATGGTTAACTAACCCAATTAAATATTACAAGGTCTAATACATTTGTATTAAGCCTTTTTTTATATTTCAAGCAATAAACTTTGAATTTCAAACATAATTTGATATACTCATTAAAGAAGTAATTATAAAAAATATAAGAAAGGGAATACAAATGATTATAAGGTTTTCTATTGTAATTTTATTTTTAGTAGCATCTTTTATGTTAATTGCTTGTAAGAATAAAGAAATTAAGATCACTTTTTTGGTTGACGAAGAAGAATACAAAGTAATTGAATATAATAAAGATGTAGGAATTATACTGCCTGAAGATCCTAGTAAAGAGGGATATGAATTTATAGGTTGGTATAAAAATGATGATTTTTATACATTTGATAACAATATTGAATCGTCATTTACTTTAGTTGCTAAGTGGAAAAAAATTGTTACCTACACTGTTGAATTTAATTTTAATAATGATGATGAATCTATTTTAAAGAAAGTAAATGAAAATGACAAAATAAATAAACCTTTAGATCCAACAAAAGAAGGATACAATTTTTTAGGGTGGTATAAAGGTGAAAAGTTATTTGATTTTAATTCATCTATAGTAGAAAATATAGTCTTAGAAGCTAAGTGGGAAGAAATTAGCACTGAAATTACAGTAACTTATGATTATGGTGATGGAAGAGAACCGTTAATAACAAATACTGATGACAACAATCGAGCTATTATGTTGTTTAATGTCGAAAGACCAAACCATATCTTTTTAGGATGGTATTTAGATGGAGATTTATTTGACTTTTCTAAAGTGTTAAGCAAAAGTATTACTTTAATAGCTAAATGGGAAGAAGTTCAATACTTTACTGTGTTATTTAAAGATAAAGATGGGGAAGTATTAAAAAGAGAAAAAGTAGGAAAAGGACATAGAGCTACACCACCTATAATAGAAGATATTGAAGGTTATAATTTTCTAGGTTGGGATAAAGATTTTTCAAATATTACTAATGATACTGAAATTAATGCTCTTTATGATATTGTTAAATTTGAAGTGAAGTTTATTTATGAAGATGGTACTTTAATTGAAGTTAAAGAATTAAGTTGGAAAGATAAAATTGAAAGAGTTGAAGATCCCGTACAAGAAGAAGATATCTTTTTAGGATGGTATTTAGATGGAGATTTATTTGATTTCGATAAAGAAGTAACTAGCGAATTAACCTTAGTTGCAAAATTTGAAAAAGTCATGGGAGATAAGTATGTATTACTTAATGATAATGATTTTGAACCAATATTTGGTACCTTATATAAATATATTAGTGACTATGAATATGTAATAGTTCCTGAAAAAATTAATGGTAAAGTTATAGAGTCTACATCTAATATGTTTCAAGATAGTAATGTGAAAGGTGTTGCTTTAGAAAGTCCTGAAAATATTAAGGATATGTCATTTATGTTTTTAAGAAACACATCGAAAACATTAGAGTTAGACTTTTTAGACACCAGTAATGTAGAATTGATGGAAGGGATGTTTTCAAATAGTAAAACCAATAATATTGATTTAACTCATCTAGAATTAAATAATGTTAGAAATATGAGTAGAATGTTTGAAAGAAGTGAAGTAAATAGTGTTAATTTCGAAGGATTAAGTTTAAATAATTTAGAAACGTTGCGAGAGTCATTTATATATTCTAATGTGAGTGATGTTAATTTAAAGAATTTAAAAACTCCTAATTTAATTGATATGAGCAGAATGTTTGAAAATACTGAAAACATTAAAACGATTGATATTAGTGAAATTGATACATCTAATGTAACTAAAATGAATTCTATGTTTAGAAAATCTCATGCTACAAATATTATATTAGATGGTATTAATACTTATAATGTTTTAGATATGAAATATATGTTTTCTGAAACATGGGCTAATGAAATAAATTTAACAAACTTTGACACGTCTAATGTTAAAGATATGTCGAGTATGTTTTATGGTTCAAGGTTTAAACGACTAGATTTAAATAATTTTAACACTGGAAATGTTGAAACTATGAATCATATGTTTGGAGTTGCTAGTGCTAGGAGCATAAATTTAACATCATTTGATACCTCAAATGTTTCAGATATGTCATATATGTTTCTATCATCTTTTGCAGAAAGTTTGGTTTTGATTAATTTCAATACAAAAAATGTAGTAACAATGCGTGAAACATTTAGTAATGCAAGAGCAACCAAAATAGATGTTTCATCATTTGATACATCAAATGTAAAAAATATGGTTTCATTATTTGACCGTGTTAATTTAAATGAACTTAACTTATCAAACTTCGATACCTCAAATGTAAATGATATGAGTTTTATGTTTAGAGGCGCTAAAATTCCAAATTTAGATTTAAGTTCTTTTAACACTGAAAGAGTTTTAAAAATGCATAGAATGTTTAGTAATTTTAAAACAGAAAATCTTAATATTACAAGTTTTAATACAGAAAATGTTAGAGAGTTTAGATTTATGTTTGATGGATTTAATTATGATCATTTAGATTTAAGTCACTTTGTTTCAAATAGCGCAAACAATATAGTATATATGTTTAATAATGCAAATATTAACACCTTAGATTTATCAAACTTTGAAGTTTTCAACAAACCAGAAAATAATTTCTTTGGAGATGCAAAAATAAGTCTTGGATATGCTAAAAGTAATAATGAGGCTAAAATGTTTAATGAAATATTAAATGATAATATATTTATAGTAAAATAATTAAATTCCTTAAAAAATGAGAAATTATTATAAAATAGTTTCTCATTTTTTCTTTTTATGTTATAGTAATTAAAATAGGAGGGAAGTATGGTTAAGATAGGAAAAAAAGTTAAAAACTTTAAATTATATGATTACAATAATAAAGAGTATAATTTATATGATTTAATTAATGACAAATTAATTATATATATATACCCCAAAAACAACACACCTGGTTGTAACAATCAAGCATGTAATTTTAGAGACAATTATAAACTTTTAAAAGACGAAGGAATAAATGTAATTGGAATTAGTAAAGATAGTAATAAAAGTCATAAGAACTTTAAAAATAAATTTAACTTGCCTTTTATGACTTTTAGTGACAATAATTTAGAAATTATTAAATATTTCAATTCTTTTGGTGAAAAGAAAATGTTTGGCAAAACATATATGGGTGTTAAAAGAGAAACGTTTGTTATTGATAAAGATGGAACTTTAATAATAGAAGATAGAAATGTGAAATCTAAAACAAATGCACTAGATGTATATGAGGAGATTAAAAAATATGAAAAGAATAATTAAAGTAATTTTATTAACAATAACATTAACTATATTAATTTCTTGTGGAAAAAAGGGTGAGTATGAGTTTATAAACCTTTCAAAAGAATATAAAGTGAAAAATAGTTATGTAGATTTATATTTTAAAGAAGAAAGTGATATAGCATATATTGATGTACATGAATTTATTAAGATGTTAAATGGGGTTTATTATTCTAATGAGTTTGAGTTTTTAAAAGATTTAGAAAATGAGACACTAACAATTAATATTGAAGCTCAATATGATGATGAAGTTATTAGCGAAAGTTTAATGTTAAATGTTAAAGATAATATTATTGAAGTAACTAATTTAGATTTTTTTAGCATATATATTAAACAAACAGAAACAGATTATAGTGAAGGTTTAATAAGTTTAGATCCAATAATAGAAAAAGGTAGTAAAATAATATATGAACTAACAGAATATGAATTTGATATTTTATTATTAGAAGAAAGATTTTATATGCCACTTTTTTTAACAAATTTATTATTTAATCAAGAAACATATTTTGATGTATATTTTAATGGTGAAACATTATATGGGATAGATACTAGTGATTTAAATAATGCAAATATGAAAAAAATATCTAAATCAAAATATAACAAAGAAGAAGCTAGTATTGAAATTGTTAACGCATCATATAATTATGCTAAATTTATTACAGATTACTTTTATGGATTAAAAGAGGAAAGAAATATTAAGTCAGGGAAAGAGTTTATTACTTTAGAAGAGTTTAGTAATGGTGATTTAAATAAAAACATATTTGATTTTACAAAAAAATACGATGATTTACATTCATCGCATATTATGAGAGGATATTATAATAATAATTTAAATGATTTTAATTATAATGATGATTCTAATTTAGGATACAATGTTACTAAATTTTATGATGGACTAGAAAGAGTTCAACAACAAGCTATAAATTACTTTGGAATAAAAGATGACTTTATTAACATTTTAGAAAAAGAAGTTATTAATGGAGATACTTTAGTTATATATTTGACAGAGTTTAAAGTAGAAACACCAAAAGAATTAGAAAAAATTATTAAAAATACAGATGATAAAAAAATTAATAACATTATTATTGATTTAACTTTTAACTTAGGTGGAAATTTAGGAGCAGTACTTAGAATTTTTAGTTTAATGACAAACGAAGAAATCTGGTATCATATGATAAATAAGTTAGATGGTTCTAAAGCATCTTATGGAGTTTTGGGAGAAAAGGATGCTTACGATAATTTCAACTATTATATAAAAACATCTTCTCTCACATTTAGTGCAGCTAATTTAATGGTTTCAATCGCAAAAGAATTAGATGTAAAAGTATTGGGTAACAAATCTAGTGGTGGAGCATCACCAATTAGTTTTCATATATTTCCAAATGGATCAATAATTAATATAAGTAGTAATACAGTGTTAGCTAATGACAAGTTTGAAAGTATAGAGTACGGAATTAATCCAGATTATGTAATGAATGATATTTACGATAGATACGAAATAAGGGAGTTTTTAAATTAAATAAAGGCACTTTAAGAAAAATACTTAAAGTGCCTTTAATATTTTGTTTAAAATAAATAATATATTAAAAATGAAATAAAGACTATGATAACTCCGTTAATCCATAATGATAAAAAGATTCTTTTTGGAATGGGCTTTCTAGCCAATCTAATTTCAAAAAGTTCTTTTTCCATTTTTTTACCAACTATACCTTTGAAAAAAGATTTAACCCCATAAACTAAGACATCGAATAACCCTTCGTGATTAATGAAAGCAAACCATCCCGCAATAAATAATAAAGCTCCAGATACTTGCATACCATTTATAATTCCTAGTTTTTCGAAATTTCTTTGATAAAATAACATAATAACAGTTAAAACAACTGCGACTAAGTATTCAATTAATATTAACATAAATAAACTGAGTTGTTTTTTCTCTTCTTTAGCCATTAACTGCACCACCTTGTTTTTAGTCGTTATTATTATACTATAAAAATGGGATATTAGTGCAAATACCCGTTTGAATACGCTTACATACATGAAAACGTCTTCATTTTGGAGATTTTTAATTAAATCCTTGACAATAATAAGACTTTAAAGTAAAATAATCACAATACCAAAATGATTGGGAATAAATAAAAAGGAGAGAATATATGAGGAGAAAAAGAATATTATCATTCGTGTTAATAATATTTGTAGCTATATTGCTAGTTGGTTGTAAGAAAAAGACTACCGAAGCAATTGATGAAGCGTTAGGAAAGCTACAAGTAAAAGAAGCAGTCTGGGTTGATTTTACACTACCAACTAAAATTGATGATGTTAAAATTGGTTGGAAATCATCAAACACCAATTTGTTAAAAGTCGGAACTGAGACTGATGAAGGAGTAGTTATTGAGGTAACAAACCCTGATGAAACTACAGAAGTTACATTAACAGCAACACTAACCGAGGGTAAAGGTAGAAGAGTTGCAGACTTCACTGTTGAAGTGTGGGAAGAGGATACTGAAGCGCCTGTATTTAAATATAGAGGTGAAGAAGGACTTCCAGAGAAGATCGAAGTTGATTATAAGTCAAAACCAAATTGGTTAGCAAATATTCAAGCTGTTGACAACTATGACGGTGTAGTAAATATTGAAGTTGATGATTCTAATGTAAAATTAGATGAGCTAGGTCAATATAATATTACATTAACAGCAAAAGATACTGCAGGAAATGAAAATGTAAAAGTTATTCCTGTTGTTGTTGCCGACTTAACAGAACCATTAATAACAGGGTATAAGTTATACGTCTTAAATGTTGGAGATGAAGCACCAAATTGGTTAGATGGTGTGACAGCACATGATATTGTTGATGGTGAAGTAGAAGTTAATGTTGATGATTCCGGAGTTGATTTAACTAAAGCAGGAAAATATAGATTAACATATACTGCAGTAGATAAAGCAGAAAACGAAGGAAGAGTTAGAGTGGAAGTTAGAGTAGTTGCACCTGAGCAAGAAGCATTAGGAGCACTTGATTTACCAGGAAAAACTACAAAAAATCTAAATCTTAAAACTGAAATTAACGGAGTAAATATAACTTGGGA